>Ga0207970_100013_pt1 | contig 60856 bp, 58 predicted proteins | sample LakWasMet50_LOW8_2_FD_183886 | JGI IMG/M metagenome (GOLD analysis project Ga0207970, IMG submission 183886) | Freshwater sediment methanotrophic microbial communities from Lake Washington under simulated oxygen tension - Sediment Metagenome... | ecosystem: Environmental > Aquatic > Freshwater >... | reverse complement strand
ATGAATTGCGAGGTTTCCAGCAGTATCGCCTGCGCATCCGCACGGCTGGCAGCACGCACGTAGTTTTGATAAGTAGGCAATGCAATGGCTGACAATATACCGATGATGGCGACCACCATCATCAGTTCTATCAAACTAAAGCCGCGCAGCCGCACCATGTTGGCAAACGACCGATGCGTAATCTTGAACATTCTTCCTGCTACACTCATCTGAACAACTCCCTCCAATTAACGCCGCCTAATGCTTCCTGTGCTTTTGATACAGCACCGCCCAATGCTCCACCATCCTCCACCCCGCCAACGACAATACTATCGCTGGATACAGTGGTTTTAGTGGTATCACCGGTAGTAATGGTTGTAGTAGTAGTTGTACTGCCATCCGCATTCACTACTGTGGTTACAACGGTAGTAGTCACTGTACCATCCGCATTTGTCTTCGTAGTAGTTGTAGTGGTTGTAGTGCCGGGTACAGGCCCTGAACCCCCAGCACCAAACGCACCATCCTTAGGGTCGGTTGATCCAGATGCAGGGGTAGCTGCGATCGCATCACTGGTAGAAGTATCCTCTTCAGGATTCATGAGCCAGCCAGAATCGGCCATACATAACTTATTAGGGTGATGCCAGAAGGCAGTGTATTCAGCAATCAGTTTATCCTTACTGCCTGTTTTTAAAACATATCCCAGTTCAGGATGCCCAGCAACGTTAAGCTCGATATCACTATCCGTTACCGTAGTATCAACAATCTGGAAAGTTAACGCCCCATCACGCCGTTCGCCATTTGGGCCATCATCTCCACCACTCACTACACATGAGTAATCGCTAGGATGCAGACCCGCACGCACAACGCCGGTACCCCAGTCTTGAGACTTGAAGGCCTCAAGCGGTAGATTAAATTTCAAGGTGCCGATATTTGCCAGCGTATAGGTAGGCAGTGCCGCAACTGTCAAACCGGAAGTGGTTTGATAATCATAGACATTGACATAATCCGCACCACCGATACTTAGCTTGGCAGCGGGCGAGTACGCCTGATTGGCAACCAGCACTTTGAACTCGGTTGGCGCTGATGTCGTCGTAAAGACATCAGATACAGTTACTTTGTTATAAGTCCATACCGTACTTTTACCACTACCGCTTTTCTTGGTATAAGTATTGATCTCTGATTTTTGAGTAGTAGTGAAAGTAGTTACTGAAGGCAAACCACTGACTGCTACCGGCGTAGTCGAAGTAGAACTGATAACTTGAGGCGTGCCAGCGACATTGATTGTTGTAGTGCCTGGAGGCGGGTTCCTGCCTGTATAGGTAAGCCCTGTTTGAGTCTTGATAGTGCTTCTTGTGACAGCGGACTGCGACTTAACGCGGCTTAACTTATGCAGACTTTGACTAGGGTTAAGCATATCAACACCAGTCACGTCATAAATATCATCATATTCATGCACGTGGGTGTAATAGAGACCTAATCCATCAGTACCAGTGTAAATTTTGCCGGGAGATGCGCCTGTAGTGTCTTTACAATTGGTATCGCAGTAGATATCAAAGTCAAAATGCCCGCCGGAAACCCCGCGGCCAGGGCTAACCGTTGTTTGCACGACCGGGGGTAAAACATTACGGTCAAAGCTGGCAAGATATAAATCGAGGCCTGTAGTGGCAAAACCTGTCAGCTGTGAACGTACCCCAGCACCCATGTGGCGGCCCACAGGGCTTACCGCAGCAGCGCTAACAGTGATTTGATCAAGCGCGGTAAATTTCAGGTCTCCGTTCAGATCAAACATGACCGAGCCATTATCACCGCCGGTAATCGCATTCAACTGCATCCACCAGTTTTCACCCGGAGGCGTTGAATTTGCATTGATAGTCGGGTTGCTGCTTAAAAACAGGAAAACAGAACCTGTTACAGTCGCACCATCACCCACAACACGCTCACCGCCAACCAATGCAGTCTTCCAACCCATATGGTGTTTGGTTCCGCTTGCCTCACCGCTTACAAAGGCATTCCAATTGGGCACGTTATTACTTGCCCTGCGCACACGTATTGAAGGCGTAACGCCAGTATATTCTTCCTCAGTCAGGGTTTGAGTTAGCAAGTCACTGTTGGCAGAATATGCAGCAGGCTTATCCCATATGCCATATGCATAATGAACTGCAGCATCTGCTTTATCAGCTGCAGTAAAGATTTGTCCGGTAACAAATGTCACCATGTAACCGCCATTGGGGTGCAACTTGAGGCTTGGTGCCATGGTAATTGCCTGCGCCGGGCTGGTGGTAAACAGTTTAGTTGATGTCTTGGCAGACAAATCGAATTTCCACAAATTACCATCAATGTCGCCAGCGTAGGCATAATCCGCTTTGCCATCGGAATTGGAGTCTAATATAGTAGGGGAAGATAACCCATTAGGACTGGTCGAGCTGCCGGCACCCGCATCAATCTCGGCGATCTTTTCACCCGTCACCGAATTAATGATAAATAATGAGGAGTGCCCATTGCCAGTGTTACCAGGGTTGTTTACGGTATCGCCGTTATTGTAGCCATTAGCAACGATGAGTGCCTCCGTGCCATCTGGCAACGTTGCAAACACTGGCTTGCCATAAGTATGGCCCAAGTTGGCAAAGCCTGTGCTTTTGTTGGTAATTTCCCATAGAATTTTACTGGCAGCGTCATCTTCATCGATAGGAACTGCGGTAATATCCAAAGCAAATAATCCCATGCCGCCACCGCCCAAGCCACCTGCCAGAATACTTTGACTGCCCAAATTACGTGCGGCTAACTGTCCATCCACAAAATACTTGTGTACATAAGGTGTAACTTTAAGTGCTGATAGTTTTGGAATCAGCATTGACGGGATATAAGCAAAGCGCTCTGCGCCAGAGTTGGCGTTAAAGGCATGCAGCATGCCATCATTAGCACCAACAAACACCGTCCGGTCTGTGCCATCATTCCAATATACCGGCGTTGAATGGATAATATCTCCCAGCACACTATTGCGCGAACGATAAGTGCCGCCAGTGCCGGTGATTACTTCATTACTGCGGTCACCCCGGATGTAATCAAGTACCGGCGAAGTAGCCAAAGCAGAAGATGCAGAATCCAGTGCCAGTTTTTGAGCTGAGGATAAATTTCCCCAGCGGAAAGCTATTTTTGTGCCGTCAGTGTGCGTAGTAACAATGTTGCGGCCGGTATTAAAGTTTTGTGCGTCTACCATGCTGTCCGCACCGTTGCCACCACCCCAGTCATCTATGTCAGAAACAGCACCGGAAGTGGATATTGCATAAGAATGCAGGTCTCCACTCCAATCCAAAGAGCTATAGTCAATAGTAAAAAGCGACTGACTACCAGCAGATAATGTATAACCTGACGCCACAGGCGAGCCGACATAGCCCACGGGTTGCGTGGCGTAGGTTGTAGAATCGACCCAATCCGGGATAAATGGCGTGGCGGCTAAAGCTGCCAATGGCAACAACCATAGAAATTTTAAGCTTAATTTTTTATGCGTTTTCATATGCTGGTCCTGACGCTGTAGATTCCAATTTTGGCTTTCATAATTTCTTAAGTTAGCCACAAAGATTTTTAGCAAAAGTTGGCGGTAGATGTCGGTAAGTTCCTTGCGTAAACATCTCGGAAGAATCCTGTCCGACACCACGCACGGTGATACGGAATAACACTGTAGGGCATTTTTGCCCGGCTCTCGGAGGATCGTTATATATGTGCTCAATGTAATAGCTAGGCTGGCTGCTTACACCTGCCAGCTGCGATGCCACGTTTGCAAATGTACGCGTTTTACCTGCATCACCCCAATCAGGCGCGCTGCCATTTTTGCAATATCCGTTGGTGCATGCAGCAGTAAAAGCGCTGACATCAAAGGGCGAGAACGGCGCCGCCGTAAATATTGTTTTTACATCACGCAGCATTGCCTCTGATGCCTGCAATGCCATTTGCCGGTTACGTACGTTTGCTGCCATGCGTTCTTCAAGCGTAGCTGTACGCATCACCGACACCACGATCAGGGTCAGGACTACCAGAAATATCAAACCGGTGAGCAAAATTACACCGCGCTGTTTTGTGCGCGTATGTTGCATTGAAGGCTTGGATATAAAAATCACCATGAGTAGTTTCTCACTGCAAATGTAGCACTGTATTGCTGTCTCAAATATCCATCTGTACTGGTGATGGTTTCACCATCGTAGACATAGGTCTGACTACTGTTAGCCGCCGCCTTGTCAGAAGGGCCACGAACAAGCAGATTAACGCGTACAGATGCCACCTGAGTAAACTCTGCCGTTGTGAGGTTGGATTTATACTCCGAAATAGTGCCGTCTCTTTCGGGGTCGAGGCCATAGCTGACTTGCATATCTTCAACGTTATCAACCACAACCGTACCATTGCAGGTAAGCGTAGTGCCATCCACGGCAAAAGCAAAAGTCATCAATCCCGAAGCAACAGCAACACCATCACAACCAGTCTCTCCACCCGTCTGCGCCTCATATTGAACAGTGATCGTATCGGGAGTGCCAGTATTATCCACCCCAGCTAAGGCAGTGCCAGTAAAGGGATCGCCTGTCAATATGCGGGCATCAGTAATAGCGCCGGCCTGACGCACGGCTTTACCAATTACCTCCAAAGCATTACGGCCACTTTCCTGCATACGTGACACATCATCAAAAGTCCGGTTAACTTGCTGACTCCCCAGAAAAAAGTAACCTAATGCCATCAGAATCACCAAGCCGATGGCCGTACTAACCATCAACTCGACCAAGCTGACGCCACGCTGGTTTCTTTCAAGACTGAAACAATCTATCGTCATAACTTTGTCTCTACAGCTAATTGCTGGGTGCTACTGCCACCATTGGCACGGGAGTCATCCCATTGAACGGTAACAGTCACTTTATTCGGCGTCACTGCCACACTACCGGTGCCTGATGGCAATGCACTTGCAAGTTTTAATCTCCAGGCAGTCATATCCTCCAAAGGAATTCCGGCTCCAGCTGGCTCGGCACCTATTGCCAGACTGTATGGAGAAGGATCCAGACTAGCCTGAGCCCTGTTTGCGCGCATGCTGTCAATAATATCGTTAGCAAGCCAACTGGCCTGAGAGCGCGCATAAGAGCTATGGTTGGCCTTCAGGCCGCTGGCAATCAAGCCGGCAATACCGAGCAAACCAAAGGTGATGATAACGATAGTTACCAAAACCTCTAACATAGCGAATCCGTTTTGTTTACGCATGTTTACACCCAATTAACTGCACGGCCCAGGATCATTCACTACACTGGGTCGGCCAGTACCTGCACTTAAAATAATATCCTTACCCGCAAGGTCGGTTAGATTACTGCACAAATCCAATTGCCCTGTTTGTGCAGACAGCCCGTTAGACTGGTATGAGATAAAATCCGCCACTCCATTATCAGCCGTTATCGTGCTGCTCCCGGCCAATGCTGCATGTACCTTTAGAACGACATCCGCACCATCAACCGTACCTACAGTTCCCGTATCATTAAAAACAATCCATCCTTGCGCCCATGTGTCTGCAGTGGTGCATGCAGCACCATCGGCACTTTTACACATAGTCACCCTTGCGTTGCGTTTCACTGCCTCAGAGCGCGTAAAATGCAACATGGTTAAAAATTCATTTACCTGCGCACTCATACGTGAACTTACAACAAGCCGCTGGTAATTTGGAACAGCAATTGATGTAACAATAGCAAGAATGGCTACTGTTACCATCATTTCAACTAGCGTAAATCCACGATAAAATTTTCTCATTTGATTACTACCTTCTCACTCATAATATATATTGAACTTGACAATCAGCAATGTCTACCAGCAACCGATAATCGGTAAAATTTACCGAACAAGTGGTTACTTACCACCCACCTGCACAGTCAAAAACGAACTACCATAAAACGGTGGTAGAATAATCCGTTAATATGGCTGTAAATTATCTGGTTTCACCTAACATTATTCTCACAAAATCATGAATACAACCACAAAGAAACTCATATTGTTTTTACTCACCTGCCTGGCACTGGAAGCATGCGGCACCAAAGGCCCGCTTTACATCCCGGAACGGCAATACCCACAACCAACTCAAGCCGAATAAATGGATTGATTTTATTTTTAATATTATTTAAGTTATCACCGTGAACGCATTTAATTTCAAAGACAACACACTGCATGCTGAACATGTAGCCCTTAACCAAATCGCAGAAAAATTTGGCACACCATGCTATGTCTACTCAAAATCTGCACTTACGCAGGCATTTGAGCGCTTTAATGCCGGCTTTAAAGGAAGTGATCATCTCGTTTGTTTTGCGGTCAAATCCAATCCCAGTCTTGCTATTTTGAATCTGTTTGCCAAATTAGGCGCGGGTTTTGATATTGTTTCCGGTGGCGAACTAGCCAGAGTAATTGCCGCAGGCGGTGATCCGTCTAAAGTCGTGTTTTCCGGTGTGGGCAAAACCGTGGATGAAATGCGCGCAGCACTGGATGCCGGAATTTTCTGTTTTAACGTAGAATCTGCCAGTGAACTGGTACGCCTGAACGACATTGCAGGCTACATGGGTAAAGTCGCACCGGTTTCATTACGCGTGAATCCCAATGTAGATGCCAAGACGCACCCTTACATTTCAACGGGTTTGAAAAATAATAAGTTCGGCGTAGCGTATGAAGACGCGCTGGATATTTATCTGCAGGCTGCTGCGATGCCTAATATCTCCATCCACGGCGTAGATTGCCATATTGGCTCACAAATCACTGAGCTATCTCCATTTCTAGATGCGTTTGATCGCGTGCTGGCACTGATAGATGCGCTGGAACAGAACAGCATCCATATTCAGCATATCGACCTTGGCGGCGGCATCGGCATCTGCTACAGCGATGAGACACCTCCTGAGTTTAATGACTATGCGAAAGCCATGTTGGCTAAACTTGGTAAACGCAACATCAAACTGGTGTTTGAACCAGGCCGCGCCCTAGTGGGCAATGCCGGCGTACTACTGACTAAAGTGGAATATCTGAAACATACTGAAACCAAGAACTTTGCAATTGTTGATGCCGCAATGAACGACCTGATGCGCCCGGCACTCTATGATGCCTATCACGCAATCGAGCCTGTGCAGCCACGCATTGCCAATACGCAAAACTACGAAATCGTAGGGCCTGTATGTGAAAGCGGTGATTTTCTTGGACACGACAGAGAACTTGCTTTAGCTGAAGGTGACCTATTGGCAGTTATGTCTGCCGGCGCTTACGGCATGAGTATGTCCAGCAATTACAACACGCGCCCACGCGCCGCCGAGGTGATGGTTGACGACGTGGAATATCATCTGATCAGGAAGCGCGAGTTGGTCAAAGACCTATTTGCAGCCGAAAATATATTGCCAAACTCTTAGTGTTTTATATTAAAGGCAATCCAATCGTTGCACTTAATTCATAGCGCACTTAATTCATAGCGCACTTGATTAACTGGCAATAAATTTACGCAAAAGCCAAGGATAAGCACTTGCTGATTTTATCGGCATATATTTTACAGAAAAGAGATACTAAAGTTCTTAATTAAGTTTACTTTTTTCTTTTAACGCTATACCAGCTGCATATGTTGATAAACCACTACCAGAGATTACACCTGTAGATGAACCTGCTATTTCCATCTCTAACAATTGATACTTCCAGACCTGCTGAGTGATCAACAATACTTGGTAATAAAAAAAGCGAAGAATGTTCTTCGCTTTTTTTATTACATCATAGTTAACTTATTAGGGTTAACTATCAGATTAACGTAACTTACTAGTTATGGTAAGCGCGTTCACCGTGTGCACTGGTATCTAAACCTTCGCGTTCAGCTTCTTCGCTTACACGTAAACCAATCAGCACATCTACAATTTTGAAGGCAATGAATGAAACCACTGCTGACAACACAATCGCAGTTACTACCGCATAAACCTGTGCGGTCATTTGTGCACCGAAGTCGTAAGCTGCTACTCCGTTTGCAACATAATCAACCACACCTGCGCCGCCTAGTGCCGGGTTAACAAACACACCAGTAGCCAAGGCACCGAAGATACCGCCAACAGCATGGATACCAAACACATCCAATGCGTCATCGTAACCTAACCAGTATTTCACTTTTGCTACAAAGAAGTAGCAGATTGGTGAAACCAGCAAGCCGATTACGATTGCACCCATCGGGCCTACAAAGCCGCAAGCTGGAGTAATTGCAACCAAACCTGCTACCGCGCCAGAAGCCGCACCTAACATTGATGGTTTGCCCCTTAATGACCACTCAGTGAATGACCATGCCAAAGTAGCTGCTGCTGTTGCGATAGTAGTGTTAACGAAAGCCAATGCTGCATAACCGTTAGCTTCAAGGTTAGAGCCTGCATTGAAACCATACCAACCCACCCACAATAAAGCTGCACCAACCATTGTTAAGGTCAGGCTGTGTGGTGTTAACGCTTCTTTACCGTAACCGATACGTTTACCAACCATGATTGCACCAACTAAACCGGCAACACCTGCATTGATGTGAACAACAGTACCGCCTGCAAAGTCCAGCGCGCCTTTAGCCCATAACCAGCCTGCGTTTGCTACAACTGTTTCCAGTGAGGCTGCATCAGTAATAGCATCAGGACCATCCCAGTACCAAACCATATGTGCCAATGGCAGGTAAGAGAATGTGAACCAGATTGCCATAAACAACAGAATTGCAGAGAACTTCATGCGCTCAGCAAATGCACCTACGATCAAAGCCGGTGTGATGGCCGCAAAAGTCAGTTGGAAGCCAACAAAAACTAGCTCAGGAATATAAACACCTTTGCTGAATGTTGCACCTAATGAATCAGGTGTAATGCCAGCCAGGAATGCTTTACTCAAACCGCCAAAGAATTGGCTACCGCCGGTAAACGCCACGCTGTAACCATAGATTGTCCACAAAACGGCCATCAGTGAGAAAATCATGAATACTTGCATTAATACGGAAAGCATGTTCTTTTGGCGAACCAAACCGCCATAAAACAGCGCCAAGCCAGGAATGACCATTAAGGTAACCAGTACCGTTGAAATCAGCATCCATGCCGTGTCACCTTTGTTAGGAACTGGTGCTGGAGCTGCTGCAGGGGCAGCCTCTGCTGGCGCTGCTTCTGTAGCTGGTATTGCTGCCGCATCGGCTGCAGGAGCGGTTTGTGTTGCAACAGCATCAGCAACCGGAGCTGCATCTTCAGCAAATGTATTTCCTGTAAAGCCAAGGCCTAACATCGTGACCAAGGCGAACATCGAGAGTATTTTTTTCATTTTCATCCCCTTATAAAGCTTCTACGCCGGTTTCACCGGTGCGGATGCGATAAACTTGTTCAAGATTAAAGACGAAAATCTTGCCATCACCAATCTTGCCGGTTGCTGCCGATTTTTCAATTGCTTCAATCACCTGATCTAGTAAATCGTCCTGAATGGCGATTTCAATTTTAACTTTTGGTAAAAAATCCACTACGTATTCAGCGCCGCGATACAGCTCGGTATGGCCTTTTTGACGACCGAAACCTTTTACTTCCGTAACAGTAATGCCTTGAACCCCTAAATTAGATAAGGCTTCTCTAACCTCATCTAATTTAAATGGTTTAATAATTGCGGATACAAATTTCATACCTACCTCCTGGTTCTGTCGGGATGCGGCACCGGCTTAAATTAAACCGATGCCGCTGGATTTAGCAATATGTAGCTAACTGATTAGAAAGTTTTTTGTACAAATAGCGTGAATTGGTCTTTTACTAGATTTTGGCCAGAGGCATCAGGTACAAACGTGCTTTTAGCCTCAACACTTGTGTAATAACCACCAACGTTTACACCATTGTCAAATGCTTTTGTTAAGCCCAATTTCCAGTCGGTGTAGTCAAAGTCGCTATTAGATACAGTGCCGGAAGTTCCGGTGAAATCTTGATAACCGACATGTGCAACTGCAGTATAGCCTTTACCGAATGGTAACGGCGCATTCAAGTTCAACTCAGTATATGTTGTACCGTCAGCATTATCGTAGCCGAAAGCACCATCAGAAACTACGGCTGAAACCTTACCGTTTAACCAGCCGTAGCTCAAGCTACCGTAAATTTCTGTTGTTTCAGCTGTTTTGATAGTAGGTTTTCTACTGCCTGGATAAATATATTGCAGCAAGCCTACGTTATAACTAATACCGGTATCGCCAATGGTGTTGGCAAAGCCACCATACACATCAAGCTCTAAACTGGAGCTTTTGTAATAAGCACCATCAGTTAACCAACTGATATTTGAACCCCAGGCACCGGCATAAAAACCGCTTGAGTGAGCGTAGTCTACGCCACCTTGCAATGCTGGATCTTCACGAGTTTGTGTCAAACCACGGAAAATGTATTGGCTGTATAAGCCCACGTTGTAGGTAACAGTATGTGGTGATGCTGGTGCAGCTGCTGGGGCAGCTTCTTCAGCCATAGAAATGGTAGGCACAGATAGTGCGCTTAATACTGCAAGTGATAGTAATGATTTACGCATATTGCTAACTCCTAAGAAAAGTGATTAATTTAAAAATACACACAGGATATTAAGCAAGGCATGTGCCAACAATTTTATTGTTATTAATCAAGAAGATACCAATATTGTTTATTTGATGCTTGATGTGATATTCCTTGATAATCTGCTAAACTACAAGCAAATTATCAAGGAATTTAATATGCTAGCCTCAAGTAAAATCAATGAAATATCCAATAAAATCAAAGATATAGTAAATTCTTCACCGTTGGGGGATGTAGAGAAAAACTTAAATGCACTATTAAAGGGCATATTCACCAAAATGGAACTCGTGACGCGCGAAGAATTTGAGGTACAAGCGGAGGTGCTGCGCAATACGCGGCATAAGCTTGAGCTGTTAGAGGCCAGACTGGCCGAGTTAGAAGCCCAGCAAGCTCACTGAACTGACGAATATGAGCCTGGCCGTACTCTATAGCCGCGCCTTAACAGGCATGGATGCACCGGAAGTAGTGGTAGAAGTGCATCTTGCTAACGGATTACCAAGCTTTACTATCGTTGGCTTGCCTGAAGCCGAGGTTAAGGAGAGTAAGGATCGCGTACGTGCAGCGTTGCAGAATGCGCAGTTTGAGTTCCCGGCGCGACGGATTACAGTGAATCTTGCGCCGGCAGACCTGCCGAAAGAAAGCGGTCGTTACGATTTACCGATAGCCTTGGGGATTCTCGCTGCCAGCGGGCAAATCCCTGCCGACACACTTTCCCGGTATGAGTTTGCGGGTGAATTGGCGCTTACCGGCGAACTGCGCCCGATTCGAGGCGCACTGGCCATGACTTATAAATCGCATCAAAGCGGCCGCGCCTTTATTCTGCCGCGCAATAGCGCAACAGAGGCCGCATTGGTGAGCGATGCGATAATTTACCCGGCAAACTCCTTACTTGAAGTATGCGCACATTTGAGCGGGCGCACTGCATTGGTGCAATTGCAAGCCAGCCCCCATGTTGCTGCTATCGCGTATTCAGACTTTAGTGAAGTCAAAGGACAGTCCGCTCCCAAACGCGCTCTGGAAGTTGCCGCTGCAGGTGGCCACAGCGTATTGATGAGCGGGCCGCCAGGTACCGGTAAAAGTATGCTGGCTAGCCGCTTTGCCGGCATTCTACCAAGCATGACTGAAATAGAAGCCTTGGAATCGGCCGCGCTGCAATCACTACAGGGCAATTACAAACTTGAGAACTGGAAGCGCAGGCCTTACCGCTCACCACACCATACGGCATCCGGTGTGGCTTTAGTCGGTGGCGGTGGTATTCCACGTCCCGGTGAAATCTCATTGGCACATCATGGTGTTTTATTTCTGGATGAACTACCTGAGTTTGATCGCAAAGTGCTGGAAGTATTACGCGAACCGTTAGAAAGTGGCCATATTACTATTTCACGCGCGGCACGGCAGGCTGATTTCCCGGCACAGTTTCAGCTGATTGCTGCGATGAACCCCTGCCCGTGTGGCTATTTGGGACATTTCAATAATAAATGTCGCTGCACGCCGGATCAGGTGTCACGCTACCGCGCCAAAATCTCAGGGCCATTGCTGGATCGCATAGATCTGCATATTGAAGTTACCGCACTCAAGGAAGATGAACTGACTAATGCCGCCGCCGCTGAAAATAGTGATGCTATCCGCACACGGGTGGAAAATGCACGCACACTACAATTGCAGCGTCAGGGTAAAGCCAATTATGCGCTTGGCAGTCTGGAAATAGATCAATACTGCCAGCCTGACGATGCCGGACTAAGCTTACTTAAAACCGCGATTTCGCGGCTTAATTTATCTGCCCGCGCCTATCATCGCATCCTTAAAGTTGCACGTACGATTGCCGATCTGGCAGGTGAAATAAATATTAAGCCAAACCACATCGCTGAAGCCGTGCAATATAGACGCGGCGAACTATAGCAAAAGACTCTTGAGTGCTGCTATAAATATGTATTTATAGAAACGCTTATATGCTTGCATGGTAAAATCACGCAACATTAAATGATGAACTTTCATGAGCCAACTGACTATATCACCCACTGAAATCAAACTACGCGAGCTATTAAAACATCGCATCCTTATTCTGGATGGCGCGATGGGTACCATGATTCAGCAATACAAACTGACCGAAGCCGATTATCGTGGCGCGAAGCCAAACGGAGAAAAAGGTCGTTTTGCCGACTTCAAGGCACCAGCAGGTGAGCGCGAACTGTTTGTTAAAGGCAACAATGAGTTGCTTACGCTCACGCAACCTCACGTGATTCAGGAAATCCACGAAAAATATCTGGCTGCTGGTGCCGATATTATCGAAACCAATACCTTTGGTGCAACCAGCGTAGCTCAGGATGACTACCACATGGCGCATCTGGTATACGAGATGAACGTGGAGGCAGCCAAGCTCGCCAAAGCAGCCTGCGCCAAATACAGTACGCCTGATAAACCACGTTTTGTTGCTGGCGCATTAGGGCCCACACCCAAAACCGCCTCTATTTCTCCAGACGTGAATGACCCGGCTGCGCGTAATGTGAGTTTTGACCAGTTGGTAAATGCGTACCTTGAGCAAACACGTGGTTTAGTGGCTGGTGGTGCGGATATTCTAATGGTGGAAACCATTTTTGATACGCTTAACTGTAAAGCGGCCTTGTTTGCGATAGATACTTTCTTTGAAGAGCATGGCAGCCGTTTACCGATTATGATTTCCGGCACGGTAACCGATGCTTCTGGCCGTATTTTATCCGGTCAGACTGTTACTGCATTCTGGCATTCTGTGCGCCATGCCAAGCCGCTAACTATCGGCCTGAACTGTGCGCTGGGCGCCACGCTGATGCGCCCCTATGCAGAAGAGTTGTCAAAAATCGCAGATACCTTTGTATGTATCTACCCCAACGCCGGCCTGCCCAACCCGATGAGTGACACTGGCTTTGATGAAACGCCAGCCGTGACTTCCAGCCTGGTGAAAGAATTTGCGATAAGCGGCTTTGTGAATATCGCCGGTGGCTGCTGTGGCACAACACCACCCCATATCAATGCCATCTATGAATCTATTAAGGATATTCCGCCGCGTCAAGTGCCGGAAATACCTCCGTACACCAGATTATCTGGTTTAGAACCGTTCATTATTGATGAAAATTCCCTGTTCGTGAATGTGGGTGAGCGCACCAACGTCACTGGCAGCAAGGCGTTTGCACGCATGATCATCAACGAGCAGTATGAAGAAGCGCTAAGCGTAGCGCGCCAGCAGGTGGAGAATGGCGCGCAAGTAATTGACATCAACATGGATGAGGGCATGCTGGATGCGGTAAAAGCCATGACGCATTTCCTGAACCTGATCGCTTCCGAGCCTGATATTGCGCGCGTGCCGATCATGATTGACTCATCCAAATGGTCGGTAATTGAGGCTGGTCTCAAGTGTGTACAGGGCAAAGCCATTGTTAACTCTATTTCGATGAAAGAAGGCGAAGCCGAGTTTCTGCGTCAGGCTAAATTGTGCCGTCGCTACGGTGCTGCCGTCATCGTGATGGCGTTTGATGAAAAAGGCCAGGCCGATACGTACGAGCGCAAAACTGAAATCTGTAAACGGGCTTATGACCTGCTGGTGCAGGAAATTGGTTTTCCGCCGGAAGATATTATTTTTGACCCGAATATCTTTGCTATCGCCACTGGTATTGAAGAGCATAACAACTATGCAGTGGATTTCATCAATGCTACGCGCTGGATCAAACAAAACCTGCCGCACGCCAAAATCTCCGGTGGCGTTTCCAATGTGAGCTTCAGCTTCCGCGGCAATGACCCTGCGCGTGAGGCGATACATACCGTGTTCCTCTACCACGCCATCAAGGCGGGCATGACCATGGGTATTGTCAACGCCGGCATGATGGGCGTATACGACGACCTGGACCCGGAGCTTCGTGAACGTGTGGAAGATGTGGTGCTAAACCGCAGGCCGGATGCTACCGAGCGCATGATCGAGATTGCCGGCACCTTAAAAGCCGGCGGCAAAAAAGAGGAAGCGACGCTGGAATGGCGCGGGACGCCGGAACATCCGGTCAGCGTGCAGAAGCGCCTGGCGCATGCCATGGTGCATGGCATCACTGAATTTATTGTGGAAGATACCGAAGAAGCGCGCCTGGAAGTGATGAATAAAGGCGGCCGCCCGATTCATGTGATTGAAGGCCCGCTGATGGACGGCATGAACGTGGTGGGCGACCTGTTCGGTCAGGGCAAGATGTTCCTGCCGCAGGTGGTGAAGTCTGCGCGTGTCATGAAACAGGCGGTTGCACACCTGATTCCGTTCATTGAAGAAGAAAAAGCGCTGGAAGAAAAACGTACCGGCATCGTTGCCAAGCCCAAAGGCAAGGTGGTGATTGCCACGGTTAAAGGTGATGTGCACGACATCGGCAAAAATATTGTGTCCGTGGTGCTGCAATGCAATAACTTTGAAGTGGTGAATATGGGCGTTATGGTGCCGGCGGCCGAGATTCTGGCGATGGCTAAAGCCGAGAATGCCGACATTATCGGTTTATCAGGTTTGATCACGCCATCACTGGAAGAAATGGCTTACGTTGCCAAAGAGATGCAGCGCGACCCGCATTTCAGCGGTTTGAAAACGCCGTTGCTAATTGGTGGCGCAACAACTTCACGTGCGCATACGGCAGTGAAAATTGCCCCACACTATGACGGCCCGGTAATCTACGTGCCGGATGCCTCGCGCTCGGTAGCGGTGATGCAGTCGCTGCTGACGCCGGAAACCAAAGACAGCTATATTGCCGAAGTGCAGGCTGATTATGAAAAAGCACGTAACCAGCATGCCAATAAAAAAGGTACGCCGCTGCTGACGATTGAACAGGCACGCGCCAATAAAGCAAAGCTTGTATTCTCAGGCGATAACGCACCGATCAAGCCAAAATTTATCGGGCGTCGTGAGTTCAAAAATATCGATTTGGGCCTGATTGCGAAATACATCGATTGGTCGCCATTTTTTCAGACTTGGGATCTGGCCGGTGCTTACCCGGCGATTCTGAGTGATCACGTAGTCGGTGAAGCAGCAAGCAAAGTGTTCGCCGAAGCGCAGGCCATGCTGAAAAAAATCATCGATGGCCGCTGGTTAAGCGCCAGCGGCGTGATTGCACTGATGCCGGCCAATACCGTCAACGATGACGATATAGAGCTTTATACCGATGAGTCCCGTAAGGAAGTGGCATTCACCTGGTACGGTATGCGCCAGCAGACTGTGAAACCGGTAATTGACGGTATAGCACGCCCTAACCAGTGCCTGAGTGATTTTATTGCACCCAAAGGGGCAGATGATTACATAGGCCTGTTTGCAGTGAGCGCAGGTATGGGCATGGAAAAACGCTTGGCGCAGTTTGAAGCCGCACATGATGATTACAGCGCGATTATGTTCAAGTCGCTGGCAGATCGCTTGGCAGAAGCCTTTGCTGAATACATGCACGAGCGCGTGCGTACTGACTTGTGGGGCTATGCGGCAGATGAAAAACTGGACACGGAAGCGCTGATCAAGGAACAGTATCAAGGCATACGCCCGGCACCGGGTTACCCTGCGTGTCCTGATCACACCGTGAAGGCGGATATGTTCAAGCTGCTGCAATGTGAAGAAGTCGGACTATCGCTGACAGATTCATTTGCGATGCAGCCGGCGGCCGCTGTGTCAGGGTTTTACTTTGCACATAAAAATGCAAAATATTTCAGTGTGGATAAAATCGGTGAAGACCAGTTGCTGGATATGGCAGAGCGCAGAGATCTGCCTAAGGAATATCTGGAACGCTGGCTTGCCCCGAATTTAAGCTAATCTAATACTTTTTAATAATAACTAGAAAATTATGCATATCCACATTTTAGGTATCTGCGGCACATTCATGGGTGGCATTGCGGTGCTAGCGAAGCAGGCCGGGCACAAGGTCACGGGCTGCGACGCTAACGTTTATCCGCCAATGAGTACACAGCTGGAAGCACAAGGCATAGAGCTAATTGAAGGCTTTGCGCCGGAGCAGACTAAACTCAACCCGGATATTTACGTGATCGGCAATGTGGTGTCGCGCGGTAACCCGCTCATGGAAGAAATCCTCAATCGTGGCTTGCCCTATATTTCAGGTCCGCAATGGCTGGCCGAGAATGTATTGCAGGGAAAATGGGTGCTGGCAGTTGCTGGTACGCACGGCAAAACCACGACCAGTTCCATGCTGGCGTGGATACTCGAATATGCCGGTCTGGCACCGGGCTTTCTAATTGGCGGCGTGCCGGAGAATTTTGGGGTGTCTGCTCGCTTGCCTCAAACGCCGGCGCAAGACGCCAAAAGCACTTCTCCATTTTTTGTGATTGAGGCGGATGAGTACGACACGGCCTTTTTCGACAAACGCTCCAAGTTCGTACATTACCGTCCACGCACTGCAGTGCTGAATAATCTGGAATTCGACCATGCCGATATTTTTGAAGACCTGGCAGCGATTGAAAAACAATTCCACCATCTGGTGCGCACTGTGCCACAGCAAGGGCTGGTGGTGACGAATGGCAAAGAGGCCAGCCTGCAGCGTGTGATTGATAAAGGCTGCTGGACACCGGTAGAAAAATTCGGCACGGATGACGACTGGCAGGCTGCTAACGCGCATGGCGATGGCAGTTTTGATGTGATCTATAAAGGCAAGTCACTAGGCCGTGTAGCGTGGAATTTGCTCGGTGAACATAATCGCATGAATGCGCTGGCAAGTATTGCTGCAGCGCGCCATGCCGGTGTAGCGGTTGATATGAGCATTGCCGCGTTAACTGAATTCCGCAACGTAAAACGCCGTATGGAGTTACTCGGTGTAGTAAACCAAATCAGTGTATATGATGACTTTGCCCATCACCCGACCGCGATTGAAACCACGGTAGCGGGTTTACGCGCTAAGGTTGGTAAAGCACGTATATTGGCAGTACTGGAGCCGCGCTCAAATACCATGAAGCTGGGCGTAATGAAAAGTGCATTGCCAGCCAGCCTGAAAGACGCTGATCTGGTGTTCTGTTATCAGGCAAATCTGGGCTGGGATGCTAAAGAAGCATTGGCGCCTATCAGTGGCAAAACTCAGGTACATGATGATTTGAGTCAACTGGTGGCAGCCATTGCGCAGCAAGCACAGACAGGCGACCATGTGCTGGTGATGAGTAACGGTGGCTTTGGCGGCATTCATCAAAAGCTGCTTGATGCGCTAAAATTAGTTGCATAATCTAAGTGTAAAATTTGGCTAAAAGCGCATGAAAATTAAGTTAGATGCAACTCCACTTATGATGAAGCTGAAGTCCTTGAGCCTTATGAGTATAGCGCTCTGGCTCTCATTTACGTTGCACGCAGCAATACTTAGCATCCATTTTGAGCCTGAACTGAAAAAATTCAGGGATAACTTGCCGATACTGGAAGTGGTACTGGTTAATGCCAAGACACAGTCTAAACCAGAAAACACGGATGTTTATGCGCAGGCCAATTTAGACCGTGGCGGCAATACCGAGCTGGATCGCAAAATGAAAACCGCGTTGCCGGTATTAAAGCAGCAGCAAACAGAAGTTACCCCTAAACCCGTCGCCAAAACCAGGCAGGCGGCCCAAGCAACTCTTCAGGCCGCCAGTGAAACGCATGAGCAGAAACGTGTTGCCGAGCTGGAAAAGCAGGCGCAGGAGTTAATGACGCAAGTTAAAGCGACCAAAGCCATAGAGTCACAGCCGGTGCAAAAAGCAGCTACTAAAGAAACACAAACTGAAAATCAGGCAACGCCAACTAAAAAGCTTAATTTACAAGATATTTCAGCCGCCGCTCTGGAAATGGATAGGCTGGAAGCCATTATCTCCAAGCAGCAGGATGATTATCAAAAACGACCCAAACGCAAATTTGTGGGCGGACGTACCAAAGAGTATAAATATGCACTTTATGTTGAAGCATGGCGGCAGAAAGTAGAAAAGATCGGGAATCTGAATTATCCGGAAGCCGCCAGAGATCTGAAGCTGTATGGTCAATTACAGATGACCGTGTCAATTAAGCCTGACGGTAGCATAGAATCGATAGAGGTCAATCGCAGTTCCGGACATAAAGTGCTGGATGCGGCAGCTAGGCACATTGTGGAGTTAGGCGAGCCCTATGCACAATTCCCTGAGGATATACGCAAAGAGGTAGATATTCTGAGTATTACCAGGACTTGGACATTTACCAAAGAAGACAGCCTAGCCACTGAATAGCGATTATCTTTTTAATTTCTACGTTGTTATTCTTGCTTACCGTACTATTCGTACTGTCTGCACTCGAATGCCTAGTACAAATTAAAAATCTTAATGGCTTTGGTTAGCTTGAAATGTAAGAAATTCAGCGTTGCTTTACGAATTGATATGAGAAAGTTATGACAAACTATTTTAAACACCACATATTTTTCTGCCTCAATCAACGCGAGGATGGCTCTGCCTGCTGTATGGACAAGGGTGCGGAAGCTGCGTTTGACCATATGAAATCCCGCGTGAAAAAACTTAACCTGAACGGTAAAGGCAAGGTGCGTGTAAACCGTGCCGGCTGTTTTGACCGTTGTGGCGAAGGCCCGCTGCTAGTGGTTTATCCGCAAGCAGTCTGGTACACCTTTGTGGATAATGACGATATTGATGAAATCATTGAAAGTCACCTGCAAAACGGCAAAATCGTTGAGCGGCTTGTGGTTGCCTAAGCTGCTGTTTTAAGTGCCAGGATCAGTCCCGGTGCTAGTCTGTGTTAAGCGCGCATGTAATATGCGCGTTTAGTTTTTCTGCGAGCAGTTTTACCGTTGCAGCATCAAGTGCAGCCGGCTTGTTTTCGCGTAGCGCCTCACCCCAATGCGAGTTGGGGAAGTGCTTGTCATTCTCAAAGCGTGGGATCACATGCCAGTGGATGTGCGGTGTTTTGTTGCCCAGGCTTGCCAGATTAATTTTGTCCGGATTGAACATTTCCCTGAGCGCGAGTTCAACTGCAAACACGGTTTTCATCATGCGGGCACGCTCGACTGGCACAAGGTCGGTCATTTCTTTGATATGCGCCAGCAGTTCTACCCGGCAGTAGGCCGGGTAATCGGCATCATTTAACAGCACGACACGGCAGAAATCATCCTGCCATAGTATCGTATGCGTGCAAGGCTGGCACAGTGCGCAAGTCATGTTATGAGGCTGCCAGCATGCGGTCTAAGGTCAGCTTCGCCAGCTTGGCTTCATGCGCAGGAACCTTGATCTGGTTAACCACATTGCCTTCAGCTAGGTTCTCCAGCACCCAGGCCAGGTGCTGCGGGTCGATGCGTGCCATAGTTGAGCATTCACACACCACATGGCTCATGAACTGCACTAGTTTGCCTTCAGGTTTCATCTGTTCCGCCAGGCGTGTAACCAGATTGAGTTCGGTGCCAACCAGCCATTTGGTGTTTGGCGGTGCTTCACTCACGGTTTTCAGGATATATTCAGTTGAACCCACGTAATCCGAGTTCTGGCAAACTTCAAACGGCGCTTCCGGGTGAGAAATCACAAAGCCATCCGGGTGTTCTGCACGGAACTTGGTAATGTTTTGCAGGCGGAACATCTGATGCACGGCACAATGGCCTTTCCATAGCAGGATCTTGGCATTTTTGATTTGTTCAATGGTCAGGCCGCCCATAGGCAGGTCAGGATCCCATACCGGCATCTGCTCTAATGGAATACCCATCTTGTAACCGCTCCAGCGTCCCAGGTTCTGGTCCGGGAAGAACAGCACTTTTTCACGTTGCGCAAAGCCCCATTCCAGAATTTTTGGGGCATTGGTACTGGTACAGACGATGCCGCCATGCTCACCGCAGAATGCTTTTAAATCTGCCGCAGAGTTGATATAGGTAATCGGTGTAACCTGCTCATCAAAATTCAATACTTTGTTCAGTTCGCGATAGCTGCGCTCGACTTTGGCAAGGTTGGCCATATCAGCCATAGAACAGCCGGCTGCCATATCCGGCAAAATAGCGATTTGTTCTGGACGACTTAAAATATCGGCCACTTCAGCCATGAAATGTACACCCAGAAATACGATATATTCAGCATCTACTTCGGATGCGTAGCGTGATAACTTCAATGAATCACCGGTATAGTCAGCATGACGATACACGCTCTCATGCTGATAATGGTGGCCCAGAATCACCAGACGTTTACCCAGTTTCTCTTTTGCGGCAATAATGCGGCGCTGGCAGTCTGCGTCTTCTACAGCTTGAAATTTCTCAAATTTGATCGGTGAAATTTGCATATATTTTTAAGTGATGAATAAAGCGTAAATGCTAAAAGTGCTTATTTTATAACGTTAATTGATGTCGTTCACCTAATCTTTTCAAGGCATCCACATTCGTCCACGAAAAAACGCGTTTTGCCGCTTCGCGCCAGTCTACCCATTCATAACGCACATGTTCATCCGGCGCGAGATTGATTGGTAAAGCGTTAGGCAGTTGCAGGCCAAAAAGGTGCTCACGATTCTCAGTCACGCCGGGCGCATAGCGATGACGCCAGTGGGGGTATATCTCGTATACATTAGAAGCTTTCCAGTCCTGCAAGTCATATTGCAGCGCATCCAGCCCGGTTTCTTCACCTACTTCACGAATCGCAGCTTGTAGTGGCGTTTCATCACCTTCTACACTGCCAGTGACAGATTGCCAGAAACCTGCTTTATCAGCACGCTCCATAATGAGCACTTGCAAATCCGGTGTATGAATCAAAACAAGTGCGGAAATCGGGGTTTTGTAGGTATTCAAAAGTTCAAAAAAACTATTTAACTGAAGATTTGGCAGGAGCAGCGGTTAGGTTTTTGGGCAGTTGAAATACCACGTGTTCTACAACACCTTGCAATTCCTGCACTTGATTGGCCCCCAGTTCCTGTAATCTGGCAATCACTTCCTGCACCAGTATTTCAGGGGCAGATGCCCCTGCGGAAACGCCGATTTTTTGTTTATTGAGTAACCATTCCGGTTTAAGGAAGCTGGCGTTATCTACCATGTAAGCTTCAATACCCTGATTCTGCGCTACTTCACGCAGGCGGTTTGAGTTAGAGCTATTCGGCGAGCCGACAATAATCACTAAGTCACAATCTTTCGCCATGATTTTTACGGCATCCTGACGGTTTTGCGTGGCATAGCAGATGTCATCACTCTTTGGCGCCTGAATGTTGGGAAAACGCGCTTTTAACGCTTCAATGACGCGTGCGGCATCATCCAGAGATAGCGTGGTTTGCGTAACAAAGGCAAGTTTGTCCGGATTGCTTACCTGCAAACTTACGACATCTTCCGGTGTTTCTACCAAGTACATGCCAATATTTTCGGCTTCTTCATCAGCTTGACCCGATTCAATCTGACCCATAGTACCTTCAACCTCAGGGTGGCCTTTGTGGCCGATCATGATAATTTCCATGCCAGCCTTACGCATTTTTTCAACTTCGATATGCACTTTTGTTACCAACGGGCAAGTAGCATCATAGGCGGTCAGGCCGCGGGCGTCGGCCTCGGCGCGTACCGCTTTTGAAACGCCATGCGCGCTGAATATAACAGTGCTACCGGTAGGAATCTCATCCAGTTCCTCAACAAAAATCGCACCCTTGGCACGTAGCTCATCTACAACGTATTTATTGTGTACGACTTCATGACGCACGTAAATTGGCGCGCCAAATTTTTCCAGCGCCTGCTCTACGATAATAATCGCGCGGTCAACGCCGGCACAAAAACCTCGTGGGTTAGCCAGTACAATATTCGTATCTTTGTTCATTTAAATTACTGTCTCAAATTCAATGCTGTGGATTCAAACCAACTGATTTTTCAGGTAGCAGGTGCATCGGGTATAATTGTAAAAAATTTAATTCACAAATTTTAATTAATGATTAAAAAGTCCTGCTATGAAAAACACCGCAACCCTACTGATTACCTGCCCTGATGCCAAAGGCATAGTAGCGGCCATTGCTGATTTTTTACATCAGCACAATGCCAACATTTTACACGCAGACCAGCATCAGGATGCAGAAAATAATCTATTCCTTATGCGCGTGGAATGGGACCTTGCCGGGTTTAATCTGGATGAAGCCAGTTTTAATCAGGCATTTACGGCAATTGCCAACAAATTCAGTATGCGGTGGCAATTAAAGCTATCCCAGCACAAAGCGCGTGTTGCTATCATGGTGTCGCAATATGACCATTGTCTGGCGGATTTGTTGCATCGACATAAAAGCGGTGAGCTGGCTTGTGAAATCCCGCTGGTAATCAGTAACCACCGCGATACCGAAAAGCTGGTGCAGTTCTATGGCGTAGACTTTCACTATGTTCCGGTAACTAAAGATAATAAGGCAGAGGCGGAAGCCGCCCAGTTTAAATTATTTGATGAATACAATATCGATTTGATTGTGCTGGCGCGTTATATGCAGATTCTGTCACCGGATTTTGTGTCACGTTACCCGCAGCGCATTATCAATATCCATCACTCATTTCTACCAGCATTTATTGGTGCCCGCCCGTATCACCGTGCGTTTGAGCGCGGCGTTAAGCTCATCGGCGCAACCGGCCACTACGTAACGGAAGTACTGGATGAAGGCCCGATTATTGAGCAGGGCATCGAGCGTATTTCGCACCGTGATCAGGTAGAAGACCTGATTCAAAAAGGCCGCGACCTTGAGCGCGTGGTGCTGTCAAAAGCCGTGCGCTGGCATATAGAAAACCGTATTTTGCTGTACGCAAACAAAACGGTGATTTTTGATTAAACCTTGAATCAAGGTTTAATCAATATAAAAAAGACGCACATTTGTTTCTGGATTTGCACTCACATTCTGTTCTTTGTGAAATTCATCAACCATGGCGTTGTAATTGCCAGCAAATAATTGCTCATAAACTCCCTCCCCTCGCCTGAAAATAATCCGCCTATATTCCTTCATTAGCCTATGATGGAACAATGCTGGCTTGCAGCTTAGCGCCAGCCAATCAGTTTTATGCTGAACATTTCAGGAGAAACATCATGGCAAAAGGGCAGCAACGAAAAAACAAGGAAGTAAAAAAACCTAAGCAGGATAAAAAAGTAGTGGTAGTGCCGGGTTCTATACTGTCTATCAAGCAAGGTGTGCCAAAGAAATAATAATGGGTAATAGACCCTGATTATTCCAGCGAGAGTAGTGACAGTTAATTACAATTAAATTCAAAAGGGGTTCAAGCCCCTTTTTGTGTTTGTTGCGCACCAATTCAAGAATCCAACTATTAGTTTGCTTCTGTCAGCATATGGGCAACGGCATGTTTTAATGGGGCAATCCGATTGCCAATACGTAGCGCCGTTGCTCTAATCATACGTGCTGGCAGAGAGTCATCACCATAGAGTTTTGCAATAGCGTGCGTAGCTAAAAACAACGGCCGCGTTCTCAAGCGAAGTTTTCTTTGATAGCGCTCAAGCAGTGAGGTAGCTGCGATACTGCCATTACCCGCTTGCGCAGCTTTAATTTCATTGGCGAGGATACTTACTCCGCTTAGGCCAAAATTAAAACCATGTGCCGTTACCGGATGCATACCAACGGCAGCATCGCCGATTAATGCAAAACGCTTGGCAACAATCCGGCTGGCATAAGCTGTAACCAGTGGATAGGCGTGCCGAGTGGATACCAGTTGCATGCTGCCCAACCTGTGCTTAAAGCGTATTGCTACTGCTTGATTAAAGTCTGCTTCACTCATATTCATTAATTGTTGAATATCAGCTACGGGCAGGGTAATGACCACCGATGAGCGCATGCCATTCATAGGTAATAGCGCAAGGGTTTGTCCGTAATCAAACCATTCCCATGCCACATGATGATGCGGCACACTATGCTCCATCACGCATACCATCATGGTTTTACCAAAGTCGTGCATGGTTGCAGAAATGCCCATCGCACGGCGTGTTTCTGAAAAACGGCTGTCTGCCGCCACCAACAGTTGGGCGGTAATACTTTCTCCATTTGCCAGTTCGATGTATGCAGCTTCATTATCGGTATTAATGGCGGTGATTTGCGCCTCGGTAAGCAGCGTGATATCGGGCGATGCTTTAACTGCCTCATAGGCGGATTTTCGAATAAGGTGATTCGCGACCAGATAACCCAGCTCCTGCTTTTTACTATCACGATGGTCAATGTTCATGGCATAAAGAGATGGGCCATTTAGCACGCGCGCATCACGCAAGGGTGAAATCGCACTTTTGTCTATACGGTTCCACAACCCCAGCTCGCGCATAAGCTGGGCAGAGTGGTGGGTAAGCGCAATCTCACGTCCGTCAAAGGCAGGGCTGGCCAATTGCGATTCGTGTTGACGCTCAATAATGGCAATGCGTAAGCCACAGCCAGCAACTGCTTGGGCAAAGCACAAGCCGGAAGGCCCCGCACCGACAATGACAATATCGAAATTCATAGTCACCCGACCAAAGAATATTGTTTTTAAAATGTCGTCATCATTACGGTAAATACAAAAGTCGGCATTGACTCAGGTCAACTGGCAATGGGATTAGAAACGAACAAACACCTTTCTACTTAAGCCATGGTAAAAGTTATATACCTACATGAATCAACATGCTGCTTATGAAACAGTAGGCTTTACCTGATTATCGACATTTTCTACCGGATTTTTCAGTACCGCCGGGAGTGTTTCATCACCGTGTCAGTCATGTTGTGGTCAATTGCCCGCATATCTCGGGGGCAGCTTGGTACAGGCACGAGTAGTGTGATAACCCATTGAATATTTTAATGGAGGTATTGCCTGGAATAGCTGTACTCAAGTATTCAGCCATAAGTTTTGGCGACCAGTTATCCTCAGCCCCATGCCAAATATGTGTGTTGGCGGAGATTTCCGCGAGCGAGGTATTCCATGGCTGCACATAAGCGCGAATGTCTCTGATATAGCCCGAAACACGGCCGGTGAAGCATGTTGTCAATACTTTGCTGATGCTGGACTGAAACTCGGCATTTTTAGCTAATGTTTTATCACCACCACTTGCAGAGGCAAACAACAGGTGAAACAGTGCTTTGGGGGAGATGAAGGACAGCAGGCTTTGCCAGTAAGACAATAGAGCAAACAGGATTGGCGATGACCTTGCCAAGATAAAAACCTGCTTACCGGCCATTGCATTAAGAAAATCTCCAGCCTCCAAAGGGGCTGCAGCAGAAACCAAATGCAGGTTCCTAACCTCACCAGCCATGTAGCGGCTCGTTTGCAGTGCAATGAATGCACCGATGGAAAAGCCGACGATATCTACTTTTTTGCCTGCGGATATCTTTAAAATTTCTTTGGCCAGCAACTGGTAATACACTGCATCGGGTACTGAGGCATGAATTGAAAAACGATCGAAACTAATAAAAGTTAAACCGTGTTCTTTTCCACAACTATCAAAAATAGCGCATTCTTCAGGCGCGCCAGGTGAGCCATGAAAATAGATCACCAGTTGCCCATTATCAGCACCGAACTGGCTAAATTTTAATGACTCATTCATTTGGGTAATGATTAAAAATGGGCGTAATGCTGTTTATGATCAAGTAACGTAGCATACTATATGTTTTAGTGTGTATTTGATGTGTTGGTGTATTTTTGGATTTTGTACCGGCGCACATAAACGAGTGATGTGCTGAAAGGAATTAACCATCATGAACCTGACTTCAACAGCATTTCTCCACTTAACTGATATGCCCAGCCTGTATACCTGTGAAGGAGATAACCAGTCTCCACCGCTATTATGGTCGGATATACCGGCGGGGACAAAAAGTTTAGCACTTATTGTTGATGACCCTGATGCGCCCGATCCGGCTGCGCCGAAAATGACTTGGGTACACTGGGTGCTGTATAACATACCGCCTGATTCGACAGGATTAGACACAGGGAAATCAGGCGCGCCAGACTTACCGGCAGGTACACTTAATGGTCTTAATACATGGAATCAAACCGGGTACGGAGGGCCATGCCCGCCGATTGGAAGGCACAGATATTTTCACAAGCTGTATGCGCTGGATACTGTTCTTCCACTACTGCAAGCCGCAACGAAAGAAACCTTGGAAAAAGCCATGCAGGGACACATCATGGCGCGGTGCGAGCTAGTGGGTTACTATAAGAAACACGTGTAAATAACAGGGACATCCCCGGTTATTATTGCTAATAAATATTAAATACAGGCCGTTTGGTGTGGAAGGATCATGAATAACATCAACCTTAACAAATGTAGTGTTTCCTTGCTTTTGGGTTTAATAATATCTTCGGCAGTATTTGCAAATGAGCTGACCGACAGACAATACAGGACAACTGAAGCACAAAAGAAATATGATCTGGAACAAGCCAGGTATGATGCTGCAACAGCACTTGTTAACGAGCAGAAGCAGCGTGTTGAGCAAGGCCAGGCCTTGCTTGAAGGCAGGCAAAGGCAACTGGCTGCTGCAAAAGAAAGCCTGGCTAAAGCGAAAGAAAAACTCGATTTTGAAAATGAGCAGCTTAAAAAAGCCTGGGATAAAAGCAAGCATTAGCAGCTTGGCCTCTTGCCGGGCGCATGAGCATAAAAATTTTCTGCCAGGCTGCCGCTTTGTAAATAATTTAAGTATAATGCGCAGCTCAGTTCAAACGCCGGATTAGCTCAGTTGGTAGAGCAGCGCACTTGTAATGCGAAGGTCGTCAGTTCGATTCCGACATCCGGCACCAATTTCCAAGCTTCTATTCAGCTACAGGCAATGCCCCTCTCTTTCCCCACTGGTATCAAAAAAGCGCTTTCATTCAAGCAGCCTTTTGCATGGCTGATCGCTAACGGTTACCTGCTGGTAGATGACCGCACCTGGGGTACTCAATACCGTGGCCCGGTACTGATTCATGCAAGTAAAGGTTTGTATAAAGAGTATTACGACTACATCAAGTGCAGAACAGATGTACCGATACCAGATAGAGACAAACTGGACTATGGTGGCATAGTCGGCATCGCCAAGCTGGTACTTTGCAGCCGCCCCGGAGAACTACCCGCCGCCATCAGCCGCGAGCAACGCGCGCACTTTGGCGGGGTGCATCAGGAGTATTTCGGTTTTTTATTCGAGCAGGCAACGCCTTTGGCTTTTATGCCATGTCGTGGCAAGCTGGGAATGTTTGAGATAGACATGGATACGCTATTGGCGCCGCCGCCAGAAGTGCAAGCCCGGTTATTTTAGGCTTGAAATTTTAGCAGCCATGCACTTTATCGGGATAATTCGCGCTGTACTGCCTGATAAAAACGATTGTAAAAACTACGGTCCGTCACTGTTTCGCCTCTGGTTTTCACTTGATTATCGGTTTCACTTTTACTGCCTATAGAAATCGGGGTGACAACAGGTACGCCAATCAGTGTGCTTTTGCGGCTGGTTTTAACATCAAAATGTTCTTCAGTGGCAGTCAAAAATAATGTAGCACCTTCGCTACGCGGACTGCAACTGATATGCAGTTGCAGCACGGCGTGAGATTTTTCTTCTACCTGAAATGACTTGCTGCCAATCATATTTGGGCTGTCCTGCATCGTTACCACATAACCATCACTCAGCAATGCGCGTTTAGCGGCATTGCATAGTGTAGATGCTTCGGTTGAAAAATTCTGGTGGTATCTTGAGTCTGCTCTAAAATCTTCGCTATCCGCGTAGGTTTTTGGTCCTCCACAAGCGGTTAAAACTACAGTAAACAGTGCGGCAGAAAACCATTGGCAGTTCATATTAGCGCCTCATTTTATAGTTCAGGTACAAGTTTTACTCTACTATTAAATATGCTTAATGGCTAGAATAGTCAGGGTCTACCATTAACTATTTAAATATGAACCCTGAGGATTTACAGCGTCTACTTACACTTGAAATGCCTTATGGAAAACATAAGGGCAGGCTGATTGCTGATTTGCCCGGCAATTACCTTAACTGGTTTGCGCGTGAGGGTTTTCCTCCCGGTGAGATTGGCCGCCTGCTGCAGCTGATGCAGGAGATAGACCATAACGGACTTTCGCATTTATTGGAACCGTTGCGTTCCAGAACTGTCACTAAAAGTTAGTTAACTTTAAATCAGTCATCCCGCCGTCACGGAAGTGATTCACTATTTATTTGCAACTGCTGCTTGAATAAGATGGCCTGTTATGTAAACTGATTTGAATAATAGATTCAAATTTCCACTTCTAAATTACGAGATTATCCATCATGATTACCTTGAATATTAACGGCAAAGAAGAAAAGCTCGATGCGCCCGAAGATATGCCGATCTTATGGGCATTGCGCGATATAGTACACCTAACCGGTACTAAATTTGGTTGCGGCATGGCTCAATGCGGCGCTTGTACCGTGCATCTTGATGGGCAGCCGATACGCTCATGCGTTACGCCGATTGCGGCTGCGGTAGGCAAAAAAATCACCACCATTGAAGATATCCAGAATGATAAAGTCGGCCAGGCAGTACAGGAGGCGTGGCGCGAGGTTGACGTAGTGCAATGCGGCTATTGTCAGTCCGGCCAGATTATGGCGGCAACCGCCCTGCTTACCAGCAATAAAAACCCGACCGATGCAGACATTGATGCGGCCATGAACGGTAATATCTGCCGCTGCGGCACTTACCCACGCATTCGTGCGGCTATTCATGATGCAGCAAACAAGTTAGCTTAAGGAGCCAATGATGACCGCCCCTTTAAATATTTCAAGACGTACTTTCATTAAAACCACAGCACTGGTTGTCGGCGGTTTGGTGATTGCCTTTAACATCCCTCAAGCCAAGCGCTTTCTGCTGCCAGGGGCAAAAGATACTGCGGGTACCGATGCCGGCAAACTGCCAGCGCCTAATGCCTTTTTGCGCATAGGGACTGATAACACGATTACCGTGATGCTGGCCCATAGTGAGATGGGGCAAAGCATTTGGACTACATTGCCGATGCTGATCGCCGAAGAGCTGGACGCAGACTGGAGCAAGATCAAGGTGGAGCACGCTAAAGCTGCGCCGGAATACATCCATACTGCTTATGGCATTCAAATCACCGGCGGTTCTTCCACCACCTGGTCTGAGTTTGACCGCTACCGCCAGGCGGGTGCTTTGACACGTGCGCTGCTGGTTGCTGCAGCAGCTGAGGAACTAGGTGTAGCGGCTGATAGTTTAAAAACAGAGAACGGCTTTGTGATTAGCGGTGATAAAAAGATCAGCTACGGCGATCTGGCTGAAACTGCGGCTAATCTGGAAACACCAAAAACTGTAATGCTCAAGAAACCGGAAGACTGGAAGATTATTGGCAAAGCAACCAAGCGTCTGGATAGCCCTGAAAAAATCAACGGCAGTGCCATATTTGGTCAGGATGTTCATTTTGACGGCTTAAAAACCGCCATGGTGGCGCGCTCGCCGGTATTTGGCGGAACAGTGAAATCATTCGATGCCGGCGCTGCTAAAAAAATCAAAGGTGTACACAATGTGGTGCAGGTACCCACCGGGGTGGCGGTGATTGCCGATAATTACTGGTCTGCAAAACAAGGCCGTGATGCACTCAAAGTTGAGTGGGATCTGGGTGTAAATGCAGGCCTTGATTCAAAGAAAATGCTGGAAGAGTACCGTAGCCTGGCCGCCAAAGAGGGTTTGCCTGCTGCAAAAGCCGGCGATACTGAATCAGCACTGTCTAAAGCGGCACAGGTAGTTGAGGCTGAATATATTTTACCGTATCTGGCGCACTCACCGATGGAACCGCTGAATTGTGCAGTGAAGATTAACGCCGATGGCTGCGAGATCTGGACCGGTACGCAAATGCAAACCACCGACCAGCAAGCTGCCGCAAAAATACTCGGCTTAAAACCCGAGCAGGTGAAGATTCATACCTTGTTTCTGGGCGGCGGGTTTGGCCGCCGCGCTAACCCGGCGGCAGATTTTGTTTCAGAGGCAGTACACGTAGCAAAAGCAGCGGGCATGCCAGTAAAAACGGTGTGGAGCCGTGAAGATGACATTAAAGGCGGCTATTACCGCCCCATGTTCCTGCATAAGGCAAAAATCGGTTTAAATGCCGATGGCATGCCTGACGCATGGGAACATATTGAAGTTGGCCAATCCATCATGGTGGGAACGCCTTTTGAGCAATTTATGATCAAGGATGGCGTGGATGCAACCTCGGTAGAAGGTGTTGCTGATTCAGCTTACCTGAAAGCAATCCCTAATCATCATGTGAGTTTGCACACAGTAAAAGCCAGCATCCCGGTGTTATGGTGGCGTTCAGTTGGCCACAGTCATTCAGCGTTTGCGATGGAAAGCCTGATTGATGAGCTGGCACATGCAGCAGGCAAAGACCCGCTGCAATATCGCCGAGCGCTATTGAAAGACCACCCGCGCCATCTGGCCGCGCTTAACCTGGCAGCTGAAAAAGCCGGTTGGGACAAGCCCTTGGCAAAAGGCATATTCCGCGGCATTGCTGTGCATGAGTCTTTTGGCAGCTATGTAGCGCATGTGGCTGAAGTTTCAGTGACTAAAGGCGCTGTTAAAGTACATCGCGTAGTTTGCGCGATTGATTGCGGTTTATCAGTGAATCCGGATTCATTAAAAGCACAGATGGAGTCATCCGTTTCGTTCGGCTTGGGTGCCGCGCTGCAAAGCGAGATCACCTTCGGGGATGGCATGGTGCAGCAATCTAATTTCCATGACTACAAGGTAATGCGCATGGCGGATATGCCCAAAATCGAGGTATATATCGTGCCTAGTACTGAAAAAATGGGTGGTGTTGGCGAACCTGCGGTGCCGCCTATTGCACCGGCTGTGACCAACGCTATTTTTGCGGCGACCGGTAAACGTATCCGCAGCCTGCCAATCGGCGATCAGCTGGCTTAATACTTTGAAGTCTCTGGACAGTGAAGTATTAACGCGCGCTGTTGAATGGCTGGACAGTGGTTATAAAGTACATCTGTTCACAGTAGTGCAGACCTGGGGTTCTGCGCCGCGCCTGCCGGGTGCGCTGCTGGCAGTGCGTGAGGACGGCCATCTCATCGGCTCGGTTTCCGGCGGCTGTGTTGAAGATGATCTGGCGGATAAAGCATGTCAACATGAGCTGCCCAATATGCCATCCGTCATTGAGTACGGAATCAGCAGTAACGATGCACAGCGCTTTGGTATTCCTTGCGGCGGTCGTTTGCAGATATTCGTTGAGCCATTACATGATGCCGCACCTCTTAAATCGTTGTTACAGGGCATGGCGCAGCGCAAGTTTATCCGGCGCTCGGTACAGATCAGCACAGGGCGTGCCAGATTGGCGGAAGTTGAGCCGGAAGGCCCACCGCACATGGAGGATGACTGGTTTCACAGTTATTTTGGCCCACAATGGCGATTGCTGATTATAGGTGCCAACCAGCTTGGTTCAGTACTGGCGAGCATGGCGCAGGTGCTGGACTTTGATGTGTCTATCTGCGACCCGCGTGAAGACATGCGGGCCGAGTGGCATGTGGAAGGCGCTAATTGGGTGTATGGCATGCCGGATGATGTGGTGCTGGATATAGCCCCCGATGCTCATACCGCTATTGTTGCGGTGACTCACGACCCCAAGCTGGATGATATGGCCTTGCTGGAAGCACTTAAATCGGACGCGTTTTATGTAGGTGCGCTGGGTTCACAAAAGAATCAGGAAAAACGGCGCGAGCGTATGCGCATGTTTGACTTGAGTGAATTGGAAATCGCAAACTTGCGCGGGCCAGTGGGCTTGCCCATCGGCAGTCGTACCCCAGCGGAAATCGCGATTGCAATCCTTGCCGAACTGATACAGGTGCGTGCGCAGCAATCCATGGGCAGCGCAAAACCTGACGCCGGCTCTGCTAAATGCGTGGCTTAGCGACTAGGTCTGCCGGGGTATCGACGTCTGTAATAATGCCGGCATCCTCGCATGGCAGCAGATGAACCTGATCTGCATAACGTTTAACTATAGCGCGTGCACCTTCATCACCTTTTAGCTTTTCCAGTTCATCACGGAATTTCGCAGAAAAACCAACCGGGTGCCCGCGCTGGCCTTGGTAATCAGGCATGGCAATAGCAGCACCGGCACAAATCTCATGGGCTACCGCGCTGATAGTTAACGGCTTGATATAAGGCATATCCGCCAGCGCAATCACAAAACCATCGCCGGCTTCAGCAAAGTTAGCTGAGTAGCGTATCGCAGTCGCAAGGCTATCTGCCATTTCCTGCTCGGTGCAAAACACTGTTTTCAATCCTGCCTTACGCAATAAAGCTGCCAGCACTTTGTTGTCTGGCCTCAGCACTGCGATAGTGAGCGGAATCGCCTGAATCAGGTTTTCAGCTGCTGCAACTGCCAGCAGGCGTCCATCCGGCATAGCTTGCAGCAGCTTATCGGCAGCACCAAATCTGCGAGAAAAGCCTGCTGCCAGCAAGATTCCTATCATTGATGATCCTTATGTATCAGTTTCGTAAATAAAGGGGACTTCTATAGATTTTAAATCTGGTTAGCACTACCCATATGGGTTACTGGAGCCAGTTTTGCAATGCTCTTGTTTGACAAGCCGAATACTAATTGATTTAATCAGAGCAAGTAGTGTTTACTTGCGATACCACAATTGCAATAACCGTACTTGAACTATAAATAAAAAGCAAAATCAATGGGTCGGATATTTTGAGAAAAGTAGACATAAGTCACTGGAAAAAGCGCAGGGTAGTAGCTGCTATCATGCTGCTGTTGAGCGCACCAGCTGGTGCAGCTGACGACGCACTTGATCCTCAGCTGCGCATACGCAAGCTTGAAAAACAAATGCAGCTAATGGCTGAACAGCTCAAGGCATTGCAAGAACAGTTGGCGCAGAAGGCACTGCCAGCAACAGATTCGCCCAGTGTTCACTCAGCAGCACCAACAGATAATCCCATCACAAACAAACCCGCTGCAAGCAAAGCTATTGTCAGTAATCCCGTAGAAGCTTCTTTCAAGAATGGACTTGTGTTTAGAGATGCATCTGATGATTGGGCGCTACGCCTGTATGCAAGGGCGCAGCTGGATTATCGCCATTTCACCCCAAATGCTTTTGCCGCTGATACCTTTAGTATGCGTCGCGCCCGTTTAGGTGCGATTGCAACATTCTTTAAAGATTTCACTTTGCGCCTTGAGGGCGAGTTCTCCGAATCTACAACCAAGTTGAATGATGGCTATCTAGAATATAACCACTTCAAACCCGCCATGTTGCGCGCCGGCCAGTTCAAAACCATGTATGGTCTGGAGCGTGCGCAAGGGGCAATGGATCTTGATTTCATGGAGCGCGCCATGAGCGACAGCCTGCTGGGGTCGTCGTTTGACCGCGGCGTAATGTTGCATGGTGCGCCGGTTAATGGGCTTTATTACAACTTGGCCTATGTGAATGGTACGGGCCAGAACGTTGATGAAACTGATGCAAAAGCTGACGGCAAGGACGCTTCATTGCGTGTAGTGGGAAACCTCGCGCAATGGGCCGGCTGGAAAGATAGCGTAGTGCATGTGGGCGGTTTTTATGTGAATGGCAGTCAGGCACCTGGTTTGAGTGCACCGGCATTACGCACAGAGGGACGGGGGGCGACATTCTTTTCCACCAACACTTTTGCGACTGGGATGGATCGTAACATTAGTGGCTTTGAGTCGGCACTTTCTTATGGGCCAATCAAATATCAGGGTGAGTATATACGCACCAGTTTTGACGAAGGTAGCCGCGACCGAGATATGAAAGCCTGGTACGCCAGCTTACAGTGGCTGGTAACTGGTGAACGTTACGCCGATTTCTATAAAAATGGTGTTTTTTCCGGCATAGTTCCCCGCAATAATTTTCGCTATGACAATGGCGGCTGGGGGGCGCTTGAACTCGGTGCGCGCTATACTCATTTTGACGCTTCGGATTTCAGGGACAAACTGGCTAACTCAGCTACCACTACCTACACGGATGGTGCCGATGCCTGGACGTTGGGCGCCAAATGGGTACTCAACAGCAATGCCCAGTTACAGCTTAATTATGTACACACCAGTTTTGATACGCCGATTTTGCTTAATGGCAGAACGGATGATTATGAAAATGCCATGAATATGCGTATGCAGTTTGATTTTTAGTACACCGTAGCAAAAAATAGGGGGCGGAAATGCTTAGGGTTAGCTGGCTGTGGTTATTGATACTTATGCTGCTAACATCCTGCGGCAAGCAGGATGATGCCGCATATCAGCCTGCTTTTATCTCAAAATCCAAGAGTCAGCTTAAAGAGTATATCGTAGGCATACATCCATTACATAACCCGAAACTGCTGAAAGAAGTTTACGGCCCCATTTTGGAATACGCCAACACTCAAATACCCGAAGCCAGTTTCCGCTTGGAAGCCTCGCGCAATTATGAGGAGTTTGATAGAAAACTTGACGCTGGGTACTATGATCTGGCTATGCCAAATCCTTATCAGACGGTGCGCTCACTTAAGCATGGCTATCGGGTGTTTGCAAAAATGGGGGACGACGCGGAGTTTCGCGGCATTATTCTGATACGTAAAGATAGTGGTATACACAAGGTGACTGATCTCAGAGGCAAAGGCGTGGCATACCCGGCCAAAACTGCGCTTGCCGCCACTATGATGCCGCAGTATTACCTGTATAAGCACGGTCTTGATGTGAATTCAGGCATTAAAAATCGTTACGTTGGCTCTCAGGAATCTTCCATATTGAATGTGCTGCGTGGCCATGTTGCGGCAGCCGCAACCTGGCCCCTGCCCTGGAAAAGGTTTAGTATTGAACACCCTGAAATGGCGAGCCAGTTGGAAGTTAAATGGCAGACGGCACCACTCGTTAATAATAGTTGGGTAGCGCGCCGCGATGTACCGCAGGTTATCGTGAATAAATTTCAGGCGCATCTGCTGGGCCTGAATCAAACTGAAACAGGTAGGCTGATGCTGGCAAAGATGCCGATTTCCAAGTTTGAACAGGCTGACAACGAGACTTATTTGCCAGTGATTAAGTTTCTCGAAATTTTTTCAAATGATGTACGAGCGATTGAATGGTAAAACTGCGTAACCTCATTAACATATTGCAGCAGAAAATAGTCGCATTCTGGGGGCATTCCATTCGTCGGCAATTGGTAATATCGTTCGGATTGATAACACTGCTGGTAATGGTCAGTTTCAGTTACCTGATGTTTATTCAGCAGCGTGATTTTTTATACAGCACGGGTACTGACCGCGCTAAAGGGCTTGCCAGCGCGTTGGCCGCCAGCAGCATTTCTCTAGTACTAAGTAATGATGTTGCCGGTTTGCAGGAAGTGCTGCTTGGCTTTACCGATGACCCAGATCTCAAGTTTGCTTTGGTGTTATCGCCGCAAGGTGAGGTGTTGGGTGCAACCAATGAGCGTCTGATCGGTCGTTATGTGAATGATGAGATAAGTAAACGCTTGCTGGATGCGCCAGCTGAATTCACAGTGTTGATCGATGATGAGTTTCTGATCGATGTGGCGGTACCAATTGTAGCTAGTGGCCGTTATGTAGGTTGGGCGCGCGTTGAAATGACGCGCCAGTCATCGAATGCGAACTTGAATCTTCTGGAGTGGACAGGAGCGGGATTTTCTCTGCTAGCGGTCATTGCCTCTTTCCTTATGGCGGCATGGTTGGCTTGGCGTCTGACACGCAGGTTTTATCATTTAATTGAGGTAATGAAAGCGGTGGAAAGCGGTGACCGGGAGGTGCGTTCCGACATCGTAAAAAAAGATGAAGTAGGCAAGCTGGCGCGTAGTTTTAACGGCATGCTGGATACTCTAAGCCATTCAGAGCGTGAGTTGAGCCGACTTAACCGGATATACGCGGCATGGACCGAGAGCAGCGAAATTATCGTACGCCAGAAAAACGAGACCTTATTGCTGAATAGTATCTGCCAGATATTGGCAGAGCGCGTACCTTTTGAACTGGTCTGGGTAGGGGTGCCGGATGATGATGGGCGTGTGGTGCCTGTCGCCGCCAGCGGGGTATCTACACAATATCTGCAAATGATCAAAGTGTCCATGAATACAGATGAGCCGGAGGGGCAAGGGCCTACTTCATGTGCCATCAGAGAAGGGGAGCACAAGGTATTCAACCAGTTTCTTGCAGATGCCAATGCCTACTGGCATAACGCAGCAACTATATTCAACTTTCAATCGGTAGGGGCATTCCCGATTTCACGCGGTGGAAAAGCATACGGCTGTATTGCGGTTTATTCCAGCGAGTTTGATTTCTTTTCACCTGAACTTATCGGCCTGATGAATGGCTTGGCTGATGACATTACTTTTGCGCTGGATAACCTTGACCGTGAGCATGAGCAGCGAGCTGCCGCCATCAAGCTGGAGCAGGCAGCCACTGTGTTTGAATATAGCAAGGAAGGCATTATGGTGACAGATGCCAAAAATAAAATCATTTCTGTTAACCGCAGTTTTATTGAAATTACCGGATACTCTGCTGAGGATGTAATTGGGCAAGATCCGAGCATTCTTTCATCAGGGCTGCAGACGCACGAGTTTTATCAGCGCATGTGGACTATCATTGCAGAAACGGGAAGCTGGCAGGGTGAAGTCTGGGATCGTCGTAAAAACGGTGAGGTCTATCCTGAGGCATTGACAATTATTTGCGTTAAAAATATCAATGGCGCCATCATTAATCATTTAGCAATCTTTAGCGATATTTCCGAGCGCAAACTGGCGCAGGAACGTATCCAGCAGCTTGCGCACTATGATGTATTAACCGGTTTACCTAACCGCGTGCTGTTCAATGATCGTCTGGAGCAGGCCATGATTTCTGCGCAGCGTAATCACTCCAGGATTTCGCTGCTATTTCTGGATATAGACCGCTTTAAGCAAATTAACGATACTCTGGGGCATAGCACAGGTGATCAGTTGTTGCAAAACGTTGGCCGGCGCCTGCTGGAATGTGTGCGTGAACAGGACACAGTATCGCGACAGGGTGGAGACGAATTTATCATCGTGTTAGCTGATGCGGATGCTACCGGAGCGGAACTGGTCGCCGAGAAGATATTGCATGCTATTTTGCAGCCATACACGATAGAGCAGCACGACCTGCGCATTACTGCCAGCATTGGCATTGCCGTATATCCGGATCATGCACAGGACTCTGAAAACCTGATCAAATATGCGGACGTAGCAATGTATCAGGCAAAAGAAAACGGTCGTAACTGTTACCAGCATTTTGACCCATCCATGAATGCCAGTTCTTACGAACGGCTCAAGCTGGAGACGGCATTGCGTGATGCATTGCAACGTAATGAATTAGAGGTCTTTTATCAGCCGCAAGTTAATTTGGCAGATGGGCACATTATTGGCTGCGAGGCGCTAGTGCGCTGGCTGCACCCGACATTGGGAATGCTTTACCCTGAAAAATTCATTCCGCTGGCAGAAGAAACCGGCTTGATTATTCCAATCAATCACTGGGTGGCCGAGCAAGCAATCAAGCAATGTCGAGCGTGGCGGGATATTGGTTTTGATGCACTCACCATGTCGATTAATCTTTCAGCATTACAATTCAGGCAACATAGTTTGTTGCAGCAAATCCGTGACTTGCTGCAACAGTATAATCTGCCAGCCAATGTGCTTGACCTGGAGTTAACAGAGAGCATACTGATGCAGGGGGTGGAGCGTACACTCGCTACCTTGCATGAGCTTTCTGCAATGGGGGTCATTATCTCTATCGATGATTTCGGTACCGGCTATTCGTCACTGTCTTACCTCAAGCTTTTTCCTATCAAGCAGTTGAAGATCGATCAGTCCTTTGTGCGCGACATAACTACCGATACCAGTGATGCAACCATGGTGCGTACTATTATTGTTATGGCACGCAGTTTAAAACTGCATGTGATTGCCGAAGGTGTGGAAACGGCGGAGCAAGCGGCTTTTCTGGCACAATGCGGATGTGAGCGTGCTCAGGGCTATTACTACTCGCGTCCAATTCCGGCAGCAGAGTTCGAACAGTTACTGCAGCAGCAACGCGCTAACCCTGATACCCGTAGCAGCTAGTCCTTATTTCCTGAGCCTAAAAAATCCTGCTTACCCAGCTCAACACCATTGTGACGCAGGATGTTGTATGCCGTAGTTACGTGAAAGTACACATTGGGCAGCACCCACTTCAGCAGGTAATCCTGCCCACTGAATTTAAGGTCAACTTTGCGCACGGTAATGGTAACTTCACGTGATTCGGCACCTGCCAGATGTTCAGGCTTAATGCTGTTCAGAAATGTAATGGTTTTTGCGATGCGTGCCTGCAGATCAGCAAAACTGGTTTCATTGTCTTCATATTTTGGGATCTCCACACCAGCCAGCCGCGCCCCTGCGCCTTTGCTCATGTCGGTGGCAATCTGAATCTGTCTGGTTAGTGGATACATATCTACAAACAGGCGTGAATTGAGCAGCACATGATGTTCCACTTTTCTTGCATCTGCAAACTCCTCACCTTTTTTTAGAATCGCTGCGAGATTGCCAAGAGCGCGTTGCAGTGGCGGAATAGTTGTGTCATAGATGGATAGCATGGCGGATTTCTCCTGAAAGTTAGCATTAAAGTTTAACGCATAGCTTAATGAAAAGGGTGAACTAATCAGGGTGCAGGTATTATAATCACGGGGTAGTCTATCGTGGGCAGCATCAATAAAAATAATAAGCGCGCGTCACTTTAACAGTGATAGCTTGCGAGACATATTATCAGTAATTAATTTTTATATGGAGTTAAGTAATGTCTAATATCCCTGCATGCCCACAATGTACCTTGGAAAACACCTACCCGGATGGCAACAATTATGTGTGTGCTGATTGTGGTTTTGAGTGGCCAATGCTTACCACAGAAAACGAAGATACAGCAGCCGTGGTTAAAGATGCTAACGGCAATGTGCTTGCTGATGGCGATTCAGTTGTGCTGATCAAGGATCTCAAGGTCAAGGGGTCATCAACCGTGCTCAAAATGGGCACAAAAGTGAAAAGCATCCGTCTGGTTGATGGCGACCATGGTGTAGATTGCAAAACTGATTCAGGTAACTTTTTACTGAAAGCGGAGTTCCTGAAAAAAGTATAAATCAGCACCTGCCTTATGCAGGCTAAATGTTCACTGGATTAAAAGCGAGGCTGAAAATGGCAGTGGTGCAGATTCAAATGAATAAACCAAGTCAGACAAAAGGTCTCGCCTTATTTAACTTGGGCTTTCGCCCATTTTTTCTGGGGGCAGCTATCTTTGCAGTGTTATCGATTGCCAGCTGGGTAGCTGTCTTTACCTCGCATAGCTTCGTGCAGGTCAGCGGCATTAACCCTAGCCAATGGCATGCACATGAAATGCTGTATGGTTATGGCATTGCCGTGATTGCCGGCTTTCTGCTGACTGCGGTAAAAAACTGGACCGGAGTGCCAACGCTGCATGGCAAGCCTCTGCTGGCTTTATTCGCATTGTGGGTTATTGCACGTGTGCTGTTTCTGTTTGGCACCGTTTTCCTGTTATGGGCCGCACTGGCTGACCTGTTGTTCGGGTTGCTGCTGGCATTTGCTATCGCGCAGCCAATTATCAAGGCAAAGCAATGGCAGCAGCTGGGTATCGTTACCAAGGTGCTACTGCTGTGGGTCGGTAATCTGGTGTTTTATCTGGGCTGTTATCAGTTATTGGATAACGGCATGTTGTACGCTATCAACGGCGCGGTGTTTTTATTTATCAGTTTGATTCTGATGATAGGCCGTCGCGTTATTCCGTTCTTTATCGAGCGAGGTGTTGCACACCTGGTTGCCATTAAAGTGGAACTTAAGCAGTACAAATGGCTGGATACCAGTATTCTGGTTTTATTCGCAGGCCTGTTTATCAATGAAATATTTGCACACGTTGCAGGGGTTTCATCGCCACTGGCATTCACCTTATTTGTATTAAACGGCTATCGCCTGCTTAATTGGCATACACCTGCCTTGTGGCGCGTACCTTTGTTGTGGAGCCTGTATCTCTCATCCTGGCTGATCAATTTTGGATTTTTATTCTATGGATTGCAAACCCAGTTCGCAATCCCGTTTATATTGATCCTGCATCTGTTTACCATAGGCGGAGTGGGCTTAATGACGATGGCGATGATGTCGCGTGTAGCGCTAGGGCATACCGGCCGCAACATCAAGGACTCTTCACCATGGTTAAAGCTTGCATTTGCCGCAATTGGTACCAGCGCCTTGTTTCGTATTGTTTTGCCGTTATTGGTGATGGAGCGCTATACAAGCTGGGTGATAATCTCAGCGTTATTCTGGATTGTTGGGTTTGCCATATTTCTAGTGATTTACGCACCGATTTTATGTAAACCCAGAGCCGATGGGACTTATGGTTAAATTAGCTGCTTAGATTAAGTAACCAGGTTTAGCAGCAAATCTTGCGATAGATTACACATTTTCACGCAGCCATTTCTCCACCACCACCACAATATAAGCCTGCTCGGCTAAAGTAAGCTCCTGCCCTTGCGGTATCTGGTGCCACTTCTGGAGGCAACCACGGCAGCAACAGGCAGTAGCATGCTGCGCCACAAATACCGGATGACCACGCATCGGAGTCTGTTTACCATCGTTCGCAATTACGGCCGGCGCTAACCGGCTTTGAATAAAATCTTCCGCATGGTCAAGTACGGTAGAAAAACCTTTTTGCTGCAGGTAAGCCAAATCCTTACTGTTCAGCTTGAAACCTGCCCTGAATGTTGATTTAGCTAAAGCTGCAAATAACTCATCCAGATTCCGCATAAATTAACCGCACATCTCTTACTATTGATTTAATGCAGTTGATGCAGCTGTAGCTTGCGTAATTTAGGAGCAAATTTACTGGTAATGCCAACTACAGATAAGGTCATCAGCCCGCCAAAAATCACCGAAGGTACTAAGCCCATCAAGCGCGCGGTGGTGCCTGATTCAAATGCACCTAACTCATTGGAAGACCCGATAAAAATGCCGTTGATGGCCGCCACCCTGCCACGCATGTTGTCTGGCGTAGCCAGCTGCATAATGGTTTGGCGTAACACTACCGAGACACCGTCACAGATACCGGAGAGCAACAACAGCAATGCCGCCATCCAGAAACTGGTACTTAAGCCAAAACCGATGATGCACAGCCCAAACCCTGCCACTGCACCCAATAGCCAGCGCCCGGCATTTAAATTAATCGGGTTGCGTGTGATCCATATCCCGGCGGCAATTGCCCCGGCAGCCGGTGCCGAACGCAATAACCCCAAACTCTCTGGCCCCAAGTGATAAACATCATGAATAAACGCTGGCAGCATGGCTACAGCACCGCCAAACAATATTGCAAACATATCCAGTGACATCGCACCCAGCACAACCTGATTACTGAATACAAAACCCAAGCCTTGTCGGATGCTGGTCAACATCGGGATGCTGGCAGCTTTTGGTGGCTCATCCACTTTTAAAGCAAGCATAGCGAGCATAGCACTTAAACATAATGCACTGGAAACACCGTAAGCTACGGTCTTGCTGGCAAACCCCACTAAAAATCCACCTATCGCCGGACCTATTACCAACCCGGCTTGGAACACTGTTGTACCCAAGCTGGCAGCACGTACAAATTGTTTTCTGGGTATGATGATTGCGAACAGGCTGTTATAACTCGGCGCAATAAAAGCGCGCGCAAAACCGGTAAAAGCAATAGAACCATAAATCCAGTGTGTGGCATTACCACCTAGCCAGCCCAGCGATAATGCGGTGAGTGTTAATGCGTTAATCAACAGCAATGCCGGCGCTAATGCACCGATGAGTCTGCGTGAATAAAAGTGGTCAACAGCATGTCCGGCAAACAGCGCAGATGCAAAGTAAGGAATCACTTCCGCCAGGCCAATCAGGCCAAGGGATAATGGGTCACGTGTGATTTCATAAATATGCCAGCCAACGACTACCGCCATGATTTGGTAGGCCAGAGAGATTTGAATTCGAAATGCTAGAAGCTTGGCAAACGCGTAATTGTTAGATTTAAAAATATCCATAACCCGTATTATATGGGTAAATGCGCTATAGAATTGAGCGTGCAGTGTAGAATAGTGTGTGTTAGTGCTGTGAATAAGGCAGTAAGCAAAACTTTTGTTTTGCCGATGAGTCGTCATTGACCTAGTGTGACTCTGCCGATATATATTAGGCGCACTAACCTTTGAACCTTGCTGTAACCAAGTGTTGGTATGGTGTTTGGTTGATAATTATTCTCTAGCTACATTTATGCTGCTATGCGCTCAATCTCAGCATAAGTTTTAGCATTGGTTTGTTGCAATTGCCATATATCCAGTGTTTGTTGCATGTTTAACCAGCTTTGTGGTGTTGTGTTGGTAAACACACCGATACGTATTGCCATGTCAGGGGTTATGGGTCTTTTCTCGTGAAGTATTTCTGAAATAGTTCGTCTTGAAACTTTCAGTTTGTCTGCTAGTTCACCTTGCGTCATGTTGAGCGCTGGCAATATGTCTTCACGCAAGATTGCCCCGCCATGTGTGGGCTTTCTATTCTTATCTCTTAGTGATTCCATTAGTGATAATCCTCAAAATTTACAATGTAAGCATCACCGTTTTCAAACTTAAAGGTGATACGCCAATTACCTGATACTCGCACTGAATAAAGCCCTTTCTTGTCACCAGTAAGTGTATGAAAGTAAAAGCCTGCAATATTCATGTCAGTTGCTTCTATTGCACTGTCTAGCCTATCAAGCACTCGGTTAATGCGGTCACCATATTGTGCATTGATGCCACTTTTATCGCCATTTGTAAAAAAACGCTCTAAGCCTTTATGTGCGAAACTTTTAATCATAGTGTGGTGTTCTTAGTTGAAGAATTGTAACTTATAAAGTTACAAAATGCCATCGTATGCATTAACTTTTTGTTTGGCTGGCATATGTTATTTCGGCACACGCCACAGATACCAACTGGCAATGGTGCGATATGGACTCCAGGCTTTGCCGATTTCCGCCATCTGTTTACGTTTGGGCGCAATATCCAGCTTTTTAAGCCGCCGGTAGCCTTCTACAATGCCAAAGTCATCGGCAGGCAGAATGTCCATGCGCTTCAGGGTGAACATCAGCATCATTTCCACTGTCCATTGGCCGATACCTTTAAGTGTTACCAGCCTCTCGATTAAAGCTTCATCGCTCATGGCATCAGCTATTTCGCGAGATGGCACCAAACCGCTCAACGCTCCATCGGCAATGCCTTTCAGTGTGTCAATCTTTCGCCCTGAAAAACCAATAGTACGCAGTGCATCGAACTCAGTATTTATCAACTGCTGCGGAGTGGGAAACACGCCGAAATGGTTAATGAATTTTTTCAGAATTGCATCGCCGGCTTTAGTACTGAGTTGCTGGTAGGCCACCGCACGCACCAGCGCCTCGTATGGCTCTCGCTCCGCTTTGGGTGTGAATGCACAAGGGCCGACAGACTTGATTAGCTCGCCCCAGTCTGAATCAAGGTCTTTGAGGAAATGCGTGGCATCGGCATAACTATCTTTTGCAGTCATGGTTGAATTATAACGTCATGTTTTAATCAAATAGGGTTGATATTAGCAATAACATCTGTTCGCGTAAAATAAGCTTACGCTGCATAACCCGAGTTAATTAATGGATTTATTTGATAGTTTAGAGCCGGAATTAGCCAGACAGGAAATCTTAAAAGACGTGGTTTTACTGCGCAGATTTGTTGTGCCTACTGAAAATGAGATATTGGCAGACCTGACTGCCGTTACTCAGGTAGCACCTTTTCATCAAATGGTCACTCCGGGTGGGCTTTTCATGTCGGTTACCACAACCAACTGCGGCGATTTGGGCTGGGTGACAGACAAAAAAGGCTATCGTTACGCTAGGCGCAACCCGGTAACCGATAAATGCTGGCCTGAAATGCCGGTCAGTTTTAAAAAATTGGCACAACAAGCAGCCTCAAAAGCCGGCTTTGAAAACTTCGAGCCGGATGCCTGCTTAATAAACCGCTATCAAGTTGGCGCGCGCATGGGGCTGCATCAGGATAAAGATAAACAAGACTTTACGCAGCCTATTGTTTCGGTCTCGCTGGGGATTCCTGCCGTGTTTCAGATAGGTGGCCTTGCAAGAAATGACAAGGCGCTAAAACTGCAACTTTATCATGGTGATGTGCTGGTTTGGGGTGGAGAGTCGCGCTTACGCTTTCATGGCGTGCTACCGGTTAAGGCAGACAAGCACCCGACATTTGCCGAAACGCGGGTTAATCTCACGTTTCGTAAAGCCGGGTGATTGTTAGCGTTATTTCAGCTTCAAAGCCAGTTTGATTCTGCGCCAGATCTGGCACAATTTTGAGCCATCTAAATGGTAGTGTTTGTGTAGTGCTTGTTTTACTTCCCAACTTGCAGTCATGCCTGCCGGAAAAGTCACCAAGTCGCCTTTGCCGAAAGTTACAGGTGTGCCGCCAATTGGTGTAATCACACATTCGCCTTCTAAAATATAGGCGATTTCCTGCTCAGGAAATGTCCATGGGAAAACAGAAACCTCTTTTTGCCAGGTTGGCCATTTGCTTATATTGAGTGCTTCTAAACGTTGCGGGCTTGGGTTCTTTTCTACGGTAATCTGCGTCATGTGTGTTCCTCTTTAAAAGTGCATTCTAACTGATGGTATGGCAAAGCTGAAATGCTGCGCTAAATTCAAGTGAAGTGCTTATTGGCTTAAAGTAGTAAAATGGCGTTTTCAGCAATTATCAAAAAATCATGCACATAAGTTTAGAGCAGACGATAGCCGAACTAAAAAAAGGTGGGGTTGTGGCTATCCCGACCGAGACTGTTTATGGTCTGGCGGCAGATGCGACCAATGATATGGCGCTGAAAAAGATATTCACCACCAAGCAGCGTCCGGCGGATCATCCTTTAATCGTGCATATCAGCGATATTAGCCAAGTGCCGGATTGGGTAACTGATTTTCCCGAGGTGGCAGTTAAATTAGCCAAGGCATTCTGGCCGGGGGCACTGACTTTAGTGTTACCTGCCAAGCCGCATGTGTCACGCGTGGTGCGCGGCAATGAGCCAACCGTGGCCTTGCGCGTACCTAATCACCCACTAGCGTTGCAATTGCTTAAGCAAAGCGGCTTGTGTGTGGCGGCGCCTTCTGCCAATTTATTTACCCAGCTAAGCCCTACTACGGCCTCGCATGTTGAGGCGGGGCTGGGGAAGACGATTCCGGTGCTGGATGGCGGCGCATGCACGGTAGGCATTGAATCTACAATCGTGAGTGTAGCTGCTGACGGGCAGTGGCAGTTGCTGCGCCCGGGTATGATCAGCGAAGCTGAAATCGCAAAAGTGGCTGGTGTGCCTCAACAAACAAACCACACTTTAGCTACGCAGAAAGAAGCACCGACCACACCCAAAGCACCTGGGCAGCATGCCCTGCATTATTCGCCCCGCACCCCACTTACCCTATATAAAGACAGGCAGGATTTGCTTGCCGCCTGCGATACTTTACAGAATACGGATAAAAGCTACGCAGCACTGTTAATTGGCGAGGGTGAAGTGCCCGCTTGTAAAGTGATTACTTTGCCTGACCGGCCGGAGAAAGTGGCAGAACAGCTGTATAGTTCGCTACATGCGCTGGATGCGATGAGAGTAGACCGTTTATTGGTTGAATTGCCTCCTGACACACCAGTCTGGATGGCGGTGCTGGATCGTTTAATGCGCGCCGGGCATCAATAAGTGACGCATTCATGGTTGCCTGCTTTTCTATAGTCATGGCACAATGCAATCCGCTACTATCAACAACATAATTCAAAATATCAGGCCTTTTAATATGATTACTAAACTGTTATCTATAATTTTCACGGCAGGATTATTAGCATTCTTGACGTCATGCAGTTCAGTTAAGTTAAATCCGTTTGGCTCAGATTCCGGCGAGCTATCACGTGCTCCGCAGAATGCCACTGAATATGTTTGCGATGGCAAAAATCACTTTTACGTGCGCATGCTTAATAACGGCAATGATGCCTGGCTGATCTATCCAGATCATGAGATTAATCTGCCGAAAACGGACGTTAATCGCTATGCCAGCGGCGCTATTGCACTGGTAATTAATGGTGCCGAAACCACGCTCAATGACGGTGAGAAAATAGCTTATACCGGTTGTAAACCTCAGGATAAAAAGTAAGGTAACAGTGACACACTTCGGCACTGTTTTTCTGGCCTAAGTTCAAGCTTGCCCGTGCTTCGTCTGCGCAGGTACTCAATTGTGTTAGGATGCGTTTAATAATAAACGGCCGGCACCGTATGCAAAAAAACTTCTCCACCATCAAACGCTTTTTACTGCCGCTACTGGTATTAATGGTAGTTGCTCCTTTCGTGCTTACCGGCCAACAAACTTCACAACAATTAGCTAACACACACGCAGTAGCCAGAGAGCAGGCACTGGCATTGATACGTTTGCTTGATGTTACCAATGAGCTGGTTAGTGATCAAGCACACAATGCGATGCAACTGCTTAAAGAGCGCGCCCGCAATCTGGGTTCACCCGCCATTGTCGGCTCAGTGAACGTTGATAGCAAAGTTGTTCCCAACCTGATCATAGGTGAGACTGCGCTCACCAATAATAATGAATTAGTGGATTACGTGACCGCCATGAACGGTGGCACCGCTACTATATTTGTAAAGTCAGGTAACGATTTCATACGCATTGCCACCAACGTAAAACAAAGAAAAGGTCCACGTGCTATCGGCACTATTTTGGATCCAAATGGTAAAGCGATTGTAGCTTTGCGTCAGGGCAAGCCATTTAGTGGTGTGGTTGAGATTCTGGATGAACCTTACATTACACGCTATGAGCCAATGCTGAATCAGGCTGGAGAGGTCATCGGCGCTTATTATGTTGGTTTTAAAGTTGATATGAAAGTAGTGCGCGACAGCGTGCAAGGTATCCGGCAATTAGAAACCGGATTTGCCGTTATTCTGGATGCTGATAATGAAATACGCTTTTTATCCTCACATATCAGCCGAAATAAAGCTGAAGACCTGCTGAAATTACAACCGAAAAGTTGGGTGTACGTACAGGAACAGATTCCGAACTGGGGCTTCAAGTTAATAATTACTTATTCGGAAGATGAGGCACGTATTGCCGGCATATCCAAGTCCTGGGCATTTGTATTGGTGGGCACAATATTAGGAGCAATGTTGCTTGGCATGATCTTATGGCAATTGCGCAGACTGATATTGACACCGCTAGGTGCAGACCCGGCTGTTGCAATCGATGTAGTAAAACGTATCGCTGACGGCAATCTGGATGCTGACGGCATTGTTGCCAAACCAGACACGTTGATGGCCAATGTTTTGGAGATGCGCAAAAAATTACGCGAAAGCATGGAAACATTGCGGAATAATGCAGAGCGCATGAGTTTATCTGCCAGTGTATTTGATCACGCGCATGACGGTATTTTTATTGCCGATGCGCAAATGCAAATTGTTGAAGTAAATATCGCTTTTACGCAAATAACCGGTTACTCACGCGAGGCAGCCTTGGGTAGTAAGCCACAGCAACTGGGCTTTGCTATTTATGAACCGGATTTTTTTGACAAGCGCATGCACCTGTCTTTAGATGGCGATGCGGGTGAGTGGCGTGGTGAAACTTGGAATAGGCGTGCTGATGATGACGTATATCCGGCCTGGTTGGATATATTCACCGTACGCAACGATACGCAGCAGCTTATAAATTATGTGGGTTTGTTTTCAGATATTACTGAAGCCAAGCAACATCAGCAAACTCTGGAACGCATGGCATATCATGACCCACTAACACAGTTGCCTAACCGTGCACTATTGTCAGATCGTCTGTATCAGGCATTTTCACGCGCTGAGCGTAGCGACGAGCTGCTGGCGGTTTGCTGTCTTGATCTGGATGGCTTTAAACCAGTAAATGACTCTTACGGACATGAAGCTGGTGACCAGTTGCTGGTGCAGCTGGGAGAACGCATGAATCGATGCCTGCGAGACACCGACACCGTAGCGCGCATAGGCGGCGATGAATTCGCACTATTACTAAGTGGGCTACAAAGCATAGAAGAGTGCGAACAGGCGCTGCAACGCTTGTTGGGCGCAATTAAAGCGCCTTATATCATTGCGGGTGAAGCTGTTACTATCTCTTCAAGTATCGGCTATACCATTTATCCGATGGATTCATCTGAATCCGATACCTTACTGCGTCACGCTGACCAAGCCATGTATCAGGCTAAGTTGAACGGCGGCAGCTGCATTCAGCGGTTTGATGCTGATCATGACCGCCAATTCCGCGGTTTACGTCAGGATAGGGAAAGAATCGAAGCCGCACTGCCAAACAACGAGTTCCGTTTATATTATCAGCCAAAAGTGGATATGCAGCTTGGTAAGGTGGTCGGCATGGAGGCGCTTATCCGTTGGCAACATCCAGTTTTAGGCCTGCGCGCACCGGCTAGATTTCTGCCCATTATAGAAGATACGGATTTTTCAATTAACCTGGGTGAGTGGGTAATCCGTGAGGCACTGCAACAGATAAAAGTCTGGCAGGCTGATGGACTAGACTTGCAGGTCAGTGTCAATATCGCAGCCAGACACATGGTTCAGGAAAATTTTACACCGAGACTGGCACAATTATTAAGCGAGTTCCCTGAAGTTGAGCCAGCCAAGCTGGAATTGGAAATCACGGAAACAGCAGCGATTGAGGATGTTGCAGGCGTAGTGCAAACCATGAACGGCTGCAAATCATTAGGTGTGAGTTTTGCGCTGGATGATTTTGGCGTGGGCTATTCGTCGCTCACATACCTGCGCCGTTTACCGGTGGCAGTGATTAAAGTTGATCGCTCATTTGTACATGATATGTTGCATGACAGCAACGATCTGGCAATGGTTGCCGGCATTATCAGTCTGGGGCGCGATTTCAGATGTAGCGTAGTGGCAGAAGGTGTAGAAACTGCCGAACATGGCCTGCAATTGCTGCGCATGGGCTGCACGGTGGCGCAAGGTTATGGCATTGCCCGCCCCATGCCGGCAGATCAAATACTTGACTGGATCAAGGCTTACCAGCCCAATCCCACGTGGGCTCAAGACGTTAGATATCCCTTGTGATTAAACGCTTGCCGATACCATAAAAAAGGCGTAACTTAAATATTCTCAAGCTTGCATTCATATGGAGTTAGTCATGGACAACAAATATGGATTAGGCGGCGCCAAAGTCGCAACAGAACATCATAAAGTGGTAGCTACACATCCGGTAAATTGCCGGTTCTGCGATAGCCCGCATTTGACTTTTAGTCCCACTATGCACGATCACTCCTGTGCCGATTGTGGCAAGTGGCAAAATGACGTGCCGCAAGGCTACTCCACCGGCAGAAGCAGCGACTACTGATAAATGGTTTATCACTAAAATCTTGCATTAATCATCGGCACTATCCCAATCTGACCCACTCAGACAATCCTACTTTTATTTATCAGATTTTATAAAAACAGCAGCCTTGAAGCTGTAATTGTAAAAATTTAATAAATATTTGGTCTAAAACAAGATTATTTTGTTTCCTAATCAATTTTTAGCGGATTAGTCCATTAAAAAGTTTTATAATCTTGCGTACAAAAAATCCCTTTCCATTAAACAACTCCAAAAGAGAAGATAAATGACTACGAAAAATGCTGACATTGGCCTGGTTGGCCTAGCTGTTATGGGCCAAAACCTGGCTCTGAATATTGCCGATCACGGCTACACCATTGCGGTTTACAACCGTGATCCGAAAAAAATGGTGAATTTCATTGAAGAATGTAAAAAAAATGAGCCCTCACACGAAAACGTTGTTGGCCACGCAGATTTAGCTTCATTTGTATTAAGTATCAAACGCCCACGTAAAATTATCTTGCTGGTTAAAGCAGGTAGCGCAACGGACGTAACTATCAACGCATTGTTACCATTCCTGGAGCAAGGCGACATCATCATCGACGGCGGCAACGCATTGTGGACAGACACTATCCGTCGTGAAAAAGAATTATCAGCCAAAGGTATCGAATTCATCGGTTCAGGCGTATCTGGCGGTGAAACCGGTGCTCGTTTCGGTCCAAGCCTGATGCCATCTGGCACACGTAAAGCATGGGCAAGTTTAGAGCCAATCTGGCGCGATATCGCAGCTAAAGTAGACCCGGTAACCGGCGCACCTTTAGAAGGCGGCGCACCTGGCAAACCAGTGCAAGGCGGTTTCGCATGTGCTGAGTACATCGGTCCTGACGGTGCTGGTCACTACGTTAAAATGGTACACAACGGTATCGAATACATCGATATGCAATTGATCTGCGAAGCTTACTGGTTGATGAGAAACCTGCTGGGCATGGAAGCAGACGAAATCGGTAAAGTATTTGCCGAGTGGAACAAAGGCGAATTATCAAGCTTCCTGATCGAAATCACTGCAGACATCCTGCAACAAAAAGACCCAATGGGTCCTGGCTTCCTCGTGGACAAAATCCTCGATACAGCCGGTCAAAAAGGTACAGGTCAGTGGACAGCTGCAAACGCGCTTGAATTAGGCGCACCAGCTAACGCGATTGCTGCTGCTGTTTACGCACGTGCACTTTCAAGCCTGAAAGAAGAACGTGTAGAAGCGAGCAAAATCCTGAAAGGCCCAGCAATCAAAGTTGAGTCAGACAAAAAAGCAGTGATTGAAGCAATCAAGAACGCTCTGTACTGCTCAAAGATCTGCGCATACGCGCAAGGCTTCCAGTTAATCGACAAAGCACAAGTGGCTTACAACTGGAAACTGAACTTCGGTGAAATCGCACAAATCTGGCGCGGCGGTTGTATCATCCGCGCTCGCTTCCTGCAAAAAATCACAGATGCTTATGCATTGAACTCACGCCTGAAAAACCTGATGTTAGACCCATACTTCACTAACGCAATGAATGACGGTCAAGCCGGCTGGCGTAAAGTGATCGCCTTGGCGGTCACTAACGGCATCCCTGCACAAGGTTTTGCAGCTGCACTGGCTTACTACGATGGTTACCGTAGCGATCGTTTACCTGCAAACCTGTTGCAAGGTCAACGTGACTACTTCGGCGCGCATACTTACGAGCGTGTTGATCAACCACGTGGTCAGTTCTACCATCTGGATTGGCCGGAAGCGGGTCGTCCACAACTAGAAGTTTAAGTTAATAGCTTAAATAACTGGTTGTAAGAAGTACAAAACAGGGCAGAATTTCTGCCCTGTTTGCTTTTTAGCACAGCTTTAAATATACCTGTATTTTAAATCCTCTCGTGCTTCGCACCACCCCACTTTGCAAAAAAAGGGAGTGAAGGAGATTTGACGTATTTATCTGATATTAAATAAAAGCCAGCTATTAAGCTTCAATTGCTTCACGCCAAATCTTGGTTTTATCTGCAAGCGACATTCCTGCATGCGCAGGGCTAGTAGAGGGCAGTCGAACATACTTAAGGCAAGTGTTTTCCAATGTCGGCAATATGCGCTTATTGAATATTTTTTCTGCCGCACTGCCATTAAAACAAATGGTCTTAATCTCCGGTTGCCTTTGTAGCAAGGCTGCAATATTGTTAGCTTGGGCTGAATTCATGTCAATATCTGCATCTAAACTGCCGGGGCGTATGCAGCTTTCAAGCACATCCCATAGTGCAATGCCTGATTGCTTTAGTGCTTCAACTCGCATTTCATAGCTGACGGTTGCCGGGCAACTGATAATGCTGCCAAGAATCTTCCAGAAAGCATTTTGCGGGTGCGCGTAGTACTGATTTGCGTTAAGCGAGGCTACTCCTGGCATGCTGCCGAGGATTAACACGCGAGCTGATATTCCCTCGATTGGTGAAAAACTGGTTACAGAAGTCATGCTAAGGTTGTAACTTATAGGAAACGTACCCCCTTCTGTTTCTCCCTTTTTTGTCAAAGAAATCCGATTACTGATACAAAGTTCTGCTAAACAGATTTAGCGCCAATTGGTAGCCTATCATCGCAGTTTGAGCATCGTAACGGTCACCTTCATCGCGCATAAAGGCATGTTGTGCATTGAATTCATGCCAAGTGAACTTAAGGTGTTCGGCAGCACTTAGTTTTTTGTATACTTCGGCGCGGCCTTCGGCGGGGATATGCGGGTCTTGCTTACCCCAGACCATCAGGAGTTCGCCGGTGATGTCTTTGAGGCGCTCCATACTGTGCTGGCCTGGTTGGTTTGGAATAATTTGCGTGTGCAGGTCGGTGGGATAGAAGCAGGCAGTACCTTTGATTTCTGGCTGTAGCGCGGCGCGGAATGACAGATGGCCGCCGATACAGAAGCCCATTGCGCCAATGTTACCGTTGTACCAAGCTTGTTTTTTTGTAAATGCAATCATGGCTGCGTTGTCGGTGTCGTAGCTTTGCACGTCTTTTGCAGCTTTGTCTGCATTGCCCTTTTCGCGGCCTGCGTCGTCGTAGCCTAATACAGTGCCGATTGGATTGAGTTCGTGGAATACTTCAGGCACTAAAACTGCATAGCCATGGCTCGCCATGATTTTAGCTGAACGTTCAATGGGGCCGGTTTGCTGAAAGATTTCTGAATAGAACAGAATGGTGGGGTATTTGCCCTCGCCTGTTGGGCGGTGGATGTAAGTGCGCATCACACCGGTAGGGGTATCAATGTCTGCAATGTGGCTTTGAACGTTCATGATCTGTTTTCCGGATTGGGTCTCAAATAAGCTAACTAATTAATAAATTAGCGGTATTGTACAACGAGGCAGGTGTTTTCCGAGTGATATACAACGCAGCAATGTACCCAAGCTCTGCATTTAAACTCGAGTTGATAAATAATCCATATAAGGTTTGCTAATCACCCTACTATTTTCGTAAAATGTTGTTTTAAAATCTGTTTCCATGTCATTGCGGTTTCACATTGCTGCGCTATGGTAGCTGGGTGATTCGGCACACATAAACTCTTGGCTTAATTCAGTACACACAAATCATGTTACTCACTATCAATGGCAAACCCCGCAGTTTTGATGCTGCGAATCTCTCTGTAGCCGAGCTTGTACAGCACCTGGAGTTGGTCGGTAAGCGCCTGGCTATCGAGCGCAATGGCGAAATCGTGCCGCGTAGCCAGTTTGCTGCTGTATCACTCGCAGATGGCGATAAATTAGAAATCGTGGGTGCTGTAGGTGGCGGTTAAAAGTATTAAATATAACTTCGGGAAGATTGAATATAAAACGTAATAATGAGGGATAAAAAGTTGTCAGACTTATTAAAAATTGCAGACAAAACCTACAACTCACGCTTGCTGGTAGGTACCGGTAAATATAAAGACTTTACCGAGACGCGTGCGGCGATTGATGCCAGCGGTGCCGAGATCATCACCGTGGCGATCCGCCGTACCAACATTGGACAGAATGCCGGCGAGCCTTCGCTGCTGGATTATTTGCCACCAGAAGAATTCACCTACCTGCCAAACACCGCTGGCTGTTATTCAGCAGATGACGCGGTACGTACTTTGCGTCTGGCACGCGAATTATTGGATGGCCATAAATTAGTGAAGCTGGAAGTCTTAGGTGACCCGAATACGCTTTACCCTAACATGATAGAAACCCTTGCTGCCGCGAAAACGCTGGTGAAAGATGGTTTTGATGTCATGGTATATTGCTCTGATGACCCTATCATCGCTAAACAGCTGGAAGAGATCGGCTGTGTCGCCGTAATGCCATTAGCATCATTGATTGGTTCCGGCATGGGCATTTTGAACCCATGGAACTTGCAGATCATTATTGAGAATGCCAAGGTGCCGGTGCTGGTGGATGCCGGCGTGGGAACCGCCTCTGATGCAGCAATCGCAATGGAGCTGGGCTGCCAGGGCATATTGATGAACACTGCGATTGCCGCAGCTGGCAACCCTGTTTTAATGGCGAGCGCAATGAAAAAAGCAGTTGAAGCAGGTCGAGAGGCTTATCTGGCCGGACGCATGCCCAGGAAACTCTATTCAGCCAGCCCAAGTTCACCAACAGCAGGTCTGATCAGTTAGTCGTGCCATGAGCAATGCAAACAATTACGAGTGTTCAGTTAAGGTAGAGGTAACCTTTATTCCGGAACAATCGGATATTGAGCAAAACCGCTATGTATTTTCATACCATATCACTATTACCAACACTGGCAATATTGCCGCGCAGCTAATTAGCCGGCATTGGATCATTGCCGACGCCAATGGCGAGACGCAGGAAGTCAGAGGGTTGGGTGTGGTTGGCGCGCAGCCCCTGCTTAACCCGGGCGAGAGTTATGAATATACCAGCGGTACCGTGATTAATACCCCCATGGGTGAAATGCACGGCAGCTATCAAATGGTGGCTGAAGACGGTACACAGTTTGATGCAGTTATCCCTGCTTTCTCACTCTGCATGCCCAGAGTGTTGCATTAGGTGAACCGGCATATAGAATTAACAACCATATGAAAAAACTAACGCAGCTTACTTTACTGACATTGTTTACTGTATTAGCCGCAGGCTGTGCCAATAAGCATATAAAACCAGTAGCACCGCCCAGCCCGCCTAAACCCCAGTGCGAATGCGCAATGGACAAAACACCGATACAGATTCCCGAAGGCGCCAAACCTGCTGAAATCAAACCGCCTGAAGCCAAGGTTGCGGAATATAGTTTGTTAAAACCTGCGCAATGGGATGAGGTGGACGGCTTGCAACTTGATGACTTGAGCCAAGCCTGGCCAGCCTGGATGCAAAGCTGCTCAACCCTGGTAAATAAACCGGTCTGGAAAAATGTATGCAAGGCGGCAACGCAGCTGAATGAACAAACGGCGCAAAAACCGAACTCTGATGCTATTCAGGCCTATTTCAGGCAGTATTTCTCAGTTTACAAAACCACGAATGTAGATGGTTCAGATAGCGGCATGATCACCGGTTATTATGAACCGTTGCTGAAAGGCAGCCGCACCAAGTCTGCACAATATCCTAACCCCTTATATGCGGCGCCCAGCGATATGATTACTGTAGAGCTGGACAGTATTTTCCCGGAACTTAAATTCAAGCGCGTGCGTGGTCGTTTAGTGGGTAATAAACTGGTGCCCTACTACAATCGTGGCGAAATCGAAACCGATGCCTCACCGCTTAAAGGGCGTGAATTTATCTACATAGATGACATCATTGATGTGTTCTTCCTGCAAATTCAGGGGTCTGGTCTAGTGCAATTGGAAGGCGGCGAGCAGGTGCATGTGGGGTATGCGGATCAGAACGGACATCCTTATAACTCAATCGGCCGTTTGCTGGTTGAACGTGGCGAATTGACGCTGGCTCAGGCATCGATGCAGGGCATCAAGAACTGGGCACGTAATAACCTGACCAAGTTAAGGGGTCTGCTTAACAGCAACCCTAGTTATGTGTTTTTCAGGGAGTTGCCTGCCGGCTTGCCGGGGCCATTAGGTGCGCTTGGTGTGCCGATTCAGGGTGAACGCAGTGTTGCAGTAGATCCGAAATTCATACCTCTAGGGGCGCCGATATTCCTATCCACAACCGAGCCAAACAGCACCAAGCCGCTTAAACGCATGATGCTGGCGCAGGACACCGGTGGCGCTATCAAGGGCGGTGTGCGCGCTGATTTTTTCTGGGGTGCCGGGCCTGATGCCGGGGCAAGGGCAGGCGCGATGAAACAAAACGGTAAAATCTGGGTGTTTCTACCCAAAGAGTTTGTGCCTAATGGTTTGCAGAACCAGGCCAGAAGATAGATCAGGTAATCGGGACAGCCAGATAAAAATAGTTAGAAAAATAGAAAGTGCAGAACAAATTAAAAAGGGTGCCTAGGCACCCTTTTAATGAAACGTAGAAACAAATTACTTGTTCATTACGTACATTGTAACTTCGAAACCGAAACGCATTTCAGTAGCAGCTGGTTTTGTCCACATAGTAATTTCTCCTTAAGTTAAAATTCGTACCGCTAGCGCCTTACAGCATTTGCATTACGTGAGACACATCATAAGCCCGGCCTGAATATGTAACATTACATGAGTCATTAAAACGCCCTAGTGATAATCATTAGAAATGCATTGGCTTGATTTTTGGGCTTTACTTTTTACAATGAGTTTATCTTGTACAATCAGCTTGCCTTGTTAAATCTCTTTAAGAATTTTTTTATACCTTTGCGGCCATATTTGCGCTTGAATGACACTTTGAAATCGTACAAGAAAAACGCAAGCTTGATTTGAGGCGTAAGTTTCATGCCGATGTTGGCCAAGTACAAGCCCATAAAGCGTTCTCGGCCAGCCTGGTGTAATTTGTTGCAAATGCGAGCCATATCAGAAATACGCTGCTTAATAGGCGCGCCGTGGTTGTAAAAACGGGCGCGTGCAGTATCAATCAGTGAGAAGTGCAATTGTTTATTTTCCAGCACCTGTACTAATACGTTGCCACCGGACAAGTCTCTGAAAAAAGTACCGTTCTTGTGCATCTGGTGCAGATACTGTGCGAGCTGCCGGTAGGTTTCTTCTGCGCTGATGCTGATATTTTTAGCCGCAATATGGAAATCTTTATTGCCCTGTGCAAAGTGTACAAACAGCTCGCCGACTGAACAGTCAGCCTTGACATAATCGCAGATGTAGAAATTCTGCTTGAGCGTAGTGTCGTGTTCTTTTTCGAAAAAAGCCACAGGGCGCGCTGTGTCTATGCCACGCCTCAATAATTCAACAGCGCCATTCCAGCTACGTTTGGCTTTGCTGGGTTTAAAGCGGTCAAACAACTGCTTATGCGGATACATTTTGACCGGCTGCTTCACTGTAACTTTACGGGCTGCATCGCGCGGGTCAGGCAATGCCCAGATTGCATTACGGGCATGGCGTAGCGAGGCATTCTTCTGCGGGCTGTTTAATTTCCCGGGGTACAGTTGCTGGCCTAGCAGTGCGGCTTCGTTTTCATTCTTTGCCAGTATCAAGCCGAACCAGCCATCTTTATGGAATGGGTAATATTGCTGGCCTTGAATATGCGCATGTATTGCCAAGTCTTTTGCCAGCGCCAGATTAGGCTTAACTTCTATAAGTTTATCTGCTGGCCAGCGCAGGTAAAGCGGCGCTTCACTGACAATATGCGGCGGGCTGTCAAGGCTATTGCCATCACGGTCTATAACCTCGGCCTGCTGCAGGTCGGCAGTATGATAAATGCTCTGTAACAAAGCGATTTTGCCATTGATTGTCCATAAGGCATGGATGTTGTGTAGCGTGGTTTTAAAATGGTGAATTTCCAAACCATTGCTGCTGGCAAGTGCTGTTTTGTATTGCGCGCCCTGTACCATGCCGGCTACTGTTTGCATCGCATAAAAACTAGGCTGGCAGCGAAAGTTATTCAAGTCACCATCTACGCTGGCGTAGTGGGTAACCCGCTCCAAAGCCGGATATTGGGCATCGCTTAAACCATCATCAATCAAACCTTCGCGCTGGCAGATAAAGGCGCCCCAAAATACTTGATCCAAAGCACCGGATGCGGCGTTGAGCAGCATGTAGCGTGCAGCATAATCGGCCTGCTTTTGCCTGCCATCAGGCAGCAGGCGTTGAATACGGTAGATAGCCCAGAATGCTACCGGCGACATAAAATGCTTTACGCCGAAGTCGGTGCTGATTTTTTTAAGCAAGCGTGCTTTTTTAACCAGGTTAAATTTCAGTTTGGTGGCCCAGCGGTATTTGAAAATACGATGATCAAAACGTTCAGGCTCAGTAACGCGCTCACTGAACAGGTTGTCGGTATGAATATCCGGTAACTGCTGTTTGGCCTTGAGCATATCCAGTATGCCAATGTTATAGATAGGCTCAAAGTCAGTCACATTAGGACCCGCTAACATAATACCGCGCTGCCTGATCTCTTTATAGGCAATGTCCCAAGCCTGTAAAAAGCCGTTTACCGTATAGCCCGCCCAGCGTTTTCTATTGATGGTGGTGCCGATTTCAACACGTGTGATTTTGCTGCCAAAACGCTCAAGAACCGCAACAAGAAATGTTTGCCAGGCAGCTTGCTCAGCCGCATTTTCCATATTTCTTGCATTGGCAAACGGTTGCACCAAATGCAGTGTGACATGAAAGCTTTCTGCAATCAGGCGCTGCAAAAAGCGTGCATTAAAGCTATCTAAATCGCCGTAAGTAAAGTCAAGGCGTGCTTGAGCAATACCCACTGAGCGCAATTGCGAAATGACATAATCATCCATATCTGCATCGGCAGCAGAAGCTACGCATACGCCAATAAAGTCTGCAGGAATCGGGTGATTAGCAGGTGGCAGATGACCATCCTTAACGTACAGCTTACCACTTAGTATATAGCCCAAGCCTTTGCGTATGATGGGCCAGGTGAGCATACTCGCTTGTTTTTTTTGCTGACTCATAAAGTATTAAGGCAAGCGGTAACGCTGTTCGTTGTACAGCAAGTCCGGCAGCAGTGCATTAGCAAGGGCGCGCTGCTCCAGCTCTTTTGCATTGGCAGGCGGGCTGGTTTCATTAAGCTGCTTGGTTTTTGTATCGTAAACCGCATGCGCAGGCGCTTTGCCAGAGCGTAGCACAACGACTTGATTGCCACCTTTTGTTTCCTCCATCCAGCCAAAATTCGCGTTATATTGCATCATGGCGCGACCAAGGCTGTCGGTCGCAACGCTGGATAAATCGCGGCCGGTCATCGGATGCTGCGCCTCTACGCCCATCAATGACAGCAGCGTTACCGGCAAGTCGATCTGGCTTGCCATGCCGGTATAACGTACCGGCTTGATGTCTGCACCCAGAATTAATGCCGGGATGTGAAAATGGTCAGCAGGCACCAGTGATACACCGCGTACGCGGATGTCATGGTCAGCCACAATCAGGAACACAGTATCTTTCCAGTATTCGCTTTGCTGCGCTTTTTTGAAGAATTCACCGATAGCATAGTCTGCGTATTTCACTGCATTGTTATCGGTACCTTTCGGTTGTTCATATAGCTCAATGCGGCCATCAGGGAACTCGAACGGCGCATGGTTGGATGATGAAAACGCCAGCGTAAAGAATGGCTTGCCTGCTTTGTGGTGGGCAAGTAACTGTTCATGTGTTTTGTTCAGCAGATCTTCATCAGATACGCCCCAGCTACTGACAAATACCGGGTTCTTATAGTCTTTTTGTTCAATGATGCCTTTGAAGCCATTGCCGGTAAAAAAGCTGCGCATGTTGTCAAAGTGCGATTCACCGCCGTAAATGAATTCTGTGTAATAGCCGCGCTTTTCCAACAAGGAGGCCAGCGTGAAAAAGTTCTTTTGTGACTTGGAAAGTTTGACTGTGCTGTCTGCTGGTGTCGGTGCAAAACCGGCGGTCACGGCCTCAATGCCACGCACTGAGCGTGTGCCGGTGGCATATAGCTGCTCGAACCAGATGCCCTGTTCTTTAAGTCTTTCTATATTCGGTGTTACCGGTGTGCCACCTAAAGACTTCACAAAGGTAGCACCCAGACTTTCCTGCAGAATAATGACCAGATTCAACGGTTTGTCTCGTTGATGGCTGGGGTGCAGTGTGGTTAAGGTCGGGATGTCTGCGTCTTTAGCGCCAGTAAGTTTGAATATTTCTTCACGCGGCATTTTGCCGTAGATGTCGCTGGATTTGGTTTCCTGCATCAGCGTATAAGTGGCGTAAGTGACGGAATAACCGGAATTGAGTACCAGACTATTCACCATGCTATCTGCGGTGATGGCAAACATCGCCGGGTTAGCAGGACGGTGGCCTAATGATGAACGGATACCTAAAGCAGTTAATATAAAAATCAGTGGCCAAACCAGACAGATTTTTTTATTAGACCAGCTTGGCTGCATGCTGAGCCAAGGTTTCATGTAACGGTGTGCCAGCCAGAGCGCAAGACTGGCTGAGATTAATACGGCAAAGATATCCACCTTGAATCCGCGCCATAACATGCTGAATACCTCGTTTGGATATTTAAGATATTCAACAAAAATGCGGTTCGGGCGTACATCGTATTCATTAATAAAGCCCGGTGTAGCTACTTCTAAAAACACCAGTAAAACCAGAGCAAGCACTATCCAGATATAAGTGAATTTTTGCCAGATTTTAAATAATTGTTTTATCGCCAGAATCGGTGCAAGTAACAACGGTATCAAGGCGACAAAGCAAAGCTGCATGATGTCGACACGTATGCCCTGCAATAATATCTCGGCTAGTTTGCCGGTATTCGTCACCCGATCAAATTTCCAAATAACCAGACCAATGCGTGATGCGGAAAGCACTAGCAAGCCTAGCATCAGCATGGCCACAAATGGGGCAAATGGGCCTAGCTTAGATGAAACCTGCCAGATGGATTGATGCAGTTTTTTAATCGAAGGCATTTGTAAACGGCGTATTTTAATAGAAGCGCTATTATAAAGTGAAAGCTATTTTTCGTATGTAATTTAGTGGGGCCTACGGTTTGTGTTTAACCCAACTGATAAAGGTTCTGTAATAGGCTGGCTGGCGTGCACATAGATAG
>Ga0207970_100012_pt1 | contig 62360 bp, 58 predicted proteins | sample LakWasMet50_LOW8_2_FD_183886 | JGI IMG/M metagenome (GOLD analysis project Ga0207970, IMG submission 183886) | Freshwater sediment methanotrophic microbial communities from Lake Washington under simulated oxygen tension - Sediment Metagenome... | ecosystem: Environmental > Aquatic > Freshwater >... | reverse complement strand
AACTCGATTGGATGTGAGCCACTCTTGATCGAGCCATCTTCGATCTGCAAGCTTATTGCCACCATGCGCGACTCTGCTGGACCTACCGTGAATACGCCTTCTGATGCGATAGATATGCCTTTGATGCCTTCTACCGAGATGCTATAGGTTTCTGGATGTTCAGATGCGTTAGTAATCTGCAGGCGATATACGTTCTCGACTTTACCGCCGGCTACCAAGCGTGACATCACACCGCGGTCGCGAATTACATCGACTTTAAATGATGCACGTAGCGCCAACGATGCCGCAAATGCCAGGCATATCAGCAGCAATAAACCGCTATATATCAGTACGCGGGGGCGGAATACTTTTTGTAAAATCTGTTTTTGCGTCCAGCGCTGTTCAACACCATTATGGGTAGAGAAGCGTATCAATCCGCGTGGATATTCCATTTTATCCATAATACTGTTGCAGGCATCTACGCATAAGCCACAGCTGATGCATTCGTATTGCAGGCCGTTACGGATATCAATACCGGTAGGACAAACCTGTACGCAGAAGCTGCAGTCGATACAATCACCTAAACCTTCTTGTTTGGCATCTACCTTACGTGAGCGGCCGCTACGCGGTTCCCCGCGTTCTTCATCATAGGTTACGATGAGCGTGTCGTTATCAAACATGGCACTTTGGAAACGTGCATATGGACACATGTATTTACAGATTTGTTCGCGTAAAAAGCCTGCATTACCGTAGGTGGCAAAGCCGTAAAAACATATCCAGAATGTTTCCCATGGACTCAGACGATATTGCAATACGTTATCAATCAGGTCGCGGATAGGTGAAAAATAACCGAGGAAGGTGAAGCCGGTAAACATGGAAAAACTGATCCATGCCGCATGCTTAAGAAATTTTTTGTGGAACTTCTTGAAGCCGAACTTCATGTTATCCAGACGCATACGTGCGGCACGGTCGCCTTCAATTTTGCGTTCCATCCACAGGAATATTTCGGTATAGACCGATTGCGGACAAGAGAAGCCACACCACAAGCGCCCGGCAACCGCTGTAAATAAAAACAGTGCGAGCGCTGCAACAATCAGAATGACGACTAGGTAGATAAGGTCTTGCGGGTAAAGTACCAGACCGAATATATAAAACCTATGGGTGCTGATATCCAGCAATATCGCCTGTCTGTCGTTCCAAAGCAGCCAAGGTGTGCCGTAAAAAACAATTTGCGTGATCCAGATAGTTAGCCAGCGCAGGTTTTTGAAGTACCCGGAAATGTCGCGCGGGTAAACTTTTTGGTGCGCTTCATAAAGTGACTTTGCCTTGGGAGTTTCTGCGGCAATGGGGATAACTTTTTTAGATTTTTGTTTCTGGATAGACACTTGTTCGAGACCCTGCTAAAAATAAGACGCTCAAAGTACAACGCCCACTATTTTAACATATGCAAAATAGTGGGCGCTTAGTGATATTAGGATTATTTAATTAAACTTAAGTTTCATCCCGAATATAAATTAAGTGTTGATTAAATTTAAATTAAGTCTAAATCACTTATTTGGCAGTCTCGCTGTTTGAAAAGCGCCATACATAAGAAGCCAGAACATGAATCTGCTCAGGCGTCAGGCGTGAACCCTGTGCCGGCATCTGGTTGTTTTTACCATTGTTGATACGCTCGATAATGGCTGCTTCACCAGCACCGTGCAGCCAGATGTCATCTGACAGGTTTGGTGCGCCTATAGTCTGGTTGCCTTTACCTTCAGCACCGTGGCAAGCTGCACAAGCGGTAAATTTATCTTTACCTAGTGCTGCACGTGCTGCGTCATGCTGGCTGCCGGATAGGCTCAGTACATAGTTGGCCACGTTTTTTACATCATCGGCATTGCCAATCGCTGCTGCCATTGGCGGCATCATGCCGTGGCGGCCATTGGTGATGGTTTCCTTGATGGTTTCAGGTGCGCCGCCATATAACCAGTCTTTATCAGTCAGGTTAGGGAAGCCGCGGCTGCCGTGTGCATCAGAACCGTGACATTGTGAACAGTTGTTCATGAACAGGCGCTCGCCAATGGCCATGGCTTTTGCATCTTTGGCTACTTCTTCAGGTGCCATCGCTGTAAACTTTGCGTAAATAGGTGCTAAACGCTCATTGGATTCTTTGACTTCCTGCTCGTACTGTTTTACTTGCGTCCAGCCCAGTTTGCCTGCATAAGTACCTAAACCTGGGTACAGAAACAGGTAAATAACGCCAAACACACAGGTGATGATGAACATCCACATCCACCACCTTGGCATCGGGTTGTTCATCTCTACGATATCTTCATCATAAACGTGGCCGGTTGATTCGCCGGTGTGTGCCGGATCGTGTGACTTGCTGGTAATAAACAGCACCGTCATACAAAAGACAATACCGCCGATCACAATTGCCGAAATAAAAATCGGCCAAAAACTGCTTGTAAAATCACTCATTATTCATCTCCCTCAAGCGGCAGTCTTGCCGCTTTGTCAAAATCTTCTTTATGCCGTCCAGACCATGCCCACACCCAGATACCAACAAAGGTAATCAGGATGGCGAACATGGCGATTATGCGTAAATTTGTAATGTCCATATTTACACTTATTGCTTAAGTGCAGTACCTAATACCTGCAGGTAGGCAATCACGGCTTCCATTTCAGTTTTACCATATACCTCATTTGCAGAGTTTTTAATCTCTTCATCGGTATAAGGCACACCTGCGATTTTTAGAGCACGCAAGTGAGATGGAAGATTCTTGGCATCAACCAGATTTTTCTCCAGCCAAGGGTAAGCTGGCATTACTGATTCTGGTACCAGATCACGAGGGTTGATCAAGTGAATGCGATGCCATTCATCACTGTAGCGTGCGCCCACACGAGCCAGGTCTGGACCTGTACGTTTACTACCCCATTGGAACGGGTGGTCGTAAACAGACTCACCGGCTACGGAGTAATGACCATAACGCAGTGTTTCAGCCTTGAATGGGCGGATCATCTGTGAGTGACAGTTGTAGCAGCCTTCACGTAGATACACGTCGCGGCCAGCCTGTTGCAGTGCTGTGTAAGGTTTCAGGCCTTCAATTGGCTGCGTGGTTGATTTTTGGAAAAACAACGGCACGATTTCCACCAGGCCGCCGAATGAAACCACAATTAAAATAAACACGATCATCAGGAAACTGTTGGTTTCAATCTTCTCGTGGGTAAATCCTGTTTTTTGATTATCTGACATTTTTCGTTCTCTTAAGCATGAGCAACTGTTGATGGTACTTTGATGCGGGCAGCTTGCCCCATTTGTACCGTTTTAATTACGTTCCACAGCATGATGATCATGCCACTAACGTACATCAATCCACCAATCATACGGATTACGTAGAATGGGTGCATTGCTTTAACAGATTCAACAAAGGTATAGGTCAATGTGCCGTCTTCATTGATTGCACGCCACATCAGACCTGCAGTTACGCCTGAGATCCACATCGCGGTGATGTACAACACCACGCCGATAGTCGCCAGCCAGAAGTGCAACTCAATCGCCTTTTTGCTGTACATTTGTTTCAGACCCCACAAACGTGGCGTCAAGAAATACAATGAACCCATAGACACAAAGCCAACCCAGCCTAAAGCGCCTGAGTGCACGTGACCAACGGTCCAGTCTGTGTAGTGTGAAAGCGCATTCACGGTTTTGATTGCCATCATCGGGCCTTCAAAGGTACTCATGCCGTAGAAAGACAATGAAACGATCAGGAAGCGCAGGATAGGGTCATCACGCAGTTTGTGCCACGCGCCAGACATAGTCATCATGCCGTTAATCATACCGCCCCAGCTTGGAGCTAAAAGAATAAGTGATAACACCATACCTACAGATTGAGTCCAGTCAGGCAATGCTGTGTAATGCAGGTGGTGTGAACCAGCCCACATGTAAGTGAAGATCAGACCCCAGAAGTGCACGATAGACAAGCGATATGAGTACACTGGGCGCTCTGCCTGTTTTGGTACGAAGTAGTACATCATGCCCAGGAAACCAGCAGTCAGGAAGAAGCCCACAGCGTTGTGGCCATACCACCACTGCACCATTGCATCCTGCACACCAGCGTAAGCTGAGTAGGATTTCATCCATTCAGCAGGGATAGCGGCACTGTTTACAATGTGCAATAACGCAACCACGATAATGAATGCGCCGTAAAACCAGTTAGCAACGTAGATGTGCCTGATTTTGCGTTGAGCGATAGTGCCAAAAAACACGATGGCATACATGACCCATACCACCAGCAACAGCAAGTCGATTGGCCATTCCAGTTCTGCGTATTCTTTAGCCTGTGTGTAGCCTAAAGGCAACGTAATGGCTGCGGCGATAATCACTGCCTGATAGCCCCAGAAAGTGTAGCGGGCCAACAGCGGGAATGCTAGTCTGGTCTGGCTGGTACGCTGCACAACGTAATATGACGTAGCGAACAGTGCACAGCCGCCGAAAGCGAAAATCACTGCATTGGTATGCAATGGACGCAGACGCCCAAAGCTGGTCCAAGGTAGACCAAGATTAAGTTCCGGGAAAGCCAGCTGTGCAGCGATGATTACGCCCATCAGCATGCCTACCACCCCCCAGACCACTGCCATTACGGTAAATCTCCGTATGACGTAGTCGTCGTAAAACGTTTCTACATTACTGTTACTCATTACTTCCGTCCTTAAATAAAACAAAATAAATCAATCAGCAGGGGCATTTTTAGCAATAAATTGCCAAATTTGCGCGGTGCAAGACCCACCCTACATAACATGTAAGCGTTGATTTCGAAATTATATCTTGTAATGTAAGGATTCAGGCTGCATTTCTAGCAAAATTTCTGTCAATTTAACGACATAAATATGCAAAAGATGTTTTCAACATTGTTGATGATGGGAATGGTTAAATGAAGGGTCGCTCAATGCGAGAGCGCCAAAAAAACATAAGGAGCCATTAATGCACCTTATGTTTTTGTAACTTATAAATTATCTGAATTGATAGTTAATATGCCCAATAGTGGTCAACTAACAGCACGGCAAATAGTAAGGTTAAATAGGTGATTGAATATCTGAAAGTACGTTTGGCAAGGTCATCAGAGTATTTTCTATAAAGCCCGATCACATAAGCCAGGAAAATCGCATCTAATATGATGGCAGATGCCAGATAGATCATGCCACTCATGCCAAGACCGTAAGGCATCATCGAAACGGCAACCAGAATTACGGTGTATAGCACTATATGCAGCAGTGTAAAGGCTTCGCCATGGGTAACCGGCAGCATAGGCATACCGACTTTTGCATATTCTTCACGGCGATATAGTGCCAAAGCCCAGAAGTGCGGCGGTGTCCATGCGAATATAATCAGGAACATAATGAGAGACTCAGGTGAAACGGTATTGGTGACGGCTGCCCAGCCTAAAATTGGCGGCATTGCGCCAGATGCGCCGCCGATGACGATATTCATTGGCGTGGCAGGTTTGAGAAATACCGTATAAATCACTGCATAACCAACAAAAGTCGCAAGTGTGAGCCACATGGTGAGTGGGTTGACATAAAAATACAGAATTGCCAGACCTGCACCACCAAGCAAGGTGGCAAATACTACGGTTTCCATTGATGAGACTTGCCCGGTAGGCAATGGGCGCGCCCTGGTACGCGCCATGATGGCATCAATCTGATGCTCTATCAGGCAGTTAAACGCAGCGGCAGCCCCGGAGGCAAAGGCAATACCAACGGTTGTTGCCAGTAGTAGTTGCCATGGCAGCATATTAGGCGAGGCAAGGAACATACCGATCAGCGCGGTAAAAACAATCAGCGACGTAACGCGAGGTTTACATAGTGGAAAGAAGTTCTTTAAACGTGGCGCCAACTCTTTAATATGGCTTATCAGGTTCAGATTCATTTGCATCTCGCTTTTATATTTTTGAGCTGTCATGGTTTAAGTCCCGTTTCCAGTATGCTTTAATTGGATTCTGTAATCTTGGAATTGATTACTATGGCGATAATGACCAGTAGCGCAGCTCCCAAGTTATGCGCTACTGCCAATATTAAAGGTAAATGCAGGATTAAATTTGCAATGCCAATGCTGACTTGTGCAGTAAGTCCCGCCAGCAATAACCATGCAACTTTTCTAAATGTCGGTAATTTCATCAACTGCAATGCGAGACTGCCAAGGTAGATGAAGGTTATTAAAGCACCTATGCGATGCACCCATTGAATGGCGGTTAATGCAGGTAGTGTCAAGTTGCCGCCATTGGCACTTTGACCAAGTTCGCGTACCAGATGGAAAGCATCTTTGAAATCCATGGTTGGCACCCAGACCCCGTGGCAGGTTGGAAAATCAGTACAGGCGAGCGCAGCGTAATTGGTACTGGTCCAGCCACCTAAAAATATCTGCGCAAGCAATATTAAAATAGCGCCGCGTATCCATAGTTTCAATGCCGGTGTAATAGCCACAGACTTATTGAAACTGCCCCAATGCCGATGTGCGATCCAGGTTAACAAGGCTAATGTAGTCATGCCGCCAATCAGATGTGCGCTAACAATCACTGGCTTTAGTAGCATAGTAACCGTCCACATGCCTAAAGCTGCCTGAAATCCTATAATCAGCAACAGTGCGGTTGGAAGCAGCGGACTTACCCTGACATGCTGTTTGCTGCGCCAGCCGAAGGCAACCAGGGCAATGACGATTAATCCCAAAGTACCCGCAAGATAGCGATGTGCCATTTCCTTCCAGGCTTTGCTGGTTTCAACCGTGCTATGTGGAAAGATTTCCTGCGCTTTTTGAATGGCAATTTCACTTTGTGGCACTGTGAGTGCGCCATAGCAGCCAGGCCAGTCTGGGCAGCCAAGGCCTGCATCAGAAAGCCTGACATAGGCACCAAGCACCACTACGCAAAGCGCAAGTATTGCGCCCAACATAGCCAAACGTCTAAAGTGGTAGTAATTGATCATTATCCGGCCCAGGAATATCTCATTAATCTAGTAACATCTTTGCGTATCTGTGCTGGATCCGTAGCCGGCGCATAACTCATCATGAAATGCCCGAGTGGATCTACCAGATAAATTCTGTCAGCGCCTATCGATGATTCGTTATTAATATTAAATTGATCGCTGAGAGCCGTTATTTCAGTACCAGGCTGATTCAGGATCAGCATATCTGGGTAGTCTTGCGCAAACTGCTGCACGTCCTGTGAAGTGGTAATGAATACGCGCTGCATGCGTGGTATTTCTTTATAAAGAGAGATATGCAGCTGGCGCATGTTGTGTAGTTTTGTCTTGCATTTATCCTCGCAGTTGCCAGCGATATAGATCATGCTCCATTTGTCTTTCCACAGATCCGGCTTAATGACATTGCCATCACTGCTCATGAATGCGTAATTCATGGTTAGCAACCGAGCAGGAATCACCAGTTCACCTATACTTTCGCCCTTTGGTCGCCAGTCAAGTTTGTACATGGCGATTACGGCTATGATAGGTGTGATAAAAAATATTAGCATGGTCAGCAACATCAGGCGCCCTCTGCGCTGCCGTTCAAGATATTCCTTATTTTCTACTTCAGTCTGCATATTATAAATTTGCCTATGTTTTAGGTTGGTTGTTTATTTTTTTTAATGCTGGTATACAGAAAAATCATAATGCTGGCAATCGCAAAACCAAACCATTGGTAAGCGTAGCCCATGTTGGTAGCAATTTTTTCTGCGGGCAACTGCCAGTTGCGGACAAAGCCGCCAGCATTGCTTTTTGCATCCAGTTTAATCACGATGGGTAACATGCTGATAGTGACGCTTTTTTGAAAGCGTTCCATATCCATGTTTTGCCACACAGCATTCCACTGGCTCTTTTCAACCGTACTTTCCAGTGTAAAAATCTTTTTGCTTGGCACCCATACTAGACCGACGACATCAATAGCCTCTTCAGGCGTGTTGATTACTGGTAAATCGGTATGTGTAGCTCCGCCAGCAACCCAGCCTCTGTTAACTAATACGTAATCGGCCCTATTCTCAATTTTCAGTGGCGTTAGTACATGAAATCCTGCACGGCTATCTTCAACCTGATTGTCGAGCAATATTTGATATTTTGTTTCGTAATGGCCTTTTACTTTTACCTTTTTATACTTCCATTCATCCAGTTTTTCCAGTTTTGTGGGCAAATTCAATGCTGCATTATCTAAAGATGCGTTATAACTGGTTTGAATTTCTTGTTTTAATTTGGCTTTACTGTATTGCCACAAACCGAGTTTGATAAACAATGGTACACAAATGATAAGCACAAGAAACCCGAGCCAGGAAGGGCAGAATGTGTAGCTTGAGATTCTAAATTGCTTTTGTGTCATACGCATCGCATAATGCCTTATCTACATAGATGGGACATTGTTATGTTATTCAAAATTGTCGTGGTATTAGTATTATTTGTCATTATTGCCAGCCTGTTTTCTGCCCTGTATTTTTTGGCTAAAGATAAAGATGGCGGGGTGCGCACTGTAAAAGCTTTAACGTTGCGTATTGGTCTTTCTATTACCTTATTTTTATTATTACTATTAAGCTATTACTTTGGGTTAATCGGACCGGGACAAAGATAATTTTTGAATGATTAGAGTGCTAATTTTTTAGTGCTTTAATCGGTGTTGGTTTCAATAAAAAGGGGTGCTGATATGCACCCCTTTTTATATCTATTGCTACAGCCAGTAAACGAAGATAAACAGACCTAACCAAACCACATCCACAAAGTGCCAGTACCAGGCAACGCCTTCAAAACCAAAATGATTTTTGGATGAGAAGTGACCTTTCATTGAGCGCAATAGAATCACGATCAGCATAATAGTGCCTAGTGTTACATGGAAGCCGTGAAAGCCGGTGAGCATGAAGAAAGTTGCGCCGTAGGCACCGCTACGCAGTGTTAAGCCCATTTCAGTGTAGGCTTCATGATACTCAAATGCCTGGCAAATCAGGAATGCGGTACCTAACGCTACGGTTAAAAATAAACCAAGGATCAATTGCTTGCGGTTGTCTTTTAACAAGCCCCAGTGTGCCCAAGTAATGGTGGCGCCAGAGGTTAGCAGTAGGGCGGTGTTGATTGCAGGCAAGCCCCATGCGCCCATTGGGTTTAATGTGCCTGGTTTGTATTCTGCACCGAGAACCACACCTCCAGGGCCGGCTGAAGGCCAAGTGCCGAGAAAGTCTTTATATGGCGTAAAAACCGGATCAAAGGCGGCTAAGTCTGGCACAGATATTATGCGCATATAGAACAATGCACCAAAGAATGCTGCAAAAAAAGCAATCTCGGAACAGATAAATACAATCATGCCGATGCGAAAAGATTTATCCTCCCACTTTTTGTATTGTCCGGTAACACTTTCAACGACAACAGCACCTAACCACTTGAAGGTCATAAACAGAATAATGGCTGCGCCCAGATACATCATCCATTTTCCGGGTGTTTGCAGATAGGCCAAGTCTTTGCTCTTGTCTGTCGCAACACTGAATATAAAGCCTGAAGCCAGTGATAAAAGCCCCGCTGATAAAACTACAGGGTAGATGGCACCGTGTGGTACAAAATAATGATTACTTGAATGTGTTGTCATGCATAAGCTCCCTATTGCATAATTTAGCTATGGTTTAGCTAAATGTGTTTTATATTAGATTTAACGCAACCCATCATATCTATCTGCTATTGCCTGATTACTACTTTTTAATACTAAAAAATGAGTAGGACAAGGTCATTTCTTTTACTTCTTGCGGCAATTCGCTGCTCACAAAAAAACGTAAAGGCATCACTTTTGTTTCACCTGCTTTTAATTCCTGTTTTTTGAAACAAAAACATTCTATTTTTTTTAAGTAAGCCGCAGCCTGGCCCGGCGTAACACTTGGTATTGCTTGCCCTGCAACGGTTTGACTCGTTATGTTCTTGGCTTCAAACAGTACCGTTTCCACTTGTCCGGGATGCATTCTGATACTTGACTGCTTAGGATAAAAATTCCACCCCAACCCCGGCATTACACTGGAGGTAAACTGCACCGTCACCCAGCGCGTGTCGTCTACCGTTACGTTTTTTAGCAATGATGCACTGGTATTTGTTTTGCCATTCAAGCCAGTCATCGTGCATAAAACGTCGTAAAGCGGCACTAATGCAAATGCAAACACAAGCGAGCCAACTACAATCCAAGCCATTTTGAAACCTAGTTTTTTATTAGCCAGATTTCTACGTTGTTCCGGGCTCATATCCTTAGTATTTACTTCCATATCGTAAACATGGAAGCCACATACCAGATAAAAGCAATCACTCCTAACAATATTGCGACCTTCATGTTTTTACTGCTTTTTTTAACTTCTTGATTATTCATAGTTATTAACAGGCTCAGCGCTTGGCTGAGCCTTGATTTCCGCCTATTTAACTACAGGTTGTTCGGTAAAGCTGTGGTATGGCGGTGGTGATGGTAATGTCCATTCTAAACCTTCTGCACCTTCCCAAACTTGATTGGTTGCTTTCTTGCCGCCCTTAACTGTACTGATGATGTTATACACAAAAATCAATTGTGATAAACCAAGTACAAACGCAGAAATTGTAGAAATCATGTTGAATTCTGCAAATTGCAATGCGTAGTCTGGAATACGGCGTGGCATGCCAGCCAAACCTAAGAAGAATTGCGGGATGAAAGTCAGATTGAACGAGATAGCAGTTAACCAGAAGTGCAGTTTACCCAGTTTCTCGTTGTACATGTGGCCGGTCATTTTTGGTAGCCAGTAGTAGACGCCAGCCATGATACCCATGATGCCGCCGGCAAACAGAGTGTAGTGGAAGTGCGCCACTACGAAATAGCTGTTGTGGTATTGTGCATCAGCTGCCACGTCAGCAAGTACCAGACCGGTTAAGCCGCCGATACCGAACAGAATGATCCAGCCTACTGTGAACAGCATTGGCGTTTCAAAACTCATGGAGCCATTCCACATGGTTTTAATCCAGCAGAAGAACAATACTGCAAGTGGTAATGAAATAGCCATGGTGCTATACATGAAGTAGAGCAGTGCAGGCACTGGCAATCCAGCGGTAAAGAAATGGTGCGCCCAAACAACTACTGATAAAGCACCGATAGCCCAGAATGAATAAACCTGTGCTTTGTACCCATACATTGGCTTACGTGAGAATGTTTGCAGGATTTGTGGAATGAAACCCCATACTGGCAATAACAGAATATAAACTTCCGGGTGACCAAAGAACCAGAATAAATGCTGGAACAGGATAGGGTCGCCGCCGCCTGCTGCATCAAAGAAGTGTGTGCCGAAGTGGCGGTCTGTCAGCAGCATGGTGACTGCACCAGCTAACACAGGAATTGTAGCAATCAGCAAGAAAGCAGTGATTAACCAGCCCCATGCAAACATTGGCATTTTCATTAAAGTCATGCCAGGTGCGCGCATGTTAAACAAGGTTACGATAATGTTGATAGAACCTAACACTGATGAAATACCCAGCAAGTGCACAGCAAAAATTGCAAAGTCTACGCCGATGCCACCTTGTACTGATAGCGGGGGATAAAATGTCCAGCCGGTTGCCAATGCGCCGTCACCGATGCCGAATAAAGCTAAAGTAAACGGTAGCGTGAGCAGGATTGCAGATGGCGGTAATAGCCAGAAACCCCAGTTATTCAAACGCGGCAACGCCATATCCGGTGCGCCGATTTGCAGCGGGATCATCCAGTTGGCAAAGCCGGTTGCTGCCGGCATCAATGCCGCAAAAATCATGATCAATGCATGTACGCCGATCAATTGGTTGAAAAAATCTGGTTTCATTAACTGTAGACCTGGCTGAAACAGTTCAGCACGAATACCTAAAATCATGGCGCCGCCGACCAGAAACATGATCAGTGAAAACGTTAGGTACATGGTACCGATGTCTTTGTGATTTGTTGTGGTCAGCCATCGCATAATCCCGGTTGGGTGGTCGGCGTGCTCATCGTGATGTGCAACTGTTGTTGTACTCATAGCTTTCTCCTGTACCTAAACTTTATAATTATTGACGTGCCGCTTTAACTTGCGATGGCTGAACAACGTCGCCAACATTATTGCCAAGTGCGTTACGTTCGTAGGTGATAACTGCAGCAATCTCGGTATCGTTCAATACAGCTTTCCATGCGGGCATCATACGAATACCGTTCAATACGCGATCCAAGTGACTGTCAGGTAGGTATTTGCCATCAGCGCCGAAAATTGGAGCAGTTGCAATTTTGCTGCCGGTTAATGCCGGGAATGCTGGCGGTAAACCTGCGCCGGATACTTGGTGGCAAACCGCGCAGTTTTTTTCGTAAACGCCTTTGCCTTGCGCTATCAAGTCTTCTTTAGTCCATTCTTTATCTGCACCGGCAGATTCTTTGGACATTTCTTCTTTCTTGGCAGCTACCCAAGTTTTGTATTCCTCTTTAGGCAGGGCATCAACTACTACCGGCATGTAACCATGGCCTTTACCGCACAACTCTTTACATTGGCCGCGGTAAGTGCCGGCTTTATCGACTTGTACCCATGTTTCACGAATGAAACCAGGTACGGCAAGACGCGAAGATCCAAATTGCGGAACCCACCAGTTGTGCAGTACATCTGATGATGTCATCAGAATGCGCACTTTTGCTCCGACTGGAAGTACCAGTCGGTTATCAACATCCAGTAAGTAAGGTTTGGCTGGGTCGTTCACTGGAGCAGTTGTGCCATCCATTTGCTCTTGAGGTGTCGATAAGTTACTGACGAACTTTACGCCTTTAGCGTCTTCCAGACCTGCTTGAGCACCTTTGTCAGTATTACCCATGTACTCATACTGCCAGCGCCATTGTGAGCCGGTAACTTTAATTACCATGTCAGACTCGTTACGGGTATCTTCCATCATCACCACGCTGTGGTAGGCTGGAATGCCCATAATCACGAAGTCAATCAGCAGTAAAATCGCAAACGGAATTAATGTCCAGAAAATCTCGATGGCTGTTGAAGGTGCTTTGTCAGTTACTGGTTTATGGCCAGTGCTTTTGCGGTGGTTAATCAGTGAGTAAATCATGATTGCCAGCACTACAATAAATATTGCTGCAACAATCAGCATAAATTTATTGTGTACATGCAGAGTATCGAGCGCCATCGGCGTTACCGGCTCGGGAAAATTCCAGCTGAAGTCAGCAAACACCTGTGGTGACGTGAGTAAAAACAGCAGACTGAAACCAAATTTCTTCATTGCTTGCCTTAACATACCTTCTCCCAAAACAAAAACTATTTAGACGATTTTTAATTGTTGTTTAAGTTGTCTGGCGACCGTGATGCGCTGGTCATTGTCCATAAAGCGACTGCCAAACTCTACTTCCTTACCATGAGAGCCGATGAAAATTCTGTATGTTCCATCAAGGCTATTACGCAAGGTGACTTTTGCCCAATATCGCTGAAAGGTGAATTTCTCCGAATTCTTATAACTTTGTTTTTCTATGACGACCTCATTACCTACCAGCGCTACACTCTCAAAATCTCCGTAATGGAGATAAACATGGTGTAACGCAAAAGCAAAAGCTAAAACTTCAAAACCGGCAAAAGGTAATACAAGCCAAGCGCCCGATAACGACACACCTAGCGCAACTGTTATAGTAATCGCGACAATACTCATGAAAAGCAACGCCAAACCCCTTGGTGAAAGAGAGTTATTTGACCTTGCTATTATCGTGTTGCCATCAGAACTAAAAACTGTCATACATCACCTTATGAGCGCTCAAGGATGACCTGCATACACACTTTTCTACCTGCGTCATTTTGACGCAGGTCAAAAACTAACATAAAAATGTACCGGTCTCAAGCACTTTGTTACAAATTAGTAACAAAAATGAAACTTCTTGAATAAGTCTTATAACAATTATTTACAATAAGTGAGGTGGGAAATTGACGGTTTTTGGATGAGGTTTATGAGCATGAAAATAAGCGTTAAGGTCAGTTAGTAAGGCTTTGGTAAGATGCAGATTGGAATATTAAAGGCGCGATTTAACCAGATGTTTAACGACCACCCAGATGGCAGGAAGTGAAGGAATAATAATTAATGCTAAAGCAACTAAAGAAAAATTAGCTTTGACCCAGGCATGGTTGCCAACCAGAAATCCTATGCCGGTAAGGCCGCATACCCAAAGCGCGCCGCCGATAACATTGTAAAATGCAAATTTAGGGTAAGTCATTTCCGCAACCCCGGCCACGAATGGGGTAAAAGTGCGGATAAATGGCAGGAAGCGACCAACAACAATAGTAATTGCTCCATGTTTTTCATAGAACTCATGCGTTTTGTTAAAAGCATCTTTATTAAACCAGCGTGAGTTTTCCCAAGAAAAAACTTTATGCCCAACCCATCGGCCTACGGAGTAATTCATGGCATCACCGGCGATGGCAGCAATGGTTAATATCACCATTAGCGTGGGCAGGCTCATGGTGCCCACTGCGGCTATCGCTCCGGCTACAAACAATAAAGAGTCGCCCGGTAAAAAAGGCATGGCAACCAGCCCGGTTTCTATAAAAATGATGGCGAACAGCAGCGCGTAAATCCATATGCCCCAGGTTGCGGTGATAACTTCCAGATGTTTATCCAGATGCAAAAACAGGTCGATGATGCTTGTGATATCCATTATTATTTTCTTCTACGGGTTGTACAGATTGAATGTCGTTGTTACGTGGTGAGCTTATTCATCATCTTCCAGAATGCGTTTACCTTCGTCTTCAATATCTTCAAATTGGCCGCGATACACTGCCCACCACAGGCCAGCCAGCACGACGAGTGCCATGAGGACGGAAAGTGGGATTAGAACAAATAAAATATCCATGTTAGGCCTTTGTGGTGGTTTCGGTAATCATTGAATCGGGGGCTGAGAATTTTGTTAACCGCAGTGCGTTGGCGACTACGATTAATGAACTAACGGCCATACCCAGCCCAGCTAGCCAGGCAGATAGTATGCCAAAGAATGCAAGCGGGATGCTGATCAGGTTATACACAATAGCCCAAGCGATATTTTCCTTGATAACTTTCATCGTTTGCTTGGCATGACTAATCAAATGCGGTATTTGACTTATATCACCGTTTAAAAAGATATAGTCAGCATGGGCAAGCGTAAGTGGTACACCTTTGCCCATTGCAATTGAAACATGCGCGCTTGCCAGAATCGGGCCATCATTGAGGCCATCGCCCACCATCAGTACGTTATTACCCTGCTGTTTGAGGGCTTGCAGACGCACAAGTTTATCTTGCGGGCTGCAAGCGGATTGATACTGAGTAATGCCGATCGTTTTTGCGGTATTTTCTACAGCGTCTGAGCGGTCACCTGACAGTAGTTCGATATTGATATTGGCACCTTTAAGCTGCTGTATGGTTTGTGCTGCATGTGGCTTGATAGCTTCCTGAAGTGTAAAGGTTGCCAGCCAGCTATTGGCATCTGCCAGGTGTACCTGTTGCATATGCTGGTCATTTTCACTGACATTGCAGAACTTGGCCGAGCCAAGTTTGAGCTGGCCGTTAATCAACCCCGGCTGATTAAAAGCGTCATCTGCGGTAAAACTTTTGATGTTTGCGCTAACCCCGGCACCGATGGTTTCCTGTATGTTATCCAGCTCCAGTCCTAGCGGCATTGGCTGCTGTGCTTGATAGGCATTGAATAACGCACGTGACACTGGGTGAAATGAGTGTCTGGCAATCGTAGCTGCCAATGCCAATGCACTAGCTTCGGTTAAGCCAGCTTTATGCTGAATGGCTTTGATTACAATATGGTCTTCAGTGAGTGTGCCAGTTTTGTCAAAAATAATGGTATCAATATCAGCGATGTTTTCAATCGCCTGCAAGCGCTTGATCAGAATGCCGCGCTTCACAAATGCGCTAGCGCTGGAAAGCATGGCCGCCGGCGTGGCCAGCGATAGTGCGCATGGGCAAGTCACGATCAACACTGCTGCCGCAGTCATTAAGGCACGCCCGCGGTCAACATCCCACAACAGGGCGGCAGCAATTGCAGCGCTAAAAATAACAAAAACCAGGAATGGACGCGCCACCCGGTCAGCCAGTTTGGATAACCTGGGTTTTTCAATGGCTGCCTGATTGATCAGATTAACAATCTGACCATATTTGGTGGACGCGCCTATGGCTTCCAGCACTATATTGACTGGCTGGCGTAAGTTGTAACTGCCGGCGATGACGTTGTCACCTTGGTTCTTATGAATCGGCGTTGATTCGCCGGTTAATAATGATTCATCTACACTGGTGCTGCCGGAGATGATATTGCCGTCTGCCGGAAAAGCCTCGCCTAGGTTAACGCGTACGATGTCGCCAATCTTGAGCTTGGTATTTAATACGCGCGTAAATGAACCATCGGCATTCTGGCGTTCGGTACTTTCCGGAATGCGGCTGACTAAAATCTCTAAGGCACCTAATGTTTTGCGATGCAGTTTTACCTCAATCAGCCGTGCTGATAGCAGGAAAAATACGAACATCGTTAATGAGTCAAAATAAACAGTATGTCCCCACCAGCTATCAGGTTCAAAAGTAGCTGCTGAACTCACCACAAAGGTAATGATGATGCCCAAGGCTACCGGCAAGTCCATGCTGATCTGCTTCATTTTCAGGTCACGATAGGCATTGCTGAAAAATGAGCTGCTGGAGAATAGCAATACCGGCAGGCTCAGCAGCCATGCTGCCCAATTGAGCAAGTGCAGGATGTCAGTGTCGATTTCACCAGGTTTGGTGAAGTAAGTCGGACTGGCATACATCATTACCTGCATCATGCAGAAGCCGGCTACCATCCAGCGCCAGAATGCAGCACGCTGTTTCTTGATAACGACCAGGTCGCTTTCATATTGTGTTGCCGGGCTGCCGCTATAACCTAAAGCCTGAATGGTGCCGAGTATTTTGGAGGGGCATGTTGCAGACGGTGACCACACTACAACAGCACGTTTTTTAGACATGCTGACACGAGCGCTGACAACGCCCGGCGAAGCCTGCAAACCCTGCTCGATAATACCGGAGCAAGCAGCACAGCGTAAGCCATCCAATAGCAGGTTGGATTGCACTAGCGGTTGGGCAGCATTATCACCGAATGGCTCGCTGAACTCCTGCCATTGTTCTTCGGTATCCAGTATGGTCCAGGCCGGGTTGGCTGCAACTTTTTCAGTGATGAAATTATCTGTTAGCAAAAACTCACTCCGTAGTATTTTCACTGATTGTGAGGGTTAATCCGACTGGGAATTTACATGTCTTAATATAAGGTAGATTATATATTGAAAAGCAGTTAATCAGCCCCATAGTAGACCTAGGTAAATCTTAATAAATAGATAAACTTTAATAAACGGAGTGGATATGCGCTTTGATAAATTAACTACGAAATTCCAGCAAGCCATTAATGATGCGCAAAGTCTTGCGCTGGGTGCGGATAACACTGCAATTGAGCCGCAGCATTTATTATTGGCCTTATTGAATCAGGACGATGGCGGTACCGCATCATTGCTAGCACGCGCCGGAGTGCAGCTTAATCAGTTAAAGACCGGGTTAAATACAGCAATTGCAAATTTACCTAAATCTTCTGATGCAAGTGGCGAGATTGCAATATCACGTGATCTGAACAATCTGCTCAATGTGACGGATAAACTCTCGCAAAAACGCGGTGATGCCTATATTGCCAGTGAGATGTTTTTGTTGGCGTTAGCAGATGATAAAGGTGAAGCAGCCAAGTTGCTCAAGCAAAATGGCTTGGCAAAAACCGCGCTGGAAGCCGCAATACAAGCTGTACGTGGCAATGAAAGCGTAGACAGCCAGGAGGCTGAAGGCCAGCGCGAATCACTCAAAAAATACACGCTGGATTTAACCGAAAGAGCGCGCATGGGTAAGCTTGACCCGGTAATTGGCCGTGATGATGAAATTCGTCGTGCGATACAGGTATTGCAGCGCCGTACTAAAAATAATCCGGTACTGATCGGTGAGCCTGGTGTTGGTAAAACTGCTATTGTTGAAGGTTTGGCACAGCGCATTGTGAATGGTGAAGTGCCGGATTCTCTGCGCAATAAAAAAGTGCTGTCTTTGGATATGGCTGCATTGCTGGCGGGTGCCAAGTACCGTGGCGAATTCGAAGAGCGCCTGAAATCCGTGTTGAAAGAACTGGCGCAGGATGAAGGCCAGACCATATTGTTTATTGATGAAATTCATACCATGGTCGGTGCGGGCAAGGCTGAAGGTGCAATGGACGCCGGCAACATGCTGAAACCCGCCTTGGCGCGTGGTGAGCTGCATTGCGTGGGTGCTACTACGCTGGATGAATACCGTAAATATATTGAAAAAGATGCAGCTTTGGAACGCCGTTTCCAGAAAGTGCTGGTAGATGAACCAAGTGTTGAAGCCACAATTGCGATTCTGCGTGGCCTGCAGGAAAAATACGAGTTACATCATGGCGTAGAGATTACCGACCCGGCAATTGTAGCTGCGGCGGAACTGAGTCATCGTTACATTACCGACCGTTTCCTGCCGGATAAGGCGATTGACCTGATCGATGAGGCGGCAAGCCGCATCAAGATGGAGATAGATTCAAAACCGGAAGTGATGGATAAGCTAGACCGTCGTTTGATTCAACTGAAGATTGAACGTGAAGCGGTGCGCCGTGAAAAAGACGAAGGCAGTAAAAAACGCTTTGAACTGATTGAAGAAGAAATCGCCAAGCTTGATAAAGAGTATGCAGACCTGGAAGAAATCTGGAAAGCGGAAAAGGCGCAGGTGCAGGGTTCTGCACACATCAAGGAGGCGATTGATAAAATCAAGTTTGAGATGGAAGAAGCCACGCGCAAAGGTGAATGGCAGAAAGTCTCTGAGCTGCAATATGGCAAGCTGCCGGCGCTGGAAGCGCAGTTAAAGCAGGCATCAAACGCAGAAGCGACAACCCCGCAAACTAAAAACCGCATGTTGCGTACGGAAGTCGGTGCCGATGAGATTGCCGAAGTGGTGAGCCGTGCAACCGGCATTCCGGTGAGCAAGATGATGACCGGCGAGCGTGAAAAACTGCTGACCATGGAAGCCAAACTGCACGAGCGCGTTGTTGGGCAGGATGAAGCGGTAAGACTGGTATCAGATGCCATCCGCCGTTCACGCTCCGGTTTGGGTGACCCGAATCGTCCTTATGGCAGCTTCCTGTTTCTTGGCCCGACTGGTGTCGGTAAAACCGAGCTATGCAAGGCGCTGGCAGGCTTCCTGTTCGACTCTGAAGATCACCTGATCCGTATCGACATGAGTGAATTCATGGAGAAACACTCGGTAGCGCGTATGATTGGTGCGCCTCCGGGTTACGTGGGCTACGAAGAAGGCGGAACGCTGACTGAGGCGGTGCGCCGTAAACCATACAGTGTGATTTTGCTCGATGAAGTTGAAAAAGCGCACCCTGATGTATTCAATGTGCTGCTGCAAGTGCTGGATGACGGCCGCTTGACGGATGGTCAGGGTCGCACGGTAGATTTTAAAAACACCGTGATCATCATGACCAGCAACCTGGGTTCACAGATGATACAGAGCATGGCTGATCAGGATTACCAATTAGTGAAACTGGCAGTGATGGGCGAAGTGAAAACCCATTTCAGGCCAGAGTTTGTAAACCGTATTGACGAAGTGGTAGTGTTCCACGCTCTGGGTGAGGCCAATATCAAGTCTATCGCAGCGATACAGCTGCAATACTTGGCTAAACGTCTGGCGGCGATGGATATGCAGCTGAAACTGACTGATGCTGCGATTGCAGAGATTGCTAATGCCGGCTTTGATCCTGTTTATGGGGCACGTCCGTTGAAACGCGCTATCCAGAGCGAGATTGAGAATCCGCTGGCACGTGAGATTCTGGCAGGGAATTTTGTTGCCAAGGATACGGTCAAAGTTGACGTGAAGGCTGGCAAGATTGTATTTTCAAAAGCTGGCAGTTAAAGCGTTATTTGGTTTTAAGAAAGCATGATTTGTTAAAAAGACCAGTTGTTGATGGGTTGAAATGGGTGTTGTTCGCTACGTTATTGGTTGTAGCGGGTTCAGTTCGTGCAGAATTTAGTTCTCAGGAATTGGAAACTTTTGACAACGAGCCGCCGGTGATTGCAGCCTTGCTTAAGCGGGCTGTATTTGCCGAACGCGATTTGAAGCGTGTGGACGGTGAATGGGAAGCGGCTAAACTTTATTGTGAGGCTGCCCGCCACGGCAGTGCTGAAGCGCAATTCAGGCTGGGTATGCTGTATGCGGTTGGCAAGGGTGTACCTGCCAATCGTGATTTGGCGGCTTCCTTATTTGCTACGGCATCTATGCACGGGCATTATGAGTCACAGAAAATGCTGGAAACGGTCGAACTTACGGTTAGCGACTTACCTCCCTGCGTACTGGCGGCAGTTGATCCTGAAAAAGCGCCAGTCAAAGGCGAGATTGATAACTATATTGCCAATTTACCTGAGAGCAAACGCTGGATACTGCGCTTGGTGGAAACAATTTCAACTTGGCATAAAGTTGACCCTAAACTGGTGCTATCTATTATCTCGGTAGAATCCAATTTTGCAACATCCGCGCAATCCAACAAGCAGGCACAGGGTTTGATGCAGCTGATTCCCGGCACCGCAGAACGTTTTAATGTTAAAAATGCCTATGATGCCAGCCAGAATATCAAGGGCGGTGTCGCCTATTTGCGTTGGCTGTTAGCGTATTTCGAAGGGGATGTCAGTCTGGCAGTGGCAGCCTATAACGCCGGTGAAGGTGCGGTAAATAAATATAAAGGCATTCCACCTTATGCCGAGACTCGGAAATATGTGCAAAAGGTGCATGCACGCTATCCATTGAAACACCACCCATTTGATGGGAATGTGACAGCACCTTCGCCAATTTTTAAACGGCGCGGCTAGATATGGAACTATAAATGCACAGAAGCTTTCTGATTTTGATCGGTAGTATGTTGTTACTAGCTTCCGGCTGCACAACAACTACCTATGAATATGGCGATGCCGAACCCAGAATTGACCGCATTTCGGCTGAAGAACTGGCGCGCATCATGCCCAAGCCTATTGCCAAGTTAAGTCTTGATGATTTGGTTCGCCTAAGCAAAGAAGCTAATAGTGCCGAACAGATTATGGCGCAAATCAAAGCCAGCGATTCCATGTATGATTTAACTCCCAGTCAGAGTGTAGAGTTAAGCAATAAAGGTGTAGATGCGAAAGTGTTGGACTTTATTCATGAGCGGCGTGAACTGGCTCTCAGGAATAATCTGGCAGATGAAATTAACCGTCGCGAAAAACAGAGGCAGGCAGAAGTTATTAGACTGAAAAGCCGGCTGTGGCAGCAACAACGCTACTATGATCCTTTCTGTCGCGGTTATTATGGATTAACGCCTTATGGTTATGGCGGTTATGGTTCGCATTTTGGGCTAGGTGCCGGTATAGGCCGACCACTGGGCTGCTGGTAAAACCAGTCAGAAAACGCCGGTATTTTAATAATAATCAGGTTAAGATCCATGCAACAAAAAACACATCAGATCGCTGTTACCACACACGGCCGTAAACTCTACGACATCACACCAGAAGTAATCCGCTGGGCAAAAAACAGCGGTATCAAAACCGGCATGATTACCCTGTATATCCAGCACACATCGGCCAGCCTGTTAATCAATGAAAATTATGACCACGATGTGCTGGTAGATATGGAAGCGTTTTTCAATCGTCTGGTTCCCGATGGCGATCCATTGTTTATCCACACCGTTGAAGGTCCGGATGATATGCCTGCGCATATACGTACCGCGCTTACCCAGACGCATCTTTCAATCCCTTTGCTGGACGGTGAAGCCGCGCTTGGGCAATGGCAGGGGGTATTTTTGTACGAACATAGACACATTGCCGGCAAACGCAGGGTAATTCTGCATCTGATTGGAGAGTAATTAAAGCAACGGCGTTGCTTCAAACTATATTCTAGTTGCAGATAACGTTGGATGCGCTAGAATACTGCGTATAAAGCAATTGGCGGATTAAGCCATTGAATCAGCGAAGAGATTGTCGTTTTTAAATAGAAAAGGAAATTACCATGTCAGCATTATTACGTTCTTTATTGGTTTTAGGTGTTACAGGTTTGTTAGTGGTAGGTTGCGGTCAAAAAGAAGAAGCTCCGGCAGTACCTGCTCCAGTAGCGGAGCCAGCAGCAGCGGCACCAGTAGCGCCAGCTGTTGTAGAAGCAGGTGGTTATGAGCCAACTGCAGAAGAGCGCGTTCCTGGCATCACTATTGACCCAGCAACATTAGCAGCTGAAGCTGCAGCACCAGCTACTGAAGCTGCACCAGCCGCTGCTGAGTAATTATAGATTTATCATTCCTATTCTGGATAAGTTGCAGTTACTGGCTTATTCACGATGAAACTAAAAACGCCTGATGCATTGCATGGGCGTTTTTAGTTTTAGGCTCTATATATGGAAAATTGATGATGATAGATCTGCCTCAAGTAGCTAGTTTCGTTCAGGTCTAGCTACTGGCTACCTTCCTGGCAAATTAATTTAAATTGCTCCAGGACAGCGGATCAAACGGCCTGCTCTGGCTACGCAGCTCATAATATAGGCCGTTGCTTTCATTACCCCCGCTGTTACCAACGTAAGCGATCGCATCACCGCCGTGAACTGTATCGCCAGCCTGTTTTAGAATCGCCTGATTGTTACCATACAGGCTCATATAGCCACTGCCGTGATCTACAATAATCAGATTGCCAAAACCGCGTAACCAGTCAGCAAAAACCACGCGGCCACCAGCTACTGACTTAACTTCGGCACCTTCATTAGCTTTTATGAATAGGCCTTTCCATGAAATACCGCTATCTGCGCGGTTGGCACCAAATCTGTTGGTGACGTCGCCCCTTACCGGCAGTCTTAATTTACCTTTTAATGCGGCAAAGTTAGTGCCGGCTGATTCGTTGTCAGGCAAGGTTTGATTGCTTGCAATCACTTGGTTTTCTGGTGTGCCAACTTTGCCGGAATCGGTTGGTGCTGATTTCGGAATGTTTCTGGTGAGTAATGTTTTTTTGCTTGATTTTGGTTTTGCCGCTGTAGTTCTGGCAAGCCGCTTAACTAGTTGTGCCAGCCGTTTTTCATCTCTACTTAGTTTTTTAATCTCGCCACGCTGCGCAGTTATCTGCTGCGACAGTGATTTTACAATTTTGGATTTTGCTGTTTTCTGCTGTTGTAGGGCAATACGTTCTTCAATCTGCTTTTGCTTTAGCTCGGCCACTTCCTGTAACGCAGCGGCAGTTTCGGTATTGAGTCTGGTAATTCTGGTCAGGCTGTCTTGCATTTTGCTGATGGTTTCGGCGCGCGCTTTGGCAATGTATGAGAAGTACTGTACATCACGTGCAATCTGGCTAGGCTTCTCGCTTTGCAGAATCATCTGCATATAGCTTTGCTGCCCATGCAAATATTGCTGGTAAAGCTGACCACTTAACAGTTTTTGCTGTTGGGCCAGTGATTGATTGGTAGCTTCTGAATCAGCCTGCAGTTTAGCAAGCGTCTTTTTGTTTGCTTGCTGGCGCTGGTTGATTTCATATAGTTTTTTATTCGCTACGCTGATCGCTTTTTCGCTTTCCTTTAAAGCATCGGCAGCATCTTTGTGCGCTTCCTCTGAGCTATTTAATTCCTTTTTAAGCGACTCCAGCCGTTCATGCACATCGTTTAAAGCGTTTTTGGTCTGTTCCGGTTTTTTTTCGGCAAGTACTGTCGATGAGTGTGGCAGTGTGGCGGCCAAAAATGTCGCGCATGCTATCAATTGTAAAAACCGGGATTGCTTCATTGTTGTTGTGTTTTGAATAGGTATGATCAGGATTGGTTTTTAAGCTGTAACAGATTTTTACCGGTCATTTCGGCCGGCTGTCTAATCCCCATCATATGCAGCAGTGTTGGCGCCAGATCAGACAAAGCACCGTTATTAGCCAGCTCGGCTTTTCTGCCTATATATATCAGCGGTACCAGATTGGTTGTGTGCTGGGTGTGCGGTTGATGGTTCGCTGCATCGTACATCAATTCTGCATTACCATGGTCTGCTGTGATCAGCACCTCGCCACCTATGCTTTGCATGGCATTTACTACGCGGCCAATACATATATCCAGTGCTTCTACAGCAGCAGTGGCGGCCTTCAGGTTGCCAGAGTGACCAACCATGTCGCAGTTGGCGTAGTTGCAAATAATAGCATGGTATTTTTTGCTCAATATTGCCTCTTCCAAGCGGTCTGTCACTTCAAACGCGCTCATCTCCGGTTGCAAGTCGTAGGTTTCAACTTTGGGTGAAGGTACTAAAATGCGGTCTTCGCCGTCGAAAACTTTTTCTTCTCCGCCATTGAAAAAGAAAGTCACATGCGGGTATTTTTCAGTTTCTGCGATACGCAGTTGGGTTAAGCCCTGTGCCGATAAGTATTCACCAAAGGTATTGCGTACTTGCTGTGGAGGGAAAATCACCGTCGCTTTGGTTTCTTTTTTGTCGTACATGGTGAGTGTAAAGTAAGCTGCGAGTTTTGGTACGTGGCGGCGATGAAAACCGTCAAACTCCTCGGCAAGCAGCGCATGCGTGAGTTGACGCGCCCGGTCTGAACGGAAGTTCATGAACACCACTACATCACCATCTTCGAGTTTTACAGGGGCTTCGCCCGGTTTATGGATAGCTGTGGTTTTGACGAACTCATCGTTTTCACCGCGGGCATAAGCATCCTGCAGGCCTTTGGCCGCAGTCTCTGCGGCAAATTCGCCTTCACCTTCGGTGAAAAGCTTGTATGCCGCTTCAACGCGCGGCCAGCGTTTATCCCTATCCATACCGTAAAAGCGGCCACTAATGGATGCAATTTTACCTGTAGCCAGCTTCTTGCATTGGTCTTCCAGCTTGTCAATGAACGGTGCTGCACTTATTGGCGGCGTGTCGCGACCATCAAGGAAGGCGTGAACATAGACCTTGGTAAGCCCAAGTTTTGCTGCCATTTCTATCATGGCATGAATGTGATCCTGATGGCTATGCACGCCACCGTCTGACAGTAAGCCAAAAATATGTAAGGCTTTGTTATTGATTTTAACGTTGAGCAAGGCGGGTTTTAACGCAGGATTCTCAAAAAATTCGCCGCTGGCAATGCTGCTGTTGATGCGCTCGAAGTCCTGAAACACGATGCGTCCTGCACCGATATTAAGGTGACCCACTTCTGAATTGCCCATCTGCCCATCCGGCAACCCCACATAATGCTCCGAGGCATTAATCAGCGTGTGCGGAAAGTTCTTCCACAGCGCATCCAGATTTGGTTTTTTGGCTTGGGCGATTGCATTGTCGTTAATTTCTTCACGGTAACCAAAGCCATCTAAAATGAGTAAACATACTGGAGTGGTGTTTTTTGGAGACATAGTATTCGCCTTGTTATTTTGCATAAATTTATGGTCGCAATTCCACTATTTTAGCTTAATTACACGTAGAATCTGACTATAAATTTTTAGCGCGATAACGATACAAGTTTATGTGTTATTCGTTCAAGTGAATCAGATATTGAGAGGCATCAAGTGGAATTTATTAGAAACAATATTTTATTAATTGGGTTGGCTTTAGGTTCCGGCATCATGCTGATATTGCCGGCTTTTAAAAAAGGTGCGGGTGGTGTACCCAATCTAGGTACCACCGAAGCTATCAACCTGATTAACCGTAATCATGCACTGGTTCTTGATGTGCGCGATGATGCAGAGTTTGCTGGTGGTCATATCGTCGATGCCAAGCATATTCCTTTGGCTAAGCTGGGAGAGAGATTGAAAGAACTGGCCAAGTATAAAGATAAGCCGCTACTGGTGAATTGCCAGCGCGGCGTGCGCTCAGCCAAGGCATGTGATATTTTGCGTAAAGCTGAGTTCACACAAGTGAACAACCTGCAAGGCGGCATGGATGCCTGGCTTGCGGCAAAATTACCTGTTGTGAAAGGCTAGGCATATGGCAAATATTGTGATGTACACTTCGGCATATTGTCCATATTGTGCAAATGCCGAACGTCTGTTGCTGAGCAAGGGCGTGAAGGATATCAATAAGATCCGCATAGATGTTGAGCCTGATAAACGCGATGAGATGATACAGAAAACCGGTCGCCGTACCGTGCCGCAAATCTATATCGACGATAAGCATATTGGCGGTTTTGATGATTTGCGCGCCCTGGATCTGGCGGGTGGTTTAGACCCGTTGTTGGTTTAATAAGCGGTAGTAAGGTCTACCCGGTAAAGTCTGCTAAAATAGCGGCTGATTTTTTTGCAATTTATATAAACCAACCCATTCAATTAACATTTTTAAGTAGAAAATCATGGCACAAGAAGATATCAACGCAGCACCAGACGCTAACAATACAGCACAGCAAGCAGGCTTCAGCATCGAGAAAATTTACGTGAAGGATGCTTCAGTAGAGATTCCTCATGCGCCACAAATTTTTACTGACCGTACACAACCGCAAGTGAGTATCGAGTTAGGTAATTTTGCACAGCAAATTGAAGAGAATGTATTTGAAGTTGCTATCAAAGTAACCGTTACTTCAAAAATCGCTGATAAAACCGTGTTTCTGGTAGAAGTGACACAAGCCGGTATTTTCCAGATCAGCAATGTTCCAGCAGAAAATATTCAATTGATTGTAGGCATTACCTGCCCTAACATTTTGTTCCCTTATGCACGTGAAAGCGTGTCTGATTTGATCGTGCGCGCTGGTTTCCAACCGGTATTGCTCAATCCAATCAACTTTGAGGCGTTATTTGCGCAACAGCAGCAGCAACCGGCTGAGCAAGCGTAGGCCAGCACCAGTACGCAGTTTATGTTCCGCTACGGTACAAAAATAATTGCACTCATCACTCTAATGCTGACGCCGGTTTTGGCTGCAGCATTAGAGTTTAAATCAGTCGCAGTACCCAAAGCGGTACTCTATGACGCGCCTTCAAGTTCTGCAAAAAAAATCCTGCTGCTTAGCCAGAATTATCCAGTCGAAGTTATCGTTAACTTGGGTGAGTGGCTAAAAGTGCGTGATGCACAAGGTGGTATCAGCTGGGTGGAAGCGAAGCAGTTGTCCAGCAAGCGTACCGTCATGGTTAATGTAGCCAATGCGGAAATAAGAGTAGGTGCAGATGCTACATCGAACTTGATTGCAACGCTGGAGAAAAACGTTGTGCTGGAAGTTGCCGATCCCCAGCTCAGTAATGGCTGGCTTAAAGTAAAACATCGTGATGGTGTTACTGGCTATATTTTAATTGCATCGGTGTGGGGATTTAATTAGATGTTCGGATTTGCTGGATAGATATGAAAAAACATGGCAAAAAAATAGCCGTACTTGGTGCAGGGGCATGGGGTACCGCCTTGGCCATGAATCTAAGTCAGCGCCATCAGGTGTCGTTATGGGCGCGTAATGCCGGACATGTTTCAGGTATGCGCAAGGCCCGTGCCAATCCCTTATATCTAGGCGATTTCAAATTTAATGAGCAGTTGGCGGTAGAAGATGATTTGCAGACTGCACTTGATGACGCCGATTTGATTTTGTCCGTAGTGCCGACTGCTGGTTTCAGAGGCATTTTGCAAGACATCAAGCGTTTAGGTTCTACCTTGCCTATTATCTGGGCGCATAAAGGTTTGGAACCTGAATCGGCTAAGTTGCCTTATGAAGTAGCGCTTGAAGAGTTAGGTAATACGCATATGTGGGGTGCCTTGTCAGGCCCTAGTTTTGCTGCCGAGCTGGTGCGAGGCCTGCCAACGGCAATCACTCTGGCTGCCAATGACGAAGCGTTTTCAAATGAAGCTGCCCAATTGATTCATGGTGCCAATTTGCGTGTATATAACACCACGGATGTGGTTGGCGTATCAGTAGGTGGTGCTGTAAAAAATGTGATGGCGATTGCCGCAGGTATTTCTGACGGTATGGGTTTTGGCAACAATGCACGCGCGGCAATGATTACACGCGGCCTAACCGAAATGACACGCTTTGGCGTTGCTTTGGGCGCCAAAGCTGAAACCTTTATGGGCTTGGCGGGTGTTGGCGATTTGATCCTGACTTGTACCGGTCAATATTCAAGAAACCGTGAAGTTGGTTTGCAGCTTGCCAGCGGCAAGAATCTAGCCGATGTTCTACAGGGTCTGGGTCATGTGGCAGAAGGTGTGAATACGGCGCGTGAAGTGATGCGCCGCGCCCAGAGTATCGGTGTTGATATGCCGATTACTTTTGAGGTGAATCAGGTGCTGACGCAGGGTAAGAGTGCGCAGGATGCAGTGATGGATCTACTAGGACGTGATCAGAAACCTGAGGGCGTTTGATAGGGTTAAATCCCTATCTTGTGCAAATAAATCCCAACTAACCACCACCTTCAAACCCAATCTGCCGCCAGGCTTCATACAGTAATACCGCTGCTGAGTTGGATAGATTCAGGCTGCGGCTGTTAGGCAGCATCGGTAATCTTAAGCGATGTCCGGCGCTGAATTCAGCGCGAACTTCTTCCGGCAGACCTCTGGTTTCCGGCCCAAACACAAATACATCCCCTTTTTCAAAAGCAATGTCTGCATGGCAGGTGCTGCCTTTGGTAGTAAGCGCAAACATACGTCTGCCAGCCAGAGTGGCTTTGCAATCCGCCCAGTTTTCGTGTACCTGCAAACTGGCATATTCGTGATAATCCAAGCCTGCGCGTTTTAGCTGCTTGTCATCCAGTGAAAAGCCTAGTGGTTTAACCAGATGCAGGTTAGCGCCGGTGTTGGCGCATAGTCGGATGATGTTGCCGGTATTGGGGGGGATTTCCGGTTCAAATACTACAATAGTAAACATAAGCTTTGATTAGTAGGGTTTAGGTAAAGTCCTTGCGATTACCCAGCATTCTACATGCGCCGCCCCTGCTTGTTTTAATGTTTTGGCTAATTCATTCAAACTGGCACCGGTGGTCATTACGTCATCTACCAGTGCGATATTCAGACCTTGTATATTTTTATTGCATTGAAATACACCACGTATGTTTTTAATACGCTCTTTTAAAGGCAGGCTCGCCTGTGGTGGGGTGAGTTTTGTGCGTATGCAAGATGTGTAATCGAGTTTGATTTGCATATGCTTGCTGATAAGGCGCGCTATTTCCAGTGCCTGATTAAAGCCACGTTGTTTCAGGCGTTCGTTATGCATGGGCATAGGAATTATTAAGTCGATTTCAGGTTTTTTATTTTGAGAGTCTGAGATGGTTGATGATTTTTTATCAAGCCATAGCGCGGCAAAAGTATTAGCTAAAGGCAGTGACTCTTTGTATTTGTAATGTTGCAGCAGGCGGTCTAGCGGGTAATCGTAAGTAAACAGCGCTTGGGTTGCATCAAAGCTGGGTGTGGCGTTAAGGCAGCTGCCACATAGCAAGCCATTTGATAACAGGCCGCACTGCGGGCACTGCAGGGCATCATGCCACGGTAGGTCATGCAGGCATGTATCACACAGCCCTAGCTTGCCGCCTTGATGGCTAGCACATAGCAGGCAGCTTTGTTTTAGAAATAAATCCAGCATGGTTGTTTATTTTTTAATCTGTTGTTCAAAGTTTGCAGGCCTTTTTATTGACAATGTATAATCGCGGTTATTCAATCTGTTATCAAATTTAGTGCAAGCTACACAAAGGATATACAAATGCTCGAATCAGCAACAACTACTCATGAGGCTTCTGGTAATGAAGCCGTCATTAATACCGATAGCCTTAAAGCCAACCTGAATAAATCCTGCGATACCAATACCGTAGATCGTTGGAGCGTTGCTGACATTGTCGCATTATTTGAATTGCCGTTCAGCGATTTAATGTACCGCGCGCAAACCGTACATCGTGAGAATTTTGACCCTAATGCAGTGCAGGTAAGCACATTGCTATCAATCAAGACCGGCGGGTGCTCTGAAGATTGCGGCTATTGCCCGCAGGCAGCGCGTTACCATACCGAGGTTGAAAATGAGCCGTTGATGGCATTGGATGATGTAGTGGCCGCAGCGAAAGAAGCAAAAGACAACGGTGCCAGCCGCTTTTGTATGGGCGCTGCGTGGCGAGGCCCAAAGCAGCGTGATCTGGAACCGGTGCTTAGAATGATTGAGGAAGTTAAAGCCTTAGGCCTGGAAACCTGTGCTACTTTGGGCATGCTGAAGGAAGGTCAGGCTGAGCAATTGAAAGAAGCCGGTCTGGATTACTACAACCATAATCTGGACACCGCACCGGAGTTCTACGGCGAAGTGATTACAACGCGCACCTATCAGGATAGGCTGGAAACACTGGAGCGCGTGCGTAGCCAGAATATTCATGTTTGCAGTGGCGGCATTATTGGTATGGGCGAATCACGCAATCAGCGCGCCGGTCTGCTGGCACAGTTGGCCAATATGGAGCAGCCGCCTGAGAGCGTGCCAATTAATCTGCTAACGCAAGTTGAAGGCACGCCTTTGCATGGTACAGAAGAGCTGGACCATCTGGAGTTTGTACGCACTATTGCAGCGGCGCGTATTACCATGCCGGGCAGTTACGTGCGTTTATCTGCCGGCCGCCAAAGCATGAGCGAAGGTACGCAGGCTATGTGTTTCCTGGCAGGTGCAAACAGTATTTTCTATGGTGAAAAACTGCTGACTACCGGCAACCCGGAAGCTGATACGGATAAGCAGCTGTTTGCAAAATTGGGCATTAATAAAATCTAAATGTTAAAGGCTTTACAAAAAGAGCTTGAGCAGCGCAAGGTTGATGGCTTGCTGCGCCAGCGCCGCCTGCTGGATTCACCGCAGGCAGAGCATATTGTTGCTAACCAGAAACCTTACCTGTCATTTTGCAGCAATGACTACCTGGGGCTGGCGAATAGACCTGAGCTAATTGCTGCCATGCAAAAGGCGGCGGGTGATTCCGGTGTCGGCAGCGGCGCATCTAACCTTATCACTGGTCACCATCGCTACCATGATTCACTGGAAAAACAGCTCGCCAAGTTTGTTGATTTGCCGGCGGCGTTATTGTTTTCTACCGGCTATATGGCGAATATCGGCGTGATCGGCGCACTAATGGGACGTGGCGATGCCGTGTTTGCGGATAAACTTAACCATGCCTGCCTCAATGATGGCGCGTATTTCTCCTATGCAGATTTCCACCGATTCCCGCATAACGATGTGCAGGCACTGGAAAAGCTGCTGCAAGCCAGCAAGGCTAAGTATAAAATGGTCGCCGCAGATGCAGTATTCAGCATGGATGGTGACATTGCGCCGATACCGGAATATCTGGCGCTGTGTGAGAAATACGATGCTTATCTGTATCTGGATGATGCACATGGCTTTGGCGTGCTGGGCGAGCATGGGCAGGGTAGCTTAAACCACTTTAACATCAAGTCGCCGCGCATCATTGTGATGGCGACTTTAGGCAAGGCTGCCGGCGTGGCTGGCGCCTTTGTCGCCGGAGAGCAGGTGGTGATCGATTACCTGATTCAAAAAGCAAAAAGCTATGTATATTCAACACCGGCGCCGCCTGCGCTATCGGCCACGCTGTCAGCTTCTGTGAAACTGATTGAGCAGGGTGATGATTTGCGTGCTAACCTGAATGCGCTGATTGTTTACTTAAAAGCGAACTTGAAACTTAAAAAATGGAAGCTGCTGGCATCAGATACTGCGATTCAGCCGCTGATTATTGGTGGCAATGAAGAATCGCTGGCGGTGAGCGAGTATCTGCAGACGCATGGCATACTGGTACCGGCGATACGCCCGCCCACTGTGCCAGCCGGTACGGCAAGGCTGCGAATTTCATTGTCAGCCGCCCATAGTCTGGATGATGTGAAACAATTGGTTGCGGCAATTCATCAAGCGGAAAGCGTTTTATGAGCATAACGGCTAACAATATTCATGTGGAAACTATAGGCACCGGCCCCAATCTGGTGCTGATTCATGGCTGGGGTATGAGCGGTGCGGTATGGCAGCCGTTAATCAAAAAGCTCAGCAAGTCATTTACCTTGCACATTGTTGATTTGCCTGGCATGGGCTTTAGCCGCCCGATAGAACCGTTTCATTTGCATGCCGTTGCCGAAAAAGTAGCGGAGATATTACCCGCTAATGCCGATGTGGTGGGTTGGTCACTGGGTGGGCAGGTGGCAATGCGTATTGCGTTGGATTATCCGGATCTTGTACGCAGGCTGGTATTGGTAGGTTCAACTCCGTGCTTTGTGAATAAGAGTTTTGACCAGAACAGTGTTGAATACCATAGCACCTGGGACGCAGGTATAGACCCGGAAATATTCAGTAATTTTGCTGATAATGTGAATGAAGACTATCACAAGACTATGGCACAGTTTCTGACTTTGCAGTGCATGGGGTCTGGTGATGCACGCAGCACGGTTAAATTGTTGCGTAACAAATTTTCAGAGCGTCCGACACCTTCATCGCAGACCTTGTTCCGCGCATTGAACATTTTGCTGGAAACGGATTTACGTGCAGAAGTTGGGCAACTACGTAAGCCTACACTGCTAATTCATGGCGATCGCGACACACTGGCACCGGTACAGGCTGCGCATTGGATGATGCAGAATCTGCCACTGGGCTTTTTGCGGGTGATGGCAGGTGCATCGCACGCCCCTTTTCTGTCGCATCAGGAACATTTCATTGATGCAGTTGTACAGTTTTTAGAACCTCCGGCACAGTAGTTGATGATGACAGACGATATTTACCGCATTGATAAAATGCGCGCACGTACAGCTTTTGGCCGCGCTGCTGATACCTATGATGCTGCAGCAATATTGCAGAAGCAGGTGCGTGAAGAGATGCTGAGCCGGCTGGATTTGGTTAAGTTAAATCCTGAAGTTATCTTGGATGCAGGCTGTGGAACTGGGCTAGCAAGCCATGCTTTGCAAAAACGCTATGCAAAATCTCAGGTGGTGTCACTCGACTTTGCTTACCCCATGCTGCAAAAAACACGCAAGACACTGGGGCTTGGCGGCTTAATGGGGCAACTTAAATCCTTGGGTGGCATAAAACAGAAGCTGCTGTGTGCTGATATTGAGGCCTTGCCGTTGGCTAACAATAGCGTAGGCATGGTGTGGTCTAACGTCGCCATTCAATGGTGTAATGATCTGGATGCTGCATTGCAGGAGTTCCACCGCGTGCTGCAACCGGAGGGTTTGCTAATGTTCAGTACGTTTGGGCCGGACACCCTGCGTGAGTTAAGGGCAGCTACCAGCGCGGCGAGTGATAACGGATATACCAGCGTGAGCAGGTTCATTGATATGCACGACATTGGCGATGCTTTGGTGCGTGCTGGATTTAGTTCACCAGTGCTGGATGTGGAGCGTTTTACGCTGACTTATGACGACGTGAAAAGCGTGATGCGTGACCTAAAAAGTATAGGTGCACATAACGCAACAGATGGCCGCGCGCGCGGGTTGATGGGCAAAGCTTATTTTGCCAAGCTGGAAGCACAGTACGAGCAGTTCCGCCAGAACGGTAAGCTGCCAGCTACATTTGAGGTGGTTTATGCTCATGCCTGGCGTGCTAAAGATAAGCCTAATCTGGAAGATGGCGTTTCCCCAATCAACTTTAAACCCCGGTAAAAATAACCATCATGCAGCAATCATATTTCGTGGTGGGTACTGATACCAGCGTAGGTAAAACCTATGTTGCCAGTGCATTGATCCAGCACTTTGCCAAGAGCGGCGTCAAAGTGGTAGGTATGAAGCCAATCGCATCAGGCTGTGAATTGAGCGAGCATGGAATATGGCAGGGGCAGTTTGTTAATGATGATGTCGTTGCTTTGAATGATGCAGCTAATGTGAGTGTGCCGCTGGCGTTAATCAATCCTTATCATTTCAAACCTGCGATTGCACCGCATATTGCTGCCGAAAAAGCCGGTGTTGAAATTGATCTGGATGTGATTGCACGAAGTTACCATGCGCTGGCTGAATTGGCTGATGTGGTGGTGGTGGAAGGTGCTGGCGGTTTTCTTGTTCCAATCAATGCGCAGCAAACCCTTGCTGACCTGGTGGTTAAACTTAATCTTCCTATTATTTTAGTAGTAGGTATGCGCTTGGGCTGTATTAACCATGCCTTGCTGACCGTAGAGGCAATCAAGTCCAGAGGCTTGAGATTGGCAGGGTGGGTGGCTAATCAGATTGATCCGAACATGAGTATGTTTGAGGAAAATTTAGCCAGTTTGCAGCAGCGTATTGATGCACCGTGTTTGAGTGTGGTGGGCTGGCAGAAAGATGCTAGCAACTTTCAATTTTAACTTTTAACTTCTTGGATATTTTCATATCTATAGGCTGTAATACATCCCCCTTTGTAAAAGGGGGATGTCGAACTTTACCTTGCCAGCTCAGCCGATTCTACCATTACTTTATAAAGTCCTACTTCCTTGGCACTATTGACATGTACGCCTACCGAAACCTGATTACGCCTGCCCGGCGCCACGCCATTAATCGAGAGTAAGCCGCTTTGACCAATAGCGCGACCGCTGGCCGCGTCATATTTCACCACACGCACTAGCACACGGCCGATTGCAACAGAGGTGCTGTTTTGCACCACGGCATATAGGTTGCCAGCATTATCGGCCTGAGTGCCTGCCTGTATATATCTAGCCGGGTTTCGAGGTAAATCCAAATGAACTGCACGGGCAATGGCATCTTTACCAATATCAGAATTTGAGCTGGCGGCAATCTGATAGTGCTGTAAGGCACCATTGATGTCACCGCGCTCTTCAGCCAGTTGACCTAATAAAGCATGGCCAGGGGCTGTTGGTAATAGCTCATTGGCACGCTTGAGAAAAGGCTCGGCTTCAGCTTTTTTACCCATGTTAAATAAGGCAATGCCGCTTTGAATATGCGGCTTGAAGTAATCCGGCTGCAGCTTGATTGCCTTATCGTAGAATGTCAGTGCATCTTGTGATTTTTTCTCCGTGAGTGCGATGTCGCCCAAGAGTTCCTGAAAGCGTGCTTCTTTGGGTTCTATCGCAATTGCCTGTTTTACCAGGGTTTTAGCCTTGTCGATATTCTTTTCATTCAGTGCTTTTACAGCTTCATCATAAGCTTTATATGCGCCTTGAGTGGCACGCAGCTTTGCTGTTTTCTGTGCATAGATTTCCTTGCCCCATTCGCCGCCGGCACCTACCTGCGCCAGTGTGGCCTTGTTTGCTGCCACACGTTCAGGTGATGGCGGGTGGCTGGCAAATAGGCCTTCAATAAAGTTGCTCTTTTTGCCTTCGCTAAGGCGGACAAAGGTTTCCTGCAAAGTCACTGCGGCGGTGGGGTCGTAACCGGCTTTTTTCATGTATTGCATACCGTAGAGGTCGGATTCACTTTCTGCATCACGGCCATATTTGCTGCTGATGAGCTGGGTACCTAACTGCGCACCGCCAACAATCAGGTTGGCGTAATCCGTATTTTGCGCGCCGATACCAACGGCAACCATTGCACCTTGCAGCAGTATGCCGCGCTCCATGCCTTTTGCGCCGTGGCGTGCCGCAGCGTGTACCATTTCATGTCCCATTACTGCAGCCAGTTCTGCTTCACTATGCAACTCATATAGCAGGCCGCGGTTGAAGGCGATTTTACCGCCCGGCATGGCCCAGGCATTAGGCACGGAATCATTGATAACGGTGTATTCGTAAGGTAGTTTCCGGTCCGATACTGCGGCCAGTTTATTGCCTACACTCTGTACGTATGCAGTCAGCTCCTGGTCAAGGATATAGTCGCCGCCTTGTGATTGACGCGTAGGAGAGTAGTTCTGTGTACCAATCGCGATTTCCTGCGCTTCTGACACCAGTTGTAGCTCATGCTTTTTGGTGACAGGGTTCACGCCGCAGGTGCTGAGAGTGAGCATCAAGGCAAACAAGGGGGTGGTAGATAAACATCGTGATAGATTAAGTTTCATGGCGGCAACTTCGTGAAATTTAGTTAAGCATAGCGTAAAGGTATTACTTAAAGTTACAGGTAGAATTCATGGGTCTTGATGTAATCAATTACACCATCCGGCACTAAATAGCGTACCGATTTTTTGTGCTGTAGTGCATGGCGGACAGCTGTAGATGAAATATCCAAGGCCGTTACCTGACGCATTGTTACAAATCCTGACGGTTGGCTGTGCAGGTCATCAGCATTCTCGGTATAGTGATTGTGTAAAAATGTTTCAAGCGTCTTTGACAGCTTTTGATCATGGCCGCGTAGCTGCGGCCTTTGCACTAATGCGATGTGGCAGAAATCAATAATCTCCTGCCAGCGGTGCCAAGAGTCAAATTTTGTGAATGCATCGCTGCCCATAAACAATGTGATACTGCTTGCTGTGCCAAGTTCACTGCGCAGGCTTTGCAAGGTATCTATTGAGTATGAAGGGCCGTTTCTGGCTAGTTCACGACCATCAAACACAAATGTCTGGTTGTTGGCGATGCCTAACTGCACCATGGCTGCACGGTGCTGCGTTGTAATAGCAGGTGTATCTTTATGCGGCGGGTTGGCTGCCGGGATAAAATGCACCGTATCCAGATTTAGCCCATCGGCAAGCTCCTGCGCCATGCGCAGGTGACCATAATGGATGGGGTTGAATGTACCGCCAAGAATGCCAATGGCAGGAATCCTTGCTGAGGTATTGTTGGCGGCGTTCAAGTGCAGAACCTTTTATTAAGCGCGAACTTGTCCGTCGCCCAGTACTACATATTTCAGTGAGGTCAAACCTTCCAGACCGACCGGGCCGCGGGCATGCAGCTTGTCAGTTGATATGCCGATCTCAGCCCCAAGGCCGTATTCAAAGCCATCGGCAAAGCGCGTTGAGGCATTGACCATCACACTGCTGGAGTCAACCTCACGCAAAAATCTTCTGGCTTTAGTATAGTTTTCGGTCACAATCGCCTCTGTATGCTGCGATGAGTGTTCGTTGATATGTGCAATCGCTTCATCCAGGCCGCTCACAACCTTGCATGAAATAATCGCTGCCAGATACTCGGTGTAATAGTCTTGTTCAGTTGCAGGCTTCGCCTGTTTCACCAGCGCGCAGGTTTCCGCACAGCCGCGAATCTCGATGCCATGTTGGGTAAGCATAGCGGCTAATTTAGGCAGCATAGCTGTGGCAACAGAACGTGCAACCAATAATGATTCTGCTGTGTTGCAGGTACCGAGGCGCTGTGTTTTGCTGTTTTCAAGAATGCGCAGTGCTTTGTCAAAGTCCGCATCGTCATCCACATAGACATGGCAGTTGCCATCCAGATGTTTAATCACAGGGATGCGTGCATCGTTAGAAATGCGCTCGATCAGGCCTTTGCCACCACGTGGCACAATCACATCTACGTATTGCTTCATGGTGATGAGTTCGCCTACCGCTGCACGGTCAGTCGTTTCTACTACTTGCACGGCTGTGGTTGGTAATCCGGCTTCGGCCAAGCCTTCGTGTACTAATTTAGCCAGTGCCTGATTGCAGTGGATAGCTTCAGAGCCGCCACGCAAAATTGCCGCATTGCCTGATTTGATACACAGGCCAGCCGCATCTACCGTGACATTTGGGCGAGCTTCGTAAATGATACCGATAACGCCCAGTGGTACGCGCATTTTGCCAATCTGAATGCCGCTAGGGCGATATTTGAAATCGTTCATTTCACCGATTGGGTCAGCAAGGCTAGCGATTTGCATGAGGCCTTCGGCCATGCTGTTAATCGATTTTTCTGTAATGGTCAGGCGGTCCAGCATTGCAGCATCAAGTCCATTGGCGCGTGCGGCATCCAGGTCCAATTTGTTTGCCGCAAGTAAAGCAGCTTTTTCACGCAGGATGGCTTTAGCAATGGCGTTAAGTGCGATATTTTTTTGACTGGTGCTGGCGCTGGCCATCGCGCGCGATGCTTTGCGCGCCTCGACACCAATGTTTTGCATGTATTGTTGAATGTTCATACTTAATTGTACTTTAAAAAATTAACCGCAGATACACGCGGATGTACGCAGATAGCGCATAAAAAGTTTACTGAATAAATTTTTGTTTGGGGATGGTTTTATCAGCGTGCATTTGCGTGTATCTGCGGCTAAAAATAGCTTGTAAATCAGCGCGCTTTTACCCTTGCCAATCCGAAACATAACCTAGAGATTTCCAGCCAGGCATCACCTAACATGACACCTTTAGCGGTTCTGTCTATGTCGGCTAGCTTCTGTAGCGCGGCTTCCAATTGACGTAAACTTAAACGTGACAGCGCCCGCTTTACCAAGGCTTGCCTGTCGCCATAGATACGTGCATTTGCCATGGCTGTTGTTATATTTTCGCCGCGCATTTCGGCCTGCTTGATTCTAACCAGCGGTCTTAATACCCACATCAGCGGGTTCATCACCGCCACTGCGTTTTCACCTTCATCCTGCAAGCCTTGCAGTATGCGTACTGTGCGCTCGGCATCGCCTTGCAATACTGCCTCGCCTAATTGAAAAGCATCGTAGCGTGATACATTCAGCACCGCTTCACGCACGGTCTCGTCCGCAAGTTCGCCTTGCGGATAAAGCAGTCCCAGTTTCTGTATTTCCTGATTAGCTGCAAGCAGGTTGCCTTCTACCTGATGCGCCAGAAATTCCAGGGTTTGCGTACTGGTGTGCTGCCCCTGTTGCGCCAGCCGGCTGGCTATCCATTTCGGCAGGTTTGCTGCGTCTATTTCATTCAGGGTAATGGTTTGTGCCTGTGTCTCCAGGGCATTAAACCAGACGCTGTTTTTGGCTTCGCGTTCCAGTGTCGGCAGGATAATGACTACGGTGGTGTCAGGCAGTGCTTTTGCAGCTAATGCCTGTAATGCTTTGCCGCCATCAACACCGGGTTTGCCGGAAGGGATACTCAGTTCCAGCAGTCGGCGATTGGAAAATAATGAAATTGACTGCCCGTAACTTTGAATCTGTTGCCAGTTGAAATTACGCTCTACAGTTAAGCTGGTGCGCTCATCAAAACCTTGCATTCTCGCGGCTGCACGAATGGCATCCAGGCATTCGCGCTGTGCCAATGGCTCATCACCGACCATAACATAAAGCGCCTGCAGGCCCTGTTTGAGGTGAGATTCCAGTTGTGCCTGAGCCAGACGCATATCAAGTTATTGGTTTGCTGGTTTATATGCTGACAACCTGCGCATGAGTTCCCGGATCGCATCATTACGCATATCTGAATTCAGTCTGGCTTCTTCCTGATCTTTAGCCAGTAGATTGGTATCGTCATATGAATAATCACGACGTGTGCTTACTGTTTGTACCGGACCCCATAATGGATTTTTTGGGTCCCGTATTCTAAAGTTGATTCGATAATTCAACTCAAACTCACGTACCAAACCGCCGCCACTTAAAGACATAATGCGTTTTTCATTAATCTCATTTATAAGGTCTAGTGCCAAGTCTGCTTCTTCTATGCTATCTACAATTTTTACCCCGTTGGATCTTATTTTTCGAGTAAGATCTCTGGATAAGGCAAGCGTGCTGCCTTGTACATACAGGCTCTTGAAAGAGACTTCTTCGCCTAGGCCTCTAAATTTAAAACCGCATGCTGATAGTATCAGCAGCATCGATGCCATCATCATGGTGAGAATAGCTCTATTGGATGTTGCTAATGCGCGGGATCTTTGCATGATTTATCCTACTACTACATTAATGAGTTTATTAGGCACCACAATCACTTTACGTACAGACATGTTTTCTTCAATATATTTCTGTACGCAAGACTGCTCTAAAGCCAGCTTTTCTATGTTTTCCTTGGTTTCTGATTTTGCTACGCTGATGCTGCCACGCAGTTTGCCATTAACCTGAATCACATATTCGATGCTGTCCTGCACCATCGCACTCTGATCGGCTGTTGGCCATGCGCTATCAAGGATGTGGCTATGCGGACATAGTTCTGACCACAGAGCCTGACAAACGTGCGGCACGATAGGTGACAATAGCAGTGCCACGTTTTGCAGAACTTCTTGGCGCACCTGACGGGTTGTTTCGTCGGTGCCTTCGATTTTAGCTAAAGCGTTCATCAGTTCCATTACCGATGAGATTGCGGTGTTGAAACTATGGCGGCGGCCATAATCGTCAGCCACTTTTTCAATGGTCAGGTGCAATTGGCGGCGCATGTTTTTAAGGTCTGCGTTCAATTCACCACTGCTGTAAGCGCCAACGCTGCCAAGCTCAATATGGTCGTAAGCCGCCTTCCATAAACGGCGCAAGAAGCGGTGCGCACCTTCCACGCCGCTGTCTGCCCATTCCAGGCTTTGTTCAGGTGGTGCCGCAAACATCATGAACAGGCGCGCAGTATCTGCACCGTAAGTATCAATCAGCTCCTGCGGGTCTACCGTATTACCTTTGGATTTACTCATCTTGGTGCCATCTTTCAGCACCATGCCTTGTGTCAGCAGATTAGTGAACGGTTCATCGTTCTTAAGCAAGCCCACATCGCGCATCAGCTTGTTAAAAAAGCGTGCATACAACAAATGCAGAATCGCATGTTCAATGCCACCAACGTATTGGTCAACCGGCAGCCAGTAATTGGCGCGCTCGTCAGCCATTGCTGTGTTGCTGTCAAAGCTGGCATAGCGTGCAAAGTACCATGAAGACTCAAAGAACGTATCCAGCGTGTCAGTCTCGCGCGTGGCTTTGCCGCCGCATGTTGGGCAGGTGGTCTCGTAAAAGCTCGGGTCTTTCTTGATCGGTGAGCCTACGCCATCCATCACTACATCTTCCGGTAAAACTACCGGTAACTGTTCAGCCGGTACCGGCACTTCGCCGCAGCTTGGGCAGTGGATGATGGGAATCGGGCAGCCCCAGTAACGCTGGCGTGAAACACCCCAGTCGCGCAGGCGGTACTGGGTACGGCGTTTGCCCAGATTTTTTTCTGATAGTGCAGCTGCCATGGCTGCGCTTGCGCCGTCAAAATCCAGGCCGTTGAAGTCACCTGAGTCAAACAGTACGCCATGTTCTGTCATTGGCAAGGTGTCGATGTCGGCATGTTTGATCACCGCTTTGATAGGCAGGCTGTATTTGCCGGCAAACTCAAAGTCGCGTTCATCATGTGCCGGTACTGCCATCACGGCACCTTCGCCGTAGCTGGCCAGCACGTAGTTGGCTACCCACACCGGTAATTGCTCGCCATTCAATGGATGTGTCACGAACAGGCCGGTAGCCATGCCTTTTTTCTCGGCGGTGGCAACATCAGCTTCAGCCACGCTGCCGCGTTTGCATTCGGCGATGAAGTCAGCCAGTGCCGGGTTGTTTTGCGCAGCAAGTGTTGCCAGTGCATGCTCAGCCGCCACTGCTACATAGGTCGCACCCATCAAGGTGTCTGGACGGGTAGTGTATACCTTGAGGTTGCCGCTCTGGCCAACAATCGGAAACTCCACTTCGCAGCCGTAGCTTTTGCCGATCCAGTTGCGCTGCATGGTTTTTACCTGCTCAGGCCAGCCTTCCAGTTTATCCAGGTCATTGAGCAGTTCTTCGGCATAAGCGGTAATCTTCATGAAGTACTGCGGAATATCGCGCTTTTCAACCAGCGCGCCACTGCGCCAGCCACGGCCGTCAATCACTTGTTCATTCGCCAGCACGGTGCCGTCAACAGGGTCCCAGTTCACGGTTGAGGTTTTTTTGTAGATCAGGCCTTTTTTGTACAGTTCAGTGAATAGCCACTGCTCCCATTTGTAGTATTCAGGTCGGCAGGTGGTAACTTCACGTTTCCAGTCCACGCCCAGGCCCAGCTGTTTAAGCTGGGTTTTCATGTGTTCAATGTTGCTGTAGGTCCATGCCGCAGGTGCAGTTTCGTTCTTAATCGCAGCGTTTTCGGCAGGCAGTCCGAAGGCATCCCAGCCCATCGGCTGCATGACGTTAAAACCTTTCATTTTGTGAAAGCGGCTTAACACGTCGCCAATCGTATAGTTACGCACATGGCCCATATGCAGGCGGCCGCTAGGGTAGGGGAACATCGACAGGCAGTAGTATTTTGGCTTGTCGGATTGTTCTGAGGCTGCAAAAGTCTGGTTGGTTTCCCAGTACTGCTGGGCTGATTGTTCAACGTCTTTGAAAGGGTACTGCTGTTGCATAATTTAACTATTCTTGAATATTGAATGAATAGCGAGATTATACCTTTGGCGGGTGAATAATGCGATTTCTCGTGATGGCATTCCAGTGATATGTTGATTGTTTTTAAGCATGTCGGTGGTTGCCCGACAGCAAGGTACTTTATTTTGCTTGTCTAAAATAAAGTACCTTAACAAAATGCCCACTGTCGCTTGTTTCCTGCGTTGCTCGCTTTATTGGACGGTAATCGAAAATCCGTCCAATAAAATCATTTGGGCTCAAGCAATCGATTGCCGAGAACTTCCATTAAGACTGCGCTATGGTAGGGGATGTGCGGTGTGGGGCGTATTGGCGAAGCGTAATACGCCGAATGAGAGGTAGTACATGCTGCGCAGTCTTTCAGTTATTGCGCCCAACTGAACTACTCGCACTTGAACTGCATCGTCGTCCGGTAATCATTCTCTCCCGAAACCTTGGGAGTTTCCTTACCGGTTTCCCTTAGGATAATTTCCAGTACCTTTTCAACGGCTTCGCCGGCACCTGCTGAAATCATGCCTTTATACTCTGTTTTGTGACTGAGAACAATGTGCCTTAATCGCCTTTGCTTGCATGTGGTTTCTGCGGAATAAAGCGCGGATGCAAGGGCTGCATCCTCACTTTTTCCGACAGATACAACTTGATATAAATCATTCTCGGACGGTATGACGTTACCCATTTTTGGTGTCGCGCACCCGGAAAGAACCGCTATTGCGATAGGAATCATATATAAGCCACGGCGCATAACGTTCTCCAAGTTGTTGCAGTTTTTAGCTCTACTTAATAGCTGCAGTTCTAAAGCTATAGTAAAACAAAACTACACAAGGGCGGCAAAAATATTGTCACGAATCACATTCATGTCGCCCAGGCCATTCACAAACACGTGTTTAGGTGCGCCGGCAGCGCCGCTGTTTGCCCAGTCTGCATAGTACTTTACTAATGGCTTGGTTTGGCTGTGGTAAACCTCAAGGCGTTTTTTAACGGTTTCTTCCTTGTCGTCTTCACGCTGTACCAGGTCTTCGCCGGTTACGTCGTCTTTGCCTGCCACTTTTGGCGGGTTGAATTTTACGTGGTAGGTACGGCCGCTGGCAGGGTGTGAACGGCGGCCACTCATGCGCTCTACAATCGCTTCATCCGGCACATCGATTTCGACTACGTAATCAATGCCTACGCCAGCTTGTTTCATGGCTTCCGCTTGTGGAATAGTGCGAGGAAAACCATCGAATAGAAAGCCGTTAGCACAGTCAGCCTCTTTGATGCGCTCGCTTACCAAGCCAATAATCACAGCATCCGGTACCAGGCCACCTGAGTCCATGAAGGATTTAGCTTCCAGGCCTAACGGTGTGCCGGCTTTCACCGCAGCACGCAGCATGTCGCCGGTGGAGATTTGCGGAATATTGAACTTTTCACGTAGGTGGGTTGCTTGGGTGCCTTTGCCGGCGCCTGGGGCACCTAAAAGAATGATACGCATGAGATTTTCCTAAAAGGTTGAGTATTGAATTTTTCGAAATTATATTTGAATTTGGGCTATTTGAACTTAGCTGGCAGCTAAATGATTGGCGATAGCAACAAATTCGGCCACTCCTAAGTTCTCGGCACGCTGCTGCGAATCAATATTGAGCGTGGTAAAGCCTTCATCATCCAGCAGGCCTTTGAGTGTATTGCGCAGGGTTTTGCGGCGCTGGCCAAAGGCGGCAGTGATGATCTTGGCAAACAGCGCTTCATCGCTGGCAACGAATGGTAGTTGCGCGTGCGGCACGCAACGTACAAACGCGGATTCTACTTTCGGTGCCGGGTCAAACGCCTCAGGCGGAACGGTAAACAGGTATTCCATTTGCAGGCGGTATTGCAGCATGACACTCAGCCTGCCGTAAGCAGCTGTGGAGGGTTCTGCCACCATGCGCTCGACCACTTCTTTCTGCAGCATGAAGTGCATATCAGTGATGACTTTTACGTTGTCGAGCAAGTGAAACAAAATAGGCGTTGAAATGTTATAAGGCAGGTTACCGACCACACGCAAATTTTCACCCAATGTGCTGAAATCAAATTTAAGCGCATCCGAGTTGTGTATGGTGATACTGTTTTTTGCGTACTCTTTTTGCATCCACGTAATGATGTCGCGGTCTACTTCCACTACATGCAGCATGTTCAATTTTTGCAGCAAAGGCTTGGTCAGCGCGCCCAAGCCTGGACCGATTTCAACCATGAGGTCATCCGCTTTAGGAGAGATTGCTGATACTAGGCTATCAATCACCCCTTGATCGGTAAGAAAGTTCTGGCCAAAACGTTTTTTTGCGACGTGTTTCATGATGTATGTACTTAGTGTTTAGTGTTGGCTAACGTAATAGCCAGTTCAATGGCCGCCAACAGGCTGCCGATCTCGATGTTGCCGGTGCCTGCCAGATCCAGTGCGGTGCCATGATCAACCGAGGTGCGGATGATGGGCAGACCTAGCGTGACGTTGACGCCTTCGCCAAAGCTGGCATGTTTAAGTACAGGCAGGCCCTGATCATGGTACATGGCCAGTACCGCATCGGCTTTGCTTAAATGGTGCTTGGCAAACAAAGTATCTGCCGGCAGTGCGCCTACAAGATTCATGCCTTCTGTGCGCAGTTTCGTGAGTACTGGATTGATGATGTCGATTTCTTCACGTCCCAGGTAACCGTCTTCACCGGCATGCGGATTAAGCCCGGCCACCAGAATGCGCGGGTTTGCAATGCCGAACTTTGTCACCAGGTCATGATGCAGAATGCGTATGGTGGTTTCCAGACTGCTGTGGGTGATGGCGGTTGGCACGTCTTTTAGCGGCAGGTGGGTCGTGGCCAGCGCTACGCGCATACCGCCGCCTACCAGCATCATCACTACTTGTTGGGTATTAGTCAGCTCGGCCAGAAATTCGGTATGACCGCTGAATGCGATGCCGGCGTCATTGATAATACCTTTATGCACAGGTGCGGTAACCATTGCTTTAAATGTATTGTTAGAGCAGCCTAGTGCAGCTGTTTTTAGCGTATCCAATACATATTGGCTGTTACGTGCATCCAGTTTGCCTGCAACTGCCGGGTAATTTAGGGGCTGGTGTAAAACCGTTAGCGAGCCATTCCCAATATGTGGCTGTGTCTGGCTTTCATCAAAAGACAAAATTTGTACTGGCACACCAATTTGAACAGATCTTGCCTGTAGCAGTTCACTATCGGCAATAACCACTATTTGTGCATTTAAAGCTTTATGTGCCAGCATGACGCACAGGTCTGGGCCGATACCAGCAGGTTCGCCGGCGGTGATGGCAATACGGGGTAGTGTGTTATTCAAAAGATTTTGACTTGCCAGATTAAAGAATTAAAACTTATCTTCAAGTCTATATTCTACGTAAGCACGGTCACGGAGTTCGCGTACCCAGTCCTGATATGCCTCATCCGCTTTTCTTGCGCGAATTTCCTGGCGTGCTTTCAGGCGCGCCGCCTCTTTACTCATGTCCTGTTTACGTCGCTCTATCACTTGAATGATGTGCCAGCCAAATGGACTACGTACCGGTTCACTAATCTGATTGTTTTTTAGTTCGTTCATTGCTTTTTCAAACTGCGGTACGGTGTCACCCGGATTTACCCAGCCTAGGTCACCGCCATTTGAAGCTGAACCATCTTCTGAAAACTGGCGTGCAAGCGCTTCAAATTTTTCGCCATTGTCCAGGCGTTCCTTAATGTCATCCATTTTTTTCTTACCGTCTGCTTCAGATACCACTTCAGACAGTTTTATTAAAATATGGCGTGCATGTGTCTGCTCAATAACTAATGGCGAGTTGCCGCCACGTTTATTGGTCAGTTTCAGGATATGAAAACCATTGGGACTACGTAGTGGCTGGGATATATCGCCAACCAGCATGTTTTTTAACGCATCCAGGAATAATGTCGGTACTTGTGTGGCACCTTTCCAGCCTATACTGCCGCCTTCCAAAGCATTGGTTGCATCTGAATAACTTGCTGATACTTTAGAAAAACTTGATCCATCTTGTAATAATTTGATTACTTCATCAACTTTAGCTTTTGCTTTTTGTATTTCTTCAGAAGACCCTTCTTCAGGTGTGCGGATCAGAATGTGTGAGATTTCGTATTCATCGCGGTTTTCATTGCTTGAAGATTGTGTCGTTAAGAAATTGTCGATTTCCGATTCGCTGACATTCACCCGGTTTTCGACTTCACGTTCACGTAAGCGTGCAATGGTGATTTCGCTACGCATATCGGCTCTGAATTTTGTCATGCTGATGCCATCTGCACTCAGTGCCTCAGTGAACTCTTTCAGAGACATCTGGTTTTGTTCAGCTATACGCTGTATGGTTTTATCGAGTTGGTTATCGTCTACCTTAAGTCCGGTTTGTGCTGCATATTGCAACTGTAGCGCATCAGAAATCAGGCGCTCCAGAATTTGTTTGCGTAGTATATTTTCCGGCGGTAATTCAGTGCCTTGTTTTTTCAACTGAGCTGTTAGTGTGCGAATGCGATTTTCAAGTTCCTGCTCAGTGATTACCGATTGATCGACAATCGCAACAATCCGGTCCATTTTAACTATTTCATCTGCAAATGCAGTGACCTGACCGAAAGCCAGAAGGCTGATAAATAAAATTTGAACGAATGTACGCAACATAGTTACTCGTAATATTGTTGTTGATAGGTTTCAGGTATTAGGCCTGTGCTGACATATCCTGGGACATTTCGCTGAATTACTTTGAGTGGGTTTGCACCTATTGAAGCCAGTCCGCCCAACTCAAGCTGGAAGAAAAAAGCATAGTTAGCATCTGCAGTTGCCGTACTAACGCGCTGCATTATACCTCTTGCCTGCCAGCAGCCAGCATCATACTCCAAGCCGCCGATAGTTTCGATAAAAGTATTATCTTTGAATGAGTAGTTTGCACGGCCGATGCCATACCAGCCTCTGCTGAGTGGCCATTGGCTTGAAATGTTGGCCTGTTCAATTGAGTCCCTTGTGTAGCTGTAACTTAAGTTGAGAACTTTGCCTGGTTCCGGGTTATAACGTCCGGTAAATGTGCTGCGTAGAAAATTCGAGTTGTCGGTGCCGGTTTGTTTCGAGCCATCTGTACTATATTGCCAGAACGCATCAAATGTTAAATTATGCTTCAACCGACCGCTAAGCCCGGCAATAATGTCAGAGTTATTGTTTTTACGTATCACTTCGCCGGGGAGGGTTACTTTTTGGTCGGAAAAATAATAGCGTTGGCCGATAGAGGCAGATAAGCGTTGTGCTCCTGTATTGCTTTCAATAAGTCGCGAGGTTAACGCAAAGCTTAATTGGTTAGCATCGTTAACCCGGTCGTTGCCGACATATCTATTTTCGTTAAAAATTGAACTGAAGTTAAGGTCGGTGACACCGGAGTCAAAAATCGGTATGTCGCTTTGTTTGCGGTCGGGGATGTAGGTGTAAAACATCCGTGGTTCCAGCGTTTGCAAGTAGCCACGATTGGCTATTTTAAAGTCTCTATCAAAAAATAGACCGCTATCCAGACTAAATATTGGCAGTGTCCGTTGTTGAGACTCCAAGTTGTTAGATATATTGTTTAAAGAGTAACTGGTGTGGTGAATCCCTATTTTAGGCGTCAAGTAACCATAAGATTTCATTATAGGCATGCTTATACTAGGATATATTGTGGCGCGGGTTCCTGTTGCCTTGGAGACTGATCTGATATCGTTGCTGTTAGTGTCAAAGGAAACTAACTGGGTGTAAAGACTGGTGTCGAAATAATCATAATATTTATTACCAGTCAAAGTTAATTGCGGTAATTGTTGATAAGGGCTGCCATTATTTTTAAGATCCAGAGTTTGATATTTCTGAGCTAGCCCATTAAAATTCCAGGTTCCATCGCTATAGTTTAAATTAAACCGTTGCGGTAAGTTAACCCGGCTAGTAGTAACGATGCGTGTAGACATTTCGGAGAAGTATGTATCGTCAGACACTTTTTCCAGATTGTAGCCAGCCGACCACCCTCCACCAAGAGTATGATTATGTTTAAGGTTGGCATAGTAACGCGTTTTATTGGTCATACTGTCCGTAGGCAGGTATTCAATGCTATCAATACCCGAATAGTTTGTGTCCAGATACCGAAATTCACCTTGTAACTGAACCCCGCGCTTACTTAATTCACGCGCTGCCAGAGTAGCGTCCATATTGGGCGATATATTCCAGTAGTAAGGAATAAGTGCTTCAAAGCCGCTTTTTGAAGTGGTACCCCAGGTCGGGGAGAGAAAACCACTTTTACGCTGACTGTTAAACGAAAAACCTATCCAGGGTGTGTACATGATAGGAATGCCTTTAAATTCAATATATGCGTTTTTTGCGGTGCCGGATTCAGTATAGTCATTGAGTGACATTTCGCTGGCTTTGATATACCAGTCATCTACATCGGCTGCACAGGTGGTATAGCGCGCACCAGTTAAACGTTTTTTATTTTGACCTTCAAAAAAGATCATTTCTGCATTGCCGCGGGCTTTTGAAGATCGTGGCAATGCATTAGTACTCGCTTGGTCAGGGGTTTCGATATTGCTGAAATTTTCATCCGTTATGCCGGAGGATATTTTGTAATTATCATCGCTGCCAATTTGCTGGCTTTGCAAACTCCCTAGTTGCCTGGAAAATGTTTCGGAACTGACTGGGTTACGATTATGCTGGATAAGGTTTACCGGATTCGTCATTACAATGGAGGCGTTGCGCATTTCGCCTATGCTCTCTGAAAGGCGCATACGTAACTCTGGGCCAGTTAGACGTGTGCTGCCAGTTTCAACTCTTACGTTACCAATGGCGTGCAACTCATCGTTCTGCACATCGTAATTAATGATATCCGCATACGCATCCTGATTATTTTGGTGTATGGATGCATTGCCAATAGAGCGCATTTGGCGATCGAGATGCAGCTCTATTTTATCTCCTTCAATAATAATACCGTCATTCGCTACATCTGACTCGTCACTTGGTTTGTTAGCCGTTGTGCCGTCATCATGATTCGTAACTTCCGCATAGGCAACGGTGTTTTGTGCCAGAAAAATAGCAGCAAGGCTAACAATGAAGCGATTCTTTAGCATGAAACTACCATTGAATTAAGCGCAGGAAAAGGCAGAGAGTTTAGGGGCACGGGTATATAGGCAAACGGTTTTATTTTATCAGTGATAAAATCTCATAAATTGCGGTTTTTGGCAATCAAAAAATCGTTATTTCCCCTGTTATCTGCCATTCCCAAGCTAAGGGGTAACTACTGTTTTTGTTAAAAATTTATATAAAGATTTGGAATTTTGTTTTGAATAACCTTCACACTGATAATCGACAGCAGGCACTCACCAATTGGCTGCAAGTAGAATTGCAGCATTCTGCATTCAAGCTGACAACAGCATCGGCTGATGCCAGTTTCAGGCGTTACTTCAGGGTGCATTTGGCAGATAAAACGCTGATTGCTATGGATGCGCCGCCGCCACATGAGAATTGCGAACCATTCGTGCGTATCGCGAAGTTGTTTGGCAATGCCGGGATGCACGTGCCAAAAGTTATTGCACAGGATCTACAGCATGGGTTTCTATTGTTAAGTGATCTGGGTGATGTGACTTACTTGAGTCAACTCAATGATGATACGGCGCCACGTCTGTATCATGATGCAAATCTGGCATTGATTAAACTGCAGTTAGCCAGCAAACCGGGAGTGTTGCCGAATTACGATGAGGCTTTGCTCACACGTGAAATGCAATTGTTCCCAGATTGGTATATTACCAGGCACCTAAACATTACTCTGGATGAAAAGCAGCAGGAAGTATTGCATAAAACTTTTGCCTTGCTCAACCAGAATGTTCTGGCACAAGGTCAGGTATATGTACACCGTGATTACCACTCGCGCAATCTGATGGTATGTGAAGACAATCCTGGTGTGCTGGACTTTCAGGATGCGGTTTACGGTGCGATTACTTATGATCTGGTCTCATTGCTGAAAGATGCCTACATTAGTTGGGATGAAGAAAAAATTATCGATTGGCTGGTGCGTTATTGGCAAATTGCAAAAAAACAGGGTTTGCCAGTATCAGAGGACTTTAGCGAGTTTTATCGCGATTTTGAATATATGGGCGCACAGCGCCATATTAAGGTACTAGGTATATTTGCCAGGTTGTATCACCGTGACGGTAAGGATGGGTATTTGAAAGACATGCCATTGGTCATGGAATATCTGCGCAAAGTATGTGAGCGTTACATTGAGTTAAAACCGTTGTTGCGTCTGCTGGATAGCTTGGAAAACAAACAAGCTCAGGTTGGATACACTTTTTAATGAAAGCAATGATACTAGCTGCGGGCAGGGGTGAGCGCATGCGGCCTTTGACCGATCATACGCCCAAGCCTTTGTTAACCGTTGGAGGTAAACCGTTGATCGTATGGCATTTGCAGCGTTTGGCCGATGCCGGTTTTAAAGATATTGTGATTAACTATGCACATCTGGGGCAGCAGATTGAGGCTGCGCTTGGAGATGGCAGTCAATGGGGTTTGCAGATTCAGTATTCACCTGAAAAAACTGCGCTGGAAACGGCTGGCGGTATTGCCAATGCTTTATCTTTATTGGGTGTTGATCCATTTTTAGTGGTGAATGGCGATACATTTACCAATATTGACTTTGCTGCGTTAAAACTTGAAAAGCCAAATCTCGCACATTTAGTGATGGTAGATAATCCGCCACAGCATGAGGCAGGTGATTTTTCTTTGTTAAATGGCAAACTCAATGCGGACGGTGCTGAGAAACTTACTTTCTCCGGGGCTGGAATTTACCATCCAGCTTTGTTTGCCGATGTAGTGCGTGGACAGGCTGCCAAGTTGGCACCGTTACTTAAAGCTGCAATGGCGCAAGGTTTGGTAAGCGGGGTTCATCATCAGGGGCAATGGCATGATATTGGCACACCGGAACGATTGCAGGCGCTTGATAGTCAATTGCTAAAAAGATAATGGCAAAAAATTAAATACCATGAATCTAACTAATACTGAATTTAACCATACAGAATTTAAACAGCGTCGTTTGGCTTTAATGCAACGCATGGATGCCGGCATCGCCATCATTCCTACAGCTCCGGAAGCAATCCGCAACCGCGATAGTCATTATCCATACCGTTTTGATAGTTATTTTTATTACCTTACCGGCTTTAAAGAGCCTGAGTCAGTGTTGGTTTTAATTGCGGGTGACGTTAGCAAAAGTATAGCGCCTCAAAGCATCCTGTTCTGTCGTGATAAGGATATGGAGCGCGAGGTATGGGACGGCTTCCGTTACGGACCTGCTGCCGCAGTCAGTGAATTTGGCTTTGACGAGGCTTATTCCATTTTGCAACTTGATGAAATCGTACCTAAGTTACTCGCTAATCAATCTAAATTATTCTATAGCTTAGGCTCTGATGCTGATTGGGATGTAAGTGTAACTGGCTGGTTGAATCAAGTGAAAGCGCAAGCCCGTACTGGCGTAAGTGCGCCGGATGATATTGCAGATGTACGTAAATTATTAGATGAGATGCGCTTGTTCAAGTCGCCAGCCGAGCAGGTGTTGATGCGCCGTTCAGCAACTATCGCAGCAAGTGCGCATAAACGGGCCATGCAAAAGGTGCGTGCAGGTAAAATGGAATATGAAATTGAAGCGGAGTTCCTGCATGAGTTCTATCGCTTCGGTGCACAGGCGCCGGCTTATACCAGTATTGTTGCAGGTGGCGCCAATGCCTGTACGCTACATTACAACGCCAACAACGCCAGTTTGAACGATGGTGACTTGCTGCTGATTGATGCCGGTTGCGAACTGGATGGCTATGCTTCTGATATTACACGTACCTTTCCTGTGAACGGTAAATTCAGTGCGGCACAGAAGGATGTATACGAGCTGGTGCTGGCGGCGCAGGCAGCAGCTATCTCTAAAGTGACCCCGCAAAGTCACTGGAATCAGCCGCATGAAGCAGCGCTGGATGTGCTGGTGCAGGGGTTTATTGATTTTGGCTGGTGCAAGGGAAGTAAAGATGCAGTACTGGAAAGTGGCGCCTATCGCCAGTTCTATATGCACCGCACCGGACACTGGCTGGGACTGGATGTGCATGATGCCGGTGAGTACAAAGATAAGGCCGGCAACTGGCGCGTGCTTGAACCTGGCATGATGCTGACGGTAGAGCCTGGCTGTTATGTGCGTCCGGCGGACAATGTGCCTGAACACTTCTGGAACATCGGTATCCGTATCGAGGATGATGTGCTGGTGACGGCAGACGGTTGTGACATTATCACGATTGATGCGCCCAAGACGATGGCAGAGATTGAAACAGTGATGGCGCAGTAATGCAAAAAACTCCCAATATAGTCATTGTAGGCGGTGGCCCGGTAGGGATGGTGCTGTCGTTATTGCTGGCAAAACAGAATATTGCCAGTGCCGTACTTGAAGCGCGTAAGCAGGGCGCCGCTAATCAGGATACGCGCGCATTGGCCCTTTCTTACGGTACACGGCGTATTCTGGAGAAACTTGGTGTCTGGCAGGTACTGGCAGCGCATGCCACGGCTATTAATACGATTCATGTGTCACAAAAAGGCAGCATCGGACGCAGCGTTCTGCGAGCCGAGGATTACGCACAGGAAGCTTTAGGTTATGTGCTGTCCTATGGCGCCTTATGCACTGTGTTGAATGCGCAGATTGCGCAATTTCCAATTATCCAATTGATTGATGAAGCGCAGGTTGAGTCTATTAGTCATGACCTGAATCATGCCACTGTGCGCTTTCATCATCATGGTGAGCAGTTCAGTTTTGAACCGGCATTGGCCGTGCTTGCCGATGGCGGCAGAAGCCTGGAAGAAGTGGCGGGACTTAGACGTGATACTAAAGAATATGGACACGACGCACTGATTACCAAAGTAAGCGCTGAATTACCGCATGACAATATGGCATATGAACGCTTTACCGCAAATGGCCCAATGGCGTTATTGCCCAATGGTGAACGTGATTTTTCATTGGTGTGGACTGGCAAAAAAGCACTGATAGAGCCATTGCTGGCCTTGAGTGACGCGGAGTTCCTTGAACAATTCCACCAGCAATTCGGCGACAGGGTCGGGCGTTTTTTAAGCGTGGAAAAACGCATGACTTTTCCATTAAAGCTATCTCAACTGGTGGCAGCAGATACCCCGCATCTGGTGGTAATTGGTAACGCTGCACAAACCATGCACCCGGTAGCCGGGCAAGGCTTTAATGTAGGGCTCAGGGATGCTGAAGTGCTGGCAAAACATATTACGAGTTCAATGGCTGCATTGGGCAGTAGTGACATGCTTGCAGCATACCGTGCCAGTCGTAAGACAGATACAAAAAATGGTCTGTTATTTACGGATTTTCTGGTTAACATTTTTTCTAATGATATTTTAGGTGTTTCTGCGTTACGAAGTGCCGGCATTGGCTTGTTTGACGTGGTGAAGCCGGTTAAGCGCCATTTGGTAAGTAAAATGAGTTTTGGTAAATGAGCAATAGCATCATTACAGTGGATGTGACTATCGTGGGTGCCGGCTTGGTTGGTTTGTCAGCTGCGGCTGCTTTGTCCCAGGCTGGTTATCAGGTGGTGTTGGTAGATGATCGTCCCTATGCTCCATCAGAGCAAGGTATGGATGATTGGGATCAGCGCATCTATGCCATTAGCCCTAAAAATGCACAATGGTTATCTAACCTCGGTGTATGGCCGTTGCTTGATAAAAGCCGTGTCGGTGAAATGCAGGCAATGGAAATATGGGGTGATGTAACGCTGACCCCATTATGCTTATCTGCTGAGGAAGCAAATGCTGATGAGTTAGCTTTTGTTGCGGAAGAAAGCGCTTTGAAACAGGCGCTTATGCAACAGGTGCAAGCTTGTGGAGTGCGCACAATGTTTGGCCGTAAATGTACCAAACTGAATGCAAATCTTAATCAGGCAACACTTTATCTGGATAACCAGCAAGTCATTGAAAGTGCAATGCTGATTGCAGCTGATGGCGTGAATTCGTGGGTGCGCCAACAGCTTGCTATTGGCGTTGAACAGAAGGCATATCATCAAACTGCGATTGTGGCGAACTTCATGACCGAGAAGTTACACGGCAATGTTGCCAGGCAGTGGTTCAGGCAGGAAAAATTTACGCCGGATGCTGTTGGGCATTGCGGAATTCTGGCATGGCTGCCATTGCCAGATAACAGGATTTCCATCGTGTGGTCTGCATCTGAACAATATGCAGATTTTCTGCTTAAACTTGGCCATGATGAATTTACCAGCCAGGTTATGCAGGCTGGAAACTCAGTGCTGGGTAAGTTGACTTTGATAGGTGAGCCGGCAGCTTTTCCGCTGGCTTTGAAGAAGGCAGAAAGTATCGTCAAAGATTCTGTAGTGTTAGTTGGTGATGCTGCACACCGTATTCACCCGATGGCGGGGCAGGGGGTTAATTTAGGCTTTCGGGATGTGATTGATCTGGTCGAGGTTATCAGTAACAGGCATCCATATCAGCTTATTAATGACATTGGCCTGCTAAAGCGATATACGCGAGCAAGAAAGGCAGATACGTTTAACATGCTGGCACTTACTAATGGCTTGTATCATTTATTTGAAAGTCAAAATGATATGGTACAGAAAGTAAGGAATTGGGGATTATCTGCGACCAACCAGCAAACGGTGAAAAAAATGCTGGTTAAAAATGCAATAGCACTTTAGTTCATCGGTTTAGAGTTTTATTGGCTTAATCTGTAATTGCAGCAATTTGGAATTTTTATAAAGGAAATTGAATGATAAAAAAAATAGTTAGCCTTGCTTTAATGGCTGCATTTTCAACATTGGCAATGGCTGATGAGGCCAGCGTTAAAAAAGCAGTTGAAGCGGCTTATCCAAAATTTAAAGTAGATAAGGTCACCAAAACACCGTATGCAGGTTTGTATGAGGTGTTTATGGGTGGGCAAATTATCTACGCCGATGAAAAGCTTACTTTTTTAATTGCAGAAGGTCGTTTGGTTGATCCGAAAACGAAAAAAGATATTACAGGCGAGCGTCTGGATGAGCTGACTAAGATTGATTTTTCCAGCTTGCCGCTTGAACAGGCAATTAAAGTGGTCAAAGGCAATGGCAGTCGCAAGCTGGTAGTGTTCTCGGATGTGGATTGTCCATATTGCAAGCGCTTGGAGCGTAATGAACTTGCGAACATTACTGATGTAACGATTTATACATTTTTATATCCTATCGAGCAGTTGCATCCTGATGCTGCAAACAAATCCAAACTTATCTGGTGTGCTAATAATCGGGTGAAAGCCTGGGAAGATTGGATTCTGAGGGATCAGCTTCCAAATGCTGCTGGCAATTGTGATGTGCCTTTGGAGAAAGTTGGTCAGTTAGCAAGAAAAATAGGTGTTGTTAGTACCCCAACCATGATTTTTGCAGATGGTAAACGTATGCTAGGCGCGCAGCCTTATAAAGAAATTGAGCGCATGTTATCCGTAACAGTTAAAAAATAGCGGTTAGAATTTCAGAAAGTAGGTAGCGTTGGAGTTTGTAACAGTAGGCAAGTAACAAAACAGTTAAAATAAAAAACGACCATCATTGGTCGTTTTTTATTTTAACTGCTTACAATTTGTTTTACTTTAACCGCTTACTACTTGGCCCATTTTGAATATAGGTAAGTAGAGGGCAACGACCAGACCGCCAATCAGCGTACCAAGCACCACCATAATGACTGGCTCCATCAAGCTGGATAAAGCTTCCACTGCATCATCTACTTCAGCTTCATAGAAATCGGCAACTTTGCCGAGCATGGAGTCCAGAGCGCCAGACTCTTCACCAATGGCAGTCATTTGCAGCACCATGTTCGGGAAAACGTCACTGTTTTGCATGGCGACAGTTAGGCTTGTACCGGTGCTAATTTCGCTTTGAATTTTCTTGGTTGCTTCATAATATACCCGGTTGCCTGATGCTCCTGCGACGGAATCCAGCGCCTCAACTAGCGGTACGCCAGCCGAGAACATGGTGGCCAGCGTGCGTGCAAAACGGGCAATGGTAGCTTTACGAATCAGTTCGCCAAATATTGGCAATTTAAGAATTAGCCTATCCATAGTGGCCTGCATGGATAGGGAGCGCTTCCAGGTGTAGAAGAAGAACCATAAACCAAAGCCGATGGAGCCGAATATTGCCCACCACCATGTTACAAAGGCATCTGAAATAGCCATCACGATGAGTGTGGGCGCTGGTAAGTCTGCACCAAATCCACTGAATAGCTCCTTAAAAGCAGGAACGACAAAAATCATGATCACAGCCGTGATGATGAAGGCGACGATAATGATTGATACCGGGTAGAAAAGTGCAGATTTAATTTTCGATTTGATGGCAATGATTTTTTCTTTATATGTAGCCAATCTGTCTAGTAATGTGTCCAGAATACCTGCTTGTTCACCGGCGCCGACTAAATTACAAAACAGTGCATCAAAATAAAGCGGGTATTTACGAAATGCTGTGCTGAGACTGCTACCTGTTTCAACATCGGATTTTATATCAAGCAGTAGTTTTGCTACGGCCGGGTTGCTATGGCCTTTACCAACGATGTCAAAAGACTGTAGTAATGGCACGCCTGCCTTCATCATGGTGGCGAGCTGGCGTGTAAATAGCGTTACGTCCTTATCGGAAACCTTGCCTTTGTTGGCAAAGCTGCTTTGTTTTTTCAGCTTGGTAACAGTAATGCCCTGGCGACGCAGGCTGGAGTTAACCAGAGTCTCGCTTGCGGCTTTCATCTCACCTTTTATTATTTTGCCTTTTTTGTCCTTACCTTCCCATAGGTAGGTAATTTCTTTTGAGGATTTAGGATTGGCTGCCATGATGATTTCCTATGCGAGATGCATTTTGTGCATTGGTATATATTTATTCTTATAGAAAAGTGGAAAACTACTCATTGGTACAAGCTTCCACTTCTTCAATCGAGGTTAATCCCTGTATCACTTTTAGTACACCGGAGCGGCGCAGGTCATTTACCCCTTCCAGTTTTGCCTGATCTGCAATGTCATGTGCAGTGCCGTTTTTCATAATAATACGGCTGATCGCATCGGTAACAGGCATCACCTGGTAAATACCTACACGGCCTTTATAGCCGCCGTTGCATAGCTCGCAGCCATTTGGGTTATGCCCGTACAGTTGCCATTCTTCCTTGAAGTCATCTTCAATAAAACCCACACTTAATAAAGCCTCTTTTGGTACGGATAATGGTACTTTGCAATGTTTACATAAACGTCTTGCCAGGCGCTGTGCAGTAATGAGTGAAACCGCAGAAGCAATATTGAAGGGGGCAACTCCCATATTGAGTAGGCGGGTAAGTGTTGAAGGAGCATCGTTGGTGTGTAATGTAGATAGCACCATATGTCCGGTAGATGCTGCTTTAATTGCCATGTCCGCGGTTTCAAGGTCACGGATCTCACCGATCATGATGATGTCAGGATCTTGACGTAAAAATGATTTCAAAGCTGCTGCGAAGGTAAGCCCCTGTTTGTCGTTCACGTTTACCTGATTTATACCTGCAAGCGGAATTTCACAAGGGTCTTCTGCGGTAGAAATATTGACGCCGGGATTATTTAGAATATTTAAACACGTATATAAAGAGACGGTTTTTCCAGAGCCGGTAGGGCCGGTAACTAGCACCAAGCCATAAGGCCGGCTCACTGCACTTAACAGGCGTTCTTTTTGTATCGGTTCATAACCAAGTGCTTCAATACCCAGCGTTGCGCTGCTAGGATCCAGAATACGCATTACAATTTTTTCGCCATGTATCAGTGGCAGAGTACTCACACGAAAATCAATGGTTCTTGTTTTTGATAGCACCAGTTTCATGCGCCCATCTTGCGGGATGCGTTTTTCCGAAATGTCCATGCTGGAAATCACTTTGATGCGCGATGCCAGTTTTTCTTTAATTGCAAGTGGCGGTTGAGTAATTTCGCGCAGAATGCCATCTACACGATAGCGTACGCGGTAAAATTTTTCATACGGCTCAAAATGTAAGTCAGATGCGCCCATGTTGATAGCATCCAGCAGCATCTTATTTAGGAATTTAACAACAGGAGCATCATCTACTTCTGACTCAGCAGGTTCGTTATCTGCCTGAGCGTTATCATCACCAAAGCCAAAATCACCAAAATCACCACTGTCTAAATCAAGAGACTTCATGCTCTTGTCGCTGGACTCGATAGCTTTGTCTATCATTCGGCCAAGCTTGTCGTCTTCAACAACAATCGGCGATACGTTCATACCCATTTGGAACTGCACGCTATCAAGTGCGTGTATGTTTGTCGGGTCTGAGATCGCAACGAAAAGCAAATTACCGCGTGTGTTTAAAGCTAATACACGATTAGCCTGCATTAATTTGGTGTCGATTTTTTTTGGTGGCAAGTAGTCTGGATTGTAGGCATCCAGATTCAAATAAGGGAATCCGAATGCTTTTGCTGTAGTTTCTGCAATAGCGAGAGGACTTAGTTTTTTGCTTTGAATGGCTTGTGAAATAAAGGGCGTTTTGGAAGTGCGCGCCTGCTCTTCAATAGCTCTGGCTTCATCTTCAGAAAGAAGTTTTTCCTGAATCAAAGTGCGAGCGAGGCCGCTTAATTTTGTTTGTGAGATTACAGATGCCATATTTGAGGATTAATTAGCTTGAGGGCTGTTCCATTTATTATTATTTTGGTTAATGATGCACTTTACACTATTCTTTGTAAAGACTCTAACGTGCTGATGCCTGATAATTTTAACAGTCTTGAATTATTGCTTGGAGCTATGGTTGTTAATATGAAGTTTATTGCGTAATGTTTTAAATCCAGAAAAGTTGGAAGAAAGGGCTTGACATCTCTGAAAAAGCAACATATAAATATGCTCAGGTGTTTGAATTCGAGTTTTTTGTAGCCTGCTTTAATTTAGTTACTGCGACTTCTGTTCTTGAGGCAAACTTTTTGGGGCGCCCCCCTGTGTATTATGTAAGGATGTATGAAATGGCAACAGGTACCGTAAAATGGTTTAACGATTCTAAAGGTTTCGGTTTTATTACTCCAGATGATGGTGGTGATGATTTGTTCGCTCACTTCTCTGCAATCGTAGAGTCTGGTTATAAAAGCCTAAAAGAAGGTCAGCGCGTAAGCTTTGATCTGACTGAAGGTCCAAAGGGTAAACAAGCTTCAAATATTCAAAAGGCTTAAGCTAATTTGATACTTACCTGTTTAGTTATTTACATGTAGTCAACTAAATGTAGTTAACTAAAATTCAAACAGCACATAAAATTGATATTTTATGTGCTGTTTTTTATGTGCTGGCGTTTTATGGCTAAGCTTCGAGTTTACATATTTGCAATGATTTCATCCCCGAACTGAGATGTGCCAACTTGAGTCGCATTTTCCATTTGTGTTGAAAAATCGCTGGTGACGCGTTTTGCAACGATAGCATTTGCAACGCCTTTCAAGACCAAGTCTGCTGCCTCGGTCCAGCCCAGGTGACGCAACATCATTTCGGCAGATAGTATCAGCGAGCTTGGGTTGGCAATATCCTTACCTGCTATTTTTGGTGCCGTGCCGTGGGTAGCTTCAAACATGGCAACGGTATCGCTTAAATTAGCCCCCGGTGCAATACCGATGCCGCCAACCTGTGCTGCTAAAGCATCGCTCATGTAATCACCGTTTAAGTTAAGTGTGGCAACTACATCATAGTCTTGCGGATGCAATAAAATTTCCTGCAGGAACGCATCAGCAATGCAGTCTTTAATTACTATGCCGTTTGGTAATTTGCACCATGGGCCGCCGTCAATCTCAACCGCACCGAATTCTTCTTTTGCTACTTCATAACCCCAGTCTCTAAAGCCACCTTCAGTGAACTTCATGATGTTGCCTTTATGAGATATGGTTACTGATTTGCGGTTATTGTCGATTGCGTATTGAATAGCCTTGCGTACCAAGCGTTTGCTACCATCGATGGATACAGGCTTGATGCCGATTGCGGATGATTCAGGGAAGCGGATTTTCTTACGTACGCCCATGTCGCTCAGAAAGTTGATGACTTTTTCAACTTCGTCCGTGCCGGCTGCCCACTCTATGCCGGCATAGATATCTTCGGTATTCTCGCGAAAAATCACCATGTCGACTTTTTCGGGATGTTTTACTGGGCTAGGGACGCCGCTGAAGTATTGCACCGGGCGCAGGCAAACGTAGAGATCCAGATCCTGGCGCAAGGTCACGTTGAGTGAGCGTATGCCGCCACCGACTGGTGTAGTCAGAGGGCCTTTGATTGATATGACATAATCACGTACGGCTTGCATGGTTTCAGCCGGTAACCATGTGTCCTTACCGTATACTTTCACTGCTTTTTCGCCGGCAAATACTTCCATCCAGGAAATTTTACGTGTGCCGTTATAAGCTTTATTTACTGCAGCATCTACGACCTTAATCATGGGAGGAGTAATATCCACACCTATACCATCACCTTCTATAAATGGGATAATCGGATGGTCAGGCACATTGAGTGAATTGTCAGTATTAACAGTAATTTTTTCACCAGTAGCTGGTTTAATAATTTTAGAAGCCATTCGAAATTTCCTAATATGATAATTTTATTCAACAAACCTTTTAACGTCGTGTGCCAGTTCAGTGCGCATGACCCTAAAAATGGAAAAGATGGGCACGCCACGTTAAAAAATTTCATCCCGATTCCTGATGTATATGCAGCAGGACGTTTGGATACGGACTCCGAGGGATTGCTTATTTTAACCGATGATGGGGTATTGCAACATCGTTTAAGTGATCCTAAATATAAAGAAGTTAAAACTTATTGGGTTCAGGTAGAGGGCGCGCCGACGGATGCCGATATGCAGCCGCTGCGACTTGGCGTTGATTTGGGTGATTTTGTCACCAGGCCTGCACTGGTGAGAATAATTGCCGAGCCAGAAAACCTGTGGCCACGAAACCCGCCGATACGTGAGCGTAAGGCGATTCCAACAACATGGTTGCAGATTAAAATATCGGAAGGTAAAAATCGCCAGGTGCGCCGCATGACGGCTAAGGTTGGTTTCCCGACTTTACGATTAATTCGTTACGCCATCGGGAATCATACGCTCGATGATATAGCGCCAGGCCAGTATAAGGTGCTGCAATCATGAAACCGGTTGTTATTTTCAGGCATGCTGCTTTGGAAGGGCCAGGGTATTTGGCAACATTTTTGGAGGCGCAGGGAATTCCATGGCAGTTAATTAAAGTTGACCAGAATGAACCTATTCCTCGGTCAGTTGATGGGTTCAGTGGAATGGTGTTGATGGGTGGCCCCATGAGTGTCAATGATGATCTGCCGTGGATTAGGCCTCTGTTGAATTTAATTCGGGAGGCGATAGCAGCAGATATTCCTGTATTGGGGCATTGTTTGGGCGGTCAGTTGATTAGCAAGGCATTAGCTGGAACGGTCACCCTAAACTCAGTAAAAGAGATAGGCTGGGGCGAGGTTTCGGTGAGCCGAAATGACATCGCCGAACATTGGTTTGGTGACCTGGAAAACTTTAATGCCTTTCATTGGCATGGTGAGACTTTTAGTCTGCCAACAAATGCGGTACGCCTGTTAACAAGTAACTATTGTGAAAATCAGGCCTATGCAATTGGCAAGCATCTGGCATTTCAATGTCATGTTGAAATGACGCCTGAAATGGTAGAAAACTGGTGTGAGGCCGGTACAGATGAAATAAAATGTGCAGCATCTAGCCCGGCAGTGCAGGCCCCTGATGTGATTATGCAAAACCTGCCGTTACATTGTTTTTTTCTAAATAAGGTGGCAAATCAGATATATACGCAGTGGATTAAAGGGTTGGTGAATTAATCCTGTCACTTGCTATGTTAAAATTGCCCAAATTTCATTGAGATCGCATCATGTCCGGTAATACTCTAGGTAAGCTTTTTACTTTTACTTCATTTGGTGAGTCACACGGTGCTGCAATTGGCGGCGTAGTCGATGGCTGTCCACCAGGTCTGGAGCTAAGTGCAGAGGATCTGCAGATTGATCTGGATCGCCGTAAACCCGGTACTTCACGCCATGTGACCCAGCGTCAGGAAGCTGATGCAGTGGAGATACTTTCCGGTATATTTGAAGGCAAGACTACAGGCGCGCCGATAGGGTTGCTTATTCGTAATACTGACCAGCGCTCTCAGGATTACAGCAAGATCATGGATACTTTCCGTCCCGGTCATGCCGATTACACTTACACACAAAAATACGGCGTGCGTGATTATCGCGGCGGTGGTCGTTCCAGTGCCCGTGAAACAGCTGTGCGAGTGGCTGCTGGCGCGATTGCAAAAAAATGGCTTAAAGAACGTTTTGGCGTAACAGTGCGTGGATATATGAGTCAATTGGGAGAGATC
>Ga0207970_100005_pt1 | contig 89736 bp, 89 predicted proteins | sample LakWasMet50_LOW8_2_FD_183886 | JGI IMG/M metagenome (GOLD analysis project Ga0207970, IMG submission 183886) | Freshwater sediment methanotrophic microbial communities from Lake Washington under simulated oxygen tension - Sediment Metagenome... | ecosystem: Environmental > Aquatic > Freshwater >... | reverse complement strand
TGGGTTTGCGGCCGCGGAAGTTGATAAATAATTCCATCGCGATTTGACTGCCGCCTTTTTCAAGGATGTTGGTTAAAAAGGCTTTGCCGGTTTCCTGGTCGAAAATGCCTTTTTCTTCAAACAGCGAAAAAGCATCGCTGGACAAGACTTCCGCCCATTTGTAGCTGTAATAGCCTGCGCCATAACCGCTTGCAAAGATATGCGAGAAGCTGTGCGCAAAGCGGTTGAACTTGGGCGGCCGGACAACGGCAACCTGTTCCCTGACTTGTTCCAGAATTTCATAGATGCGGCCGCCTTTTTCAGGGTCGTAGTCGCGGTGGATTCGGAAATCGAACAGGCTGAATTCCAGTTGCCGTACCATGATCATTCCGGCCTGGAAATTTTTTGCCGCGATCATCTTATCGAACAAGGCATCCGGCAATTTCTCGTCGGTTTGATAATGGCCGGACATCAGTGCCAGCGCTTCCTTTTCCCAGCACCAGTTTTCCATGAACTGGCTGGGCAGCTCGACTGCGTCCCATTCCACGCCGTTAATGCCGGAGACGCCGAGGTGATCAACTTGCGTCAGCATATGGTGCAGACCGTGGCCGAATTCATGGAACAAGGTGGTAACCTCGTCATGGGTCAGCAATGCCGGTGTATCGCCGGTCGGCGGGGTGAAATTGCAGGTCAGGTAGGCGACCGGGATTTGAATGGTGTCGTCGAATCTTTTGCGGCTGAGGCAATCGTCCATCCAGGCACCGCCGCGTTTTTTGGCGCGGGCGTAAAGGTCGAGATAAAACCGGCCGCGCAGCTGGTCGGTTTGGTCATGGATCTGGAAAAAACGCACATCGGGATGCCAGCTGTCGAAATCGCTGATCTCGGTTATTTGCAAGCCGTACAGTTTTTCCACGATCGCAAACAGGCCGGGCAGGACGCGGGTGATCGGGAAATAGGTTTTAACTTCTTCTTGCGACAGCTGGTAAAAATGTTGGCGCATTTTTTCCGAATAGTAGGTCATATCCCAGGATTGCAGGTCGTTAATGCCGTAGTGTTGTTTGGCGAACTCGCGCAGTTCGGCCAGGTCCTTGCGTGCATGTCGCCAGGAGCGGTCGGCCAAATCTTCCAGAAAATGGGTCACGTCATCCGGCTTTTCGGCCATTTTGGTCGCCAGCGACAGTTCCGCGTAATTGTTGAATCCCAACAAACGGGCTTTTTCATGGCGCAAAGCCAGGATTTTTTCCATATTTTCGCTGTTGTCCCACTGTTCGGCGTGCGGGCCCTGATCGGAAGCGCGGGTTGCGAAGGCTTCGTAGTGTTCGCGGCGCAATTCGCGGTTGTCGGCGTAAGTCATCACCGAAATATAGGACGGGAATTGCAGGGTGATCATCCAGCCGCTTTCGTTATGGCTTTCCGCCGTTTGTTTGGCTTGGGCCAAGGCGGATTCAGGCAATCCGGCCAGATCCTGTTCGTCTCTGATCAGCTTGCTCCAGGCATTGGTTGAATCCAGCAGGTTTTCTTCGTAGTTGCTGGCAAGCGCGGATAATTCCTGGCTAATGTCCTTGTAACGCTGCTTTTTTTCGTTATCCAGGTCGATGCCGGACAATTTGAAATCTCTTAGGGCGTTGCGGATGATTTTTTGCTGGGCGATGTCCAGTGTCGCAAATTCCTCGCTGTCGGCAATGAAGCGATAGGCTTTGAACAAGGCTTCGTTTTGGCCCATTTCAGTCGAGTACGCGCTGAGCTTGGGCAGGCAAGCGTTGTAGGCGTCACGCAATTCGTCGCTGTTGACTACGGAATTCATGTGGCTGACCGGAGACCAGGCTTTGTTGAGCTTATCGTCCACATCTTCCAGGGGTTCGATCAGGTTTTTCCACGTGTAATGTTGTGTGGCCTGGAGATGCTGTTCTACAGACGAACGGGCTTCGGCCAAGAGTTGGTCAATGGCCGGTACGATGTGTTCCGGCTTAATCTGGGAAAACATCGGCAGTGTGGAGTTGGCTAATAAAGGATTATTCATAGTGGTATCAGGAAAGAAAGTTCATGGCTGCATTGATGCGATGCTTGGCTTTGTGCAGTACGTCCAAGGAAAAGTCGGGGGTTAGTTTGCTGTTTTTAAGTTTAGTGTAGGCGGGTATCGAGTTCATATACGGTATTTCCTTGGCCCTGTTGGTGCCGAAATAACTGTGCAATTTGGCGAGTATGACTATATCAATCAGATTCAGCTTATCGCCTTCGCTTTCATAAAACCAGTCCTCGGCGTGCTTGGGGATGCCTGCTAATTCTGTAGAAAAGCCCAGTGTGTGCAACACAAGGGTGCCGACTGAAGGATTCAGAAACGGGATGGCGGACTCCAATACATCTAAATTCGGGTATTCATCCGGATTCTGCTCGGCAAAATGCAATATCGGTATCGTGCCTATGTCGCTGACCAGTCCGGCCAATAAGGCATCTTCCGGGTTGATTGTGCCGTTTTCCTGTGCAAGTACAAAACTCAAGCTCGATACATAGAGGCTGTTTTTCCACAAGGTTTGCATTTTTTCCATCAGTTGCGGGTTATTGCAGCTGAATAATTGTTTTAGACTGATGCCCATGACCAGTTTGCGCGTTTGATCCAGACCCAATCGGGTAACAGCGGCGTGGCAGTTGGTAATCGGCGATACGGGCGAGTATAGCGGACTGTTGGCCAGTTGGATCAGCTTGGCTACGATGGATACATCGACCCCGATAATTTTTACAGCCTCGTTGATGCCTAAATCTTTCTCCATTGCTTCTTTCAGTTTTAAAGCGACATTGGGCAATGAGGGCAGGCTTAATCTATTTTCCCGGTAGGCGTGAGAAAAGCTGGTGAAAAAACGGTTGCCGGCAATTTGTTCGGGCAAGTCAATGTCAAGGAGTTCAACGGCAATAGACTGTTGGAGGCTTTTACCCGACCAGTGACAGATGAATTCTCCTGAAATCGCCAAAATAGTGACGTTCGTTTTAGCGAATGCGGTTGCCCCGCAAACCTTACCGCTATTGAGCGGCAAATTGGCCAGTGATGATTCTGCCGACAGGGTATAGCGGTTGTCGCTATCCGGTTGAAGTTCAACGCTGCCTTCAAGCAGATAAAAAACTGAATTGGCTTTTTGACCCAGCCTGAAAATTACAGAGCCTTGAGTATAGCTTAATGTAGTGTGAGCCAGTTGCTCAACATAGGCATCATCCATGTCTCGAAGCGGCGCCAGTTTTTTTAGCGTTGCCAACGGGAGTTTTTTATGTTCGGTGAAGATCGGTTCCGAACAGGTAAGCGGGTTATTTGGACTGGCGAGGGAGGCGATGTTTGGTTTCTTTTCCGGGGGCGTGTTCTTGGGGCGGCTGGAAAATAGTTTAGTAAACCAATTCATGATGACATCACGTGTTATTGTTTGGAGGATATGAGGCTTGATGTTTTGTAATGGCTTAAGGATGTGTGTCGCGAGTATCAAAAAAAAGGGCAGTTTGGGATAGATGATCGTGCCAGCTGCGTTGATTTTTATCAATAAGAATCCACAGGAAACCCAGTCCGAAAAATCCCCATGATACGATGGCGACCATGAAACGGAGCAAAGCTTGTTTCCAGCTGATGGGTTTCATATCCAGCGTGAGTACTTTTATTTTCCAGGCGCGCAGGCCCAGGGTTTGCCCGCCATGAGTCCAAAACCAGGCATAAAAGAAGAAACTGACTAGCAGTAGATACAGGGGGAAAAAGAATTGTTGGGCAGAGAAAGCCTCACCCCCATTTAAAGGTAGCAATAGTGCGGTCGCGACAAATAAAACGCCGATCAGTAGCAGGAGGTCGTAGAGTGTTGCTGTCAGACGACGTAAAAAACCAGGTTTGGAAATGGGGGCGTTACCTGGTTTTTGCTGTATATTCTTTGTAGAATCGACCAATTAAATTTTAAATAAAGCCAGTTTTTGACCGAAATACATGCACATAGCCATGAGCGCTCCCAGCATTACGAGAGAAAATAAGAATGGCGGTCTATGAAACAGAAGAATGAAAAAATCTGTTGCAAAAAGGCTGGTTAACAAAGGTTGGTCAATTAAGCTATTAAGAATCTTTTTGAACATAACAAATTCCAGTCAAGCACGCTAATGATTGTGCGAGTGTTTAAAAAATGGTGGTCTGATCTTTTATCTGGTGTGCGCAACGTGATGTAATTAGAATTGCTTGAAAAAAATCAGAATGGTGATTCTACTCCATTCAAAAGGGGAATGTAAAAGAAACTTGCGGATTGGGTTAGAATTCATTAGCAATGATATAATCAAAATAATTAGAAAAATAAACAAGGTGTGAAGACTATTTTAAACTTCTTTAAAAAAATTATTAAGCCCGTACTGAGCAGGGTCGAAGCGTCAGCCAGAAATGAAGCTGAACCGGTCGATGCACGCGTCAAAATTTATTCGCGTGCGGAACATAATATTTCACGAGCCCAGATCAGCGAGCATGCGCTGAAGGTTTTGTACCGATTGCAAAAGGAGGGCTTCGATGCTTACCTTGTCGGCGGGTGTGTGCGTGATTTGTTGTTGGGACGGGAGCCTAAGGATTTTGATGTCGTCACCAATGCCGATCCTGATCAAGTCAGAAAAGTATTCCGCAATTGCCGGTTAATCGGGCGCAGGTTTCGTCTGGCGCATGTGCATTTTGGCCGGGAAATTATTGAAGTTGCGACTTTTCGTGGTGCGGGAGAAGAGCAGAACGACAAGCAGGTACTCAACAAGGAAGGGCGATTATTGCGGGATAATGTCTACGGCACGATTGAAGAAGATGTTTGGCGCAGGGATTTTACCGTTAATGCACTCTATTACAATATCAAGGATTTTTCGGTAGTCGATTATGTCGGCGGCATGGCTGACCATAAAACCGGCACGCTCAAGCTTATCGGCGATCCTGAAATGCGTTTTCGTGAAGACCCCGTGCGTATGTTAAGGGCGGTGCGCTTTGCCGTAAAACTCGGTTTCAAGCTGGATAGCGCTTGCGAGAAGGCGATACACAACGATGTTCAGTTACTGGCCAGCATACCGTCCGCCCGGCTTTATGATGAAGCGTTAAAATTGTTTTTATCCGGTTATGCGCTGCAAACTTTTGAAATGCTCAGGCATTACGGGCTTTTTCAAGTGCTGTTTCCTTCCACGGAGAACAGTTTGGCGGTTGAAGACAGCGGTTTCCCCCGATTACTGTTGATTAAAGCGCTGGAAAATTCGGACAAGAGGATAGCGGAAGGTAAAACGGTTACGGCTTACTTTTTATTGGCGGCCTTTTTGTGGGAGCCGGTGCGGATGTTGGCCAAAGAAAAAATGGCGCAAGGCGAAGTTGAATTTGTTGCCTATCAGGATGCGGCCAGTGAGGTTATTGCCAGGCAGATTAGAAGTACGGCTCTCCCGCGTCATATCAGCATGGCTATGCGTGAGGTTTGGAATATGCAGCCCAAGTTTAAGGCGCGTATCGGTTCTAAACCCAGTCGTTTGATCGGCCATCCTCGCTTTAGAGCGGGCTATGATTTTTTGGTATTGCGCGCCGAGACCGGAGGGGCCGATCCCGAGTTGGCCGAGTGGTGGACCAAGTATCAGAATGCCAGTGAAAATGAGCAAAGAAAAATGACACAACCGCCGCGCAACGCCCAAAGTAACAAGCCCGGACGCAAAAGAAGCTATCCTAGAAAAGGTAAAGATAGTACTCCAAAAACAGAACCTTAACGTATTCGATAGCTATGGAAAATTCAAAAGCCGATTTGATAACGGCTTACATAGGTTTAGGCAGTAATCTTGCAAACCCCGCCGAACAAATAAAATCAGCGCGCACTGCAATAACGCAAATAGCCGGAGTGCAGGAGCTGGCATTTTCCAGTTTGTATCATAGTGCGCCTATGGGGCCGCAGGATCAGCCTGATTACGTTAATGCGGTGATATGTGTCGCAACCGATTTACCGCCGATAGATTTGTTGCGTTGCCTGCAACGCATCGAAAACGACCACGGCCGGGTCAGAAAAACCGAACGCTGGGGAGCACGAACGCTGGATTTGGATGTGTTGATCTATGGCGATCAGCTCATTGAACATCCTGATTTAATCGTGCCGCATCCAGGACTGGCTGATCGGGCTTTTGTCTTGTATCCCTTGTTTGAAATCGCTCCGCAATTGGTGGTACCCGGGAAAGGCAATATTGCCGACCTGGTTGCCCAATGTCCGATGAATGAACTGAAACGGCTGGATTGAATCTTGCTCCAGTAAATCCGATATTTCTTAGAATAACATGAATCAATATTCCTCCACCGTTGCGCTGAAGCCGTTGTCGATTACCGATCTGGCCGCCATGAAACAACGCGGCGAGAAAATCTCCTGCTTAACCGCTTATGACGCGGGGTTTAGCGCACTGATCGACAAGGTGGGTGTCGATATGATGCTGGTGGGGGATTCTCTGGGTATGGTTATCCAGGGGCATGATACAACGCTCCCGGTCACTATCAGGGACATGGTTTATCATACCCGGTGCGTAAGCAAGGCCAGACAGCGGGCCTTTATCATCGCCGATTTGCCGTTTATGACTTATGCCACGCCGGTTATGGCGGCCAAAAACGCGGCTAAATTGATGCAACTTGGCGGAGCGCAAATGGTTAAGTTGGAAGGGTCGAGAATTGATTGCGTCAGGTTTCTGGTCGATCAGGGTATTCCGGTTTGCGGGCATTTGGGCTTGTTGCCGCAATCGATTAATCAATTGGGCAGTTATAAGGTTCAGGGCAAGGAACAGGCGGCTGCCGAAAAAATGCTTGCCGATGCCCAGCAATTACAGCAAGCGGGCGCCAGTCTGCTGGTATTGGAGTGCGTTCCTGCAAGCTTGGCGAAAGAGATCAGTTTGCAGTTAACGATTCCTGTTATAGGTATCGGTGCCGGTGTAGACTGCGATGGACAGGTGCTGGTGCTTTATGACATGCTCAATATCGGCACAATCAAACGCCCGCGTTTTTCCAGGAATTTCATGAGCGACGCGGCGAATATCGAGGAAGCTATCAATGCCTATCACCAAGCGGTCAAGCAATCCCGGTTTCCCGCCGTTGAACATGGTTTTTAAGGCTTATGCGCATAGTTAATACCGTATTAGAATTACGCGATGCCGTTAAAGCGTGGCGCTTGGCAGGACAGAGCGTTGCATTGGTGCCAACGATGGGCAATTTGCACGCGGGGCATCTAACGCTGGTGAATGAAGCCCAAAAAAAAGCGGATCGGGTGGTTGTCAGTATCTTTGTAAACCCTACCCAGTTTGGCGTCGGCGAGGATTTTGAGACCTATCCCCGCACCGAGCGTGAAGATCAGGAAAAGCTTGATGCCTCCGGTGCGGATTTGTTGTTTCAACCGGCTGTTTCAGGAGTTTATGCGCCGGATGCCAAGACGGTCGTGTCGGTAGCCGGTCTGTCCGAACAGTATTGCGGCGCGTCCAGGCCGGGGCATTTTGACGGTGTTGCAACGGTTGTTTGTAAATTATTCAATATGGTGCAACCGGATGTCGCCTTATTTGGCTTAAAAGATTTTCAGCAGTTGACGGTGATACGGACGATGGTCAGGGATTTGAATATTCCTGTTGGAATAATCGGCGCAGAAACGGTTCGGGAAGAAAGCGGCTTGGCGATGAGTTCCAGAAACGGCTATTTAACCGCAGAGGAAAAAACAGTCGCTGCAAAATTGTATCAGTCCTTATGCGTTGCGCGTGATGCGGTTTTGGCGGGGCAGCAATCTTATGAGGAAATAGAGCGCAGGGCGTTGCTGTTTTTGCAGGAATCAGGTTTTCAGCCGGATTATTTTAGTGTGTGCAGGATGAGTGATTTAAAAAAAGCAGGGACGGATGATATGGAGCTGGTTTTGCTGACGGCGGCAAGGCTCGGCAAAACTCGGTTAATCGATAATATTTGCTTTTCCAGATAGGCATTAGCAGAGTTTGTGCGGTTTGGAAAATGCTAAAAGTTGATGCATTGTTGCTAATAATGGATAATGCGCGGTTCTCAAGGGTATTTATAGTGTTTTATTATGCAAATCACGATGCTTAAAGCGAAATTACATAGAGCCACGGTGACTCATTCAGAATTGGGTTATGAGGGTTCTTGTGCGATTGACAGCAATATTCTCGACTTGTCTGGTATCAGGGAATACGAGCAGATACAGATTTACAATATCAACAATGGCGCGCGTTTTACAACTTATGCCATTCGTGCCGAAGCAGGATCGGGGTTGTTTTCAGTTAATGGCGCGGCTGCCCGTCTGGCGTGTCCCGGTGACCTGATTATTGTTTGCGCATTTGCAATATTGGATCAAAAGGAAGCGGAAAATCATAAGCCTACCCTGATTTATTTTAATGAAAAGAACCAGGTTCAGCGTTCGGCCAGTTCCATTCCCGTTCAGGCGGCCTCTGCCTGATTGCCTGTATTGGAGGCTGTTTTTGGGCATCCCCGGATTAGCGCGGGCAATGTCTTGAATGAATAAGTAGAATTATCAATAGGGTAGGTTTTTTCACTGGAAATCTGCATAGCTCTCAGTATGCATGGGGGCTCGGATATTGTCCTGATGGCAGGCATATTGAAAAGCTTGTGTTGCTCTACCTCCTGCATCCATGCTCACGCCCCTTGCCTACATAATCCACAGGGATGTGGTGAATGCAGATATTGCATAACGCCATGGATGGCGTGCAGTAGAGTAATGCAGGGGCGTAATTACCGAGGAGCAAGTATCTGCCGCTGCAGCAAAACTGCCGCTAAAAAGCGGCAGTAATAATAGGGCTGTTAAGTCCGCGGCTAAAAAACGGTTAACACGCCTCTTTTTGAAGCAGCAGTATAATGCTTGCTGGCTTTACGCACTTTCAGAAACGTTAATTTCATTACTAACGTCAGTTAACGTTATGCTTTGTTCTACTTGAGTAAGCACTTTTTGCAGACCTATTTTCTTTGCACTGTTAATAACCAGCGGAGATTTAATGGAGCCTTTAACGGTGGGCTGATCGGATTCGTCTTTAAGCAGAATGATCAAGATAAGTGCGTCGGCGGTATCTTCAATTCCCAATGTGGCTTCTTCTGCATCGCTTAATACAAAGTTGTAATTGATATTGAACATAGACGGCTGAGCAACTGAAAAGATAAGAGATTCATCATCTAATGATTGAAGCCAGAAAATGAGGGGATTGCCGCCTTCCTGATGAAATAGCTTGAAACGGGTTTGATCTTCAAAGCCTGGGATTCCGTTAGGAAAGCTAATGATAGTGCTGGGGTCAATGGTTTGTTCGCCGAAAAAACTTGATTTAATTTCCATGATGGACTCTGGTAAATGTAAAGTAAATATATAGTCTAAAGCTATCAGTATAGCAATGCTAGCTTGTGATGAACTGTTTACCAGGATTTCACCCAGTCGCCAACCTTGACGCCCAGTTCACGGGCGGGGACTTCCAAACTGCCTATAGAGTAACGCGGAGTGATAGTGTGGATGGTCAGTACGCCGGCCGGTTGCTTGTCTTTACCTATAAAACCGAGGCCGCCATCAAGATTTAAGTCATCCCCGCCCGTACTATAAACCACTAGCTGATCCCCGACATTAATTTTTTCCTGCGCGCCCGCATTAATAAACACTTTATTATCCTTGATTTCAACAATACGGGTTGTAAAGGGGTAGCAACTTAATGCCCTGCGAATATCAGTGCTTGCCTGATCTATAATTCGGGCTATTTTTGCACCGGTTGAGGTGGAGTTAAAACGCTCGCTCCCTACCGTATAAGTTGCGGGGATCCATACGTCGCCGATGACGGTATCAACATAACGCTGTTGGAACAGTAATGCGCCGGTAAATCCGTCATGTACATAAACATCAATTCCAATGCCGCGTCTGGCTACAACTTCGCGGGCCAAGCTTCTGGCGAATGCCAAAGGTCCTGCGCCGCTCATGTATTCGGTGGATTCGACTTCCAAATCCCTAATCACGCCCGATAGCACGAATTGCACACCGTTTGACGCGGCCATTTGCATCACTTTTGAGGGACGGTAAGCTGCTTGGTCTTGTGATTCCGGGGCCAAGTCGGCTCTCGGATATAAATTGATATTGGTGGCGTTGGTGCCGATAAAATCGCCGGATTCGATTAAAAGGTTATTAAGCTCGCGTGGAATGCCGCTATATAAATCCTGTGTTTCATAACCGGTTACCTGCTCTTGCTTAACTAAAGGGAAGGCTGTTGCGAGAATGCGTTTGCGATGGTGGGCGGTACAGGAATTGTCGGCGGATAACTCCACCATGGCTACAACATGATAAATATTATCGGTAGTCCATTCCTTGATGATTTTAGTGTTGCTCACGTCAGCGGCGGTGCGCATGGAAACGGTATCGAGCGAAACGTTATTTTGGCTGACCAAAGTCTGGCTGTGAATATTAACGGACGATTGCATGGACGCCTGACGAATGGCATCCTGCAATGCTTGTTTTTTAGCTAATAGGGGCATGCCTTTGTTAATGGCCGCCTGACCTTCAACGGTGACGGCATTAGCACGCGCCTGAGGTTGGACATTGGCGCACGACAGGCCTAGTAAAATTACCGATACCAAGATGCATTTGAATAATATTTTTGCCATTGACTAAACCGGTTTTGTTGCGGTGAGTAATTATCAGCCGTCATTAAACGCTATTTAAGACAATTTTCAAAGCGAGTGTTTGTGGCGTAACCGTTTTATAAACCGCTCAGGAATACAAAAAAGTTACGCCCCAATAACATGGTTTTGGTCGGATTATTTCCGATTAAATCCCTTGGTATTAGGATAGCTGTAACAATCTATGGCATTACATCCGGGATTAATGCTCGATACCTTGGGTGGGTTTTGGTCAAAACTGGGCGCCGGACTTTCCGGGTTTTGCTGAAGACACTGATTAATCAATTCGCTAGAACCGTTAATACATTCATAGAATCTCGGTGTCAAATCAAGCTCTACAACCGTTTCAAAAGTATCATCTCCGGCGTAGATGTCGCTGCCGATAGGTGAGGTCCTTTTTACTCTTGCTCCGCGCAAATAGGCATTAAGATAAACCTGGTAACTGTCATGAGTGACTTGCATATTTTCGACAGCAGTCTGACCGCGCAATTGAATGCCGTTAAGCTGCTCGGCCAAACTTCTGTAGGCATCCATTTTAGACGCCCTCATGGCCATTAATTTAATTTGCGAGCGCGAATACCGATCGCTTTTTTCGACGGTGCCATAGCCTATGGCGCTTATGGTTTTATGCGGCAGAAATACAGTTGGCGGCGCTTTGGTCGTAGTGCAAGCGGTCATCAATAAGCTGATGGCTAACCCTGCTAATGCGGGTTTTAAATATTTAATGTTCACGGTACTTACTCCTGTGTCGGTTTTTCAATGTAGCGGCTGGTAAGTCCATTTCTTAAGTTTTTTAACCAGCTATTTTTGGTACAGGATATGGCCACCATTAGACTGCATTGCATCACCAGCCTGTTCTCCTGTATCCTGCACTGCATGCAAATAAATCTGATTTCAGTAGGAAACCGTATGCCGGGCTGGGTACAGCAGGGCTACGATGAATATGCCAAACGGCTGCCCCGTGAATGCGAATTGGTGCTTAAGGAAATTGCCCCGGGCAAACGCACCAAAAACAGCGATGTCGCCAGGATTGTCAAAGAGGAAGGAGAACGGATGATCGCGGCTATTCCGCAAAGCACGCATATCGTAACCCTGGACATCCCCGGCAAGCCCTGGACGACGCCCGAATTGGCGGAAGCGATGCAACGCTGGCTGGAAAGCGGCCAACATGTCTCGCTGTTAATCGGCGGGCCGGAAGGTCTGGCGGATTCGGCCAAGCAGCTGGCACGGGAATCATGGAGCTTGTCGAAACTGACCTTTCCTCATACTCTGGTACGCATCGTGGTGGCCGAGCAGCTTTATCGTGCCTGGAGCATTCTTCACAACCATCCTTATCATCGCTAATGACTGCACAGATTATTCTTGCCTCAGCCTCTCCTCGCCGACAGGAATTATTGGATCAGATTAAGGTTGCTTATAGCGTCAATCCGGTCGATCTTGACGAAACGCCTTTGCCCAATGAAACGCCGCTGGGCTATGTGCAGCGACTGGCCGCCGAGAAGTCGGCGGCATGCCTCGCGCAATTGGGCGACAGCTTGCCGGTTCTGGCCGCGGATACCGCCGTGGTTTTGGGCGACCTGATTATGGGAAAACCCAAAGACCGGGAGGATGCGCTTGCCATGTTAAGACAGTTGTCCGGTAAAATGCACCGGGTTTATAGCGCGATTTCGCTCAGGGGCCGGGAACATGGTCAAGCGCTCAGTATTACCGAAGTGACTTTCAGGGTGTTAACGGAATGCGAAATAGCGGCCTACTGGCAAAGCGGCGAACCGGTCGATAAAGCCGGGAGTTATGCCATTCAAGGCATGGGCGGCGTATTTGTAGAGTCGATCAGCGGCAGTTTTTCCGGCGTGGTCGGTTTGCCGTTGTTTGAAACTGCGGATCTTTTATCCAGGCAAGGAATCGGGTTGTTCAAATGAGTGAAGAAATTTTAATCAATGTTACCCCGCCAGAGACGCGCGTTGCGGTTATTGAAAACGGCGTCCTGCAGGAATTGATCATTGAAAGAACCCGGCAGCGGGGTTTGGTGGGTAATATCTATAAAGGTGAAGTGTGCAGGGTTCTGCCCGGTATGCAGGCGGCTTTCGTCGATATTGGCCTGCCCAGGGCGGCGTTTTTACATCTTTCCGACTTGTGCGCCAAGGATCTGGAAAAAAAAGCTTCTGAAAACATTGAGCATTACCTGCATGAGGGTCAGCATATTATCGTGCAGGTGGTCAAAGATCCTTTGGGCAGCAAAGGCGCACGGTTAACTACAGAAATATCGATTCCGTCGCGGTTTCAGGTCTACATGCCTTACGCGCACAATTCCGGCGTATCCCAGCGGATTGAATGCGAGACCGAGCGCGTCCGGTTAAGAACTTGCCTTGACACTTTCAGGCTGGAGAATAAATGCGGCGGCTTTATCGCAAGAACCGCGGCAGAATGCGTGGATGAAACGGTATTGATTGCCGATATGACGTTTTTGCTGAAACTATGGGAGTCAATCGCCGCCAAGATTGCCGGCGCCAAGCCCAAGCAGTTTATCCATAAGGATTTGCCGCTGAGCATTAGAACCTTGAGGGACTTGTATCGGGAAGGCATCGAAAGAGTCCGTGTGGATTCAAGGGAGACCTATCATCGCCTGGTTGAGTTTGCGGAGATTTTTGCGCCGGAAATCGTGCCGGTTATCGAACATTACACTGGCGAGTGCCCGGTATTCGATATTTACAGCGTCGAAGATGAAATCCAAAAAGCGCTGGAGCGCAAAGTCAATCTGAAATCGGGCGGGCATCTGGTGTTCGATCAGACCGAATCGATGACCACAGTCGACGTGAATACCGGCGGCTACGTCGGCGGCCGTAACCTCGAAGAGACTATCTTTAAAACCAACCTTGAAGCGGCGCAGACCATTTCCAGACAGCTCAGGCTCCGAAACCTCGGCGGCATCATTATTATCGATTTTATCGATATGCAAAGCGAGGATCATAAAAAACAGGTTTTGCAGGCGTTCGAGCGGCATCTTGAAAAAGACCACGCGAAAACCAATATCACCGAAGTATCGGTGCTGGGGTTGGTGGAAATGACCCGCAAAAGAACCCGTGAAAGTCTGGAACATATACTTTGCGAACCTTGTAGCGCCTGCGGCGGTCGGGGTGTTTTGAAGACTGCAGAATCCATGTGCCTGGAAATATTCCGGGAGATTATTCGCGAAGTTCGGCAGTACAAAGTTAAGAAGATATTGGTTCTGGCATCCAATGAAGTTGTGGAGATGCTGCTTGATGAGGAAGCGGATATGCTGGCTGAACTGGAAGTCTTCTTGAGCGTACGCATCAAGTTCAGGGCCGAGGCTGAATACAATCAGGAGCAGTATGATGTGGTGTTGCTTTAAGGCGCAGGGCTCAAGGCGAAAAGTATATGCGGCAAAATACAATAGAACGTAGATGAATATGATGAGTGTGGATAATCAGGCAATTAAGGCACATGCACAAAATAACGTGAGCAAGTTGCCAATAGCCTGCACTCCGGCTGAAAACTTACGGCGCGAGTTGTTCAAATTATTTCATACTTATTCCTAAGCGGGGCGAGCTTTGTAAAATCCGCCTCTAACGTTCAAACGGTAATAGTGCGCTTAAGCAACGCAAAACGTTTCGGCCGTAGCGATTGCTCCGTCCGTCTTGGGATTATTTAATCCAGCATCCTAAAAATCTTATTTAACATAGTTAGCAGCGTTCCATTTTTCAATCTTGAATTGTTAGTCATGAATCTTTCGCCTTTCGTCCTTCGCCTTTAGCCTTATCTTTAATGATCCATCATATTACGCGTGCAACGCGGCATCTCATTTTCTGGTCTTTGATCGCGGCAGCTATCGGCTTGACTGGCGTACGCTTGCTATTGTCGGGGATTGAACACTATAAGTCCGATTTGGCGACCAATATCAGCGCACTTGTCGGCGCGCCGGTAACAATAGGCCGTCTGGGCGCAAAAATGCGCGGATTTAATCCTGAACTGGTATTAAAAGACATTACTGTTTCATCCCAGGCTGTCCCAGTCCATCCCCCTTCGGGCGCTACACAGGCAAATCCGCTCCAGGCGGATTTATCACTCGCCGCACCTACCGGGAACGAAGAGCCTGCTATCCAGTTTAATGAGATACGGTTGGGCATTAACTTACTGGATATGCTGGTCAGCAGGGATTTGTTGTCATCGTCATGGGTCACTTTGGTGGGGGCCAAGCTTGCCATTAAACGGCAACAGGACGGCAGCATTGTTATTGTCGGTTTAAAAGCCAGTGACGGACAGCCGCGGTGGTTATTGCAGGGTGGGAAATACGAAGTCTTGCAAAGCGAAATTATCTGGCAGGATGAAGCAAGCAGTGCTCGTCCGCTGTTGTTTAATGGGGTGGATCTGGCGATCAGCAATCAGGGCGAGCATCATCGGCTCAATATGCTGATGAAGTTGCCGAAAAAAGTCGGCAACACATTAAGAGTATCCATGGATTTTAAAGGCAATGTTTTTGAGCCTTCAACTATTGAGGGTCGCGTTTATATAGAGGGACAAGCCGTTTTATTGCCTGAATTGGCCGCGCTCGGGCAAGCTTCAGTCGGGGATCGAATACATATCAATGCCGGCACCGGCGACTTTAAAATCTGGGGCGATTGGCGGCAAGCGCAGCTGACGTCAATGGATGTCGCGGCGCAAATTCAACAGATGACGCTGGTTCGGCAGGATAAGCGGGAATTTTCTGTTAAACAGCTGAAAACCCGCCTTCACTGGGGACTCAATGACGCAGGCAAGCAATGGCAACTCGATGTAAACGACTTTTCACTGGAAACTCATGATAATCCCAGAGATGCCGTTAAAAAATGGCCTGCCGCCGTATTCAGCGTTTCCGGGCAGCGCAGGGATGATGCTGCTTTGCATAAATTAGCGCTGTATGTTGAACGAGTGGACTTGCAGGAAGCGTCCGAGTTGGCGCAGTTCTTTGCCCCCTTGCCGGATGAACAGGCTAACACGCTGGCGCAAGCCCGGCTACAAGGAACGCTGGAGAATTTCTCCTTGTTCGCCGATCCTGATACAAAGTCGGTTGCCCTGAACGGCAGGTTTGCCAAAATCGGTGTTGCGCCGTTGTTGTCAGTTCCCGGCATAGAGAATTTGACCGGCCAAATAAAAGGTAGTGAAAAACAGGGCGTTATTACGCTGGCGACTAAAGATGCCCGGCTGATAGCGCCGGATCTGTTCCGCGAAATTTTGCCGGTCAATCGTCTTCAAGGCACGCTCGACTGGCAGCAGGCGGATGATGCCTGGTCTGTATCCAGCCCAATGATTGAACTGGATTCCTTGAGTTTTCAGAGCAAAACCCGGTTTCGGATCGATATTCCCAAAACAGGTAAACCCGTTTTTATGGATCTGCAAAGCGCATTTGCCGGCGAAGACGCAAGCGAGGTCAAACATTATTTGCCGGTGGGCATTATGGAGAAAGGTGTCGTTGCCTGGCTGGATAGCGCCTTTGTTGGCGGCAGCATGACCAACGGCGGCTTGTTGGTTTACGGTAACCTGAACGATTTTCCGTTTAACAGTGCGCCGGGCGTTTTTGAAGCGGTATTTAACGGCGAGCAGTTTGATTTGTCATACGCTCCCGAATGGCCTCACATAACCGGTATGAATGCCGAGGTCATGTTTTCGCAGGACAGTCTCAAGGTTAATGTCCTGCGAGGGCAATCTGGTAACGTGATCATTAAGCAAGCCGAAGTTACTATTCCGAAGTTGAATAAAAGCAAGCACTTGCTGATTCAGGGCGAGGCTGAAAGCGGCATTGACCAGGTTTTGGCCTTTTTGCAGCAGACGCCGCTGAGCTCGCCGGTGGATTCGCTGCTGGAAGCCATTACCCCGCAAGGAAATACCCAGGTAACGCTGGATCTTAAAATCCCCTTGGTTGACGGCGCGCCAACCAAGGTCGATGGCATGGCGCAGTTGAAAGATGCCCGATTGATGGTGAAGTCGCTGGATCTGCCGGTCAGCAAAATTAACGGCGAACTCAAATTCAATGAGCAGGGCGTTTATAGCGACACCATTCGTGCCGCGGCCTTGGGTCATCCGATACAAATCAACATTAAAAGTTCGGAGAGTCAAACCACCGTCAACGTCGAGGGTAGCGCCGGGGTTAGCGACCTACAGGCGCAATTTGACATGCCCTGGTGGAAAATCGCTTCCGGGACAACAGATTATCAGTTAAAACTGGAGTTGCCTTACGGAAATATTTCTCCGGAGCTTGTTGTCGAGTCGATGCTGTCCGGCGTGTCACTCGATTTGCCTGAGTCATTGGCTAAGACGCGGGAACAAAAAACACCTTTGTCGTTGACGTTTAGCTTAGGCGATAAACAGTTATTACCGCTGATGCTAAATTACGACAATAAACTGAAAGCGGCTATTCAGTTGGATACCAGGCAGAAGACTCTCTATTCAGGGCATGTCCTGGTGGGGGCCGGTGAGGTCGCCCAGACGCAGGAAGCAGGATTAAAGCTGGAGATTAATCGTGAGCGGTTGGCATTGCAAGACTGGTTGGGCTTGGCTGCCGCCCAAGGCGCGGGAGATGGTGGTCGCATCGGTTCCCTACCGATTGCGACACTTCCGCCATCCCTGGCAGTCGTCACGGAACTGAAGATTCATAGCGATCATGCGTTGTGGAAGAAAACCGATATAGGTCTTTTCGATCTGGCCTTGAAGCATAATGACAGTTATTGGACCGGGGCTATAGCCGGATCATTCGCAAAGGGAAAAATCCGGATTCCTGTTGATTTTACTAATCCGCCGGGAGCGGATTTGCACGCGCAGCGCCCGAAGGGGGACGGGCAGGGACAGTCCGGCATGACAAGCACAGACAGAATCAATCTGGATATGGAACTATTGGATCTTTCGGCATTAAAGCAAATAGGGGCAAAACAGGCTTCGCCTCTCCAGGCGGTATCGCCGGAGCTTATGCCTTTGTTGACGGTCACCAGTCAAAAAACGCTGTGGCAGTCGATCGATTTGGGCCGGTTGTCATTGGAAACCGAGCGTATACCGGGCGGCATGGGATTTAAGAACGTAGAGCTGTCGGGAGAAAACCAAAAGCTGGTTTTGTCGGGCGACTGGCAAGTAAACGGAGGGCAAGCGGTCACGCATACCCAAGGCCATCTGGACGTGCCTCGCGCCGGGCAAATGCTGGCACAGCTGGGCATTACCAAAGACCTGACCGAAACCAGCGCAGCCGTTGATTTTACCGTCGAGTGGAACGCGGCGCCGTATCAATTTTCGTTGGCGGATTTGAAAGGGCGGCTGGATATTAAACTCAAAAACGGACGTATTTTAAGTATAGAACCCGGATTCGGCCGGGTGCTGGGAATGCTGGCGCTGGCTCAGTGGATAAAGCGCGCGCAGCTTGATTTCAGTGATATTTATGAAGAAGGATTGACGTTTAACAGCATCAAGGGGCATTTTGATTTGGCAGGCGGAATCGCATCAACTCATGATTTGGTTGTCGATGCCGTCCCTGCAAAAATTGCCATCAGCGGGGACACCAATCTGGTAAGTCAAACGGTTGACCATATTATTGATGTCACACCTAAAAGTGCCGATGCAGTGCCTATTGCTGGTACAATTATGGGTAAAGTAGCGGCCTTGGTTGGGCGGTCTTTGACAGGTAAAGATCAGGAAGGGTTTTTCTTTGGTTCCCAATATCTGGTAAAAGGTGCGTGGGGAAATGCAGAAATTATTCCGATGCATAAAAACGATGGATTGTTACAGAAAACCTGGAACGGCATTACCGACTTTCCATGGCTACGGCAAGAAGAAACTACGCAGCAGTTAGGAAAATAGAACGCGGATGACACGGATACTTAAGATTAAATAAGATTTTCATCGAATACTCTGCGATGATCATATTCATCCGCGTTCCATTGTATTCGGTGGCTGAGTGGTTATAAATTAAAGAGAGAACAATATGAGTAGATGTGCGGCCATACAAATGGCATCGAGTCCCAATATCAGCGCTAACTTGCTGGAAGCCGACAAGCTGATAGCGGAAGCGGTTAAAGCGGGCGCAAAACTGGTGGCCTTGCCGGAGAATTTTGCCCTGATGGGCGATCATGAACTGGACAAAATCAAAGCGAAGGAAGTCGACGGTTCAGGGCCTATCCAGAATTTTTTGGCGTCGGTCGCTAAAAAATACGGCGTCTGGGTGGTTGGCGGCACGATTCCGATAGTCGGTGACGACAGCAATAAAGTACGGGCGGCTTGTCTGGTTTATAACGACCAGGGCGAACGGGTCGCACGCTACGATAAAGTACATTTGTTCGATGTCAGCGTTCCGGGCAGCAATGACGTATACCGGGAATCAGACTCGATTGAGCCGGGCGCTGACATGCTGGTGATTGATACGCCTTTCGGCAGGCTGGGGGTTGCGGTCTGTTATGATCTGCGCTTTCCCGAGTTTTTCCGTAAGATGGACATGGAAATACTGGTCATTCCGTCCGCATTTACCGCAGAAACAGGAGCCGCTCACTGGGAATTGCTGCTGCGTGCGCGTGCTGTGGAAAACCTGTGTTATGTGATTGCGCCGAATCAGGGCGGTTTTCATCTTAATGGCCGTAAAACGTTCGGGCACAGCATGGTTATCGATCCGTGGGGCGTGGTGCTGGATTGCTATAAAACCGGAGGCGGCTTTGTTTCCGCTGAAATAGATCTGGAGCGTCTGGAAAAGGTGCGGGGCGCATTTCCGGCGTTGAACCATCGTCGTTTTTTTTGAGGAAGCTATGCGCGTAATAGTTAAAACTTTATTGCTGACCGGTTTTCTGGTTTCCTGCGGAACCACGGAAGAAAGTCGTTACCGCAACACCGAAGCCCTTGAGCGTCCGCCAATTGTGACTAACAGCAGTCCGACCAAGGAGCAGCGCGTTGTCGACAACAGCTCTATTCCGAAGAAAAAAGACCGTACTGGCTTAGGCTCGGATGTTTACCTGAGTACGCCGACGCAACTGGTGATCAAACAGTCTTTTGGTGACGCGTGGAACACCTTAAACCGGGCGTTGAAGCAGAGCGGCATCAAAATAACCGATCATGAACGTGATAAGGGGCTTTTTTATGTCACTCAGGATACGACGGATACCAACAGTTTTTTTGCAAAAGCGACTGCTTTTTTAAGCGATGATGCGGCCATCTATCTGCTGACCGTAAAACAAGAAGGCGAAGAAACCAGGGTGACTGCGACTGTAGCCAATGCGGCCGAGCAAAGCAGCGCGACTCAGGATGGTACGCCGCCTCCGTCTGCCGAAGGCGCGGAAGACCTGTTGCAATTATTGTTCAAGACCTTGCGCGATAAGCTGGAAGAAGAATGATGGAGGCGCAGGGCAAAGGGCTAAAGGCGAAAGAACGTCGTTTTGCACCTTTAGCCCTTTGCCTTTCGCCTTTTACTTTAAACCTCTATTATTGATTTTTTGATGGAAATACTAAACCTTGCACGACAAGCTATCTTAATACCGGCCGGTATTCAGGATGGCGATATTGAAAAGATTATGAACCGGTTGCTCAGCTCGCCGGTTGATGCGGCGGATATTTACTTTCAATCCAGCCATTTCGAATCTTGGGTCATGGAAGGCGGCATCATTAAAGAAGGCAGCCATAATATCGAGCAGGGCGCAGGGGTGCGAGCGGTATTCGGCGAAAAAACCGGCTTTGCCTACAGCGACCGGATTGAGCTGCCGGTGCTGTTGGAGGCGGCTAATAATGTTAAAGCTATCGTCCGACAAGGGCAGGATGCAGATCCTTCGCATTGCAAGGTCACCACAAAAGCCGCGGCTTGGACGAACTATTACGCTACGCAAAATCCGTTAAAATCGCTGGAAGACCAGCAGAAAATCGATTTATTGCGTCGTGTAGACAGCGAAACGCGCAAACTGGACAGCCGGATTGAAGAAGTTATCGTCAGCCTGGTCGGGGTCCATGAGCATATTCTGGTGGCCAGGCAAGACGGTTCTTTGGTTGCCGATGTGCGGCCTTTGGTGCGGATGAATGTCACCGTCATCGTCGAGCAAGACGGTCAGCGCGAACAGGGCAGCATGGGCGGCGGCGGGCGTAGCGATTACCGCTATTTTATCGATGGAGATACCGCGTTGGCATACGGCCGCGAAGCCGTAAGACAGGCGCTGGTTAATCTGGAAGCCGTCGAAGCCCCGGCCGGTAATATGACGGTCGTATTGGGCTCGGGTTGGCCGGGCATTTTACTGCACGAGGCCATCGGTCACGGTCTGGAAGGCGACTTTAACCGAAAAGGCACCTCGGCATTCAGCGGTCGCGTCGGCGAGCGGGTGGCGTCCGATTTATGCACGGTAGTCGATGACGGCACCTTGCCGGGACGGCGCGGTTCGTTAAGCATCGATGATGAAGGCACGCCGACGGAACTTACCGTATTGATCGAAAACGGCATACTCAAAGGCTACATGCAGGACCAGCTCAATGCCCGGCTAATGGGCGTTAATTCCACAGGCAACGGACGGCGCGAATCCTACGCGCATCTGCCGATGCCGCGCATGACCAATACCTATATGTTGCCGGGACAGCATGATCCCGAAGAAATCATAAAATCGGTAAAAAAAGGCCTGTATGCCAAAAACTTCGGCGGCGGGCAGGTCGATATTACTTCGGGCAAGTTTGTGTTTTCCGCCAGCGAAGCCTACCTGATCGAAAACGGCAAAATAACCCGTGCCGTCAAAGGCGCGACGCTGATCGGCAACGGGCCGGAGGTGTTAACCAAGGTGTCTATGGTCGGCACCGATCTGGCGCTGGATAGCGGCGTCGGCTCCTGCGGCAAGGACGGGCAAAGCGTGCCGGTCGGCGTCGGGCAGCCTACGTTGAAGATTGACGGGTTGACGGTTGGCGGGACGAGTGTTTAGGTGTAATGGATGTCAAAGTTAGAAAGCATAAAAGCCGAACTTTCGCTTCATGAAAAAATACTTTTTGCAGCAGTAGCTATCATGATTACTTTAGTCGGCTGGACGGCAGCAAACTATCTTGTCGTTAAAAGCTGGTTGTTATTTATGGCGTTGCTGGCCATAGTTGGCATCAGCATATTTATTGTTTACCAGTATCGCATTATCAAAAAATTGATAAAGGAGTTAATCGATGTTTAATACTATTATCATGTTTTTAATTGCTACAGTTTTTGTAGCTTTAATCAGTTATTTTGCCTGGGATTCTTATCAAGATTTCAAGGATCACGAATCAAAATAGTGCGTCATTTCTTTTTGCAGATAGAGCCGTGAAAATTAAATATTTTGAAGATACGGATACGGCATTGCTGGAGTTTGTCGGTTGGGTTAGCGTAGCGTAATCCAACAATCGGAATGACTTATGTCGGGTTACGCTACGCTAACCCGACCTACACAGAATTAGAGAAAACAGTGCAAAATCACGAACAAATCAACCGCTTGAAAAACACCGTTCAGTCCATATTGGACGAGGCCGCTAAACAAGGTGCCAGTGCCGCAGAAGCGGGCTTGAGCCAGGAAAACGGCTTGTCCGTATCGGTGCGTCTGGGCGATGTCGAAACCATTGAGCATCATTGCGATCAGGGTCTGGGCGTGACCGTTTATTTTGGCAAGCGCAAAGGCTCTGCCAGCACCACGGATTTGTCGCCCGCTTCGATCAAGGAAACGGTCAGCGCGGCATGCAGTATTGCTCGCTACACCAGCGAAGATCAATATTCAGGTCTGCCGGAAAAAGAACTGTTGGCTACCGAATTTCCCGATCTCGATCTTAATCATCCGTGGGATATTGGTGTTGACGGGGCTATTGCCTTGGCCATTGAATGCGAAGATGCGGCGCGGTCTTATCATGAAGAAATCAGCAATTCCGAAGGCGCTTCGGTCGACACGCACCAGGGCATCCGGGTGATGGGCAATACGCTGGGCTTTCTTCAAGGCTATGCCTCAACCCGCCATTCTTTGAGCTGTTCGGTATTGGCGCAACGCGGCGACAGCATGCAGCGCGATTACTGGTATACCGTGGCAAGAAATGCGCGCGATTTGGAATCCGCAGTCAGCGTGGGCAACAAAGCGGCCGAGCGGACACTTCGGCGTTTGCAGGCTCGCAGCCTCAGCACGCGGCAGTGTCCGGTGCTGTATTGCGCGGAAACCGCTTCCGGTTTGCTAAGTTCGTTTATCGGCGCAATCAGCGGCGGCAATCTCTATCGCAAATCGTCATTTTTGCTGGATGCATTGGATACCCGAGTTTTTCCTGAATTTGTCCGCATCCACGAGCAGCCCTACTTAAAAGGCGCTTTGGGCAGCGGCGCGTATGACGGCGAAGGTGTCGCCACCCAAACTCGCGATATCGTCAGCGGCGGTATTTTACGTGGCTATGTATTGAGCACTTATTCCGCCCGCAAGCTGGGAATGCGCAGTACAGGCAATGCCGGTGGCGTGCATAATTTAACGATCGATCCGGGCAAGCTTGATTATCAGGGCCTGTTAAAAGAACTGAATACCGGTTTGTTGGTCACCGAACTGATGGGGCAGGGCGTCAATATGGTGACCGGCGATTATTCGCGCGGCGCTGCGGGGTTCTGGGTGGAAAACGGTGAAATCCAGTGTCCGGTTGAGGAAATCACCATTGCCGGTAACCTGAAAGACATGCTTAAAAACATCGTTGCCGTGGGCAATGACGTCGATTATCGCGGCAATATCCGTACCGGCTCCATACTGGTTGAGCGGATGTCGATTGCCGGGGAATAAGTGGATCAATTCACCACGAAGACACGAAGAAGAACAAGGTGAGCTTCGTGTCTTCGCGGTGAGATGTCTTATATCATAAGCTTTTAACAATATCCTCGATCAACTGCGGGCCGCGATAAATAAGCCCGCTGTATATCTGCACCAGACTCGCTCCGGCTGTTAATTTTTCCTGTGCGTCGTCCGCAGTTAAAATCCCGCCTGCCGCAATAATAGGAATCTTGCCATTCAGTTCCGCCGCCAATCCACGCACGACCAACGTAGACTTTTCCTTAACCGGCGCACCGCTTAAACCGCCTGCTTCATTGGCAAGCGGATGGTCGGCAATCATGTCGCGGGCAATGGTGGTGTTGGTTGCAATCACGCCGTCAATTTCAAACTCCAGCAACAGTTTGGCGATATGGATTATTTCATCGTCGGTCAGATCGGGCGCGATTTTCAGGGCTAAAGGCACGTATTTTCCGTGTTCCTGTTGCAGTTTCAATTGTTCTTCTTTTAAGGCAGAAATCAGGCTTTTGATTTCATCGCCCTGCTGTAACTGGCGTAGATTCTTGGTGTTCGGGGAGGAAATATTAATGGTGATGTAGCTGGCAGCGGTATAAGCCTTGCGCAAGCCGATCAAATAATCGTCCGCCGCATTCTCAATCGGTGTGTCGAAATTTTTGCCGATATTAATGCCCAGAATGCCGCAGTAACGGCTTTGTTTTACCTGAGTCAGCAGGTGGTCTATGCCCAGGTTGTTAAAGCCCATGCGGTTGATAATCGCCTGATGCTCAGGCAGCCTGAACAAGCGCGGTTTCGGATTACCCGGTTGCGGGCGCGGCGTTACCGTGCCTATTTCGACAAAGCCGAAACCCAATGCGGCCAGCGCATTAATATAATCGCCGTTTTTATCCAGGCCGGCGGCAAGTCCGACCGGGTTTTTAAAGTCCAGTCCCATGATGTTGACAGGTTTGCGGTCAATTTCCGGGTAGATGAGTTTGGACAAGCCCGAAATATAGGCCGTGTTCAGCAGTTTGAGCGTCACTTCGTGAGCGGTTTCAGGATCCAAGGAAAATAACAGGGGGCGTAGTAACGGATAAAGATTCATAAATGTGGCTAATAGAAGTTCATGTAGTGGAGGCTACCGGCCGGCCGCCCATTAAAATCAGTGTGTGCTGTTTAGTTGATAAGGCTCCGGCGCTACCTGTGTCGTGCGCTGCAAAACAAGATCGACCAGCAGTTGCGCCGATGCAGGTCCCATCGCCAAGCCGTTTCTAAAATGACCGGCATTAATGCATAAATTGTCGATTTCGGGATGTTTATCGATATACGGTATGCCGTGTTCAGTACCCGGTCTTAAGCCGGCCCAGTGTTTAATTAGCGGGCAGTCGTTAAGTGATGGTAACAAGTTTAGTGCAAATGCATTCAGCCGGTCTCGGGCTTGTGTCGTAGTTGTCTTATTAAAGTCATCCTGCTCTACCGTGCTGCCCGCCAGAATCTTACCGTCACGTCGCGGAATAAGATATTGATCGCCATCCAGCACCATGTAACTCAGTGTTTCCGGTTGGGCATCAAATAACAGCATTTGTCCCTTAACGGGCGCTATTTTCGGAACATCGTCGATGGCAGCGGGAAAGAACTGCCGAAACAACTGACCGGTCCAGGCGCCCGCAGTGATAATCAACTGATTGACCACGAACTGACCGGATGAGGTTTGTATTGAGGTAATGCGGTTTTTAGTGAGGTTAATGGCGGTTAACTCGCAATGTTCCAGTAGCGTAGCGCCTTTGTTAAGCAGGTCTTGTTTTAATGATTTAACCAGTCTTGGATTGCGCGCTTGGGCAATCTCGGGTAGCCAAAGCGGCTGGTCGGGGACTGTATTAAGCATGTTAAAAAAATCCGCACCGGCGGGCCGATATGAAATAGCGTTAGCATCGCACCAGTTAACAGCCGCAGTAAGGTCTGGATTTTTAACGATCAGTAAGCCGCAGGGATTCCATTCCGGGTCTATCAGGGTTTCGTCAGTCAGTTGCGAGGCCAAGGCGGGATAGAGTTTCAGGCTTTGTAGCACCAGGCGAGTGATGGCGTCCGGTTGTCGCCACGGGTAAAGCGGCAGCAAAATGCCGCCGCCCGCCCAGGATGACTCCTGGCCCAGTTTGTTTTTTTCAATAATCGTGACGGTAGCGCCAGCTTTAATAAACTCGCGGGCAGTTAACAGGCCGATAATGCCGCCGCCAATGATGGTAATATCCGGGGTGTTGGTCATGTGTGTTGGTAAAAAATCAGTGCAAAAAATAAATATTCTTGTTGGTGGGTAGGGCTAAACAGTTAATTATAACTACCGCGACTATGGCTGGTTTGTTATTGGTAAGCCGCCTGTTCGCTAAAATCCACATAAATCATTGAAACCAATATATATGGTATATGGTTTTGGCTTGGTGCGTGAGTGGTGATTAAAAAATCGATTAAACCAAGCGGGTAAGCCGCATTTTCTTAGTCTGGCGCGAATTTTGCCATATTGCCCGGCGGCAAAGTCGTTTTATTTTACCGTAAAGAAGCGGGAAGAATCTTTAACTGTTGTTTGAATATATGGGTTGGAGAAATTGTTGTTTTTTGCATACAAGTAGATATTTCGAATTAGGAATATCTTTATAGTCATTGATAAATAAGGATTAATTAATATTAAAAAAATGGCGTTAAAACTTGTAGGGATTTAGTTTAGCTGCTACTATTATCACCGGAAGATGGGCTTTGTTGTATGAAAGCAAATTTTTATAAAATAACAACCTCATGAGGGGGATAAATGATCAATAAAACTAAATTAGCATTGGGCATTGCGGCAACATTAACAATAGCCGGTGCATTGGTTTCTCCACAAGCTATGGCTATCTCAAAAGCAGATCGCGTTGCAGAAGCGGCAAATAATAAAGTGGACGCATTGGAAGCTCAAATGCAGGCCATGCAGGCTGAATTAAGCAGATTAAGAGCGGAAACGAACCGTCCTCGTTCTAGCGCAGACGCTAGTAAAGTTCAGGAACTGGATCAGTGGATGAACTCGGTTAAGTCGGCTCCAAAAGAAAGCAAAAAAAGCCAAGACAACTTGATATTCTTCCGTGGTGGTTTTGCACGTAATGACACTAAAAGAAATGATTTGTTGACAGGTAATCAATTCGCTGGAAACGCATTGGGCGGAGACCGAACTAATAAAGATGGCTGGTATATAGGGGCCGGGTTCGATTTTGGCTTGACTGATAATGTCTGGGGTCTGATGGACAATACCGACGTGATGGCTGAGTTAATGTTTGATTACAGAAATTTCGGTGCAAAGGACTTTAAAGGCGCCGCTCCAGGTGCTGCAGCAGGAACTGTTGGAGCAAATCCAGCATGTACTCTTATTAACTTGGCAGCGACAGATACAGTTGCTCCTGGTCAAGCTGGTACATTAAACTGCAAGGGAGTCACTGTGTCTCAGCTTACCTTGGCCGCCTCTCCAAAAATAAAATTCATGAAAGGTAGTGCTTTCAGACCTTGGATTATACCATTTGGTTTGACCATTAATGTAATCAGCCCCCCATCTAATGGTGTAACGGTATTGAATCCAGGTATGCAGTTTGGTACAGGTGCTGAGTATGCTATATGGAAAGCGATTAAAGTGGGTGCCGATGTTCGCTATAACTTGACCGGAAGAAGCGTTGATGGTGTAAATACCGACGGTATGACGGCTGGCGGTTACCTCGGTATTGGTTTCTAAGCTAAGCGCTTAAAAACAGATCCGATAAAAGGGAGGGCTTCAAACCCCTCCCTTTTTTTATGTTTGAAGAATTAAAAAGAGGTGCAAGGTAAAGGCTCAAGGTAAAATAGCTCCTTTTCCGGTTCTTGCCGGAAAACAAATCAAATTTAACGCTACAAATCATGAAGACTCTTTATCCAGAAATTTTGCCTTATCAAATGTTTTTCCTGAAAACCGGCAGTAAACATGCTGTGTATGTGGAGCAAAGCGGCAACCCTGACGGCATTCCTGTTATTTTTCTGCACGGTGGGCCGTGTTCCGGCACCAGGCCCGACCACCGGCGTTTTTTTAATCCCAAGCTTTATCGCATTATTCTGTTCGATCAACGCGGCTGCGGCTTGTCGTTGCCTTTTGGCGAGCTGGAAAACAATACCACCCAGGATTTAATCGATGATATGGAGGGTATCCGTCATCAGCTGGCTATTGATCAATGGCTGGTGTTTGGTGGTTCGTGGGGCGGAGCGCTGGCTTTATTGTATGCCCAGCAGCATAAAGATAAAGTAATGGGTTTGATTATTCGCGCGGTATTTCTGGCGCGGCAGCAGGATTTGGACTGGTTTGCCAAGGATGGCGCAGGCAAGATTTATCCCGAGCAATGGCAGCGATTGATTGAAAGTATCCCGGAACAGGGGCGGGACAATCCGGTGCAGGGGCTGTGCGATGTATTGTGGGGTGAAGACGAGATAGCACAAAGACGGGCCGCCAAGGAGTGGATGACCTGGGGAGCGCAAGTATCATTAGGCAACGATTATCAGCCGAGTCCGAAAGACGCTCATGCGACGGAGAAAATGGTTAAACAGGTCTGTATGGAATTGCATTACGCCAAGCAACATTATTTTATTGGGGAAAACCAGATACTGGATAACTGCAGTGGCTTGGATGAAATTCCAACGGTTATTATTCATGGGCGCCATGATTTTGTCTGCCCGATGGAAGCCGGTTACAGTCTGCGTAAAGTATTGCCGAATGCTGAATATATCGTATTGCCCAATGCCGGGCATGTTGCGCAGGGCAAAGAAATGATTAATGCGTTGGTTGCAGCAACCGACAAGTTTGCAGAACAGCATGACTATAATCAGAAATCGTCCTGAATTTACATTCAGCTGCCCCATAAAGCCATAAATGCTTTATCATTGATACAAATTAATAAGCCCTCCAGATTGCCGCAACTTATGGAAAACACGTTTGAAACGCGAAATCCATAATGTCTTGGGCGACTGGAAGCACATTTTTATACCGATAAATGAAATTACATGATGAAAAGCTCCGCAAACTGGGCTTAGCTGTTATTCAGGTGGAAACACAGGCGATTGCCGCATTGGCCGACCGGATTAATGACGATTTTGTGTTTGCCTGTAAGTTAATGTTCAATTGTAACGGTCGTGTTGTGGTTACCGGCATGGGTAAATCAGGGCATATTGCCGGTAAAATTGCCGCGACTTTAGCCAGTACCGGAACGCCGGCTTTTTTTGTGCATTCGGGCGAAGCCAGTCATGGCGATTTGGGTATGATTACCCGGCAGGATGTGGTGCTGGCTTTATCGAATTCCGGGGAAACCGAGGAAGTTTTAACGATATTGCCGATTATTAAGCGACTGGGCGTACCGTTAATAGCCATGACCGGAAATCCGGCCTCAACGCTGGCCAAATTTGCCACCACCCATATCAACGTGGCTGTTGAGCAAGAAGCTTGCCCGCTGGGCCTCGCGCCTACCTCCAGTACCACGGCGGCCTTGGTGATGGGCGATGCGCTGGCGGTTTCCTTGCTTGAGGCGCGCGGCTTTACCCGCGATGATTTTGCCTTGTCTCATCCCGGCGGCAGTTTAGGCAAGCGACTGTTATTGATGGTCGGCGATATTATGCATGCCGATGAGAAAGTGCCTGTCGTTTCGGAGTCTGCGCTTATCAGTCATGCCTTGCTGGAAATGACCGAAAAAAAGCTGGGCATGACGGCGATTGTCGACGCGGATAATCGCGTCGCCGGCATTTTTACCGACGGCGATTTGCGGCGGATGCTGAGCAGAAACCTTGATATACACAAGACCGCTATCACCGAAGTCATGACCCCTAATTGCGCGGTTATTTCTGCGGATATTCTGGCGGCTGAAGCCATGCAAATTATGGAACGAAAAAAGATTAACGCGTTAATTGTTGTTGATGGGCAGCAAAGAGCGATAGGCGCTTTGAATATGCATGACCTGATTCGTGCAGGAATCGTGTGATGACGGACATGCCAAATAAGCCGGCTATTTTGGAAAAAGCCAGGAAGCTCAAATTGCTGATTCTCGACGTGGATGGGGTATTGACGGACGGCAGGTTGTTTTTCGACGCTGAGGGCAACGAATACAAGTCGTTTCACGCGAGGGACGGGCACGGTATCAAGTTGTTGCGGCAGACCGGCGTCGAGGTCGCGGTTATTTCAGGACGCAAATCGAATTCGGTCGCGCTACGTATGAAAAACCTGGGCATTGAGCATGTGTATCAGGGCCATGAAAATAAAATCGCCGCGTTTAATGAGATTATTGAGCTTATGGGCATAACCCATGAACAGGCGGCGCACGTCGGCGATGATTTGCTGGATTTGCCGATAATGATCAGAGTCGGCCTAGCGATTGCGGTTAATGATGCCAACTTTGCCGTTAAACAGCGCGCCGATTGGTGTACGACGCTGCCTGGAGGGCAGGGCGCAGTCAGGGAAGTCTGTGATTTTATTATGCAGGCGCAAGGACGTTTTGATGAAATATTGAATGCTTACCTGACTCGCGAGAGCACGAAGTGAAATGACCCGGTTAAATGGAAATTACAGTTATCTGTATCTGGTCATTATCGCGGTAATGAGCTGGTGGCTGATTAAATTGACCGGTTCTGATGAGTTTGGCCGCATAGCGGTCCCGGCGCACAGTCCTGATTATTTCAGCAACGGCTATACGAAATGGGAAATGGGCGAGCTTGGCAGGCCGAAAAGCAAATTGATTGCTGATGAAATGATTCATTACAGCGATGACAGCACCACGCACATGGTAAAGCCATTAATGTTTTTTTATAACGAGAAAACGCCGCCGTGGATAATTAAGTCAGAAACCGGTGTTTTGTCTGCTGATGGTAAGGATTTGTTGCTAACCGGCAAGGTCTATGTTGACAGGGCTGCTGCGGTGGGCGTCAGGGAGCTTAAAATCTATACCTTCAATTTAAAAGTAAAGCCGGAAACCAGTTATGCAGAAACGGATGCGTGGGCAGAGTTGATCAGCTTGCCAAACTGGACTACAGGTGTCGGTATGAAGCTGACTTTTGCGGAACCGATCCATCTGGAATTGCTCTCTAATGTAAAGGGTAACTATGAAACAAAATAAAAACCTTCGCTGCCGCATGTTACGTGGGAGTGGCTGCTGTTTACTGCTGTTGGCGCTTTATAGTGCGGGCGCTTACGCCTTGGAAAGCGACGGCGATCAGCCGATCATTATCGATTCAAATACGGCGACTTATGATGATGTAAAAGCCACCAGCACTTATACCGGTAATGTGATCTCAATTCAGGGCAGCATTCGGGTGAACTCGGATAAGCTGGTCGTTTATTTTATAGACGGTGAAGCTGATAAAATGGTGTTTACAGGCAATCTCGCCAAATTTAAACAAACGCCTAATGAGGGCGACCAGGATATAACCGGTGAAGCGTTAACAGGCGAGTATTATCCTAAAAAGAATTTGTTGATTTTGATTGATAAAGCCACCGTCTGGCAAGGCAGCGGCGCTTATTCCAGTGACTTTATTGAATACGATTTGAAAACCTCGCTGGTTAAAGCGGGAGAAAAAGAATCCGCCGGTAAACGTGTCCATGTCGTATTGCAGCCGAAAGCTAAAGAACAGCCGGCCGCAAAGGGTGATGGCAAATGATGGGGCGCAGGGTTGAGGGTATGACGTGCAGGGCGCAAGATACCAAACGATGTTCTTTTTATTTTTCACCTTTCACCCTTTAAACATGACCAGACTAGCCGCAAAACAGCTGATTAAGAGCTACAATAAACGCAATGTGGTTAACGGTGTTTCATTGCATGTCGATACCGGTGAAGTTGTTGGTTTACTGGGGCCTAACGGTGCAGGAAAAACTACCAGTTTTTACATGATGGTGGGCCTGATTAAAGCGGATGAAGGTGAAATTACCCTGGATTCACAGGTTATTACCCATCATCCGATGCATTTGAGGGCGCAATTAGGGATAGGTTATTTGCCGCAGGAACCCTCGGTTTTTCGAAAACTGAGTGTGGCGGACAACTTGCGTGCAGTTTTACAAATTCGTTCCGATTTAACGCAAGGACAGGCGGAATTGGTGATTGAGGAATTGTTGCAGGAGTTTCATATCCTGCATCTGCGCGACCAAACTGCTTTGGGCTTGTCGGGCGGTGAAAGGCGGCGTGTCGAAATTGCCAGGGCATTGGCGACCAACCCTCAGTTTATATTGCTGGACGAGCCGTTTGCCGGTGTTGATCCGATATCGGTAGATGATATAAAAAAAATCATCGAGCATTTGAAATATCGCGGCATTGGCGTATTGATTACCGAACATAATGTCAGGGAAACATTAGGCATTTGCGATCGTGCGTATATACTTAACGACGGCAGGGTGATCGCCGAAGGCGGCGCGGAAGCTATCGTTGCCAATGAGGAAGTGCGTAAAGTTTATTTAGGCAATAATTTTAGTCTTTAATTTAGGGGGCAATCTCTTGCAGTTGTCCTAACCAAGAACAGAGTAACCACAGGGGACATCCCCTACTAAATTGTGTGACCGAATGAAACAATCCTTACATCTTCGACTGGGTCAACAACTGGCTATGACGCCGCAATTGCAGCAGGCGATCAAGTTGTTGCAGATGTCGACATTAGAATTGCAGCAGGAAATTCAGCAGGCTCTTGAGTCTAATATGATGCTGGAAGTTAATGAGGAAGAAAACACCGTTCAGGAAGCCGAAATAACGCCGGAGAAAAAAGTCGATAATACCGATTTGCTGACCAGTCAAGGTTCGCAAACGGATATGCCGGATGAGTTGCCCATTGATTCTTCCTGGGATGATGTTTATGAATACGCCATGGAGTCGGGCGCCAATTCAGCTGAGACTGTTGAATTTGAAACGCAGCGTAGTAAATCCTCAACCTTGCTGGATCATTTGCTATGGCAAGTGGAGTTGACCTCCTTTTCAGAGCGGGATCATGCCATTGCCATGGCTATTATTGATTCGATCAATGAAGACGGCTATCTGAGCAGTAGTCCCGAAGAAATTTTTCAGGGCTTGCAGAGCCAATTAGACGATCTGGATTTCGACGAAGTGAACGCGGTGCTGCACAGGGTACAAAATTTCGACCCGGCCGGCGTTGCAGCGATCGATTTAAAAGATTGTTTGAGATTACAGATACAGCAGTTGCCGGAGGGTACGCCTTATAAAGAGGAGGCGCTGACTCTGGTTACCCGATATTTGGATTTGTTGGCTACGCATGAGCAGTCAAAACTCATGCGTAAGCTGGGCGTGACAGAGCGGCAACTGGATGAGGTGGTGGCGTTAATCAGAACCCTGGATCCCAAGCCGGGCGCGCAGATACAAGATTCGGATTCCGAATATGTTATCCCCGATGTTTACGTGGTTAAACAAAACGATAAATGGCAAGTCAACCTGAATCCCGATATAGCGCCTAAATTACGCATCAATCCCTTTTATTCAAGCATGATAAAAAGGGCGGATAACAGCAAGGATAATACCTGTATGAAAGATCATTTGCAGGAAGCAAGATGGTTTATTAAAAGTCTTCATAGCCGTAACGATACCTTATTACGTGTTGCCCGCTGTATCGTGGAAAAGCAAACCGGGTTTCTGGAGCATGGCTCCATTGCAATGAAGTCTATGGTGTTAAGGGATATTGCCGAAGAACTGGAATTACACGAGTCGACTATATCCAGGGTGACAACGCAAAAATTTATGCATACTCCCAACGGTATTGTCGAATTTAAGTATTTTTTTTCCAGTCATGTTTCAACAGAAGGAGGAGGGGAGTGCTCGTCTACGGCCATCAGGGCGTTTATTAAAGAGCTAATCAGCAATGAAAATCTGGCAAAACCGTTAAGTGATAGTAAAATAGCCGAGCTATTAAAAGAAAAGGGCATTAATGTTGCTAGAAGGACAATTGCCAAGTATCGCGAAGCGATGCTCATTTCATCATCAAGCCAGCGTAAGCGCATTTTATAACGCTATCTGGCACCCATAAAAAAACCAATCATTCACCATTAAAGGAGTTCATCTCATGCAAGTCATCGTAACAGGCCATCATCTTGAAGTAACCGACGCGTTAAAAGCCCACATCGACTCAAAATTTGAAAAATTAGCACGTCATTTTGATAATGTTACCGATGTACACGTCATTTTAAGCGTGGAAAAGTTAATTCAAAAGGCTGAAGCAACGCTGCAATTGAGCGGCGCTAAATTGTTCGCCGAAGATCATCAGGAAGATATGTATGCAGCCATTGATGCTATGGTGGATAAGTTAGATCGTCAAATTATCAAGCATAAAGAAAAAACCGGACAGCATAGATAAGATAGGCAAAAGACGAAAGGCGAAGGGCTGAAAAAGCTTTCTTTGCCTTTCGCCCTTGGCCCTTCGCCTGATTTCTTATGAAACTATTAATCGTCAGCGGCCTTTCCGGTTCCGGTAAAAGTATCGCCTTGGATACGCTGGAAGATTGCGGTTATTACTGCATCGATAATCTACCCGTGACCTTGCTGGAAGACTTTATTAACCATGTCATGCTGGTGGATAAGCTTACCTATGCAAAAACGGCCATAGGCATTGATGCCAGGAATCAGAGCGAAAGCCTGGCCAATTTTTCCGAAAGCCTGGAGCTAATACGCAATAAGCAGATTGATTGCGAAATCATCTTTATGCAGGCTGAAGAGTCTACCTTGTTGAAACGCTATAGCGAAACCCGACGACGGCATCCGTTGACGGATTCGAATGTGCCGTTAAGAGAAGCGTTAAAGATTGAAAAGGAAATGTTGACGCAGGTTGCCAGGCACGCCAGCGTGGTCATCGATACCAGTCGAACGCATTACCACGAGTTGCGTGAACTTATCAGAGACCAGGTCGGCGAAAGGGATGTCAGGCATATTTCCTTGCAGTTTCAATCCTTCGGGTTTAAACATGGCGTTCCATTGGATGCCGATTTTGTATTTGACGCCCGCAGTTTGCCGAATCCTTATTGGATTCCGGAGTTGCGCGGATTAACAGGAAAAGATCAGCCGGTAATCGACTTTCTTAATGGGCAAGAACTGGTTGCCGAGCTTTTTAAAGATATTACGGTTTTTCTTGAACGCTGGATTCCGCGATTCGAGGCTGAAGGACGCAGTTATTTGACAGTAGCGATAGGGTGTACAGGCGGTCAGCATCGCTCGGTTTATCTGGTGGATGCATTCGCCAAGCAGTTTAAAGGCCCTTTCTTGAATGTAATTGTCCGCCACCGGGAATTGCAATAAGTTTTTTGGAAGCTGTTTATCAAGTCAAAATAGTAGTGTAAAGACGTTGCAGTGCAACGTCTTTACAGCCGATTTATTTCAACGATAGCGTTTCAGCTCGACCTATCATCTCAATGGACAGCTTGTCTTCCTTACATAGCCAACCTATGGCGCGGTGAACATCATTTTTATTGATGCCTGTTTCAGTGGTAACTTTATTGACACTGGAGGGTCCGTTATTATCCAGATATTTCCAGACTATTCCTGCTGCATCGCCGATTGTATTAGACATAGTGGTCACCTTTAGCTTGGATTGTTGTGTTAAGAAATCTTGGTTTGATGTTCAGGCAGCACAATATTTAATTCCAGTGTCTCCTGAGTATCGTTTTGTTCAAAATTAACGGATATGGCATCTTGCTCTACGTTAACGTATTTTCGAATAACTTCCAGCAATTCTTTTTGCAATTGAGGAAGGTAAGAGGGTTGATTTCTGGAGCTGCGTTCGTGAGCAACCAGAATTTGCAGTCTTTCCTTGGCGAGTGATGCCGAGCTGGCTTTAGATTTCTTAAAATAATCCAGTAAACTCATTATTTGCCTCCGAAAAGCTTCCCAAACAGGCCTTTCTTCTCATCAATGAATCGATGCGGTCTATCTTCGCCCAAATAGCGAGCAACAATATCCGCGTAAGCTTGGCCTGCGTCACTTTTTTCGTCAAGAATAACAGGTGTGCCGGAATTCGACGCATTGAGTACCGATTTTGATTCCGGGATAACGCCCAGCAAATGCAGCGATAAAATTTCCTGTACATCATCCACGCTTAACATTTCACCTAATTTTACCCGGTCCGGCGAGTAGCGCGACAATAACAGGTATTCCCTGATAGGTTCTTCGTTTTGTTCGGCCCGGCGTGATTTGCTGGATAAGATACCTAGCATACGATCAGAGTCCCTGACTGAAGAGACTTCAGGGTTGGTTACAATAAACGCATCGTCGGCAAAATACATGGCCAAATGAGCGCCTTTTTCAATGCCGGCAGGGGAGTCGCAGACTATGTATTTAAATTCTTTTTTGAGTTCGTCTAAAATTTTGCCTACACCTTCCTGGCTCAGGGCGTCCTTATCCCGAGTTTGCGAGGCAGGCAGAATGTAAAGCAGGTTGCAGTTTTTATCGCGTATCAAGGCTTGGTTAAGACTTGCCTCGCCGTTGATGACGTTGACGAAATCATAAACAACGCGGCGCTCGCAACCCATGATTAAATCGAGGTTACGCAAACCCACATCAAAATCGATGACCGCTGTTTTGTGACCTTTTTTTGCAAGCCCCATGGCTATAGCGGCGCTTGTGGTTGTCTTACCAACGCCACCTTTACCCGATGTTACGACTATGATTCGTGCCACAAATTTTTCCTCCAAAGAGCAATATAAATTAAATATCTTTAATAACTAAAGTATGGTTTTGTAAGTAGATTTGAACGGGCTGGTTGAGAACGGCGCCATTTAAATCTTCGCTGATCTTGTAATTTCCGGCAATCGAAATAAGCTCAGCTTGTAAATCGGAACAGAAAATACGCGCTTCCGTATTGCCTTGTACGCCCGCCAGAGCCCGGCCTCTTAACGAGCCGTAAACATGAATATTGCCTTCGGCCATGATTTCAGCACCGGCACTGACCTGAGCTAAAATGATCAAATCACCTGAAGCATAAATGCGTTGGCCGGAACGGACAGGATGGGTGATCAGTGTAGCGGCTTCAGCAACGACTTGCGGTTCGGGTGTCGCTGTTTCAGGCTCAGGAGTTTGTTGTTTTTGCGTTCCGGAAGAGACCGCGGTGCTGTGGCCCGAATGTACGGGAATTCCAAGTTCCAACGCCTGTTGGTTCTGTTGTGCAACGCCGCCGCGTATGCCTATCGGTAACAAGCCCAGCTTGCGGATGATGTTGATGAGTTCGGTAACATCAATGTCGAGATCGTGTTTATTCAGTTCCTGCAAGTCAAACACCAACGGCGAGTTTTTGAAAAACTCAGGTGCCAGATGGATTTTTTCTTGTAATTGTTGTTCGATAGTAATGGCATCATTACTGGCTAAAACCAAAACAGGCACAGAAAAAGTGCTGCTTTTAAATTCCAGTGCGGGTGAGTGATGATCGTTCTGTTGAGAGTCTGTTGACATCCGTTAAATCTGGTTAGTCAGGGATTGTATTGATTCTAACATTGCTGGTAAAAAAAATCATTTTTACAGTGTTGATAGACAATTTCTTCTATAGGTCGGAGCGCTTCTGAGATAAGCGTTCGACCAAAAACCTTCCGCGTAATGCTACCCTCAGAATATTTCAATGAACCGATATTTTATCTTAATGGCAGTAGAAGGGCTGATGTTGACTGTAAAGAAGGCTTTATAAATGGCCTCGGCTATCAAAACCATTTGTTTTATATGGTGTTTGTTGTTCCAGTGAAGCGGTCTTAGCTTGCAATCTTGGACATTATCCTTTAACTTAGGAAGACATCCGTAAAGGCTAGGGGTGCTTCCTTGTTTCCATGTACTGCATGGGATAAGGAGGCTGAGAAAAACCCTTTGAACCTGACCCCGGTTAATACCGGCGTAGGAAAGCCCTGACTTCCCTGCGCCTTATTGTTTTGTTGTTGGAGATAAACATGAGCGCTGTCCTTAAAGAAGTTACGTCTACTGAAGCCAGTAGCGTAAAGATCGATTCCTACCCCGCATCGGAAAAAATATATGTTCAAGGCAGTCGCCCCGACATACAGGTTCCGATGCGTAAAATCACCTTATCCGACACTCCGGTGCATTTCGGCTCGGAAAATGGCGCAGAAAAAAACCCGCCGCTTTATGTTTACGATACCTCGGGTGTTTACACCGATCCCAATGTCGAAGTCGACTTGAAAAAAGGTCTGGGCGCGATTCGTTCAGCCTGGATTGCAGAGCGGAACGATACCGAAGAATTGTCAGGCCCCAGCTCGGAATTCGGTCGTCAACGCCTTGAAGATCCGGCTACCGCCGAACTGCGTTTTGAGCATATCCGTAAACCGCGCAGGGCAAAAGCCGGAAAAAACGTATCGCAAATGCACTATGCCAGACAGGGCATCATCACGCCGGAGATGGAATACATCGCCATTCGTGAGAACCAAAAAATGGAAGAAATGCGCCATTTATGGAAAGACCAGCACCCCGGCGATTCTTTCGGCGCGTCGATTCCCGATACCATTACCCCTGAGTTCGTCCGTGACGAAGTGGCCAGAGGCCGGGCGATTATCCCGTGCAATATCAACCATCCTGAACTGGAGCCGATGATTATCGGCCGCAACTTTTTGGTTAAAATCAACGGCAATTTGGGCAACTCGGCGGTGACCTCGTCTATCGAGGAAGAAGTCGAGAAAATGCTCTGGGGTATCCGTTGGGGCGGCGATACCATCATGGATTTATCCACCGGTAAGAACATACACGAAACCCGCGAGTGGATTTTACGCAACTCGCCGGTACCTATCGGCACCGTGCCCATCTATCAGGCCCTGGAAAAAGTCAACGGCAAAGCCGAAGACCTGACCTGGGAAATCTTCCGCGACACCTTGATCGAGCAAGCCGAACAGGGCGTGGATTACTTTACGATTCATGCCGGGGTGCGTTTGCATCATGTTCCGTTAACCGCAAAACGCATGACCGGCATCGTTTCGCGCGGCGGTTCGATCATGGCGAAATGGTGTCTGGCGCATCATACCGAAAGCTTTTTGTATACGCACTTTGAAGAAATCTGCGAAATCATGAAAGCCTACGATGTGTCTTTCTCATTAGGCGACGGCCTGCGTCCGGGATCAATCTATGACGCCAATGATGCCGCGCAATTCGGGGAATTGGAAACGCTGGGCGAACTGACCAAAATCGCCTGGAAACATGATATTCAAACCATGATAGAAGGCCCGGGTCATGTGCCGTTGCATATGATTAAAGTCAATATGGAAAAACAGCTGGAAGAGTGCGGCGAAGCGCCTTTCTATACCTTGGGCCCGCTGACCACCGACATCGCTCCCGGTTACGACCATATTACCTCGGCGATAGGCGCGGCCAATATCGGCTGGTACGGTTGCGCGATGCTTTGCTACGTGACCCAAAAAGAGCATTTGGGCTTGCCGAACAAGCAGGATGTCCGCGAAGGTATTGTGACTTACAAAATCGCCGCCCATGCAGCCGACCTGGCTAAAGGCCATCCCGGCGCACAGGCGCGCGATAACGCGATGTCCAAAGCGCGTTTCGAATTCCGCTGGGAAGATCAGTTCAACATCGGCCTCGATCCTGAAAAAGCCCGCGAATTTCATGACGAAACCTTGCCTAAAGATTCGGCCAAAGTTGCGCATTTTTGCTCCATGTGCGGCCCGCATTTCTGCTCGATGAAAATCAGCCAGGATGTGCGCGATTATGCGACGGCAAAAGGCATTGCCGAGGAAGAAGCTTTAAAACTGGGCATGGATGAAAAGTCCAGGCAGTTTCTTGAAGAAGGCGCCGATATTTATCATAAGATATAGGCGCAAAATTTAAGAGCTATCACCACGAAGACACGAAGGACGCGAAGTTTTTATCTTTGTTTTCTTCGTGTCTCGGCAACTGCTCCTGAGTCGCCAGAGCGCCTACTTTTGGTGCTCTCGATCGCTGTTCCAGACGCGATTCTACCTCCCCCATCCGTGGTGTCGTACCTTCTGCGTTCATGCAAGTCGTCGGCAACTGCTCCTGCATTAGTATGAGGGACGCATTGCACACCCTGCTTATCAAAACTAAGGAAAACAATGGGCGCTTATCAACATATTTTACTGGCCGTAGATTATTCCGAGCATGGCGATTTGGTTGCCCGAAGGGCAAAAGATTTGGCCGAAAAATACCAGGCTAAATTGAGCATTGTTCATGTGCTGGATAATATTCCCATGCCGGATACCGGTTATGGCGCAGTGATTTCACTAGCTGAAGATTCAGGCTATGAGCTACTTGAAGCGGAGAAAGCCCGGTTAATGCAGATTGGCGATCAGCTGGGTGTCGCCCAGGCTAATCGTTGGATGATTTGGGGCGCGCCCAAGCAGGAGATTGCCCGGTTTGCCGAGCGGGAAAGTATTGATCTAATCGTTGTCGGCTCCCATGGGCGGCATGGCCTGTCGTTATTGTTGGGTTCAACGGCAAACAGTGTTTTGCATCATGCCGGATGCGATGTGATGGCGATTCGATTGCTGAACGGCTAGTTTTAGATGCTATAATTTTTAGCACGGTTAGCGTATTTAGGAATCAAGCGAGTGAGCCGGACTCGTCCTGAATGACACAACAGCTTAACCTGATACCTGGTAGATGCTCCAAAACACTTCAAGAAACATCACTCAAGGAATGTAGCATGTCAAACAATATTGCTTTCACGTCGAGCCTAAGGTCAAAATTAATCCTGATGGCCGCCATCCCGGCATTAGCCCTGCTTTATTTTGCCGGGTCGGGCGTTATTGAGAGACAGTCGATCTCTAAAGAGATGGTCAAGCTGGAATCGCTGGTCGATGTTTCTGTTAAAATCGGTGCTCTGGTACATGAAATGCAGAAAGAGCGCGGCATGAGCGCCTCTTTCCTCGGCAGCAAGGGTGTTAAGTTTGCCGCCGAATTGCCGGAGCAACGCGCGAAAACCGATAAGACTGCTGAAACGCTCCAAACGACACTGAAAAACTTTGATTCGGGCAGTTACAGTGACGGACTGAAGATGCTGTTGGATACCGCGGTGAGTAATTTGGCGGAGCTGACCGCCAAGCGCGGCATCATCAGCGCTCTTGGTATGGATGGAATGCAATCGAGCGCTTATTACAGCAAGACCATCGCTTCCCTACTCGATGTTCCCGCCCAAGTCTCCACGCTCAGCAGTCACAGCGAAATTTCCCGTCTGGCCTCTTCGTATTCAAGTTTGCTCAAAGCCAAGGAGCGTGCCGGTATGGAGCGGGCCTTACTGACGACGGTATTTGCCGTAGACCAGTTTACGCCTGACACCTTGAACCGCTTCCTGAAAAATTTTTCCGCTCAGGATGTTTATACCGAGATGTTTCTAGCCTATGCCCAGGACAGCCAACAGGCGTTTTACAAGGCCAAGGTATCGGGTCCGGCAGTCGATGAAGTTGCCAGGATGAAAAAAATAGCCATGGACAAAGGTATTGAACCTGGGTTGGGCATTGATCCTATCTACTGGTTCAAAACGGCGACTGAAAAAATTGACCTGATCAAGGAAGTCGAGAATAAACTCTCAGGCGATCTTCTCGATGCTACCAGCGAATTCAAGAACAATGCTCGGCGCATGGCGATATTCTTCGCCGTGCTAACCGTTCTGTCCATCCTGATGACTGTTGTCTTGACCCTTCTTATCAGCCGGGGAATTTTAAGTTCGATTAACAGGCTTCAGCAAGTGGCGAGGGCCATTGAAAGTGGCGATTTGAGTTCTGATATAGACATTCGGCAAAAGGATGAGCTGGGAGACCTGTTACGCTCCATGAGTATCATGCAGCAACAATTGCTGACGCGTACAATGAAAGATCACAAAGAGCATGACGAATCCCTGTGCCTTAAAATTGCGCTGGACGGTATTACGTCTAACGTGATGGTGGCTGACAATGAGCGCAACATTATCTATTTGAATCCGGCGGTACTCGCTATGATGCAGCACGCCGAGTCCGACATACGCAAGGCTTTACCCAAGTTTGATTCCAGTAAATTATTGGGGGCAAACATGGATGTTTTTCACAAAAATCCTGCGCATCAGCAACAATTGCTTGGTACGTTAAGTTCGATTTTTCGTAGTGAGATTTACATTGGAGGGCGCACTTTTTATTTGATAGCTAATCCTATTAGTGACGAACAGGGACAAAGAATCGGCTCGGTGGTGGAATGGAAGGATCGAACCGCTGAAGTGGCGATCGAGCAGGAAGTTGCAAAAGTGGTCAGTGGCGCTGTGTTAGGTGATTTTAACCAGCGTATTAACGAGGAAGATAAAGAAGGCTTCTTCCTGCAATTGGCGCAAGGCGTTAATGAGCTGATGGGAATCAGTTCTACCGGCCTGAATGAAGTAGTGCGCGTACTTGGCGCATTGTCCCGTGGCGACTTGACCGAAACCATCACTAATGACTATTCGGGGACTTTCGGTCAACTTAAAGACGATTCCAATTCGACAGTGGAAAAACTGAAAGAGATTGTCAGTCAAATCAAGGAAGCTTCCGAAACGATTAATACCGCAGCGAAAGAAATTGCCGCAGGCAACAATGACCTGTCGCACCGTACCGAAGAGCAAGCCGCCAGTTTGGAACAAACCGCCGCCAGCATGGAAGAGTTGACCTCTACCGTACAGGCTAATAGTCAAAACGCCAAACAGGCCAATCAGCTTGCCGTTGGCGCGACCGACATCGCCGGCCAGGGTGTTAAAGTGGTTGGACAGGTGGTATCGACCATGGAAGGCATTAATGAGTCTTCACGCAAGGTCGTGGACATCATCTCGGTGATAGACGGCATTGCTTTTCAAACCAATATTCTCGCGCTCAATGCCGCAGTAGAAGCGGCCCGTGCCGGTGAGCAAGGCCGCGGATTTGCCGTGGTGGCCGTCGAGGTGCGCAATCTCGCGCAACGCGCAGCCGCCGCAGCCGCGGAAATCAAAGGCTTGATTGGCGATTCGGTGGAAAAGGTTGAAGACGGCACCAAGCTGGTTGCCCAAGCGGGAAAAACCATGGAAGAAATCGTTGATGCCATCCGTGGTGTGACGATCATCATGTCCGAGATCAGCGCCGCCTCCATGGAGCAAACATCCGGCATTGAGCAGGTCAATCAGGCGATCGGTCAAATGGACGACGTGACCCAACAGAATGCCGCGTTGGTGGAGCAAGCGGCAGCGGCAGCGGAATCGCTGGAAGAGCAAACGCAAAGCTTGGCGGTTACGGTGGGGCATTTTAAACTGGATGATAACTCGCGTAGTGCGTCTTCCGCATCGTCAAGTTCTTTTGCTTCAGCTCCCCCGCGTAAAGAAACTGCGCCGGTTAGAGCAAGTTCTGCGGTAGCCAAGCCGAAACCGCAGTCAAAACCGGTTGCCAGCGACGAGTGGGAAGAGTTTTAGGTGATTTTAGGGCAGTTGGAGCCGCGACTTCAGTCGCGGTGATGGATCGTCACTGCTTATGCATGAACGCTCATGCGCGACTAAAGTCGCGGCTCCGTTTATGGTTATCCCTGTCTTTTAAAGTAGATACAGATTTAGTTTGTTTTTTGCTTGGGCGGCTTAAAGGTCGCCCGGACAAGCCTTATTTTTTATTTAAAGCCAGTTTGGCTTGGTTCCAGAAAGCATCCAATTCGGCCAGTTCGCAGTCTTTTAGATTCAGGCCGGATTCTTTAACTTGTTGTTCTATATGCTGAAAGCGCATTGAGAATTTTTTTGTGCTTTCCTTGAGCGCGACTTCGGCATTCACGTTTAAATGCCGGGCCAAATTGACCGCGACCAGCAATAAATCGCCGATTTCTTCCTGAATATGCGCCTGATCCCCGGATTGCCAAGCTTCTTTTACCTCATCCAGTTCTTCCAGCACCTTATCAAAAACCGGCAACGCATCCGGCCAATCAAAACCGTAGTTTGCGGCGCGATCCTGTATTTTTTCACACTCAATCAATGCCGGAAGATTATGGGCCACACCTGATAACACACTGTCTTGCTCTCCCGTTTTGTTTTTTTCCTGGCGTTCGTCGGCTTTTGCCTGTTCCCAAGCCTGATGACGTTCTTCATCGGTATTGAAAACGGCATCGGAAAAAACATGCGGATGGCGGCGGATCAGTTTGTCGCAAATGCCCGCTGAAACCTGTTCAAAGTTGAACAGCCCTTGCTCCTCGGCGATCTGGGAATGAAATACCACCTGTAACAGCAGGTCGCCCAGTTCCGAGCGCAAATCGTCCAGGTCATTGCGTTCAATCGCATCGACGACTTCGTAGGCTTCTTCAATCAGGTAAGGAATCAAACTGGTGAAGTCCTGCTTGACGTCCCACGCACAGCCCTGTTCCGGGTGGCGCAGACGCGACATGATGTCTAAGAGGTTTTGGGTGTGTTTTAGCATGAATAGATTGTTGTAATTGTTTCACCACGAAGACACGAAGATCACGAAGAAAAATATAAAACTTCGTGTCCTTCGTGTCTTCGTGGTGAATAAAAAAGAATTAAAACGAAGAGCATGTAGGTCGGGTTAGCATAGCGTAACCCGACACATCGAAGCGGCAAATGTCGGGTTACGCTACGCTAACCCGACCTACAACTACAACTCTAAAACGAAGAGCCGAAATTCTCGCGGTAGCGTTGCTTGAAACTATCCATATCAAATGAATGATTCTGGGTGCCGTTATTTTCGATTTTAATCGCGCCCATTAATGAGGCAACCCTGCCGGTCACTTCCCAGCCCAGGTCATTCATCAAGCCGTATAAAAGCCCTGCGCGATAGGCGTCGCCGCAACCCGTCGGATCGAGTATCGCTTTGGGTTTTGCAGCAGGAATGGTAATGCACTCGCCGTGGGTATAAATTTGAGAACCTTGACCGCCCAAAGTAATGATCAGCGCTTCAACCCGCTCAGCCATTTGTTCCAGCGTCAAGCCGGTACGTTCCTGCATTAACTCGGATTCATAGTCATTCAAGGTCACCCAGGTGGCCTGATCGATAAACTTGAGCAGTTCTTCGCCATTAAACATCGGCATGCCCTGACCCGGATCGAAAATAAACGGTATATCCAGTTCTGCAAACTGTTCGGCATGCAATTGCATGCCGTCCTTGCCATCGGGCGATACGATGCCGATGCTGATTTTCCGGTCAGTCGGCACTGAATTTAAATGCGAAAAGCTCATTGCGCCGGGATGGAATGCGGTAATCTGGTTAGCCTCTTCATCGGTGGTGATATAGGCTTGCCCGGTATAACTGTTGTCCAGAATCTGAATAAACTCGCTGGATAACTGGTTTTGGGCCATCCATTGGGCATAGGGTTCAAAATCATGGCCGACCGTAGCCATGGTTAACGGCTCTTCGCCCAGTAATTTCAGGTTGTAGGAAATGTTACCCGCGCAACCGCCGTATTCGCGCCGCATGACCGGCACCAGGAATGATACATTCAGGATATGGATTTTTTCCGGCAAAATGTGATGCTTAAATTTATCATGAAAAACCATGATGGTGTCGTAAGCCATAGACCCGCATATTAATGCACTCATTGTGTTGTGTTCCTCTTTATTGCCAGGGATGGTATGTATGCCGCAGACTGCCGGTAGCAGTCGCGGTTAAAGTAAAATTAATGCCCAGGTTACCGCAGCCCAGGCCAGTGACATCATAACAGCAGCGGAGCCAATATCTTTGGCGCGCCCCGATAATTCATGATGTTCAAGTCCCACTCTATCGACTACAGCCTCAACCGCTGAATTTAATAATTCGACCAGCATGACTAAAACGATACTGCCGATCAACAGTAGTTTTTCGATATTGCTTTGCCCGAGCCAGATTGCCAGAGGGGTCGTTACCACAAACAGGATGACTTCCTGTCTGAATGCTTCTTCATGTGTCCAGGTTGCTTTAAAACCGGCAACAGAAAAAAAGCACGCGTTAATCAGGCGCTTAACGCCTTTTGCATTTGGATTTGCCATTATTTGTTACGAATAGGTGTTATTGAAAAGATAAATATTACACAGATGTGTGTCAGTTTCGTTACAAGTAGGATAAATCCGGATTATTGTTCGATCATCTGCTGATAAGCATCGGCATTCATTAATGCATCCAACTCAGACGGGGCGTTCGCTTTTATGCAAAACAGCCAAGTTCCATAAGCGTCATCATTGACCTGCTCAGGTTCATCTACCAGGGCTTCGTTGACAGCGACGACTTCTCCGCTAACCGGGCTAAACAAATCGGACGCGGTTTTAACCGATTCGACTACGGCGCACTGCTCCTGCGCCGTTACTTTGCGCCCCAGTTCAGGAAGTTCAATATAAACCAAATCGCCTAATTCTTCCTGCGCAAAATCAGTTATGCCGACGCGAATGATATTATCGTCTTCCATTTTCGCCCATTCGTGGGTTTTTGCGTACTTTAAGTTATCCGGTACAGCGCTCATGATAATCTCCAAATAGTATAGTTAGTTGCTTTGTTTGCTCGGCAACTGCTCCTGCGTTGCTCTCGGCAATTGCTCCGTGCATTGCTCTACCTCCTCCATCCATGCAGTCGTCGGCAACTGCTCCCTGCGTTGCTCTCGGCAATTGCTCCATGCATTGCTCTACCTCCTCCATCCATAGAGTCGTACCTCTTGTATCCATACAGTCGAAGGATAACGTGCAATTTTTTAAAAACAACAAAAAAATGCATTTAAGAAGGGAAATCTTATAACATGAACCAGTCTATACACTCACTTTCCTGTCTACATGAATGCTCTTTTAATAGCCTGTTTTTTTATGCTCAGTGTTGCTCCCGTTATCGCGGATGATGACGATAAGTCGGTCGCCAAACTGCCGGTTTCCTCCGCAAGGCAAGGAACTATTTTCCTGGCCGCCAAAGCCCAGTCGGTATCGGGCTTGCAGACAATAACGCTGACTCCGGTCAGCGACCATCCTGAGTTCACGGCTCATGGAAAAGCGGTCAATATACAGCCGCTGATCGACTTACGACACCGGTATTTGGTTGCATTAACCGAACGTAGCGGCGCTACGGCAAGGTTTAAGCAGGCCGAGCAGAATATCAAGCGCCAGCAAGACTTGTATCGCGATGGCGCAACATCGAAACGCAACTTGCAAGTTCAGCAAGCGCAATGGCAAACCGACAAAGCCCAGGTTGATGCCAGCGGCGTTCAAGGCAAGGCTATCATGGATGAAGCCCGAATCAACTGGGGTAAAAAGCTGACCGAATGGGCATTATCTAAGGACGCCGAACCGCTGAACGGCTTTTTGTCCGGTCAGAAAACGCTATTGCAAATTACCTTACCGGTTAATAAACAGCTGGCGAACGAGATTCAGAGCATTTACGTTGAAGCATCGGGCAATCGCAGTGCGGCGACTAAAGCCGAGCTGGTTTCAGCGGCCCCGCAAACAGATAATACCGCGCAAGGCGAAAGCTATTTTTTCCAGACCGACGGTCGCCGTATCAGAACCGGCATGCGTGTTGCGGCGTGGATACCTGAACAAGGTGAAAACCGGTCCGGCGTCGTTATTCCGAAATCCGCTTTAGTCTGGTACATGGATCAGGCTTTTGTTTACATTAAAACCGCTGCCGAACAATTCACTCGCCGCACTATAGACCAGTATTCAGCAACGAATGGCGGTTATTTCGTCGGCAGCGGAATCAGTCCAGGTGAGGAACTGGTTGTCACCGGAGGGCAAATGCTGTTGTCGGAAGAATTTAGAGGGCAAATACCGGATGAGGATGATTAATCAGCAGAAGCGCTAGCGCGTAGGACGTGCCTGCGGGCCTCTCCGGGAATTAAGGCGCGCATGGCACGCCCTACATGAAGGAGCCAACATTAATTCCAAGGCGGCGCATCGCCGTTATAGGCAACAAAATCTTTAACCGTTGCATGGGTTTTGACACCGGCGGCGGTCTTCCTGGATGAAGAACTGACTTTGGCGGGTGAAGTTTTCAATCCAGACGATTGCACCGCGCCGGATTCAGCTAGCCATCTGGCAAACAGCGCAATGTCCTTATCTGCCGGGACAAACCATTTTTTTGGGACTGCGTCCCATCTCGCGCCGAGCGCTTTCGCCTCATCCTTTTGAGCGAAAGGTACATTCAGATAAGTTTTCGATTCTGCCATTTTGTAATAGAGGGGTGCGGGCTTGATAGGGTGAATTGCTGTATTATAAGGCATTGCCAGCGTAACAGAATCGGATAATTAAGGTCGCATTAAGTGCCGGTTATGTGGCTTTTAATCGCCGCTTGCGACAGACTGTTTGCGAGCGGCATGAAGCGCCAGTTTTTGGTAGCCATGACCACCCTGGCACAAAATAGTGATTTGTTAAAATTGGGGCGGAAGCCTCTTCCGCAAAATAAATTTAAGCTAAAAAACATGCAAAAACTCAAGCTGCACAGCCCCGATTTCAGGCAAGAGAACATCGCCAAACTGGCCGAGCTGTTCCCCAATTGCGTGACCGAAACCCGCGAGGCTGACGGGACGCTAAAGCAAGCCATCGACTTCGACCAACTGCGGCAAGAGCTTTCCACAGCGGTGGTTGAAGGGCCGCAGGAACGTTACCAGCTCAACTGGCCGGGCAAGCGCGAAGCCTTATTGACCGCCAACGCACCGATCGCCAAAACCCTGCGGCCTGCCCGTTCCGAAAGCGTCGATTTCGATACCACGCAAAACCTGTTTATCGAAGGCGACAACCTGGATGCGCTGAAACTGTTGCAGGAAACCTATCTGGGCAAGGTCAAGATGATTTACATCGATCCGCCGTACAACACCGGCAAGGAATTCATCTACGACGACGATTTTAGCGAAAACACCGCCAGTTATTTCCAGCGTTCCAACCAAAAAGACGAAGTCGGACAGCGCATGGTCGCCAACACCGAGAGCAACGGCCGCTTCCATTCGGATTGGCTGAGCATGATGTATCCGCGTTTGAAGCTGGCGCGGAACCTGTTGCGGGACGACGGGGTTATTTTTATTTCGATTGATGATAATGAGCAGGCGAATCTTAAGCGGCTGTGTGATGAGGTTTTTGGGGAGGATAATTTTCTATCAAATATATGTTGGAAAAAAAGGTCCTCACCTGATGCCCGCTCAACAATTGGAAGCATACACGATACGATTTTATGTTACGTAAAGTATGGAGATGATCCCAAAAGAGCTATAAGTAAAATGCCTTTAAGCGATAAGCGCCGTGCTGCATTTACGAATCCAGATAACGATCCGCGAGGTCTTTGGGCATCGATAGATATGACCGGAATGACTGGGAGAGCTACTAAAGATCAATTTTTTGAGGTTTTACTGCCAAGCGGTCGGATAGTTACACCACCAGAAGGTCGTTCTTGGGGGCTTGCAGAGGCAACATTTAAGCGGCTTAGAAGTGACAACCGAATCTGGTTTGGATTATTGGGCGATAATGTCCCACGTGTAAAAAATTTTCTATCTGAATCAGATGGACAAGTTGTTCCTTCGCTTTGGGATATGGAGGAGGTAGGAAGTAATGAAGAAGCCTCTAAGCAAGTTTCTGATTTATTGGCAATCCCAAAAATTTTCGATACTCCAAAGCCAACCCGACTAATTAGAAGAATGCTTGAATTATCAACTAAGGTTGATAATAAAGACATCATCCTCGACTTCTTCTCAGGCTCCGCCACCACCGCCCATGCCGTCATGGCCCTCAACGCCGAAGACGGCGGTAAGCGCAAGTTCATCATGGTGCAACTGCCCGAAGCCTGCGGCGAAAAAAGCGAAGCCTACAAAGCAGGCTATCAAACCATCGCCGAGATCGGCAAGGAACGCATCCGCCGCGCCGGGCAAAAAATCAAGCAGGACAACGCCGGTAAAGACGGCATAGAGCAACTCGACATCGGCTTCCGCGTACTGAAAATCGACAGCTCCAACATGAAGGACGTTTACTACATGCCCGACGCGGTACAGCAAAGCGACTTGATCGACCATGTCGACAATATCCGCGAAGACCGCAGTGCTGAAGATTTATTGTTCCAGGTGCTGCTGGATAGCGGCGTGGATTTGACGTTGCCGATCATTCAGGAAACCATCGCCGGTAAGACCGTGATGTTTGTCAACGGCAACGCGCTGGCCGCCTGTTTCGATGCCGATATTAACGAATCTTTCGTCAAGGAACTCGCCGCCCGACATCCGCTACGGGCGGTGTTCCGCGATGCCGGGTTCGCCAGCGATAGCGTGAAGATCAACATCGAGCAGATCTTCAAGCTCATTTCGCCCACCACTGAAATCAAAACACTTTAGATCAGTGATAGAAAGGCATGCCGTAGGTTGCGCCGCGTACTTTAAACCTTGTGAGTGGATATTATGAATAAAGATCTGACTAATTCCTCCGTTGATCGGCAAAACATCCTTAATAATCCTTATGCCCTTGCTGAAATTGAGACGGCTGCCGGGATTCAGGGTATTCCATTCGAGGGCAAGACTGTTCTGCTCAAAGAGCAGGTGGCTGCTTTTTTTGAGGTCACGATTAGAACTATTGAAAATTACCTGGAACAACATGCCTTTGAATTGGCAAAAAATGGTTATGAGGTATTAAAGGGTAAGCGACTGAAATTATTGAAAGAAGCAATTCAAGTTATGGATGTTCCCGAAACTAATTTCGGGAACATAGCAAAGACTCCTCAACTGGGGGTTTTTGACTTCCGCGCCTTTTTGAACTTGGCTATGCTGGTTTCGGAAAGCGATCGAGCGAAATTATTGCGTCAGGCGATTCTGGATATCGTTATTGACACTATTAACCAACGCACCGGTGGCGGCACTAAGTATATTAACCAGCGTGATGAGGATTTTCTGCAATCTGCCTTTATCGAGGAAAATTATCGTAAACAATTTACTGATGCCTTAAAAGACTGCGTTGAGATGGGCAATTTTAAATATGCCGTGTATACCGACAAAATATACGTCAGTATCTTCCGTGAGAGAGCAAAGGAATACCTGAAAATACTAAGACTCGAAGCCAAGGATTGTGTCCGTTCGACTCTTTATGCAGAGGTGTTGGATTTAATCGCCGCTTATGAGTGTGGATTCGCTGATCTTCTACAGAATGAAGTTAAGGTGAAAGGACGCAAACTCAAACCTTCGGAAGTGGATATTCTATTTAAAACCTTTGAAACCCAGAGTCACTGGAAACCTCTCATTGAAAAAGCTCGTAACAAAATGGCTAGTCGCGATTTGGCGTTTCGAGATGCGTTGCATCATCAGCTACAAGAGTATGTTACGCCACTACAAAGGGATGAATTTGAGCGCTTTATTGGTGAAAAAAGCAAGGAACTGGCCGAACGTTTGGAAGAAGCCAAGGACGTAATGAAACGCCTAAAGGAACGGGATTAATGGCGCTAACTTATCTGACTATTGAGCAGGCAATTGAGACTCACCGGAAAACGGTGGAAGTGAGCGGTGGCGGCACGCTTGAGCATCTTGATCTGGGTAAGCTGGAAAGCGTATTGGAACATGTTCAGAATGATGAGTATTATCCGACCTTTGAAGACAAACTAACTCATCTGTTTTTTAGCGCCAATAAATTCCACTGTTTTGCCGACGGCAACAAGCGCATAGCCATTACCTTATGCGCTGAAATGCTGCTTTTTAATGGTTATCTATATTGCGTTAGCCGGTTTTTACACGAGATGGAAAACATCAGTTATCACGTCGCCGCCGGAAATATTGATAGGGATTTATTACATGAGATCATAACTGCCTTCCTCGCCGAAGAAATGGATGATGAAGGATTAAAGTTGAAGATTTTTAACGCGATTGCTGGAAACGATGATGAAACTGAAGTTTAAGAAGCAGGCGTATCAAACCAATGCCGTCGAAGCCGTGGCCGATTGCTTTGCCGGGCAGTCGTTAACCACCGGCATTCAATATCGCGTCGATTCGGGCCGGGGTAAACCGGGCGGACAGCAAAGCCTGTTGGAGGGTAACGGGTTTTGCAATAACAAGCTTGCCCTGACGCTGCCGTGTATTCTGGACAATATCCACAACGTCCAACGCCGCCAAAACCTGCCGCTTTCTACGGCGTTGGCCGGCAGTAAAATTTGCCCGGTGAATCTGGATGTTGAAATGGAAACCGGCACCGGCAAGACTTATTGCTATATCAAGACGGTGTTCGAGCTGAACCGGCGCTACGGCTGGAGCAAGTTTGTCGTGGTGGTGCCGAGTATTGCGATCCGCGAAGGCGTGTATAAATCGCTGGAAATTACCGCCGAACATTTCTTGGAAGACTACGGCAAGCGCGCCCGGTTTTTTATCTACAACTCCAAGCAATTGCACAATCTGGAAAGCTTTTCTTCCGATGCCGGTATCAATGTGATGGTCATCAACGTGCAGGCGTTTAATGCGACCGGCAAGGATAATCGCCGCATTTATGAAGAGCTGGACGATTTCCAGTCGCGCAAACCGATTGAGGTGATTGCGGCCAATAACCCGATTTTGATTCTGGACGAGCCGCAAAAAATGGAGGGCGCGAAAACGCTGGAGTCCTTCAAAGGCTTTAATCCGCTGATGATTTTGCGCTATTCGGCCACGCATAAAACCGAGCACAATAAAATCCATCGTCTCGATGCGCTGGATGCCTATAACCAGAAACTGGTGAAGAAAATCTCGGTGCGCGGGATTTCGGTCAGAAATCTCAGCGGCGCCAACGCGTATTTATACCTGGATAGCGTTGAAGTTTCGACCAACAAAGCGCCGGTCGGGCGGGTCGAGTTGGAAATCAAGCAACAGTCCGGCATTAAACGGGTGCTGCGCAAGTTGAGCAAGGGCGACAACCTGTTCGAGCTGTCCAAGCTGGATCAATATAAAGGCTTCGTGGTCGCAGATATTAATGCGCATACCGATACGCTGAGCTTTACCAATGGCGTGGAGCTGACCGGCGGCGAGGCTTTCGGCGATGTCAACGAATCCATGTTGCGGCGCATTCAAATCCGCGAGGCGATTAAAGCCCATTTTGAAAAAGAGCAGGCGTTGTTTCATCAGGGCATTAAGGTGCTGTCGTTGTTTTTCATCGATATGGTTGCCAAGTATCGCTGCTACGACTGCAAGGATGCAGGAGGTAGAGCAACGCAGGGAGCAGTTGCCGATAACGAAAACGGGGAATCTTCCGGCGAATACGCGCAAATGTTTGAGGAGGAGTACAGTCGTTATTTGGACGAAGTGCTGACAGCTGACGATAATCCTTATAACGATTATCTGCGCGGCATTGAGGTATCCAGAACTCATGAGGGTTATTTTTCCATCGATAAAAAGAGCAAACGTTTGGTCGATCCTGCGACCGGGAAAAAATCCAGCGAAACCGACGATGTCGATGCTTACGATTTGATTTTGAAAAACAAGGAACGCTTGTTGTCGCTGAGCGAGCCGGTGCGCTTTATTTTTTCCCATTCCGCGTTGCGCGAAGGCTGGGATAATCCCAATGTCTTCGTGATCTGCACTTTGAAACATAGCGACAACATGATCTCGCGTCGTCAGGAAGTCGGTCGGGGAATGCGGCTTTCGGTCAATCAATTCGGCGAGCGCATGGACAACCCGGCTACGGTGCATCAGGTGAATGTGTTGACCGTGGTGACCGGCGAAAGTTACACCGAATTTGTCACCGGCCTGCAACGCGATATTAGCGAATCGCTGTCTGCGCGTCCCCGCATTGCGGATGAAAAATACTTCATCGGGAAAGTGTTTAAAACGGCGGCTGGAGATGTGGAGGTGACGGCGGATGCTGCCAAAGACATTGAGTTTTATCTGATTCAAAATGGGTATGTCGATAAGAACAGGCATATCACAGCCAAATATCATGAAGCAAAAAAGGAGGGGCAACTCGCCGAATTGCCGTCGGAACTGTTGCCCCATGCAGAACAAGTGTTCCAGCTGATCGATAGCGTGTTCAGCGATGCCCAATTACCGCCCATTGGTAATGATCGCAACATCAAAATCAACCCGCTTAACGCCAATTTCGACAAGAAAGAATTTAAGGCGCTTTGGAATCGCATCAACCATAAGGCTGCTTATGCCGTCGATTTTGAAACGCAGGAACTGATTAATAAATGTGTGCTTGAACTGGATAAGGAACTACATGTCAGTCCCTTGCAATACACCGTGCAACGGGGCGAGCAAAAGGTCGAGACGACTTATGATGAGGTTAAACAAGGAGAGTCGTTTAAGGTGATGGAGTCGACCCTGGAATCGGACAAGGAATCTATTCGCTCCACCGTCAAATATGACCTCATCGGTAAGCTGGCGCAGGAATCGAAACTTACCCGCCAAACCATCGCCGGTATTCTTCAGGGCATAAGGCCGGACACTTTCAGCCAATATCCAACTAACCCGGAAGACTTTATCGCCAAAGCCTTGCGCTTGATCAATGAACAGAAAGCCACGGTTATCGTCGAGCATTTAGTTTATGACACGATTGCAGAAACCCACAGTCTGGATATTTTTACTCAGGAAAAACGAACGGTGGATTTGGCTAAAGCCGGGGATAAACTGAATCGGCACATTTACGATTATGTGTTTACCGACTCCAAGATTGAGCGCACTTTCGTTAATGAGCTGGACACCAGCGCAGAGGTTGTTGTCTACGCCAAGCTGCCGAAAGGTTTTTTTATTCCGACACCTGTAGGTGATTACAACCCGGACTGGGCTATTTCATTTAAAGAAGGGTCGGTAAAACACATTTACTTTATCGCCGAAACCAAAGGTTCGATGTCGTCGATGGAGCTAAGGAAAATCGAGCAATGCAGGATTGATTGTGCGCGGAAGTTTTTTGGTAAAATGACTTCCGAGCAAGTCAAATATGGGGTAGTGGACAGTTACGGTAAGTTGATGGCGTTGGTAAAGTAATTCATACAGGATAATGGTATGGACTCCTCCTTTTTCCAGCGGTATCGCAATGAGCCAAAGTGGAAGAAAGTGATAACCGGCTGGCGTAACAAAATAAGCGTGAGCAAGCAGGTTGACGCATCTCTTGCTCACGCAATCACCATTAACTTTTTCCAGGCAACATACCGACCGAACCGGGCTTGATGCGTTTGCAGGTAACAACCACATCTTCCAGATGGCACTGATTTTTACCTTGATTAGTGCCGGTGCAGGGTGTGCAGGCCGCTTTGCCTTCATCTTTCACTTTTTCAACATGCCAGCCGTAACCTTGCGACTGACAGAATGTTTTGCTGTATCGGGTGATGTTGTAAGGCTTTGACGCGGTTGCAATGGCTTCGGATTCCGCTTCACAACCCGCCGAGGGTAGTGTGTTGGCCATAAGATCGCGGTATATGTATTCTGTCGCCGACGCTGTTCCGGAAAACAAAGCTAACGCCGCGCAAAGGCATATCAAATTAAGTTTCATAGTTCTCTCCTGATTATTATTTAAGTGGTGCATGGTCACGCTAAGGTCGACAAGAACTGCGGCTTATCCATAGGCAAGTGCGCGGGCTAATCAAAATCCGATGTAGCGGCTAAATAAAAACAACGCCTTGTCATGAAGATAATGGCCGGTAAGTTCAGTTCAACACACGGATATTCATCTGGGCCATCTCCTCTTCCATTTGCTGTTTGATAGGTGCAAATTTTTCGTTCTCGCTTTGTTTGACCATGCCGATGACGACCAATAAAGTAATTACTGTGCAGCCGACATACAGCCAGAATTTGTCTTTTACTTGTGTTTCTTCGTTCATTTTTTATACCTTCTGTTGTTTTTAAATCATCAATGGATACGGCAAGGTTGATATGAAAATCATGGCCTTCATCCACGCCGGGATTGATTCCTCCTGATAAGCTACGTCACCTTGATATTTTTGAGCGATCAACAATTTCGTCTGCCAGGTTGCGGTGCATGTCGGTAGGCGCGTGACGCGTAAAATATTCTCTTTTGTGATAGTAGCGGATCAATACTATAAAAGAAGCTCAAGAATACTGTCAACTAAATATCGATTCGATACAAGCGGCGTATGTCAAACCGTTTCACCCTTTTTAAATCCAAAATAACAAGCTCAGCGCTAAGGCGGTGTATCCAGAACTGCATCCTGAAGCAAATTCTGCGATAATGAGCATAAGTTTTCTGCCTATTTGTGCCGGACCGATGTCGGCTATAACTATTTATTCAACAACGCATCTATGAACGAAAAAACAACATTTAAACCTTGTGACCTGGTTATCTTTGGCGCTTTGGGCGATTTATCCCGTCGCAAGTTGCTCATTTCCTTGTATCGACTTGAAAAAGCCAATTTGATTGAAGCCGATACCCGTATCATCGGTATAGATCAACACGAGGGCGATAATTCAGGGTTTGTCGGGATTATTCATAACAGTTTGCAAGAGTTTTTGAATGAAGTCGTTGATGAACAAATATGGGCGCGGTTTTCGGCACGGTTTTCCTACCTGAAAATAGATTTAACGCAGATGGATCAATACCAGCTGTTGAATACCGTCATTAATGGACAGTCCAGGGTTATGGTGAATTATTTTGCCGTGTCGCCTTTCTTATTCACCAATATTTGTCAGGGACTGGCTAAGTGCGGGGTTTTGAATAAAGAATCGCGCATGGTGATGGAAAAACCGATAGGCCACGACCTTAAATCGTCACAAGAAATTAATGATGTCGTTGCCGAGGTGTTCAGCGAGAAACAGGTGTACCGCATCGATCATTATCTGGGTAAGGAAACGGTGCTCAATTTGCTGGCATTGCGCTTTGCCAACTCCATTTTTACCACTAACTGGGATCACAATACCATCGATCATATTCAGATTACCGTTGCTGAAGAAGTCGGTATTGAAGGCCGCTGGGATTATTTCGACAAAACCGGGCAGCTGCGCGATATGCTGCAAAATCACCTGTTGCAGATTCTGACGTTTGTGGCGATGGAGCCGCCGGTCAACCTGGAAGCGCAAAGTATTCATAATGAAAAAATAAAAGTCCTGGCCGCGCTACGGCCGATCACCAAAGAGAATGTCGAACAAAAAACCGTCCGCGGACTGTACTCGGCGGGGGCGATCAAGGGCAATCCGGTGCCGGGCTATCTTGAAGAGGAAGGAGCCAATACCGAAAGCACGACGGAAAGCTTTGTTGCGGTGAAAGTGGCTATCGATAACTGGCGCTGGGCCGGTGTACCGTTTTACTTGCGTACCGGCAAACGGATGAAATATAAGCGCACTGAAATCGTCGTCAATTTCAAGCAACTGCCGCATAATATTTTTAAGGAAAGCTTCGAGGACCTGCCGTCGAACAAGCTGATCATTCATTTGCAGCCGAATGAAGGCGTGGAAATTCAGATGCTCAACAAAATTCCGGGCATTGACGAAAACATTAAGCTGCAAAAAACCAAGCTGGATTTGAGTTTTTCCGACACCTTTAAAAACAGCAAGATTTTCGGCGGGTATGAGAAATTGGTGCTTGAAGCGATGCGCGGCAATCCCACGCTGTTTCTGAGCCGCGAGGAAATCGAGCAGGCCTGGACATGGATCGATTCGATACAGGATGCCTGGGCGCATACCAATGCCGCGCCGCAACCCTACCCGGCCGGGACTTGGGGCCCTGAGGCGGCTAATGATTTAATTGCCAGGGACGAAAGGGCTTGGGAAGATGAAGCCGATAAATCAATTTAACTTGGCCCTGATTAACCGTCGATAGGCTTTAAGCGGTCGATTTTCGGTTTTTTAGGCAGGGTACGCTGTGCGTACCTTTAGAAATTACCATAAAAGTCAACGCAAAAGGTACGCACAGCGTGCCCTACGGTGAATTGAAAAAGCCGAAAACTTGACCGCTCAAACTAGAAGGAACAATTATGCATCCTGTATTAGAAAACGTAACTAATGAAATTATTGAACGCAGCCGCGAAACGCGCACTGCCTATCTGGCGCGTATCGATGCGGCCGCTAAAAAAGAGCCGCATCGTGCCGAGCTGGCTTGCGGCAATTTGGCTCATGCTTTCGCCGCTTGCGGAGCCGGGGAAAAAAGCGATTTAACCGGACATCAAAAAGCCAATATCGCCATTATCTCTTCTTATAATGACATGCTGTCGGCGCATGAACCGTTTAAGGATGCGCCAGCGCTAATCAAGGCCGCCATTAAGGAAGCCGGGGGTGTTGCCCAGTTCGCCGGCGGCGTACCGGCGATGTGCGACGGCGTCACCCAAGGCCGCCCCGGCATGGAGTTGTCGTTGTTCAGTCGTGATGTGATTGCGATGGCTACGGCCGTGGGTTTAAGCCACAACATGTTTGACGGCGCGCTGTACTTGGGCGTCTGCGACAAGATTGTGCCCGGACTGCTGATCGGCGCTTTGAGTTTCGGCCATTTGCCCGCCGTGTTCGTACCGGCAGGCCCCATGCCTAGCGGCCTGCCCAACAAGGAAAAAGTGCGTATCCGCCAGCTTTACGCTGAAGGTAAAATCGGGCGGAAAGAGCTGCTGGAGTCCGAGTCTGCGTCCTATCACAGCGCGGGCACCTGTACGTTCTACGGTACCGCAAACAGCAACCAGATGATGGTTGAGATTATGGGCCTGCATCTGCCGGGCAGTTCGTTCATCAACCCTTATACGCCGTTACGCGATGAACTGACCAAAGCCGCAGCCAGACAGGTTTTAAAATTTACTGCGCTGGGCGATGATTTCCGTCCGATTGGGCATGCGATCGACGAAAAAGCGATTGTGAACGCCATTGTCGGCTTATTGACAACGGGCGGATCCACCAATCACACGATCCATCTGGTCGCTATTGCGCGTGCCGCGGGCATCATTATCAATTGGGATGATTTTGATAAGCTGTCCAGAGCGGTACCGTTGTTAACTCGTATTTATCCGAACGGCCAAGCGGACATCAATCACTTCCAGGCCGCAGGCGGCATGGGCGTATTGATCGCCGAACTGCTAAAGAACGGCCTGTTGCATGAAGATATTCTGACCGTTGCAGACCAACGCGGCATGAATAATTATCATCAGGAACCCAAGCTGGTTGACGGCAAATTGGTCTGGGTGCCTTGCCCGGAAGCCTCTTTGGACGCGGAAGTTATCAGCACGGTCGCCAAGCCTTTTGCGGCCGGTGGCGGCTTGCATGTGATGCACGGCAATTTGGGACGCGGCGTATCCAAAGTTTCTGCAGTGGCGGAAAAACATCAGATCGTTGAAGCGCCTGCGATGGTGTTTGACGATCAGGACGATGTGGTTGCGGCCTTCAGACGCGGCGAAATGGAGAAAGATGTTATCGTGGTGCTGCGCTTTCAGGGGCCGAAATCCAACGGTATGCCCGAACTGCACAAATTGACGCCGTCTTTGGGCGTGTTGCAGGATAAAGGCTTCAAGGTTGGGTTGGTCACGGATGGACGAATGTCCGGCGCTTCGGGTAAAGTTCCCTCCGCTATCCACATGTGCCCCGAGTGTGAAGAAGGCGGTCCGTTAACGAAAGTGCGCACCGGCGACATCATTCATCTGAACACCCAAACCGGCGAGGTCAATGTGCTGGTGGACGCGGATGAATTTAATGCCCGCATTCCGGCCGCCAACAGCGCCAAGGGTCACCATTTCGGTATGGGCCGCGAATTGTTCGGCGGTTTCCGTCTGGGGGCGTCCTCTGCTGAAACCGGCGCTTCCAATCTGTTTGTCGTCGATTAATAACTATAAAAATTTGGTAAAACAATGACTAAAAATAACTGGAAAATTCAACCTAACATTATTTTAAACACTTGCCCGGTGATGCCTGTCATGGTCATCCAGAATTTGGAAGACGCCGTTCCTCTGGCGAAGGCCTTGGTCGCAGGCGGAATTAAGGTACTGGAAATTACGCTGCGCACGCCCATCGCGCTTGATGCGATCAGACTTATCAGCCGGGAAGTCGAAGACGCCATTGTCGGTGCAGGCACTATTACTACGCCCGAGCAATTAAAAGCGTCAGAAGATGCCGGTGCTGTTTTCGCCATTAGTCCCGGATTGACACCGAGGCTTTTAGCAGCCGCCAACGAGGGAAATATCGCATTGATACCCGGCATAGCGACGCTGTCGGAGCTGATGTTGGGTATGGAGTACGGGCTGGATCATTTCAAATTCTTCCCGGCCGAAGCGGCGGGCGGCATACCGATGTTAAAATCGATTGCAGGGCCTGTCCCTAACGTAACTTTTTGCCCGACAGGCGGCATTTCTCCGCAAAATTACAACAGTTATTTGCAGTTAAGCAATGTTGCCTGCGTTGGCGGATCATGGCTGGCGCCTGTGGATGTGGTAAAATCAAAAAACTGGGCCAGAGTGACTGAATTGGCAAAACAGGCCATAGATAGCGCGGTTTCGGTTTAATAGCGCATTTTCTACGTCGTCATTTGTAGGGCTGCATGGCGCAGTTGTATGAATGAAAGATATTTTCCGGAGCTTGTTATTTTATAAGCAAATTTCTTTTAAAATACCGGTCAAGATTAATCACACTCAAAAGGCCGGCGAACTGCAAAACTTCGCAATTTAGCCGGCCTTTTGATGACGCTACAGACCCTGTTTCAAAACTGAGAAAAACCATGACTAAATTGCGCAGTGTTACCTTAAATGAGAAAACTCAGTCTTTATGCGAGTTGCCTATTTTATCTGGAACCACGGGTCCCGATGTAGTGGACATCCAATCTCTGTATCAACAGACCGGCATGTTTACCTATGATCCCGGATTTACTTCCACGGCCAGTTGCAGCTCATCGATAACGTATATCGATGGTGAAAAAGGGATATTGCTTTATCGCGGTTACCCCATTGAGCAGCTTGCAGAACATTGTACTTTTTTGGAGGTTTGCTATCTGTTGCTGAATGGCGAATTGCCCAACACTGATGAAATGCAGCAGTTCGAAGGTACCATTACCATGCATACGATGGTGCATGACCAACTGACCAATTTCTTTAAAGGCTTTCGTCGAGACGCCCACCCGATGGCCATTATGGTTGCTGTCGTTGGCGCGTTGTCAGCGTTCTATCATGACGCGCTGGACATTAAATCTAAAAGAGATCGTGACATAAGCGCCATCCGCCTGATCGCCAAAGTGCCGACCATTGTGGCGATGTGTCATAAATACAGTACCGGCTTGCCGTTTATGTATCCGCAAAACAAGCTGAGTTACGTTGAAAACTTTATGCGGATGATGCTTGGCACGCCGTGCGACGACTTCGAGCCCAATCCTGTCTTGGTCAAAGCGCTGGACCGGATTTTGATCCTGCATGCCGATCATGAACAAAATGCCTCGACGTCGACAGTGCGTTTAGCGGGTTCCAGTGGCGCCAACCCTTATGCCTGCATTACTGCCGGGATTGCCTGTCTTTGGGGGGCCGCTCATGGCGGTGCCAATGAAGCTGTTCTCAACATGCTTGAGGAGATCGGCGATGTCTCGAATATCACTAAGTTTATCAACAAAGCCAAGGATAAAAACGATCCATTCAGGCTCATGGGCTTCGGTCATCGGGTTTATAAGAATTATGATCCGCGTGCCAAATTAATGCGCGAAACCTGTCATGAAGTGCTCACGGAGCTCGGTCTGCATGACGACAAGATATTTAAATTGGCGCTGGAGCTGGAACGTATTGCTCTTGAGGATGAGTATTTCATCGAGAAAAAACTTTACCCGAACGTCGATTATTATTCGGGCATCGTGTTGCACGCATTAGGCATCCCCAGCAACATGTTTACCGCCATGTTCGCGATGGGGCGAACCGTGGGCTGGATTGCCAATTGGGATGAAATGATAGCGGATCCGGATCAAAAGATAGGGCGGCCAAGACAGCTTTATACCGGGATAACAAGACGCGATGTACCGCAGCATATTAAAAAGGGTTAGATCGTCCGCAAGATCAGAGCTGATTAAGGCTCAAATCCCGGTAAGGGCGGTCTTTGCCGGGCGGTTGCAAGTAATGAATTTATCAAGCATGACTGTTCGTCATATAAAAATTGCATTCATAAATGCCGAAATATGTTCAACTTCTTCAACGCAAAGCCTATGTTCCATCAGGTAATCATGCCATTCAACGTTGTAGTCCATTGCTTTAAGCTTATCAAATGCAGCCTTGCCGGATTCAACCGCTACAACGGGGTCTATGATGCCGTGAGCCATAAATATCGGTGTGCCATTGTTGGCGGCTGAACGCTCGGATTTTAGTTGATCAATGGTTGGTAAATAAGTCGACAGTGCGACAATTCCGGCCAATTTATGTGGGTGCCTTAGGCCCGCATGAAGTGCAATTACGCCCCCTTGAGAAAATCCTGCCAATAAAATATTTTCCGATGGAATGCCCTTGTCAATTTCCAGCTGGATCAGTGGTTCAATCAAACCGGCTGATTGATAAATGCCGTCAACATCGACTTTGCGTTCCAGCGACATCTCTAAAATATCGTACCAGGAGTGCATGGACATTCCGCCATTGATGGTAACGGGCTGGACAGGCGCATTGGGGAAAATGAAATGGATATTCGCTTCCGCGCTTAAATGCAGTTCGGGAACAAGTCCTTCGAAATCATGACCATCCGCGCCCAATCCATGCAACCATATCACAGAGTATTTATGCGCTGCTTCAGGCTGTATTTCGATGGTGCTAAGTCGTTCGGAATTCATAAATTCTCCAGGATAAATAAAAATTGCAGGTAGCTTAACTTAATGCCAGGGGTTGCCGTCAAATTTCGGTAAATCAGGGTTCATAGTGTCCCATGGCTGGGCATCTGCCACCCATATATCTTTTTGCGGCTGGAAAATGGCGGGATCATCAAGCGTTGCGGCGGCGACCGGCCTTATGTCGATAAAGGCGCTGTTCCTGCCGAACAGCGAGGTTCCGCATTCGGGACAAAAAGCGCGGTAAACCGTGTGGCCGCTTGCCGCAATGCTTGCGTATTCTTTATAGTTTCCGGTTATGGCGAGGGCTGAGGCTGGAACGAACATGCCTGCAAAATAAGGCGCTCCAATCGCTTTTTGACAGGTTCGGCAATGGCAGTTGAAGCCGCCGATGGGTTTGGCCGAGATTTCATATCTGACTGCGCCGCAAAGGCAACCGCCGGTAATGGGAAGCTTCATGTTGTTCTCCTTCGACTGCGTGGGCAGATATTTTTTCTCCATGCAAAATTTGCATTTACCACATCCCTGCGGGTTATGCAGGAGCAATTACCGAGAAGGTTTGTCGGCAAATCTTAGTACAATAGAACGGACACACCTAAACTCTGTTTAACAACACCAAATCATAAACAATGCTGGATGATCTTATTTTAATAGCTTTATTGCTGGGCGCATACCTGTACTGGATTAACGGGCAGCAGGTCAAGGAGGTTGCGCTTAAGGCAGTCAGGGCGAATTGCCTGAACCTGGAAGTCCAGATGCTGGATGAGTATGTTGCCCTAAACAGCATCCGGTTAAAAAGAGATCAAGCAGGAAAAATGCGGGTGCGGCGGATATTTTTGTTTGAATTTTCTTCAACCGGAAATGAACGTTATAACGGCGTATGCATTATGCTGGGACGACGGGTCGAATCCATTCAGATGGAGCCGTACCGGTTTGACGGTTGAATGGGTCTATATGTAATACCTGCATTGCCTACGCGGATGTAGGTAAGGGGGTTATGCGGGAGTAGCGGTGCGCCGACGAATTCTGAAGAAATGGTTTTTTGTGGAGAATTAAATGAATAAATGTTCAGTATGCGGTCATGAGCGTAATGACCGCGATATGAAATGTCCGGAATGCGGCAGTTTCTACTCAAAAATTGCCGAGATTATTGCCGAACAGGAAGCGCGGGAGGAAATGCAGACATTTCGTGGTCGATGTAAAAAAATCCTAAACTCGGATGATGTTAAGCAGGCAGTGCTGTCCGAACTGAAGCTAATGTGGGCGGGGCTGACTAAAAAAGGCGTGTTTGCGCTTTTTGTGATTTTCGTCTTTGTTTTTGCCTTGGTCGTTTCTGTTTTGTAGTCATCATTAAACAGGAGGGCGACCCGCTTAATCGGCGTGTGGGAGTGGCGGCCGTTTAGCGCCTGTTAAAGCCCGCGTGCCGGTTAAGCTGTTAGTTTTCAAACAGCTTAACTTAAGGCATTGCGTCTGAAATTGACCGCGAAGGCGTTATCTTTCCAGTAGATCGAGTTTACCTTCTTTACCATTCCACTCATCAGCCTCAGGTAAAGCCGGCTTTACATCCGTAATAACAGGCCATTGTTTGGCTAGTTCTGCATTTAATGCGATAAAAACTTCTTGTCCTTCCGGCAATTCATCTTCTGCAAAAATTGCGTTGGCAGGGCATTCAGGTTCGCATAACGTGCAATCAATACATTCATCAGGATCAATAACCAGAAAGTTAGGGCCTTCATGAAAGCAATCTACAGGGCATACATCTACGCAATCAGTAAATTTGCATTTAATACAGTTTTCGGTGACGACAAAAGCCATAATTTTTACCAGGAAAGTTAATTTTTAATTTAGGGCGCTATTCTAGCAGAAAGCATTACATGATTGAATGCCGAGTTTGTTAAAGGTGTCATTTAGCAGAATGGGGTGTGATGGTGAGTATAAGGCTTACTTTGCGCTTGCCGAACTAAATACAGATAAAAATATGCCTTTTTCGCCGTTGATTTTTCGTTCGTGAGTGTTTTTTAAGGCGAGTTTTGCTTCCGCTTTAAGTTGATTGTCGGCATAAAGTTGTTCAGTACGTGCCGGAGCCGCGGTTGCCCTTTCAAAATAAAGGGCCGCCTCGTTGGGTTTGTTATGTAGCAACAAAAATTCGCCGTAAAAATAGTTGGCATCAATGCCGTCAGGATTGATCTTCAGCGCGGCTTCCAGCATTTGTTTGGCGGCGTCGTCATCGCCGAATGAGATAGGCCATTTGGGCGCCATGTAATAAAGCGTGCCCAATGTTACATAAGCCGATCCGCCCATGGTTTTCGGGTTGATTTTGATGGCTTTTATTAGTAAATCACGGGCCTCATGAATGGCGCCAAGCGCAGAAAAAGCATCTTGTTGTTCGGCATAAGTCGCCTTTAGCACGGCCTGCCAGAAAATGGGTTCGGCGGCATTCGGATATTGCCGGGCCAAGGTCGCAGCCTTATCGAGCAGTTGAACATAAGCAGGTCCTTGTTTGCTTTTGGGCATGCTGTAGTAAACAGATGCCCATTCGGCTTCAATGTTTTTTAAAGAGTCTTTAAGGCTCTCCGCAAAACATTGAGTTGATAGTAGTAATAAAACAACAAAAACTAATTTTTTCATGCGGAAAATATAGAACAAAACTCATAATATTTCAATATGTCCATGAAATATTTAGTCTTCGCGCCATTCCGAGTAAGGATGTGCCGCGAGATTATTGTTGTAATAGCGCAAATCTCCGGTGACTTCCAAGCCTAACCAGGGCGGTTTTGAAAAAGATTGTCCTGTTTCGTCCAGTTCAATTTCAGCGACTATCAAATCCTGATTATCACCTTCAAACTCATCTATTTCCCAAAGATTGGCATCATCAGTGACGAAATGACGGGTTTTTTCGATTAATGGTTTTCTGCAAAGATTATCTAATATCTCATTTGCATCAGTCATCGGAATTTCGTATTCGTATTCATGCCGGTGAGTGCCGATAGTCGCCGTTTTGATGTTCAACCAGGCATGGTCGTCGCTGATCCGAACCCTGATTGAGCTGGTTGCCTGAGAGCTTAAATAGCCCTGTCGATATTTTACCGAGTGGCTAACGTGCTTGCGCCAGTCATCGTTGGCGAGCAAAAATTTATGTTCTATTTCTATAGCCATGATTAGATTTCCTTATAGTGGTTGCCATAGGGCAGGTTTAGTATTTTGGTGTACGCGCATGGAAAAGGTATTCAGGTTTCTCCCGGGGTAACGTTGGCAGCAAGCGGGGCGTTAGTGTTGTTACTATGTCAATTGAAGGAAGGAGGACTATAAAATTACTTTGTAACGCAAGAATATTCAAGGGGCAGAGGCGTCCAGCATTGCAAAGCCAAACTTAAAATTGGGCATTTTTTAGATGAGCCCCGTCACGCCAGTCTTGTTTTGGCCGGCAACCTGGGGCATTTGAAGTATAGGATTTGCAGTTGGGCGTATCTTGTCGCGCCGGTGGCGATGCTGCCACGGGATAAGGTAGGCAGCCCGGTTAATGAAAAAAAGTATCGTCCTCGCTATCGTCTTCCAATGACACTGATTGTCCGGGAATCCTCTTTTCTTCCATTGCCCATTCTCCCAGGTCAATCAATTTACAACGTTCGGAGCAGAAGGGTTTGGATTGTTGTTCAGGAACCCAGGGTACGGAACATCCGCAGTTGGGACATTTTACAATGAGCGGTTTGCTGGATGACGACATTAGAAAAGACAGCAGGTTAAGGAAAAAGGAATGTCATCAGGGCTTTGTGTCGGACGTTTGTTGTCGGATGACGGCGCCATGAACCGGATGGTGCAGCGGTGTTTGCCGCCGCTGATTTCTGCAAAGCAGTGTATGGATTTATCCAGGCTTATTTTAAGCAGTTGGTGGGGTTGATTGGTGTCCAGCAAAAATTGAAAGAAGCCTGCTTCAGCAACCTCTTGGGTAGGGGAGCTGCAATTACGGATAAAATTAAGGATTAGGTCAATTGCGATGCGAATGTCGGCAAAGGGCTTGCTCCAGTGTTCCAGGTCTTTTAATCGAATGGCTTCATCCTGTTCCAGCCAATAATGGAACTCGGGTAAATCAAAGGAGCAGGTGCCGCCAGGGATGGAACTGCGTTGAGCTATGCTTTGGAACAGGTCGCTTTCCATGACGCGGGTACCGATCTTTCCGTTGGTGGCATAAAGCTTTTTGCTGGTTTCATTTAATTTGTTAAGCAGTTCTTCCAGTTTTTGGGTGTCGACGCTCTGGTTATGGGCGATTTTATTCAGCACATTGGCGTGGCGATCCAGCTCTTTCAGTATTTCCGATTTCAGGTCATTGCGTCTGAAAATTGTCATGATGTCGAGCAGCACATTAATCGCTGCGCGTTTATCGGCGACCGTCTCCCCCGTTAAGAAATGGCTGAATTGTTGGAAAAGTTGTTCTAACCGTATGAAAACCCGGATGCGTTCATTGAGTGGAAATTCATAGGTAATAGTGGTGTTCACAGACAAGTTAATCCCGGCAAGCGCTTAATGAAAGATATAAATTGTGCAGTTTTTTTACCTGTTCTGCAAGTCTATAATCAGTCGTTGAGTTATCAATCAAATCATCGGCTTTTGCTATTCTGTATGCGCGCGATACTTGATTGTCGATTATGGATTGTATTCTTTCAATAGTCAGGTTATCCCGGATTTTAACGCGTTCGATCTGTGTTTCAACCGGGCAGTCGATAACCAGTATCCGGTCAACAAGATGAGTCATGTCGGTTTCGAATAATAATGGAATACTTATAATGCAGTAGGGAGCGACCAGCGGTTCAAGTTCCGCTTGTAGGGTTTTATAGATTAAGGGATGGAGTATCGATTCAAGTTTCTGTTTTTGCTTAAGGTCGGAAAAAACTATTTCCCTGAGATGTCGTCTGTTCAGCGAACCGTCCGGGTTCAGGATGGACGCGCCAAATTCCTGCTGTATTCGAGCCAGTGCGGGTTGGCCTTTTTCGACCAGGCTATGGGCTATTTGGTCGGCATCAAGCACCGGGATATTCAAGTCAGCGAAAATTTCGGCAACAGTCGATTTTCCGCAGCCTATGCCGCCGGTGAGTCCGACTTTCAACATGACCTTATAGGCCTGCGGTGGTCAAATAGAGGTGGTTGAGGTCATTTCCCCATAATAACGCGATCCATCCGGCGGCCGCTAAATAGGGGCCGAAGGGGATGGGGACGTTATGATCGTGTTTGACAAAAATAATCATGCCTACTCCAATGACCGCGCCGACCAGCGACGATAATAAAATGATAATCGGCAAGTACTGCCAGCCTAGCCATGCGCCGAATAAAGCCAGCAATTTGAAATCGCCATAGCCCATGCCTTCTTTGCCGGTTGCCAGTTTAAACAGGTGAAAGACCGCCCAAAGGGCCGTATAGCCGGCAATAGCGCCGATGATGCTGGCGTGGGCATCAGTAAAAATATTAAACAGGCTCAGGCACATCCCCAGCCAAAGTAAGGGGAGGGTGATGGAGTCGGGTAATAACTGGTGGTCGACATCGATAAAAATTAATGCAATCAACGACCAGGTTAGCAGCAAGGCAAAAACGGCCTGGGGCGTGTAGCCGAAATGCCAAGCCACTACGATTGAGGCTAGCGCCGTGAAAGCTTCTATGATCGGATAACGCATTGAAATGCGACAGCCGCATTTTGCACATTTGCCGCTTAAAAAAAGGTAGCTGATGACCGGAATGTTCTGGTAAGGCTTGATGGGCGTGTTGCAGCTGGGGCAGCGGGATAGGGGGAGAATCAGGTTGAAGGGTTCTTCTGTCGATCCTGCATTCAGGGCGTCGTCGGCTGGTGCTGTTTCCGGGCTGATTTGCAGATAGTCCAAACACTCCTTACGCCATCCTCGTTGCATCATTATCGGTAATCGATAGATAACAACATTGAGAAAACTGCCGACAAGCAGGCCGATAACACCGGCCAGCACCGAAAAGAGAGTGGGTATATTTAAAAGCATACTAAGCTGTTGCATCTGTGTTTTTTTTGAGGGTTAGTGTTCTGCGATGGGCGCTTTTGCGACTAGCTTAACTTAAGGCTGTATCGACTGAGGTTGATAGCCCGCGCCTCTACTGGAGCAATTTAAAAACAAGGCGAATGGGCCGTTTGCTGTTTAATGTGCATTTCTTGGCAGGTGAGGCAATTAGCCGACTGCGGCACCCATTTTAAATATCGGCAAATACATGGCGACAACCAGGCCGCCGACTAAAGTGCCCAAAATCACCATAATAATAGGCTCCATTAAGCTGCTCAAATTATCAACAAGATTGTCGACTTCTTCATCGAAAAAATCGGCAACTTTCAACAGCATAGAATCCATGGAACCTGATTCTTCGCCGATGGCCACCATTTGTACCACCATATGCGGCCAAAGACCTGCTTGCTGCATGGCGAATTGAAGTCTTTGTCCGGTTGCCACTTCCTCGCGCATTTTTAAAACGGCTTCGGTGTAGATAATGTTGCCGCAGGCGCCGGCAACGGACTCCAGTGCCTCTACCAAGGGTACTCCCGCAGCTGACATGGTTGCCAAGGTTCTGGCGAAACGCGCAACAGCGGACTTGTTTAAAATGAGGCCCACTATCGGCAGTTTTAGCAGGGCTTTATCCAGGAAATGATTAAATGCTCTGGATCGCTTTTTAAAATAACCGAATGTGTAAACGATGCCGACAACAATACCGACAACAATATACCACCATGCCTGCATCCATTCGGACATATGAACAACCATTTTGGTGAAGGCGGGCAAATCTGCGCCAAAGCTTTTGAACATGTCGGAAAAAACCGGTACCACAAAAATCAGCAGGATGGTGGTGACAACAAAGGCCACGACTATGACGGCGATCGGATAGGTCAGGGCCTTTTTGATCTTTTTCTTCATAGACTCGGTTTTTTCTTTGTAGGTGGCGATCTTATCCAGCAGCGTTTCTAATACCCCCGCCTGTTCGCCTGCGGCAACCAAGTTACAAAATAATTCATCAAAATACAGCGGCCTTTTGTTAAGGGCTTCGGCTAAGGTGTCACCGGCTTCAATGTCGGCTTTGATGCCCAGCAGCAGAACCTCCATGCTGGCATTGTCGTGGCCTTTACCGACAATATCGAATGACTGCACCAAAGGCACGCCCGCTTTAAGCATGGTGGCTAATTGTCTGGCAAAAATGGCTATATCGCCTGGGGTGATAGCCTGGACTTTTGCACTGAATAGCGGCTTGGGTTTTTTCTTGAATGTAACAACCCGATAGCCCTGCCGCCGCAGCTCGGTTTTGGCAATAACTTCGGTTTTTGCAGAGATTATTCCTCCGGTTTTCTTTTTGTTTTTATCGGTTCCCGACCAGACGAAATCGATTTGTTCAGTTTGCTCTGCCATGTTTATTCCTTGGTGATTCGATCAATTTCTTCCAGACTGGTCATGCCCATACGCACTTTGTTTAATCCTGATCTGCGTAAGTCATTAAAGCCTTCCGCCAAGGCGCATTCCGCCAGTTGATCGGTATTACCCCCGTTTAATATCAGTGAGCGCATTTTGTCGGTGAGCGTCAGGACTTGATAAACGCCGACCCGGCCTTTATAGCCATTGGTGCAATGCTCGCAGCCCACCGCGCTGAATATTTTAAGGTCGTGCAACTCTTCTTGTTTAAAGCCTGCATCAAGGAGGACTTTATCAGGAAAATTGGCGGGGACTTTACAGTGTTCACAGAGCCGTCGACCCAAGCGTTGCGCCATAATCAAGTTGACCGCAGCAACAATGTTGAAGGGCGGTATGCCCATTTGCATGAGGCGATTCAGAGTTTGCGGTGCATCATTGGTGTGTAAGGTCGATAACACCAAATGTCCCGTTTGCGCGGCTTTGACGGCAATTTCGGCGGTTTCCAAATCACGAATCTCGCCCACCATGATGATGTCAGGATCCTGCCGTAAAAAGGCGCGTAAAGCACTGGCGAAGGTCAGGCCTGCTTTAGGATTCATATTGACCTGATTGATGCCTTCCACGGTAATTTCGACAGGGTCTTCGGCGGTCGAAATATTGCGCTCCATGGTGTTGAGGATATTCAACCCGGTATAGAGCGTAACCGTTTTACCGCTACCCGTTGGCCCTGTTACCAGCACTAAGCCGTAGGGTTTATTAATAGCCTCAAGGAAAATCCGTTGTTGTTCCGGCTCAAAACCCAGTTTTTCGATACCCAGCTGGGCGCTGGTGGGATCCAGGATACGCAAAACGACTTTTTCGCCGAATAGGGTAGGGCAGGTGTTTACCCGGAAATCAATTGCACGATTCTTGGACAAGGTCATTTTGATACGGCCGTCCTGCGGAACCCGGCGCTCAGCAATATCCATTTTAGACATGACCTTAAGGCGGGAGACAAGTCTGTTGGCGATGCTGGGAGGGGGGGAGGCAACCTGGCGGAGTATGCCGTCCGATCGATAGCGGATGCGGAAGGTTTTTTCGTAGGGTTCCATGTGTATATCGGATACTCCCTGTTTGATGGAGTCCAATAGTATCTTGTTGACGTAACGGACAATCGGCGCATCATCAATATCCGAGTTAACATCGGCTTTAGCGTTATCTTCTTCGCCTCCGGTGATATCCAGGTTTTCCAGATCCTCATCAAGCATATCAGTCATCGATGTATCGGCGGCCTCTAAGGAGGCTTCGATGGCTTTGATCAGTTTGTCTTCTTCAACCAGAATGGCTTCGGGGTTAAGGCGACTGTGAAACTTGATGTCATCCAGAGCGCGAAAGTCGGTCGGGTCCGATACGGCGACGAATAGGGTTTTGCCTCTGGCGAACAGGGGCAGCGCATGGCATTTGCGGATCAGCTTTTCACTGACCAGATTGATAGGAAGCCTACGGAAGTCAATGGCATCCAGGTCAAAAAAAGGGACGCCAAATTCTTGTGAGGCTTGATATGCCAAAGCTTTGCTGTTAATCAGCTTATTGGCAACAAGATAGCGTATTAACGGGATCTGGTTTTTTTGTGCTTCCTGACTATGAATTTGCGCATCGCTCTCAGTTAGCAAGCCTTTTTCAATCAAGCACCGTGTAAGGCCACTAAATTGTAAATTTGTTGATGCGGTAGTCATAGGTATGATGATTGCTTTGTCGGTTGTTTAGACAAATATAGATGAAAAAGGGGGAGGGTACAAGGCGAAAGGCTAAGGGCTAAAGGAGGGATTTCCTTTGCCTTTAGCCTTTCGTCTGCTTTTTTTATAAAGCCTGTATTTTGCGTTGCTGCTCTTCAAGGTTGTTAAGCATTGAACGCAAATCGGCCAGCTTGGCTTTTTCCTTATCGATCACTTCCGGCGGCGCTTTATCGACGAACGCCGGGTTATTTAACTTGCCTTCGACTCTGGGCAAGTCATTATTGATTTTTTGAATTTCCTTTTCCAGTCGCGCCAGTTCCGCTTCTTTGTCAATCAGGCCTGCCATTGGAATCAGGATTTTCATCTCGCCAACTAAAGCAATTGCCGATTCCGGCGTACTTTCATTAGGCGTTAACCAGGTGATTGAATGCAGTCTGCCCAGTTTTTGCAGATAAACCAGGTTGTTGTTTAAGCTTTGCTGGTCAGCAAGAGAGCCGTTTTGCAAAAATATCGGCAGCGGCTTGCTGGGGGCGATATTCATTTCGCCGCGAATACGGCGCACACCCAGAATAAAGTTCATCACCCAGTTGGTTTCGGCGATCGCATTGCTGTCGATGTGCGCTTCATCGGCAACCGGGTAAGGTTGCAACATGATGGTGTCAGCTTCAATACCTGCCAACGGCGCGACCCGCTGCCAGATTTCTTCGGTGATAAACGGCATGATCGGATGCGCCAAACGTAAAATCGACTCCAGAACCGTCAGCAGGGTTTTACGCGTGCCGCGTTGCAACGCCGCATCATTCGATTGCAGGGATATTTTTGCCAGCTCCAGATACCAGTCGCAGTATTCATTCCAGGTGAATTCATAAATGGCTTGGGCCGCCAGGTCAAAACGGTAATTGTCGATGGCGCTGCTGGTCACTGCCGTTACTTGGTGAAGACGGGAAGTAATCCAGCGATCCACCTGGCTGTATTGGCAAGGCGCATCGGATAAGCCGTTGTCCTGCTCTTCTGTATTCATCAGCACGAAACGCGCCGCGTTCCACAGTTTGTTGCAGAAATTGCGGTAACCTTCGGTGCGGGCAAGGTCAAAGCGAATGTCGCGGCCGGTGGAGGCTAACGAAGCAAAGGTAAAACGCAACGCATCGGTGCCGTAAGACTGGATGCCGTCAGGGAAATGTTTGCGCGTATCCTGCTCGATTTTCTTTGCCAAATGCGGCTGCATCATGCCGGAAATGCGTTTAGCAACCAACGCTTCCAGTTCTATGCCGTCGATGATGTCAATCGGGTCGAGCACATTGCCTTTGGATTTGGACATCTTTTGCCCTTCGGCATCGCGTACCAAGCCATGGATGTAGACTTCCTTAAACGGTACCTTGCCCTGGAATTTCAGCCCCATCATAATCATCCGCGCCACCCAGAAGAAAATGATGTCGAAGCCGGTCACCAGCACGCTGGTCGGATAATGCTTGGCCAGTTCTTCGGTGTTTTCCGGCCAGCCCAGTGTGGAGAAAGGCCATAACGCCGATGAAAACCAGGTGTCCAGCACATCCTCATCCTGTTTAAGCGGGTAGTCGGCGGGCAGGTTATGCTTGGCGCGAACGGCCTGCTCGGAGTTGCCGACGTAAATATTGCCCAGTTCGTCGTACCAGGCGGGGATGCGATGCCCCCACCAGATTTGCCGGGAGATACACCAGTCCTGGATATTGCGCATCCATTCAAAATAAGTGTTTTTCCAGTTATCCGGTACAAACTTGATGTCGCCGTTTTCAACAGCGGCAATCGCAGGTTCGGCCAGCGGCGCTACTTTGACATACCACTGGTCGGTCAACAGCGGTTCGATAACGCTGTTGGTCCGGTCGCCGCGCGGCACCATCAATTTATGGTCGGCGATTTTTTCCAGTAAACCCGCCGCATCAAGATCGGCGACAATTTTCTTACGCGCTTCAAAGCGATCAAGGCCTTGATATTGAACAGGGACTAACTCTTCGGCACAGATGCTCGCGTCGACAGTTAAAATATTAATCAAGCCGCCATGCGGCAAGTCTTGAATAGCCGACGTATGACGGTGGCGCGTCCAGACCTCGTAATCGTTAAAGTCATGGGCCGGGGTGATCTTGACGCAGCCGGTGCCGAACTCGGGATCGACATACTCATCGGCAATAATCGGAATGCGGCGGCCGGTTAACGGCAGTTCCACAAACTCGCCGAGCAGATGCTTATAGCGCTCGTCATTGGGGTGAATAGCTACCGCCGCATCGCCCAGCATGGTTTCAGGGCGGGTGGTTGCAACAATCAAATGCCCCTGGCCGTTCGACAGCGGATAACGCAAATGCCACATTGAACCGTTTTCTTCTTCCGACAACACTTCCAGGTCGGAAACCGCGGTATGTAAAACGGGGTCCCAGTTAACCAAGCGCTTGCCGCGATAAATCAGGCCTTCTTCATAAAGCCGGATAAACACTTCCTGCACCGCATCGGACATGCCGTCATCCATCGTGAAACGCTCTTTGTTCCAGTCCAGTGAAGAGCCCATGCGTCGCAGTTGGCGGGTAATCGTGCCGCCCGATTCCTCCTTCCACTCCCAGATTTTTTCGATGAACTTTTCACGCCCATAGTCATGGCGGGTCTTGTCTTCCGCATTGCATAAACGTTCCACCACCATTTGCGTGGCAATACCCGCATGGTCGGTGCCCGGCTGCCATAAAGTGCTGTAGCCTTTCATGCGGTGGTAGCGGGTGAGCGCATCCATGATGGTGTCCTGAAACGCATGGCCCATGTGTAAACTGCCGGTGACGTTGGGCGGCGGGATCATGATGCAATAGGATTCACCCTCCGATTTGGCCGCAAAATAGCCTTTTTCTTCCCAGGTTTGATACCAGCGTTGTTCGATTGAATGCGGGGCGTATGTTTTTTCCATGGATGGGGTGCTCTTTTTTTTGTAATAGTTGATGCGTATGATGATTTATTTGTTACCAGTCTTTATGCGTAGTAACCGGCATGCCTGACTGTTGGTACCGGCGATAACGGTTCCTGCCCGCTTCTTTGGTCGTTTCGCTATTATCCAGTATTTCAAGAATGCGCTCGGTTTGCGGCCCTACGTCAGGATAGCGCGAGGATAGGTTGAACAGGACTTTTTGCCAGTGCTCGGGCGCATCCAGCGAGCCGATCAGGATGACTTTTTCCGTGGCCGCGCTCGCTCCCGGCGAGCCTGCGGCATACACACCATCCCTGGCGATATCAGGCGGCTCGCCGGTATATATCTGGTGCGGAATAAAACTGCCTGCCCTGAAAGTCCAGAGCAGGTCGTCTATGGTTCGGCTTTGTTCGGCAGAATCGGTCAGCACGTAACAAAAACTGCCGCTACGATAGGCTTTCTCGATCAGTTTGCAGGCAAACAGATACCTCTCTTCCAGCGATTCCGACGGCAGTATATAAAAGCTGACTTCAGCCACTTATATTCTGTGATGGTTGCGCACGGCTGATCAGGTATTGGCTTAATAGCGGCACAGGACGGCCGGTTGCGCCTTTGGTTGGGCCGGTGCGCCAAGCGGTGGCGGCAATGTCCAGATGCGCCCAGCGGAATTTTTCGGCAAATCGCGCCAGAAAACAGGCGGCGGTAATGGTGCCGCCATCTTTGCCGCCGACATTGGCCATGTCGGCGAAATTGGATTTAAGTTGCTCCTGGTATTCTTCCCAGAGCGGTAAACGCCAGACACTGTCGTTGGCGATTTCACCGGCAGCAGTCAGTTCATTGCACAAGGCGTCATCGTTGCCGAGCAGGCCGCTGGGCACACGGCCTAAAGCGACTCCAACCGCGCCGGTCAAGGTGGCGATGTCTATCACCACATCGGGGTTGTAGCGTTCCGCATAAGTCAAGGTGTCGCAAAGCAGCAGACGACCCTCGGCGTCGGTGTTTAACACTTCAATGGTTTTGCCGGACATGCTGGTTAAAATATCGCCCGGTTTATTGGCGTCGCCGTCGGGCATGTTTTCCGATGAAGGGATCAGGCCGATAATATTCAGCGGCAGCTGCATTTGCGCTACGGCGAGCAAGGTACCCAGAACAGTCGCGCCGCCGCACATGTCGTATTTCATTTCATCCATGCCGGGGCCCGGTTTTAATGAAATGCCGCCCGCGTCAAAGGTGAGGCCTTTTCCGATCAGGACGATAGGCTTGGCGTTTTTAGCACCGCCTTGATACTCCAGGGTAATTAACTTTGCGGGTTGACGACTGCCGCGCGAGACGGACAGGAAAGCGCCCATGCCCAGTGCCGCCATGTCGGATTCTTCCAGTATCTTAACCGCCAGGCTGGCGTATTTTTTGCTCAGCTCAATCGCCTGTTCGGCAAGAAAGGTCGGTGTGCAGATGTTGCCCGGTAAATCGCCAAGATGCTTGGTTAAATTCATAGCTTCGGCAACAGCCTTGCCTTGCACTAATCCGGCGTGCGTCAAAGCCTGTTCAGTCTCGGTGGCGGCAATGGAGATTTTTTCAATCTTGCTTTCGGTTTCTTTGTCGGATTTTGTGTGGGTAAATTGATACGCGGCATCGTTAAAAACTTCGATGATTTGTTGAGATTTCCATTGCCGGTCGCGGTCTGTCACATCGCATTCCGCCAGGCAGCAGACGACCGATTTTATTTGCGGTTTTTTCAGGCTGTTGACAGCGGCCAGCAGGGCTTTTTTGTAGTTTTTGCCGGATAAAGGCTTGTTCTCGCCCAGACCGACCAACAAAATACGTTCAATCTTGCTGCCCGGAACCGCGTTGATTAACACGGTTTCGCCGTTTTTTCCGCTCAGGTCGCCGCGGCGGACGATGTTGTTAATCAGCCCGTTGGTGCTGTTGTTAAGGGCAGTGGCCGACGGACTGAGCTGCTGGTCTTGATAAACGCCGACAATAATACAATCGCATTGCAGTTCTTCTAGTGGCGCGGTTTCTATTGAATAGTCCATAACTTACTCGGTTATTTGTTGAATAGAGCGTTATCTTGAGCGGGCTGGAAAAATAGCGCGCTGCAAGATGGGCCGTTTAGCTGAGATTATACAACACACACTCGTTTTTGACAGGGGAGACGACGGTTGGAGGTAAATTGGGGTGCATCGCCTCTGTTTGTGCGTTACAGTCTATTGATTTGCAATCGCTCCAATTAAAACAACTACATATGAACTTATGATAAATGTGCGACAAGTTAGGTTATTAATAAGACAATTGTTGTACATATCACGTTAGCCAAAAGGAGGCGTCGCATGTATTGTCCGTACACCAACCAAGAAATCGAACCGCATGTAGCGAACATTGAACACATCATTCCGCTATCACTTGGCGGTTCAAATCAGTTCACTATTAATGTTGATGCTGAATTTAACTCAGAGGCTGGAAGCAAGATCGATGGTGCTTTGGCAAATGATTTTTTAATAATTTCTCGTCGCATAGAACTAGATGCTCGAGGACACAGTAACAAAAAACCATCTGCAAAAAATAAGCGCTCAACAATGGGCGCAGAAGAAAGGCCCGTACAAGTAGATTACTTCAATCCAAATGGATTTAAGGTATATGACCCAATAGCTCGCCGCGAGTTAACGGAAAATGAAATCTCTGGAGAAACATTTAAATCTACATTTACTCTCTCTCGTTATGGGCGCCTACAGTTTGCAGCAAAGGTAGCTTTAGCCGCTGGATATTTTGTATTTGGAGAATGGTTTCGACAAAATATTGCGCACCATGAAGTGCGAGCTCTTATGAGTTTTAATTCATCGTCAAAGCCACAGGATTTCGAGAAATTTGAACTGAGAGCTTATGATGAGTTCATGCTTGCAAGTGAAGCTGACCAGCTGGAGCGCAAACTGGATGAGTGTTTTTGCGGAATAGTAAAAGGTTCTTGTGTATATTTTGTTCCGGGTCCAAAAAATATAGGTGTCACTGTTGGAGTGCTTGGAAAATATGTTGCGACACTAAACATCCCAGGAAACACTGATGATTTTCCTTTTTCGGATGAAAATGATTTAGGACACGCCATTATTTTGGAAGATGGAAAAATGGAGCGAATGTCATACAGGGATTTTGCTCTCAGAGCACATACACATCTTGAATCAGCCAAGTAGGCCGGAATAAGACCATCCAAGCGCGTAGCGCGAGGTGGCGTTTCCGGCGGATTCGCACAGTCTATGCCGGAAACGCCTATTTTCGCTATCGCTCAAACAGGCTTATTCCGGCCTACGGGGGTACCTTGTACGTCCAGCTTGTCTTGGCTGCCAAGCATGGTAAACTGGACGTCAAATCAAAAACAAGAGGTCAGCTCATGACTGCCATTACGTTTGATACCCATAAATTTGTTCGGACACTCAAGGATGCTGGTGTACCGGAAAGTCAAGCCGAGGCTTTCTCAGAAGCGTTTAAAGAGGCGCAGGGCGAAGCTGATCTGGCAACTAAACGCGACATTGATGATTTAAGACGCGACATTGACGTCTTGCGCCACGATATGGACTCGCGTTTTATCCAAACGGAACAGCGACTGGTCATTAAATTAGGCGGTCTCATGGCGCTTTCCATTGGCGTTGTTGCCGCTTTGGTTAAGCTGCTTTGAACGCTGCAAGGCGTATTGGCCATGATCCTTTGGGCTTTCAAATCAATCAAATATGGCGTAGAGCGTTGCGAGATAATTTGTAACTAAATCATCACCTTCGGCAGGAGCCCATGGTGCTTGCTCTTCAGTTTTAAGTGGGACAAATGGCCCGGCTTTAGCTTCAAAGAACACGGTTCCATTTTTCAGTGCGAATACCGTGTGAAAAGTACCGTAAGGAATGTCAACTCCAACAGTCTCACTATCTGCTTCCAATGTTAGCTTTTGCTCAACGTTGCCTGTTGAGTCGAAAACTATTAAGCCCAGCTTGCCAGAAAGGCAAATTATAGTTTCCCCTTTGTTTGGGTCGTTATGTTTGTGCGGCATAACATATGAATTTGGCTCTATAGCATTTAATAATCGGTGCGTTTGAGCTTCACTATTTTCATGAAAATTGTGGTTCTTACGACGGCGAGGCGATGCTATGGCCTCCATACTAAGCTTTTTGAGCAGTTGCTGATTGATGGGAGTAATCATACGTTTTTGATCCTATTTTCCCCTGTGGATTCATTAAGATCCCAAAAGCGGGGCGGGGTTTGCAACCCCACCCAGTTGTCGGTAATGGTGAAAACGGGTGTTTTCGGCAGATTCGCAGGGCGTGCGCCGGAAACGCTACCTCGCGCTACGCTTGGGTAGTCTTATTCCGGCCTACGTTAATCTTCGAACCTTGCACGGCCAATACACCGGAACGTCCCTCTATTTCTGACATGACCAGTTCATGGCAAGGCAGTGTAGCGGTATCGAGGTCGGCGACATAATCTTTCAGCGTACCGATGTCATCCTCGGCTTTTTGCCACAATTGCAGCAGCTTTTCCATGACCGGCAGCAGTTTCATGCCTTCCAGTTCCGCATGCAAGGTATAGACATGACCCTCCGGCGCAGGCTTGCGGCTGGCGGCGAATACCGCTTCATGCACGTTGGCTTCGGTGATGCCGTTGCAGCCGAGCAGTTCGTCCAAGGTCGGCAGGGTGGTGGGGATTTGCGGGCATTGAAACGTTTCGCCTTCCATCTGCGGGATAAACGGTGACTGACCGCGGCAGTCGCTGGCATAACGAAAGCCCAGTTGCTGTTCCAGTTGTAAGGTGTGTTTGTTCAGTTGCCAGCCGGCCGCGCCATGCACGGAAGGCTGATGGCCGAATACTTCCTGAAATGAATCGATAGCCGCCTGCATTTCTTGTTGAGTCCATACCGCATCGCGGTTGGCGACAAAATCCTGCCAGCGGATGTGGTCGTAGCAATGTACACCGACTTCATGCCCGGCCTTCTCAGCTTGGCGCATGATGTCGCGCCCCCTCCGGCCGATATGCGGACCGGGAAGCAAGGTGCCGTAGAGCAAGGTTTTCAGTCCGTAGTGGCTCAGCACCGAGGTGCGCTGAACCTTGCTGAAGAATCCCGGCCTGAATATCCGGCGCAGCGCCCGACCGGTATGGTCGGGGCCGAGGCTGAAAAGAAATGTGGCTTTTACGCCGTAGCGTTGGTACAAATCCAGCAACGCGGGCACGCCTTCCAGCGTACCGCGCAGTGTATCCACATCGACTTTCAGTGCGATTTTCATAGGGTTTGGTCTTGATCGATCAGTTCCCTTGCGGCTGCAACCTCATGGCTGTAAGCGTCGAAAATTTTGCGCAACGCATCTTCCACGCTGACTTCAGGCTTCCAGCCCAGATCATCCATGGTGTTGCCGATCCAGGGCACCCGGGTTTTAACATCCTGGTAGCCTTTGCCGTAGTAATCGTTGGCGCTGGTATCGATTAATTCGACTTTAGCCGCCAGTTCCCGATATTCGGGATGTTCCTTGGCGATTTTCAGCATCAGTTCGGCAAGTTCCCTGATTGACAGGTCGTTGGCCGGATTGCCGATGTTATAAATATTGCCGGTCGCCTTGCCGTTTTCATTTTTGATGATGCGCACCAAGGCGTCGATACCATCGCTGACAAAGGTAAAACTGCGGCGTTGCTGTCCGCCATCGACCAGCTTGATGGATTCGCCTCGGGCGATATGGCCCAGGAATTGGGTTACTACCCGTGAGCTGCCTTCTTTTGGCGTATGGATGCTGTCGAGGCCGGGGCCTATCCAGTTAAAAGGTCTGAACAGCGTGTAATCGAAACCCTGTTCCTGACCGTAAGCGCAGATAACCCGATCCAGCAATTGCTTGGAGCAGGAGTAAATCCAGCGCGGTTTGTTCAGCGGGCCCAAGACCAGTTCGGATTCGTAAGGATGGAATTCATCATCCTTGCACATGCCGTAAACTTCCGAGGTCGAAGGGAACAGCACGCGTTTTCTGTATTTTACGCAGGCGCGGATAATCGGCAGGTTCGCCTCGAAATCCAGTTCGAATACCGCCAGCGGGTGGGTCACATAAGTGGCAGGCGTGGCGATGGCAACCAGCGGCAGAATCACGTCGCATTTTTTAATGTGATATTCCATCCACTCATGATTAATGGTGATGTCGCCTTCAAAAAAATGAAAGCGTTCATGCTCGCGGAATGCTTCAACACGGTTGGATTGCATGTCCATACCGTAGACATGCCAATCGGTGGTTTCGAGTATGCGCTTTGAAAGGTGATGGCCGATAAAACCATTGACACCTAGTATGAGTACGTTCATAAGTTCCTGGTGGTTATATTAAAAAATGATTGCTACTCAGTAGTCAAAAATGGAACGCTGATGGCGCGGATGATTATGATTAGATAAGATTTTATCTGCGTTCATCATAGTTATCTGCGTCATCTGCGTTCCATTGTATTTGATGGTGCTGGGTAGTTATAAAAATTGTTAATCGTTTAAGGCTGGTCGCATCGGTTCCCTACCGCTTGCGACACTTCCACCATCCCTGGCGGTTGGAAATAAATGCTCATCATCGGTTAGGGCTTTGAAAGCGGCATGATCCAGTGATATTCCGTCACAGCTAAGTTGCTCGATACGGAAGCGTTTGTTATCGGCGCAGTCGGCATAAAAATGGCCGTCCGACCAATAGATACAGACCTTGCCCGAGTTCACAGCGGTTTCATCGCTGTAATGACTGCTGAGTAGGAAAAAGCGCTTGCCGTTACTATCGAAGAATGCGCCCGGATAAGGCGGCGCCACAGCCCTGACCAGATTATGGATCGTCCAGGCCGATTGATTCCAGTCGATGCGGCCGTGTTCCGGCTTGCGGCCGCCGAAATAACTGCCTTGAGCAAGATCCAAGGGTTTGGGTTCTATGTTTCCGGTCAGCAGCAATGGCAAACAGCGATCCAGCAGCGTTTTTGCGGCTGGCGTAAGTTTTAAAAAAACATCGTGCGCCGTATCGTTGGGCAAAATGGCGACGGCTTGCTGATCAATCAGCGAACCGGCATCGGGCTTTTCCATCATTTGATGGAGGCTGACGCCGGTTGTCGCTTCGCCATGCAATACCGCCCAATTGACAGGCGCACGGCCCCGATATTTAGGCAGTAACGAACCGTGCAGGTTATAAGCGCCTCGGGGCGGGATCGCCAGCAGTTCGGGGCTTAGCATGTGCCGGTAATAAAAGGAAAAAAACCATTGCGGTTGAAGGTCGGCAATTTGGTTGATGACTTCCGCCTGATTGGGATTGTCCGGCGTTATCACTGGAATCCGATGCCTGTTTGCCAGTTCGGCAACGCTACCGAACCAGATATTTTCATCGGGATCATCCTGGTGAGTGACCACCAGTTTAATATCGACCCCGGCTTGCAGCAGGCACTCTATGCCGGTAACGCCAATGTTGTGGTAGGCAAAAACAACGGCTGAGGTCTTCATCAAGACTTGTCGCTCTTGGCATTATCCAGCACGGCCTTGATCAGATAACGGGGGCGCGAGCGGGTCTGGGAGTATATCCGGCCGATGTATTCGCCCAACAGGCCGATACCGAACAACAGAAGGCCGATCAAAAAGAACACAATGGCGAACAGCGTAAAAACGCCCTCAGCTTCCGGTCCAACCGTCAGTCTGCGCCAGCCCAGATAAAATACAAAGAGCAGCGACAGTATGGAGACGCCGATGCCGAGCAAAGAAAATGCCTGCAAGGGGGCAATGGAAAATCCTGTCATCAAGTCGAAATTAAGATGGATCAGCTTGAACAGCGAATATTTCGATTCCCCGGCCGCGCGTTCTTCGTGGTCAATAACGATTTCAGTGGGATTTCCGGCATAAAGATAGGCCAGTGCCGGTATAAAGGTATTGGTTTCGGTGGTGGCCAAAACCGCATCGATAATGTCGCGGTGATAACCCCGCATCATACAGCCCTGATCGGTAATGTGGATGCGGGTGATTTTTTCGCGTAAGCGATTCATCGCCAATGAGGCCCAATGCCGCCAGAGGCTATCTTTACGCTGCCGCCGGATAGTACCGACATAATCGTAACCGGCATCCATTTGCAGCAGCAGGTTGGGGATTTCTTCAGGGGGATTTTGCAGGTCGGCATCCAGGGTCAGGATATAGTTCCCTCTGGCGCGTTCAAAACCCGCAATCAGCGCCGCATGTTGTCCGGCGTTGGCGCGCAGAAACACGACGCGGGTGGTATTGGGGTAAAGTTGAAACTGCTTGCGGAGTAAGGCGGCCGATTGGTCGCGGCTACCGTCATCGACAAAAATGACTTCGTAGCGGTGCTTAAGGTTTTCCAGGACGGGGTAGAGTCTCTCAAACAGTAGCGATAAAACGGCTTCTTCGTTATAGACAGGGATAACGATGGATACTTCCGGGGTTTCAAAATTGTTCGTCATTTAAATTTAGGCGTATGGTTTTAAATCGGTAAGGGCGCTGTAAAACTTAGCGCAACGCGGTAATTACGCTGCTCTTCATTAAGTGCCATTCAGCAATGAAATCACTGCCGAGCAGACCCGGTCAACGTCATTCTCTTCCATGCCGGGAAATAGCGGCAGCGTTAAGGTTTGCCCGCCGATTTTTTCGGCATTAGGAAAATCGCCGGGCTGGTAGCCGTATTGACGATAAAGCGAAAACAGATGCATAGCCGGGTAATGGATGCCCGCAGTGATGGATTGCTGTTTGAGCACGTCGAGAGTCTGATTGCGGTTCAGGCCTATCTTTTCCCAATCGAGCAGGATACAGAACATATGCCAGCTATGGCCCTCCACGTCGGCAGGCAACACCAATGCGTCATGGGCAGGAAGCTGCTGTAAATAGCGCTCAACCAGCGTCCGGCGTTTTCGGTTAAAGCCGTCCAGTTTCTTCAATTGCACCAAACCCAAGGCCGCACTCACATCCGGCATATTCATTTTGCCGCCCCATGCCGTCACATCCATGCCGCCCTGCGCGTCTCTTTCGATGCCGTGAAAACGAATGCCTTCGATTTTTTTCAGTAAAACAGGATCGTTAATCGCAAGCGCGCCGCCTTCAATCGTGGTCATGTTCTTATTGGGATGAAAGCTGAAACAGACCGGATTACCCGAGCTGCCGATCTGGCGGCCCTTATATTGAGTGCCGATCGCCTGGGCGGCGTCTTCAAGCACCAAAAGATTATGCTGCTCGGCCAGCTGATAAATAGGATCCATATCGACAGCGCGGCCGGCAAAATGCACCGGTATAACGGCCTTGGTGTTGGGCGTGATTGCCGCCGCAACCGCAGCGGCATCGATATTGCGGGAGACCAAATCGACATCGACGAATTTAGGCGTTGCGCCGCAGCGAACGATGATGTTGGCGCTGGCGACAAAGCTCATCGCCGGGACGATAACTTCGTCGCCCGGCCCAATTCCGTAGGCCAGCAAAACGGCTTCCAGCGCGCTGGTGCCCGAATTGAACACCCGAAGCTGGACGTCGCCGCCGATATAATCGGCTAATGCGGTTTCAAAAGCGGCAACCTTGGGGCCGGTTGCCAGCCATCCTGATTGCAACACTTCTTTGATGGCTTCAAATTCCTCTGTATCGAGCGTGGGGCGAGTGAATGGCAGCATCTTAACTCCTTGCTAAAACGTAAACGCCGAGAAGGACGATACCCATCCCGATCAGTCGGGCAGGGTTCATGGATTCGCCGAACAGCTGCCACGCGAAAAACGCATTGACGACATAGCCCATGGACAGCATCGGATAGGCGATGCTGACATCGACTCTGGACAGCGCCAATATCCAGACGACGACGCTGATGCCGTAGCAAACCAACCCTGCCCAGAGAAAAGGCTCGCAGGCCAGCCTTAAAAACGCCGTAGAGGATGAGGAAAAATTCAAGCCGATGACGCCCATTTCCTTAACGCTGGCTTTAAGCGCCAATTGCGCGACCGCATTCAATAGGACGCCGGTCAGGATAATACAGAAACTAATAAGGTTCATCGGCGGGCCACTGCGATATAACGGGGATTTTCATAGATTAATTGCATGGGGATTTGCTGTTGTTTCCATTGGTCGTAGGTCGTCTGGGTCAGTACGCTTATTGCCTGGTCTGAGTTTAGCCATAAAGGTAGAAAATCCGCCTCATTTAACCATTTTTGCGGCTCCTGGTTAATCCCGAATTCAAGTTCGCCGGTAAAACCAACCAGGTTAATGGTTCTGCCCAAATAATAAGGCAACGATTGATCATAGCGCTTAACATCATAAATCTCCACGGTGTCTTTGCCACTTTTTGCGATGTAAGATTGAATCGCTTCCGCCATCGCTCTGCTGGAGCGTAACTCGCTGATACTTTGATAACCCCATGAAAGCATTTGTATGCCAAGCAGGGCGCAGAGGGCGAAAATGGAGATAGCCAGATTTTTTTGGTGCCTTAACAGCAGCGTGGAAATACCGGCCGCGCCTGTCAAAACAGCCGTTGCAATAATCCACGGCCGGAACAGTGTGAGGTGTGTCGCTAACCTGCCAAGCTTGGCGGTATTATCGGCTTGCCAGATAAAGAAAATGAATATAACGCTCGCAAGCACTATAGCCACAATGCCGTCGGCAATGAAATGCTTGCGCTTAGCCATGTTCTCGCCGACCAACAGCGCCAGCGCCGGAAACATCGGCAAAATATAGCCCGGTAACTTGGAGTGGGAGATTGAAAAAAAGAAAAATACAAAAATCGCATAAACCCAAAGCAATCTTGAGGCTTCAAATTTTCCGGCTTCAGCTCGCCATGAAAAAGGCGGTTTAATCAGGCCGTTTAATGACGAGAATAGCCAGGGCATCGCCCCTATTGCAAAGACCGCGAAGAAATACCAGTTGGACTTGGTGCGTCCGTGAACATCGCTGGTAAAACGCTCGAAATGCTCATGAATGAAAAAGAAATGCGGGAACTCGGGGTTTGCATAACTGACGGCAACAAACCACGGTGCGGCTATCAATAAATAGACCAGTAAGCCTTTGCCCAGATGCAAATGACGCCACAAGGCCCAGTCGCGTTGCCAGAGGGTATACAGAACCAGCGCGCCGCCGGGCAGCACCAGGCCGATCAGGCCTTTGCTGAGTGTGGCTCCGGCAAGCGCAGCCCAGGCCAACAGCATCCAGTTTCGCTCCTGTACCGGCAGATGCCGCACTGACTGAGCCAGCGCCAGCGCGCCGACAGCGATGATCAGCAGCGCGCTGACGCCCATATCCAGGCTGTTGGCGTGTCCCATCCCCGCATAAAGGACCGTGCTGATTGAAAATAGGAATGCGAAATAACCGGCACTACGTCCATAAAGTCGGCTACCTACAAATCCAACCCATAAGGCGCCGATAAAGCCGAGTCCTGAACACCATACTCTGGCTGCCGCATTGGTTTCACCCAATAAGGCCATGCTGATCGCGGAGCCCCAATACTGCAAAGGCGGTTTTTCAAAATACTTGAATCCGTTGAGGCGTGGCGTAATCCAATTGCCGGAGTTCAACATTTCCCTGGCAATTTCGGCGTAGCGCCCCTCATCAGGCTCTATCAGGTCACGGTAACCCAGCAAAAAAAACCATATAAATCCGGCAACAACTGTTAATACTCCATTTATCCGGCATTGACGTAAAGATGCTGGTGTCATGTTTTTGGCGATCCTTTAGAATTACTGACCTTAGTAAAATGCTGGCAATGATAATACAATTCGGCATTCAACACACCTTTTATCAGGGTAATTGATTAAAAAACAGATAATAATCAATGCATTATGATTTTGTTTGGGCGGATGTGTAATTTCTTTAAGATATGCGAAATGAGTGGCTCAATCATAATGAGCTACTTCCAATAGCGCGGTTTCTATAAAATAGTTCATAATTTACCGGCTCAAGGTAGAGGTCGATGCGCTTTCGACTTTGCGCCTTTTACTTTTGTTGTATAACAACGCACACACGTTTTTGATGGGGGAGACACGCTTGGAAGCGAATTGGACTAAAGGCTATAAAATGAGGCGGCGTAAGTTAGTTACGGTCCTGGACAAAATGGTTGCTTTGGACTTGTTAAGGACGTTATTGGCGGTTTGGTCGGTGATTGTCGTTATTATTGTTAGTCGACAGTTCATCAGGATTCTTGACAGGGCTGTCGAAGGGCAGGTATCCAATCAAACCTTGCTGACCGTGCTGGGCTTGAAAACGATTATTGCCAGCGCCGCCTTTTTACCGGCAGCCTTGTTTATGGCGGTGTTGATGGTCTTGGGCAGAATGTACCGGGATCAGGAAATGTCGGCAGTGGCTTCAGCCGGGGGCGGGGCGGGGACAGTCTATCGATCCATATTCCTGCTGGTTTTTCCTTTAAGTGTGCTGTCGGCAGGCTTGTCGTTTTACGTCTCGCCCTGGGCGGAAGCCATGATGGAGGAGTTGATGCATCAGGATAAGGAATCGGCCGATCTAAGGGGTATTGCTGCCGGAAAATTTAGCGAATACAGTCAGGGCGATCTGGTTTTTTATGTGGAAAAAATCGATGACGATAAAACCATGCACCAAGTCTTTGTACAGCACCGGCAGGGAGACCGCTTGGCGATTATTAATGCCGAAGTGGGCAGGTTGAGGGATTTGCCTGACGGGCGCTATGTCGTATTGGAAAATGGCGAGCGCATACAGGGGCAGCCTGGAGCCTTAAATTATGTGCTTGAACAGTTCACCGAATACGCAGTGAGAATGGAGACCAAAGAATCCGCCGCAAATTTCGGAAAGGAGTCGGTTGCCAGCGGTACTTTGGCGAGTTCCGGTCAAATAACCGATATTGCCGAATTGCAGCGTCGGTTTTCTATACCGATGGGGATAGTGTTACTTAGTTTTATTGCCGTGCCTTTGGCGCAAATGTCGCCTCGAGGCGGTGTTTACGGGAACATGCTGGTTGGCTTTTTAATCTATTTCAGCTATGGAAATTTTATTCGTGTCAGCCAGAGCTGGGTAATGAACCAAACTATTCCCGCATGGCTGGGTGTTTTTGGCGTCAATACCTTGTTGTTGTTGGTAGGCGGAGTTTTATTGGCAAGATTGTACGGATGGCAATGGCTGGTTATGAAGGTTAGGGAAAAGGTGGGCAAGTGAATGTATTAACAGGTTACATAGTCAGGGAAATATTAAAGGGTTCTTTAGTCGCTACTTTATTATTATTGACCTTATTCAATTTGTTTACCTTTAGCGATCAGCTAAAGGATCTGGGCAAAGGGCACTACGGCTTAACAGAGATTTTTTATTATCTTGCGCTGACTTCGCCTTCCGTTTTTTATGAATTGATGCCTGCATCCGCCTTATTAGGCAGTCTGTTTATATTGGGGGCGATGGGTAATAACCGCGAGCTTATTGCCATGCGAGCGGCCGGTTTATCCATTTTGGGCATTATTAGGGCGGTTATGCTGGCAGGTCTGATTTTGGTCGTGGTTTCAATATTGGTCGGCGAATTTGTCGCGCCGGTAGCCGAGCGGGCGGCGCAGATGATTAAGGTCAACGCCGTGGATGAAGGGCGGGTGGTCATGAATGTCAAATATGGACTTTGGCTGCGTGAAGGCAAAAAATTCATCAATGTACGAAAAATGCAGGATGACGGAAATCTGGCGGACATCAGTATTTATGAGCTGGATGATCAGCGCCGTTTGCGTTATTCAACACATGCAGAGAAAGCTGTTTTTCAAGGCAATCAGCAGTGGAAATTAGAGGGCATCAAGCAATCAGGTATTTCGATAGACCAGATGACCGCAAGTAACCAAAATGAGCAAATATGGCACTCAACCGTTGCCCCCGATTTGTTGGATATTGTTGTGGTCAACGCGCATGATCTATCCATGTACGATCTGGCAATGTATGTCGATTTTTTAAAAGATAACCATCAAAAATCGCACGAGTTTGAACTGGCTTTTTGGGGGCGCGTGGTAAATCCTTTGGTTGTTTTGGTTATGTTGCTGGTGTCTGCGCCCTTTGTTATTGGTGTTAAACGCGGTATTAACGTTGGTGGAAGGATGATGATAGGCGTCGTCATCGGCATGGGATTTAATATTATCGATAAAATTGTCGGCCATCTCGGGTTGATTTACGATCTTAATCCGCCGCTAATGGCCGTTACGCCCAGTTTGACTGTATTAGTCCTGGCGCTGTTTGCGTTGAGTCGGGTACAAGCGTGACGCTACGCAAACGGCTGTTAAAATCGATAATGTAAACATATAAGCGGGAGTTAACGTGGCAATCAGAAGTTTTAAGGATAAGCAGCCAAAAATCGGCGAGTCGGTTTTTATAGATGACAGCGCAGTGGTCATTGGCGATGTTACGTTGGGCGATGATGTGTCCATATGGCCCACGACCGTGCTCAGAGGCGATGTTGAAAGCATTACTATTGGCGACGGCACCAATGTACAAGACGGTTCCGTGTTGCATGTCACTCACGCAGGCAAGTATACGGCGCAAGGCCACCCTTTAAAGATAGGCAAGGGGGTTACCATCGGGCATAGAGCAGTGGTTCATGCCTGTACCGTGGGCGATTATTGCTTGATAGGAATAGGTGCGATTATTATGGATGGCGCCGTTCTTGAAGATTATGTGATGCTGGGTGCCGGGGCGCTGGTCCCGCCCGGGAAAAGGCTGGAAAGCGGTTATCTTTATGTGGGCGTGCCTGCCAAACAGGCCAGACCTTTAAAGGAGTCTGAAAAGGAGTTTCTGGAATACTCATCCAAACAGTATATCCAGCTGAAAAATGAATATTTAAAATTGTAAAGATAATTAATGCACCACGAAGGCACGAAGAACACGAAGAACACGAAGTTTTTAGCTTTTGCTTTTCTTCGTGTTCTTCGTGCCTTCGTGGTGATGTTTTAAGCTTGCCGCTCTGAATTCAGCAGTTCAATAACAGGCCGGGTTTGGGGGCGAACGCCACGCCAGATAAAGAAAGCTTCCGCCGCCTGCTCAACCAGCATGCCCAGTCCATCCAGGCTTTTTGCCGCATGATTTTCCAGTCCCCAACGCACAAAAGCCGTCGGTTCGTTGCCGTAGGCGAGGTCATAACAGTTGCCGCCCGCCGCCAGCAAACCGTCCGGTAGCGGCGGTAATTGTCCGCTCAAGCTGGCTGATGTTGCGTTTAAAATCAAATCGAATTGCCGGTTTTTTAAATCATCAAAGCCGCAGCCGGTGATAGGGCCTTTATCGTGAAATTCAGCGGCCAGCTTGACGGCTTTATCAACGGTGCGGTTGGCGATAACAAGGGTTTGCGGGGATTGCTCAAGAATCGGGGCGATGATGCCCCGGCTGGCGCCACCGGCCCCCAGAATCAGTATGCGGATGCCCGACAAGGCGATGGCATGGTTAGCGAGCAAGTCTGTTACCAGGCCAATGCCGTCGGTGTTGTCGCCTAATAGGGAACCGTCCGGTTGAAGTGCGAGCGTGTTGACGGCCTTGCTCAGTTGCGCTCGTTCTGTTTTCCGGCCGGCATAGCGCCAGGCGAGCTCTTTTAGCGGAACGGTGCAATTCAAGCCTTTGCCGCCTTCAGCAAAAAACATCGCAACGGCTGTCTGGAATAGCTCTGCAGGGACTTCCACTGCGGTATATTCAAGCGCTTGCCCGGTTTGTTCGGCAAAAAGACGATGAATGCGTGGCGATTTACTGTGTCTGATAGGGTGGCCAAACACTGCGTAGCGGTCTATTAAAGTCATGATTGTGCTTTTTTCGGTAGTGGGTTAAATCTGTAATTATGCATGAATATCCAAGCCAAACTCGACCTTGTTAATCAGCAATCCTATAACCGTATCATGCAGGATCTCTACTTTCGAAAAGCAAATTGTTTTTCGTGTGAGC
>Ga0207970_100003_pt1 | contig 100142 bp, 84 predicted proteins | sample LakWasMet50_LOW8_2_FD_183886 | JGI IMG/M metagenome (GOLD analysis project Ga0207970, IMG submission 183886) | Freshwater sediment methanotrophic microbial communities from Lake Washington under simulated oxygen tension - Sediment Metagenome... | ecosystem: Environmental > Aquatic > Freshwater >... | reverse complement strand
CCAGCAACACATCGATTAGCGGTGTGCGATCTTCGTTGTTGATTTTAGGTAATTGTGGCTTGAGTGAATCCATGCGGCCATTTTAACCTGATTTTTAAGGTATTGCCTGCGACTAATGAGAAGTTACGAAAATCGATGATAACCGGTTAAATTACAAGATGTTTAGATAGGTTGCGAAAGATGTTTTTTTGGGCTGGAAGGGAGTATTATCTTATTTCACCTTAAAAATAATAATACACATATATAAATATGAGGAGGGGTCATGGGTGGAGTTACTGAGTTGTTTTTTATTATGATACTTATTGCTGCGTTTGCGTTTGCACCATTAGGTTATTTTATTTACAGATTTACCAAAGAAAGCGGCAAACCCTTCGGTGAAATTGAACCGCATGGCGATAGTCCGTCGGCGGTGAACGATTTTGCAGAAAAAGCGATTAAATTCGTTCAGGATAAGTTCGCTAAAAAGTAACAATGTGTTTGTTGATGAGTTTCCAGGCGATTTTATTCGCCTGGAAACTTCTCATGCCAGCCGGTCTATAAACCGCCGCAGGTCGGGCAGTTAGCGTTTTTTCGCAGTGTCATCGTATTCCATTCCATTGTTAATCCGTCCAGCAGCAGTAACCGTCCGGTTAACGCTTCCCCGATATTCATGATCAGTTTCATTGCTTCCAGTGCCTGAATGCTGCCGACTATGCCGGTAATAGGCGCTATGACGCCGTTTGTAGCGCAATTTTGCAATTCTTCACCGTCGCTGTTGTACAGGCAGTTGTAGCAAGGACTGTTATTGGTACCCGGCGTAAAAACGGTCACCTGGCCTTCAAAGCGAATCGCCGCCCCTGAAACCAGCGGCGTTTGCTGTTTGACGCAGGCGTTATTGATCGCAAAGCGCGTCGAGAAATTATCGCTACAGTCCAAAACCACGTCCGCCAGCCTCACTTCGTAATCAAGCTGTTCACCTTCCAGCCTTTGTTTGACCGCTCTGATCTTGACCTCGGGATTTAGCCGGTTAAGCGTTTGACGGGTTGAAATAACTTTATCAGTCCCAATATCGGGGGTGTGATGAGCAATCTGCCTTTGCAAATTGGATAAGTCCACGACGTCATTATCGTAAATGGCGATATTGCCGACACCGGCCGCAGCAAGATAAATAGCGGCCGGGGAGCCAAGTCCCCCGGCGCCGACAATCAGTACGCTGGCAGCGAGAAGTTTTTGTTGTCCCTCAATATCGACTTGAGGGAGCATGATTTGGCGGCTATAGCGTAGTAGTTGGTTGTCATTCATAAGTCATGTTGTTGCTGTATTGTGATGAGGGATAATGCCAAAGAACGGGAGAGACTGCAAAAACCGATTATTGTTGGCACTCTGCTTCGGTGAGTGCTAAAATTTAAAACTGAATTTAACCTGTAATTTTAATGTTTAGGAGATATTGATGAAAATACGTCCGTTACACGACAGAGTGATAGTCAAACGTGTTGAAGAAGAAACTACAACTGCCGGCGGTATTTTACTGCCAGGTTCTGCTGCTGAAAAACCAAGCCAAGGCGTGATTTTGGCAGTAGGTAGTGGCAAACAACTGGACAATGGCACCGTGCGCGCTCTGGAAGTTAAAGTCGGCGATAAAGTATTGTTTGGCAAATACTCCGGCAACGAAGTTAAAGTTGACGGCGACGACCTCATCGTTATGCGTGAAGAAGACATCATGGGCGTTTTAGGTTAAGCCTGAGCACGTCAATCACATACAAATTATTAAGGAATAAAAATGGCAGCAAAAGACGTATTATTTGGTGATGACGCTCGTGTCCGTATGGCTCGCGGTGTAAATATTTTAGCAAACGCGGTAAAGGTGACTTTAGGTCCTAAAGGCCGTAATGCGATTCTGGACAAAAGCTTCGGCGCTCCAACCATCACTAAAGACGGTGTATCGGTTGCTAAAGAAATCGAATTAAAAGACAAATTCGAAAATATGGGCGCACAGATGGTTAAAGAAGTGGCCTCGCACACTTCCGATGTGGCCGGTGACGGTACCACGACAGCGACCGTATTGGCGCAGTCTATCGTCAACGAAGGTTTAAAAGCCGTTGCTGCGGGCATGAATCCTATGGATTTAAAACGCGGTATTGACTTAGCCGTCATTAAAGCCGTTGAAGCGATTGTGGCTTCCGCAACCCCTTGCACCGATAATAAAGCGATTGCTCAAGTAGGCACCATCTCTGCAAACTCTGATGAGTCTGTCGGCAAAATCATTGCAGAAGCGATGGAAAAAGTCGGTAAAGAAGGCGTTATTACTGTTGAAGAAGGCACAGGCTTAGATAACTCGTTGGACGTGGTTGAAGGTATGCAGTTTGACCGCGGTTACTTGTCACCTTACTTCATCAACAAACAAGAAAACATGAGCGTCGAATTAGACGATCCATTGATTCTGATTTACGACAAAAAAATCTCCAATATCCGCGACATGCTGCCAACATTGGAAGGTGTTGCTAAAGCCGGTCGTCCTTTATTGATCGTTGCTGAAGATGTCGAAGGCGAAGCATTGGCAACTTTGGTTGTTAACACCATTCGCGGCATCGTTAAAGTGGCTGCGGTTAAAGCGCCTGGTTTCGGCGATCGTCGTAAAGCCATGTTGGAAGACATCGCGGTGCTGACAGGCGGCGTGGTTATTTCCGAAGAAGTTGGTTTGAGTCTGGAAAAAGCTGAATTGTCACAACTGGGCACCGCTAAAAAAGTACAAATCACTAAAGAAAATACCACCATCATTGATGGTGCGGGTTCTGAAGAGCAAATCAAAAACCGTGTTGCACAAATTCGCGCACAAGCGGACGAAGCAACTTCCGACTATGACAAAGAAAAACTGCAAGAGCGTCTGGCTAAATTAGCGGGCGGTGTTGCTGTCATTAAAGTGGGCGCTGCAACTGAAATCGAGATGAAAGAAAAGAAAGCTCGCGTTGAAGATGCATTGCATTCAACACGCGCAGCGGTTGAAGAAGGCGTTGTTGCAGGCGGCGGTTCAGCATTGGTTCGCGCTATTTCAGCTCTTGATAAACTGGAAGGCATTAACCACGACCAAACAGTCGGTATCAACATTCTGCGTCGTGCAATGGAAGAACCTCTGCGTCAAATCGTTTCCAACGCTGGCGACGAGCCTTCAGTGGTTTTCAATGAAGTGCAAAAAGGCAAAGGTAACTTCGGTTACAACGCGGCAACCGGTCAATACGGCGACATGATCGAAATGGGTATTTTAGACCCTGCGAAAGTAACCCGTACTGCACTGCAAAATGCAGCCTCTGTTGCCGGCTTGATGCTGACTACCGAAGTGATGATTGCCGATGCGCCTAGCGAAGATAAAGGCGGTCATGGCGGCCATGATATGGGCGGCATGGGCGGTATGGGTGGCATGGGCGGCATGATGTAATCTTGCTGTCTTAAAGCCCCGTCGCTTTAAGTGAAATGAAAGCCCCGGTTGTTCTTGAAACAGCCGGGGCTTTTTTTATTGCAGCAGCTGATGCTCATGGGGGTATTAATTGATCAAGTCATCAGGCGTGGCCTTTTCGCACTTCGATCTGGAAGTTATCGGTATTTATTTTAGACTGTGCTAAATTAAAACAACCAAAACCGTAAATCGGTCGGTAAAACCTGAGCAACCGTCCCGGAAATGATTTTTAGAGCAAATAGCCAGACTAAGCGCATTTGACTCAACTTAACAGCTGACTATAGTAACTAATAACTACTCCATGGATATTACCAGAAAAATTCGTATCGGCGACCTGCTGGTTCAAAACCAGATTATCACTCAGGAACAACTCGTATCGGCACTCGCCGAACAAAAGAAAACCGGGCGACAGCTGGGGCGCACCCTGATCAATTTAAACTTTGTTAATGAAACAGAGCTGCTTAATTTCCTGTCACAGCAATTAAAAATCCCGTTTTTGGATATTTCACAATATCCCCGCAAACCTGAAATCATCAAACGATTGTCTGAGGCATTAGCGCGACGTTTCCGTGTCTTGTTGCTGGAATATAATGAATTCGATGTCCTGTTGGCGATGGCGGACCCTACCGACTTGATGGGACTGGATGAATTAACGCGTGTTTTGAAAAAAACCATCCGCCCTGTCGTAGTCAGAGAGTCGGATTTGTTACTGGCGATAGATCAGTCCTATCGTCGTACTGATGAGATCGATAATCTGGCTGAGCAATTGCGTAGCGATATGTCGGAAGATGACAATATCGATCTCAATTTACTATTGACTTCAGCCGATGCCGCCGATGCCCCCGTTGTAAAACTACTGAAATCAGTATTCGAAGACGCGGTAAAAGTGCGGGTTTCAGACATTCATATAGAGCCGCAAGAGCATAAACTGTATATCCGTTTTCGTGTTGACGGCGTACTGCATCAGTTAACTGAAGCCGACCTGAAAATTTCCACAGCGCTGGTATTGCGACTCAAGCTCATGTCCGGCCTGGACATCTCCGAAAAACGTTTACCGCAGGATGGCCGCTTTCAGATTAAAGTGCGGCAACAGTCGGTCGATGTGCGTATATCGACCATGCCGACTATCTACGGTGAATCCGTGGTCATGCGTTTACTGATCCAAAATGGCGAAGGATTTTCTCTGGAAAAACTGGGGATGCCGCCCGAGATGCTGGCGCGTTTTCGCAAGCTGTTACATCGTCCTGATGGCATGATATTGGTTACCGGTCCAACCGGTAGCGGAAAAACCACCACTCTTTATGCCGCCCTCAGCGAACTCAACTCCACCGCCAACAAAATTATTACCGTGGAAGACCCGGTCGAATACCGTCTGCCCGGTATTAACCAGGTGCAAGTCAACGAAAAGATCGATCTCGACTTCGCCAGGGTGTTGCGCGCCGCCCTGCGTCAGGACCCGGACATCGTTCTGGTCGGCGAAATGCGCGATCATGAAACCGCTCAGATTGGCTTGCGTGCCGCCATGACCGGCCATTTGGTGTTATCAACGCTGCATACTAACGATGCCGCCAGTTCGCCAATTCGCCTGATTGATATGGGAGTCCCCCGGTTTATGGTCGCCATGTCCTTGTTGGCCGTCATTGCCCAGCGGCTGGTGCGGGTGGTCTGCGCGAGTTGCATCCAACCGGCCATACCGGAACCCTTCGAACAGACCTGGCTCAAACTTGAATTGGGTGATACCCTGGATCAGCATAGCTTTGTCCGGGGCAGGGGTTGTACTCAATGTAACGGCACCGGCTATCAAGGCCGTGTCGGTATTTACGAGCTGCTGGAAATGAATACCAAACTTACCGATGCGGCCAATAATCATGACACCCATGTTTTTATCAAACTGGCACGCCAACAAATGGCAGGAAAGACTCTGCGCAGTAATGCGGTAGCGATGGTTGTTGCCAAGCGCACTACAGTTGCAGAAGCCATGCGCATCAGCAATCAGTTTGAAGAATAGTTGCTATCAACCAACCACTTAAAAGTACAAATGCCATTTTTCTCATACAAAGGCCGTAACAACAAGGGCGAGCTGGTAAAAGGGGTCTTGGAGAGTCTTGACCGTAGCGCACTGGCAAAACACCTGCTTGGTATCGATATTACCCCGGTCGAAATTCTCCCCACTTCGGCGCCTTCTTCCGCGAACAACCTGTCCATTAATCTGTTTGAAGAACGTATAGAGCCGATTGATGTCATGATGTTCAGTCGGCAGATGTACACCCTGCTCAAAGCGGGTATTCCTATCATGAGTGCTCTGAGCGGGCTGCTGTCCTCGACCAAAAACAAGGCATTGGTCAAAGTAATTTCCGAGATTTGCTCAAGTCTTGATAGCGGTCGCGAACTATCTGCCGCGCTCAACCTGCACCCGAAAGTGTTTAACGGTTTTTATGTCAGTATGATACGCGTCGGCGAAACCACCGGTATGCTGGACAAAGTCTTTATGCGTTTGTTTGATCACATTGAATTTGAAAAATTTATGCGTGAGCAGATCAAGGCGGCTTTACGCTACCCTACATTTGTCATGATTGCGATGACCGTGGCGGTTGTCGTCATTAACCTATTTGTTATCCCTGCATTTGCTAAAGTCTTTGCTGGCTTGGGAGCAGAATTACCTCTAATGACACGTATTTTATTGGCTTGTTCTCATTTTATGGTGTCCTCCTGGCCTTATTTGTTGGTCGGTGGCGTTGGGAGCGTATTTATGTTTCGCTCCTATATCGCATCGGATAAAGGCAGGTATCAATGGGATAGCTTCAAATTAAGAAGCCCTATTGCCGGACCCATTGTCCATAAAGCGACTTTGGCGCGCTTTGCCAGGAGTTTTGCCTTATCCAGTAAAAGCGGCGTACCCATCATGAGCACGTTAAATCTGGTGGCACAAACCGTCGATAACGATTTTATCGCGCACAAAGTGGAGCAAATGCGCGTCGGCGTTGAGCGCGGAGAATCGATTCTGCGCACCGCAAGCAATGCCGGTATTTTTAACCCCTTGGTATTGCAGATGATTGCTGTTGGCGAAGAATCGGGCGCATTAGATGACTTGATGGAAGAAATTGCCGATATGTACCAGCGCGATGTTGAATACGAAATCAAAACCCTGGGCACCAAAATCGAGCCGATTATGATCATGTTTCTCGGCATACTTGTGCTTATTCTGGCCTTGGGTATTTTCTTGCCAATTTGGGACCTTGGTAAAGCGTCGATGCATAAAAGCTAACCATGAAGCTAAATGTTTTTCATTTTGCTGTCTCAAACCTCTTCAATTTTGCAATCTCCAACGGCATTATCGCCATACTGGTATTCACGGTTCTGTCGAACATTAACCACGCACAAAGCCAAGTTGAAGCGTCAATGATGGAAACCGACGTGGCTAACATACGTTGGGAGTTACGGGAGCTGTGGGCTCACCGTAATACGACTGGGCAATCGATTGCCGGTAGCGAGATAGATGATGCCAATCCGTTGAGACTGGTGAATGAACGGCCGAAAAACTATAGCGGCGAGTATGCAGAAGCGCCGCCGGAGGCTGAATCCGTCTGGTATTTTGATACTAAAGCCAGGCGTCTGGTTTACGTTTTTAGCGATGGTCATCAGGCTCGCTATCGATTGACCGGCACCGCCAAACTTAACAGGGCTTCATTGGGAGCGATGGGCGGCATAGATTTGGTGCTTGAGTAAATTGAAGTGGCGCGAACGTAACTCAATATTGAGCTGACTATAAAGAATCTTAATATCACCGCTTAGCGAATGCGTAAACTAGTGCTAGAATTAAAACCGTGACCCCGTTCAACAAATATTAAAATCTTTAATGACACCAAACAGTGCGAACGCAATTAAAAAATGAATAAATCAAAAGGCTTCACCCTGATTGAGTTGATCGTCGTCATCGTCATTCTGGCCATCTTGGCGGCAGTGGCATTACCGCGTTTGACCAATTTGCAGCTTGATGCCCGTATTGCCAAACTTAATGCGGCGCGCGGCAGTGTTGCAGCAAGCTCGGCGATGGTTCATGCCACTTTGTTTGCGCGCAATGGCAGGGCCGATACGGCAGTGTGCCCTGGCGGCGGCGGCACGGCTGATAATAAATCCTCCGGTGCAGGTACCCTGTGTAGCGAGGCGGGTATTATTAACCTGGTTAACGGCTATCCCGCGGCTACCTCAATCGGCACAACGGGTATATTGACCGCCGCAGGACTGACCACCGTATTTAATCCAAACCAGACCGAATTGCAGGCAGAGGGGTATGACTATATCTCGTCAGGATCGGTAGCAACTTTTCAAGTGCGCGGCGGCAGTTCCTCCAGCGCTTGCTCATTTACCTATACCGAACCCGTCGCCAATGCCGCGCCCATTATCAGTATTATTACTACGACAGGCTGTTAGCTTCACTCCCTCTCGGCAATTGCCGAGAGGGTTGGGGGGTAAACCGAATTTATACTTAATACCATGAACATATTGAATCAAATTCTGCTGCAATCTTCGCTGATGTTGTTTTGGAGCGGCAGTGTCGTGGGTGTTCTGGTGGGGGTAGCAATGTTACTCAAGCCTGAACAGTTGATGCGTTTGAATCAACAGGCTTCCCGTTGGGTTTGCACTGAAAAAATCGCCGTGCAGTTTGATTGTCGGCGACGGGTAGAGCCTTTTATCTACCGGCACCATCGGTTGATGGGATCGGCTGTACTGATCGGGGCTGTGTTTGTGTTGCACACTTTTCTGTTTCGCTACAACCTCAGATTTATTTCAACCTTGATACCGAAGAACTACTGGTGGTTGTCGGATGCCTTGGTCACAATGCTACTGATCGGTAGTGTGCTGGCGGCGCTGATTGGCGGCATCGTGCTGACCAAACCCAGCTTGCTACGCGATATTGAGACATCGGCCAATCGCTGGATTTGCACCGAACATGTGTCGTCCTGGATCAACAGCAAACACCATTTTATCGAACAGTTCTTTTTCCGCTATCACCGGTTTTTCGGCGCATTGATCCTGACCGCCAGCCTATATGTCCTTGTCGTGCTCAGGTATTATTTATTTTGTGAGACAGGGGGTTGGGAAAGTTTGTAAATTTTTATTTATTACGCTATCCTAACATAAGGGCTGCGGCTCTAAAACTATGGGCTGCGGCCTTAAATCATTAATAATAAAGAGATAATTATGAACACACAATTTAGACAGGCTCAATCCGGTTTTACCTTAATCGAACTGGTTGTTGTTATCGTGATTTTGGGTATTCTGGCGGCGACTGCGTTACCGAAATTGCAAGGACTTGATGTAGACGCTAAGCAGGCAGTGGTAGCCGGAGGGATTGCCGCATTTCAATCAGCGGCTGCAATTAGCTATGCAAAAAACCGAAGCTCTTCTACAAAGGTAGCTATAGATACCACTACCGCATTGACGTCACCTGATGTAACCTTTTCAGGCACATGTCCGAATCTCACAGCTACATATGCTGGTTCTAACCCTCCCGCTGGAACCTCGTTTAATGTTGACACCGCTCTTTGTAGTGGCTAATTTTTTTGAAATTTGTTTCAATTTTAAAAAGGGCGTTCGCGCCCTTTTTTGTCATTGCCGCATTGCTTTGCTTATTGCAGACATCTCGCTACATCGATTTTTTTTTCTGGTGGTTAGGGTTATCCTTATTGGTAGTATTGGCCATGCGGCAACAAGAACGGCCTTTTACGCTGACAGGGATTAACGCCGCATTAGTCGGGTTTTGCCTGCTGCTGCTCATTAATGCGTTATACCTCAATCCCGCCTGCTACGCCGGCGGCATCTATTTTCCCGCCACACTGTTGATCGCTTTTATTGTCGCTTCGTGCCGCTCTGTCTGGTTGACGCAAACAGGTTTTAAGATATTTTGTGCGGTTATTGGGCTGATTGCTGTTTGGGCGTTGGTGCAATGGCTGACCGGCTGGGGTTTTTTGGGTAGAAAAAGCGCGCGCGCCCTGGCGCTGTTTCCTAGCACTAATATTCTGGCGACGGTGCTTAATCTCGGTTTGATGCCGGTTCTTAGCTATTACCTACTGGGTCGTGGCGGGCGTGGTGTGTACGGACTGACGCTGTTGCTGTTTGCAGGACTGCTCACAACGCAAAGTCGTGGCGGTTACTTGGGTTTACTGTCCGGTGTTTTGTTTTTGGTAACTTTTGTTGGGAAAGCCGAAGTAGTGACGCAGTGGCGACGCTACCGCAGAGTAGCTGTCGGATTTCTAGCTGTTTTGGTTTTTTTTAAATTTTATGCGTGGCTGGGGCTGGCCAATTGGAGTACGGATGCTGTTTTTGCCACGCTCATGTATGGCGATACCTCAAATCGTTGGGAAATATATCAGGTTGCCTGGAAAGGGCTGGCTGAACATTTGTGGGTGGGAATCGGTTATTATAACTTCGGTTATTATTTTGAAGCTCATAAAGTACCGCCCTTTCTCGATAGACGCATAATTTTCGTTCACAATGACTATCTGGAGTTTGCACTGGAAACCGGCCTATTAGGCTTGGGTTTGTTTTTGTTACTGATTGTTGCGGTGTACGGACAATTGTTCAAATTTCGTCAGCAGGCAATGGCCGGGCAGCGCTTGCCGCTTATCCTGTCTGCGGGAGCCATTACTTCCATGTTGGCTCATGCATTGGTGGACTACCCTTTTTATATTCCGGTGTTGATGGCTGTTTTTGGCGCTTATTTGGGTATTATCAATCAACAACTCATCGACATGGGCGCAACTCATTGGCAGTTGCAGAAAATGTCGACGCAATATTTTTTAGGGCTGCGTTCCGGTTTTATCGGCAACGCGCTGGTGATTGGTTTGCTGGCATGGTTGGGCTTGCCGGCTTTTGCCTTGGTTGCAGCCAATTACAGTTCGTACCGATTATTGACCGGAGACGTACAGCAAGCCTTGCTTTGGAGTGGCGTTGCACGGACTTTGCAGCCGCGAACTGCCGGCTACTACTGGAAAGAGGGCGTCATTTGGCGGGATCAGGGCGTTGCCCAGAATAGGCCCGATCTGGTGGAAAAAAGCAATGTTATTTTTAGTAAAGGACTTGAAGTTAACCCTTTTGAAGTCAATAATTTGCTGGAGAAAACCGCCTTACACCGAAAGTATAGAACCCTGCTGAAACAACCGGCTTCACATCAGGACATCATGACCTGGATTAACCACGCCAAAAGTCTGCAACCGCATTCGGATGGTGTTCAAATGGAATACGTGCGTAGTCTGGACTTTGTAGGCGAGCACGCCAAAGCCATTGAGCAAGCCAAGCTGCTGGTGCATAGATGGCCGCAATCCAAATCGGCACAACGATTGCTTGAATCGGTGTCGCATGAGTAGGCGGTGCAACGGATTTTCGCTGATAGAATTGATCGTGATAATAGTTATTATGGGTATACTGACAGCCTACGCCTCATCCCGGCTCAATTTTGCCGGCCACGATGCCAGCGGCTATGCCGAAATAATCAAATCTTCAATTAGACTGGCGCAGAAGCTGGCTATTGCCAAACGGGCCGCATCGGTATCAGTAACTTTCTCGTTGGCTCCCTTCGGTGGCTGCACGGTAAATGGCGTGCAAGTAACCGGTGAACAATGCGATCCTTTGCCGAATGGCGTCTCTGTAAGCGGCCTTGGCACTGTGACATTCAATGGTCTTGGCCGGCCTAACGTGGCTGCCGTGACAACCATTACCGTGTCCGGCGGGGATGTAATCAAGGTAATATGCCTCGAACCCGAGACCGGATATGTCCATGAAGAAACAGCCTGCTAATTTTCTGATGGCTATCCGTCAAAACGGCATAACGCTGATAGAGTTGATTGTATTCATGGTCATCGTTGGAGTAGCGATGACGGGGGTTATTTCTTCGATCAATTTCAACGTGCGGCATTCCGCCGATCCGGTGGTCAAAAAACAGGCGCTGGCGATTGCTGAAGCGTTGCTGGAAGAAATCGAGCTGATGCCGTTTACCATTTGTGATCCCGACGACCCCAATGTCACGACAGCAACCAGTGGCGAGGGTTGTACAGGGGGGGGGTATGTCGAGGCGTTTGGCCCGGAAACGATTGACGGGCAGGTCGAGACGCGTTATGTAGCCCCTTTTTTTGACAATGTCAGCGACTATGATGGATTTAGTATGGCGTCAGGGGCTATCATGGATATTACCAATACCAATCTGGTTTTAAACGGCTACACCGCCGCCGTGACCATTGATGAGAAAGCAATAAACGGAATGACTGCTGCCGACTCGTTGTCGATCACCGTCGCCGTCACCGGCCCGCTCAACACAACCGTGGTGCTCGAAGGTTACCGCACCCGCTATACGCCACGGGAGCCCTGATGATGCTATCCTGCAACCGCAGCCAATCCGGATTTACTCTGATTGAAGCCGTCATGGTGATAGTCATCACCGGAATACTTGCCGTCTTGGCGTCCAGCTTCGCCGCTCCCTTGAAAGGCTATTTCGATGCACTCGACCGCGCCGAACTTTCCGATGCGGCGGATACCGCTTTGCGCCGTATGGCGCGTGAACTTCGTACTGCTTTGCCTAACAGCGTACGGGTTAGCGGCAGTTTTATCGAGTTTTTGCCGACTACTACCGGCGGGCGCTATCGCAAGGAACAGGATTGCAGTGCGGCCTGCACAGGCGATATCCTTGATTTTGTGGCTACTGATACCAGCTTCGATGTAATTGGCGCGCTGCCAGCCGTTCCTGCAGTGGGAGAAGGGCTGGTGGTCTACAATACTACCCCGGGCGCTGTTTATGCCGGGACTAATGTGGTGGCGTTGACTTCCGATATCGCTACCTGTGCTCTGTCTGCAACCAGAATATGTTTTAGTGGCGGTATGCAGTTTCCATTTGAGTCGCCCGGCAATCGTTTCCAGATCATTTCAGGACCGGTAACATTCGCTTGTATCGGAAATACCTTGTGGCGCTATTCCGGTTATGCCAAACAGGCCGCACAGCCAACCGATATCACTGTTGTTCCGCTCAATGCCGCAACCAGCATTGCCCGGTTAGCAACCGGCGTTAACTGCGCCACCAGCAGTTTTGTCTATAATGCCGGGGTCACCCAACGCGCCGATCTTGTGGTGATGCGCCTCACCTTGTCCAACAATAGCGACAGCGTAACGTTGCTGTATCAGGTTCATGTCCAGAATGTGCCGTAACATGAAACAGCGCGGATTCAGCCTCATCATGGCTATTTTCCTGATCGTGGTATTGGGTGGTATCGCCGTGTTTATCGGCCGGGTGTCTACCATGCAGCACCAAAGCAGCGCACTGGATGAAGAGGGTGCAATGGCTTATCAGGCGGCGCGATCAGGGATTGAGTGGGGTGTTTATCAAGCAATTGTGGTTTCTAGCTGTGTTGCTTCGACCTCATTTACCCTGCCATTAATAGTGCCCACGACTCCTGTGAGCACTGTCAACTACACCGTGACAGTGACATGCACCCGGACGCCAGCAACTGAAGGCTCAACTGTAATCAATATGTACCAAATTACCGCCACCGCGATAAATGCCAGTGTCGGGAGATTTTTTGTTGAACGCCAATTAACCGCAACTGTAACGCAATGATTTGAATCAATTGTGTCGTGGAGTCGCCGGGTAGGGCAGCGGTTTAACAAATTAGAACAATGACCGATGATGAATTAAAATCGTCGGCAACCGCAAGGCGATAAGTCGTCACATAATGATAATTCATGAGAATTGCACCCTCAGAAGCTACCAGGCGCTGGAAAAGCTTAATCCGTATTTGTCCGTTGGGATTATTATCAAGAGAAATTGGGCAATGGTTGACTGTCTGTAGATAAAATTTACGTAGTCGTAGCGATAAATGATAGGGCTGGATATGCCGAAGCACGAATTGCATCAATCGCGAACTCAAAATAACAAAGCACAATTGACGAAGCCAGAACAACTAAGAGAATAAAAAATGCATAGCATGATGGTTTGGAAAAATAGAGTCTGCTTCAGTTTGTTCTGTTTTCTGCAAAGATGCATAGCCTGGATTACGGCTTTTTTAAAGCCAATTTATTGTGATCAAAAAGATCGGCTTGAGAAAAGCGTCAATCCAATCTACAACGTAATATCCGTTGCAAGAAGATGCTTGGTCATTCTTTTTGCGATGGCAGTTTTTTTACCCTCTCAAAATGCAGCAAACGCAGCGGTCGCGTATAGTTCTGCTGGTAACGGGGCTTCTGGTACAACATCGCTTTCAGTTCCGTATCCAGGCAGCATCGCAGCCGGTAATTTGCTCGTATTGATCGTCGGTAATAAGTATCCTACTAATGGTCCGGCAACACCGTCTGGCTGGACATTCGTTGCCAATGGACGAGGATCGGGCGGACTTGGCTCAGCGGGGGGTGACAGTGGATCAGTCTATAGTACCATTTTTGTCAAAGAAGCTCTCGGTACCGAATCCGGCAATCTCGCGGTAACGGTTAGTTCCGCCAATACTTCCATGGCGCGGATGTTTCTGTATACGAAAGCCGCCGGCACGACTTGGGATTATGCTGCCACAAACGGGAGTGATAATTCTGCTGGAACCACGTGGTCTGTGACCGGTGCAGCCAATCCGGGGATTACTTCCGGTGACGTGCTGATTGTAGGTACCTCGTTGAATGGAAATAGAGTCACAAGTTGGACTGAATCTGTTTCCGCCACGGGCGCTACTTTCGGAACCACTGCCGAGAGAAATGATTCAACCAGTTCTACCGGAGATGATATGGGACTCATTGTCTCGGAGCATCCTGTAACCGCCGGGACTGCCTCGGCTGCCCCCGTCTTTACTATGACTGGAGGTAGTGGATCCGCGAACTCGACAAGCCCAACGGGTGCATCTGTGATGTTGCGGATCAGGGAGGTTGTTCCGCCGCCTGTAAATTGTATCAGTCAAGCTACCGGCAACTGGAATGCGTCATCAACCTGGACGCAATGTCGAAGCGGTATTCCTCTTGCCAGCGACACTGTCACCATCGCAAACACCCATAACGTGACGTTGAATGTCAATACGCCTACCCTGACTACCCTTATCATCGGTTCCGGCGGTACATTGACCAATACCGGCAATAATACTATTACCCTTAGTGGCGCGATGAGCAATGCCGGTACCTATTTCGGCGGCAGCGGCGCTGTTACTTTCGGGAGCAGCTTTACCAATACCGGCAGCTATTCCGCGGGCAGCGCCACGACTACGCTGACGGGAAATTTCAGTAACAGCGGTACGTTTACTGCCAGTACCGGCACTTGGGTGTTTTCGGGCAGCTCGGCGCAGTCTTTCACTGGCGTTACCAGCTTCAATAAGCTGACGGTCAATAACGCTACTGGGGTGAGTCTGAATAACAACGTGAGTGTGAGTGCTTTGCTGACACTGACCAATGGCCATATCTCAACCGGCAGCAACATCCTTATTCTGTCGGCTAATTGCAATGTGCCTGGCTGGTCGCGTGGTAATGGTTTTGTCTCCGGCAATGTACGCCTGACTTTTCCCTCGGCCTCGTCGCCGGGTGTCAGTTGTACTTACCCGGTCGGTGACGGTGCCAGCTATACGCCGATTAGCCTGACTATGGTCTCTGCCGGTGGTACCCTGACCGGCAGCACTACTGGCCATGAACACCCGGCGATTGCCTTTTCGACTATTGATCCGACACTGGATGCCAACCGTTATTGGACGCTTGGCGCTACGGGCGACACTCTCACGGCCACCAGTTATGGCGTCACTGTCAATTTCCAGACCGGCGATTTGGATATCAACGCCGTTCCAGCCAGTTTCATTGTCGGAAAATATGCGAGCGGGGTGTGGACTATGCCGACCTCCACATCTGGAGCCAGTTCTTCTTCAGCTTCGAATATTAGTGGACCGATTACGGCCCCGACTGATTTTGCCGTCGGCCAGATTCCTGTGCCTTGCACGGTGCCGTCCGGACTGCCGTCGAACATGACCTGTGTGTGCGATAATTTTGGTCGCAGCAATCTGAATCCCTCGACTATTTACGACGCCGACTGGCTGGTCGACAACAAGAACCAATCCAGTACTTTTGGCAATCCGAGCATAGTCAATTCCGGCAAGCTGCGACTGACTGACGACAGCAACGAAGTGTCGACGGTGGCGAATGTGCCCGGTATCTTTCCGGCCGCCGGCAACCTGATTGTGGTCGAGTTCAAACACTATGCCTACAACGGCTTGGGGGGTGACGGTATTGCTCTGACGCTTTCCGATGCCACGAAAACGCCGACGCCGGGAGCTTTCGGCGGTTCGCTGGGCTATGCGCCGAAATCCAACCCGGGCTCCGATTGTACTACATCCGGCGGTTGCCCCGGTTTTAACGGCGGCTGGGTGGGCATAGCTATTGACGAGTTCGGTAATTTTTCGGCTAATACCGAGGGACGTACTGGCGGCAGCGCACCCGGTCAGAGGGCGGATTCGGTGGCGGTGCGCGGGTCGGGCTCGGGGCAGGCTGGCTATTCCTATCTTGGCGGCAGCGCAGCCCTGTCGCCGGGTATCGATAACACCAGCTCGGCAACGGCAGCTTATGGGCATATGTACCGCGTCACGGTAGATGCCCGCAACTATACTTGGAACGGCAGTATCGGAACCAAGACGACGACTGTCGCCGTCGATCGCGACACTACGGGAGCTGGCACCAGTTATTCCTCGGTGGTGTCGGCCTTCAACGCCTTTTCCGTTAATCCTTCCCAAGCCGAAGTTCCGACCAACTGGAAGCTGTCCTTTACCGGGTCTACCGGCGGATCTAACAATATCCATGAAATTTCCGGACTCAAGATTTGCGCCCAGACTATTACGCCGCCTGCAGGCTATCGCATCCAGGTGGATAATCTGTCGCCAAGCGTTTGCACAACTGCCGTGAACGGGAAGACTATTGTTACGGTGACCGCGCTCGATAACTCCGGAAACACATTGACTGGCTACACCAGCCCGGTCACGCTGGCCGCCAGAATCGGCTCATCCAGCGGTAGTGTGTCGGGCACCGCAACCTGGACATCGCTGTCTGGCAATCATGGCACTTGGGATGGGGTTAACAAACGTTATACTTTTGATACCAATGATCACGGAGTAGCTCGGTTCCAGCTTACGGACAGCGCCACTGAGAATATCTACATCGTTGTCAGCGAGTTTGTTTCGGGTTCCACGCTGGCGTCGTCACTGATTACTCCGGTTCAATTTTCGGGAGGTGCTTTTAGTGTGTCGGCGCTTGACAGTCTGAATACAGGTGTCGTTGCCGGGCGTCCCCACCTGATGCGGATTACACGAACCAATGGGTGCGGTACTGACACGACTTATTCAGGACCCAAGACACTGGATAGCTGGTATACGCCGACCACCTTTGACCATCCCGCCGGCGCTATCGCGCCGCAAATTTGCGCCACTAACGCCAGCGGTACCTGCCAGCCCGCAGGTGGTTCGTGTCAGGTGCAATCGATTGCGCCGCCAGCAGTATCTTCAAGCAGTAACAATCTGAGTATTACCTTTGTTGCTAGCGGTGTTAACGCGGGTACTGCCGATTTTTGTCTGGTTACCAGCGACGTCGGCAAATATACGATCAGCGTACGCGATGATTCGAATACCTCCTTGCCGATTACAGGATCGGGTTCGACCTTGACAGCCCGGCCACTGGCTTTGTATTTTAATAATGCCACTAAAGGACTCATGATCAATCCCATGACAACGACCTCGTCCGGCACCAGATTCATCCCGGCCGGGGACACCTTCGAAGGCACCGTGAGCGCGGTGTTATGGACTTCCGCGCTTGACCCTGGCTATACCGGCACGCCGACAGTGACTCCGCAAACCGATGCAGCTGATTGGAGTGCTGCATTGGTGAGTCGTCCGCCGGCATTTTCTTGGCCGACCACGTTGAGTATTGCTAGTGTGGTGAGTCCGTCCGGTGGCAGCGGAATACTCAGTGGCTCCAGCATCAGTTTGGCGGCCAGCGCCTACACTAATGGTCATGCTGTCTTGCCGGTTAACAGTCTGTCGATCGATAACGTCGGCAGCTTTTTATTGACCGAAGCTGTTTCCGATTACCTGAATACCTCGGGGGCAGCGGTGCCCGGCTATTCCGATGTAATCGGCCGCTTTTATCTCGATCATTTCGAAGTTAGCGGTGGAGCTGTTATCGCTGCCTGCAATGGCTATACCTATATGGGGCAGCCCAATCTCGGTATCGCCTTCACCGTGACTGCGAAGAACAAGAACAACGGTTCGGCCAGTAACTACGCAATGACACCCATCGTCAGCTTGGTGGCCGAGGATCAGGGTATCGGCAATACCGGCTATAACCTTGGTTCACGCATCTTCGGAGCACCGGGCGCTTGGAATGCGGATGTCTACTCAGTCAATACCTCGACGGCCATTTTTTCCCGGCCTAGCACGCTGGGACTGATTACAGGAGGCACAGCGGATGCCTCAGGCTCGTTCGATCAGCTCCAGATCGGTGTGCAGACCAGCGACGCGGATGGAACCAAGATACAGGGGCTCGACATGCGCGCTACCACGCAAGGAGCCTGTACCACGGCTGCCGGTGTTGCTACCGACTGCGATGCCAAGGTGATCGGCACTACTAGGCAGAGCTTGGGTCGTATCACTCTGCAAAATGCCTATGGTTCTGAGTTACTGGATTTGGCTATGCCGTTAACGGCTGAATATTGGGATGGCAGTAGTTGGGTAGCGAATGCCGCCGACCAATGCTCAACGGGCATTACATTGCCAGTGCCGACCGATCCCATTGCAGCTGATGGGTTAGTGCCGGCAGAATTATGTGCTTGGGATACTGGGGCAGCTGGCAGTAGTGGTTTGGGCTGTGCAACGGCTGGTACGATTGCCAATAGATTCGCTCAGCCACCGTTAGCCGGGAATTTTAATTTAAATTTTAGAGCTCCCGGCATTGGTAATACCGGCGCACTGGACATTACGGCGACGGTACCTGTCTGGATGCGGTTCAACTGGGATGGTGTGGATCAGGGCGATGACGGCAACTTGTTCGATGACAACCCCACCGCCCGCGCTACCTTTGGCATCTACAAAGGCAACAGTAAGTTTATTTACATCCGTGAGCTTTATTAATGCGAGGTACGAGCTTAAAACATCGCCATTGCTATTAGTTTGTTACGATCTATTCAGCTTGGAAATTCAAATTTGCCGTTGACTAAAAGCTCAATTAAACTGGCCGAAACGGAGAATAATAATTAAACAAATGGGCGTGGGCCGGTAACCCGGCACCAAGAACACGCGGCTTTTGCTGGGTTTTATATCTCAATCCAGTGTACCGGGTTCGCGTATTTAATATTTTTCATAAGGTGTGCTTTAAGCACTATCCATAAGGAGAATACCATGGCACAAAAAAAAGATTATTTAAAAGGCCAGTTTGACAACGCTGTTTCCTCCATTATCAAAGGCATCGATCGCGATGTGGAGCGGGGCGAAGATGCCCTGATGTTGGGGCTTGGTATCGTTATGTTGTCTTCCACTTTCGCACCTGTCGCGCCGCCGAGCATTCTGCTGCCTCTGGTGGCGCTGACTTTCGCTATTTCGGCGGGTTTTGCCCGGATCAATTATCACAACATGGAGCGAAAGCTCCTGGAATCCATGGCTCAGCTTGAGGGGCATGAAAAGATCATCCTGTATCCGATTGCTGCTGTTTTTGCCGACTATCCCATGCATTCTTTGGCGGAGTCGTTTAATCCTTTAAAAAACCTGAAACGAACATGGAAAAGTGCGTTGGGCGGAATCCTGATTAATCCGCTATGGATGCCCATTTTTTATGTGATGGGTATGCAAATCATCGAAGAAAAAAATCTGGGTATTTTGAATCGGGCTATTATCGGCGTTGAGCAAAAAATCTCTTCTTTGTCTTCTCTGGTTTAGCTGTGGTTGGGTTGATCCGCATCAATCTAATCCAGCGCAAAATGGGCTTTATAATATGCAGGATGTCAGCGGGTTTAAAAAATTGTTAATGACCGAAACAGTATAATCTCGTAAAATTACCCCAGTTTTGTTTTTTTACAACGGGATGAGTCCGTAAGGGTTCATCCCGTTTTGCACATTTGAGGTGACGTGTTTGACTAGGTCTGCTTTATTGGTTTTGGAAGATGGGACGGTTTTTAACGGTGTAGCCATAGGTGCAGATGGGTGTTCCGTGGGTGAAGTTGTTTTTAATACGGCTATGACCGGGTATCAGGAAATTCTCAGCGATCCTTCTTATGCCCGACAAATTGTGACATTAACCTATCCTCACATTGGTAATGTCGGTACGACGGACGAAGATGACGAGTCTACCGGTGTTTTCGCCAGCGGTCTGGTAATCAGGGATTTGCCGTTGTTGGCCAGCAACTGGCGCAGCGAAAAAACCTTGCAGCAATATTTGGTTGATAATAACGTCGTCGCTATTGCCGATATTGATACCCGACAATTAACCCGGCTTTTGCGCGATAAAGGTGCGCAACGCGGCTGTATTATGGCGGGTGAGTCGGTTGACTTGGACGCGGCAAAGAAAGCGATTGAAGGCTTTCCAGGGTTAAAGGGCATGGATCTGGCTAAGGAAGTCACGGTCGATCGGCCTTATGAATGGACTGAAAATATCTGGCATTTGCAAAATGGACATACGCAAGCTGAAAATTTGACCAAGCACGTTGTGGCTTATGATTTTGGCATTAAGCGTAATATTCTTAGGTTACTGGCTAATCGCGGTTGTCGTGTCACTGTTGTTCCTGCAACAACACCGGCTGAAACAGTATTGGCAATGAATCCTGACGGCGTTTTCCTGTCCAATGGCCCCGGCGATCCTGAACCGTGTACTTATGCCATTGAGGCCATCAAAACCATTCTGGAAAAGAAAATCCCGGTATTCGGTATTTGTCTGGGACATCAGTTATTGGCTTTGGCCAGCGGCGCGAAAACCGAGAAAATGAAATTCGGCCATCATGGCGCCAATCATCCGGTTCAGGAAATAGCCACGGGCCGGGTTATGATCAGCAGCCAGAATCACGGGTTTGCGGCTAATGAAGGCAGTCTGCCTGACAATGTCGTAGCGACTTATCGTTCATTATTCGACGGCAGCTTGCAGGGCATCAAGCGGACGGATTGTCCTGCGATGAGTTTTCAGGGGCACCCTGAAGCAAGTCCCGGTCCTCATGATGTGGAGGCTTTATTCGATGATTTCATCGAGATGATGGAACAAGTAAACAAATAAGTAAGTCGGGTTACGACTGCATGGATGCAGGAGGTAGAGTAATGCAGGAGCAATTACCGAGCGTAGCGTAACCCGACAACCGTGGGTTACGCTACCCAGCCTACATAACTAACAGCAATATAAATGGTAACGCATACAACATGCCAAAAAGAACCGACATAAAATCGATTTTATTACTGGGGGCGGGCCCCATTGTTATTGGTCAAGCCTGTGAGTTTGATTATTCCGGCACGCAAGCCTGTAAAGCACTGCGGGAAGAGGGCTATCGCGTTATTCTGGTAAATTCCAATCCGGCAACGATTATGACCGATCCGGATATGGCCGATGCGACCTATATCGAGCCTATCGACTGGCAAACCGTAGAAAAAATCATCGCCAAAGAACGCCCCGATGCCATATTACCGACGATGGGCGGACAAACTGCGTTGAATTGCGCGCTGGATCTTGACGCCAACGGCGTTTTGGAAAAATACGGCGTCGAGATGATCGGCGCTACCAAAGAGGCGATTAACAAAGCCGAAGACCGCGAGCTGTTCAATCAGGCGATGCGGAAAATCGGCTATGAAGTGGCAAAGTCGAAAACCGCACATTCCATGGAAGAGGCTTTGGCCGCGCAGCAGGAAGTGGGTTATCCGACCGTTATTCGTCCTTCATTTACCATGGGCGGCAGCGGCGGCGGCATCGCTTATAACAAGGAAGAGTTTGTTGAAATCTGCGAGCGCGGCCTGTATTTGTCGCCAACCAACGAGTTATTGATTGAAGAATCGGTGCTGGGCTGGAAAGAATACGAAATGGAAGTGGTGCGAGATTCCAAGGACAACTGCATCATCGTCTGTTCGATTGAAAACTTCGACCCGATGGGCGTGCATACCGGCGATTCGATTACCGTAGCGCCCGCGCAAACCTTGACCGATAAGGAATATCAGATTCTGCGTAACGTCTCTCTGGCGGTGTTGCGTGAGATCGGCGTCGATACCGGCGGTTCCAACGTGCAGGTCGCCATTAACCCGAAAGATGGGCGGATGATCGTTATCGAGATGAATCCGCGCGTATCGCGTTCGTCTGCTTTGGCGTCCAAGGCAACCGGTTTTCCGATTGCTAAAGTGGCGGCAAAACTGGCGGTTGGTTACACGCTGGATGAATTGAAAAACGAGATTACCGGTGGCGCAACACCGGCATCGTTTGAGCCGACCATTGATTACGTAGTCACCAAGGTGCCGCGATTTACCTTTGAAAAATTCCCGCAAGCGGATGACCGCTTGACCACGCAGATGAAGTCTGTGGGTGAAGTGATGGCTATCGGCCGGACTTTTCAGGAATCACTGCAAAAAGCGTTGCGCGGATTGGAAATCGGCATCAGCGGTCTTGATGAGATTATCGATTTGAATCGGGAAGACGCTCGGGAAAAGATGCAGCGTGAAATGCGCCATCCGGGGCCGGATCGTTTGCTTTATGTCGCCGATGCATTTCGTAGCGGCATGAGTCTGGAAGACGTGCATGAGGCCAGTAAAATCGATCCCTGGTTTTTGGCGCAGGTTGAAGATTTGGTCATTACTGAAAAGTCATTGTCGACTAAAACCCTATCGACCTTGAAAGAAGGTGAGCTGTATAAATTAAAGCGTAAGGGTTTTTCCGATATACGTCTGGCCAAATTGCTGGATACGTCCGAATCTGAAGTGCGCAATGTGCGGCATAAACAGAACATTCGCCCGGTTTATAAACGCATAGATTCCTGCGCCGCCGAGTTTTCATCCGACACGGCTTATTTGTATTCGACTTACGAACAGGAATGCGAGGCGCGGGTTTCCGACAGGGAAAAAATCATTATTCTCGGTGGCGGGCCTAACCGTATCGGGCAGGGGATTGAGTTCGATTACTGCTGCGTACATGCCGCGTTGGCATTGCGAGAAGATGGCTACGAAACCATCATGATCAATTGTAATCCTGAAACGGTTTCTACCGATTTTGATACGTCGGATCGCTTGTATTTTGAGTCGTTAACGCTGGAAGATGTGTTGGAAATTGTTCATATTGAACAACCCAAAGGCGTGATTGTGCAATATGGCGGCCAAACGCCGTTGAAACTGGCGCGCGCATTGGAAGCGGCGGGCGTGCCCATTATCGGTACATCGCCGGACTCGATCGATTTAGCTGAAGACCGTGAGCGTTTCCAGAAGCTGCTGGAAAGACTGAATTTAAAGCAGCCGCCCAATGCGACGGCCCGTTCTGTCGAACAGGCGATTAATGCGGCAAAAGAATTGGGTTATCCTTTAGTGGTTCGGCCTTCTTATGTTTTAGGCGGTCGGGCTATGGAAATCGTCTTCAATGAAGAGGGTTTGCAGCGTTATATGAAAGAAGCGGTCAGTGTTTCCAATGATTCGCCGGTGTTGCTGGATCGTTTCCTTGACGATGCGGTCGAAATGGATGTTGATGCCATTTATGACGGGGAGCAGGTGTTGATCGGCGGTTTGATGGAGCATATCGAACAGGCGGGGGTGCATTCGGGAGACTCTGCGTGTTCGCTGCCCCCGTATGAATTAGCGCCGGAGCTTCAGGATAAATTGCGTGAGCAAGTGACCAAGATGGCCGAAGCGTTGGGCGTTGTGGGTTTGATGAATACCCAGTTTGCTATTCAGGGCGAAGATATTTACGTGCTTGAAGTTAATCCACGGGCTTCGCGTACCGCACCTTTTGTATCCAAGGCGACCGGTTATGCGCTGGCTAAAATTGCGGCGCGATGCATGGTCGGACAAACTTTGGCGCAACAAGGCATTACCAAAGAGCGCATTCCTGATTATTATTCGGTTAAGGAAGCGGTGTTTCCGTTTGTTAAGTTTCCAGGCGTTGATCCTTTATTGGGGCCTGAAATGAAGTCGACCGGTGAAGTGATGGGGGTGGGCAAAACCTTCGGTGAAGCTTTTGCTAAATCTCAGCGTGCTGCCGGTGTCAACTTGAATCACAGCGGCAAAGTGCTGATCAGTATTCGCGATGCGGATAAAGCAAAAGCGCCTGATGTTGCCAGAATGCTGGTCGATAAGAAGTATGAAATTGTTGCTACCGGTGGCACGGCAAAGTTTCTTAAAGACGCAGGTATTCCTTGTGAAGTGGTTTATAAGGTTAACGAAGGTCGCCCTAACACGGTTGATATGATTAAAAACGATCAAATTCAGCTGATTATTAATACGACGGAAGGCAAGAAAGCAATTTCTGATTCATTTACCATGCGCAGAGAAGCCCTGCAGCACCGCGTAACTTATTACACGACCATGGCCGGAGCAAGAGCGGCCTGTTACGCACTGGGTGAATTGGATGCAGGCGATGTGAATTGCTTACAGGATCTGCATAAAAGCCTGATTTAAGGCGCAAGATGTAAAGGCTAAAAGAGCGGCGCCTTTAGCCTTTCGTCCTTTGCCTACAAAATAATTACTGGAGTTTTAAAAAATGAATAAAGTACCTCTCACCGTCAAAGGTGCAGAAAAATTACGTGCCGAATTGGAAGAATTAAAGTCGGTTGTGCGTCCGCGTATCGTTGCATCGATTGCTACGGCTAGAGCGCACGGCGATTTGAAAGAAAACGCCGAATATCATGCTGCGAAAGAGCAACAAAGCTTTGCCGAAGGACGTATTTCTGAAATTGAAGGTAAACTTTCTAATGCGCAAATTATTGACATTACCAAGGTGGATGCCAACGGGAAGGTGGTGTTTGGCGCGACAGTGGAAATAGAAGATATTGAATCCGAGAGAAAGGTGACGTATCAGATTGTTGGTGAAGATGAGGCCAATATCAAGGAAGGTCGCATTTCAATCGGCTCGCCAATTGCCAGGGCTTTGATCGGCAAAGAGGTTGAAGATGTTGTTACGGTTAAAGCGCCGGGCGGCAATGTCGATTATGAAATTATTTCGATTGAATATATTTAAGTTAAAGGCTAAAGGCTAAAGGAGGCGTGTTTATTCCCTTTTGCCTTTCGCCTTGTATCTTTGGCCTTGTTTATTTGTCAGGGTTTAATCTGTAAATAACTGCAATTTGCCCAATACTCTGAATGAGCTCTGCTCCGGTATCAGCGCAGATTTTCTCGCTGATCAGCTTACGATCTTCCCTTTCAGCGCGTATTCGCACTTTAATCAGTTCGTGGCTGTTAAGTGCCAATTCAATCTCTGCCAGCACGGCGGCTGTAAGTCCTGATTGGCCAATCATAATGACAGGCTTTAAGCTGTGCGCTTGAGCCCGGAGTTTTTTCTTGTCTGCAGAGTTCACTCTTTAATTCCTAAATCAAAATCCTAAATTTTACACTAAAATACAGTTATGGGACGAAGTAAAAGCAGTAGTCGTTGGATGCAGGAGCATTTTGAGGACGAATACGTCAAAATGGCGCAAGCTCAGGGCTATCGTTCGCGTGCGGTTTTTAAATTGAAAGAAATTCAGGATAAAGATCAGCTTATTAAGCCGGGGATGAATATTATTGATTTGGGCGCGGCTCCCGGGGGATGGTCTCAGTTTGCACGGCAGATTGTCGGGAAAAAAGACAAGATTATTGCTTTGGATATTTTAGCGATGGATCCACTGGAGGGTGTTGATTTTATTCAGGGCGATTTTCGTGAGCAATCCGTTCTGGATCAATTGTATGCTGTTCTTGACGGGGCTCCGATCAATCTGGTGATGTCGGATATGGCGCCCAATATGAGCGGCAATAAGGGTGTAGACCAACCTCGATCAATTTATTTGGGAGAGTTGGCATTGGAGACGGCCAAGACTGTGTTGGCAAAAGACGGGGTTTTTCTGGTTAAACTATTTCACGGGGCGGGTTTTGAGGATTTTCATAAGGAAGTTCAGCAGTCTTTTGCAAAAGTGATTATCAGAAAGCCAAAAGCGTCAAGACCGCGAAGTAATGAAGTTTATATTTTAGCTAAAGGCTTTAAATAATCTTATGTGGCCCTAATATCAGTGGAACGAGGTGCCAGGTATGATGAAGTCGTATTTTTCATGTACGGGTGATCCAGATAAATAACGACAGTCAGGAAAGTTAACTCCTGATATAATTACTTAGTTTTTAAATCGAGAGCCGTTCAGGCCCAGGGTGTGTAAATTGAACGATATGATGAAAAATATAATCCTATGGGTCGTCATTGCAGTGGTATTGATGTCGGTCTTTAATAATTTCGGTCCGCAAAATGATAGGACTGATTCTTCGATGTCTTATTCGCAATTTATCGAGTCGGTAAAAGCAGGCCAGGTTCAGCAGGTGATGATTGAAGACAATATCATCAAAGGCAAGATGCAGGGTGGTCAGATATTTAAAACCTACGCACCTTCAGATCCCCATTTAGTAGACGATTTGCTGGCAAATGGCGTCGAAATCAAGGCCGTTCCGCCCGAGCAGCCGTCTATGTTAATGCAGTTGCTGGTTTCTTTTGGGCCGATGTTGTTGCTTATTGCTGTGTGGGTGTTCTTCATGCGGCAAATGCAAGGCGGCGGCGGTGGCGGTCGCGGCGCAATGAATTTTGGTAAAAGCAAAGCCCGAATGCTCGAAGAAGACCAGATTAAGGTGACTTTTGCTGATGTGGCGGGCTGTGATGAAGCTAAAGAAGAAGTCGTCGAAATGGTCGATTTCCTTAAAGATCCGGCAAAATATCAAAAATTAGGCGGCAAAATCCCTCGCGGCGCGTTGATGATCGGTCCTCCGGGAACAGGGAAAACCTTGCTGGCCCGAGCTATTGCCGGTGAGGCCAAAGTGCCGTTCTTCACCATTTCCGGTTCGGATTTTGTTGAAATGTTTGTCGGTGTGGGCGCGTCCCGTGTACGTGATATGTTTGAGCAAGCTAAAAAACACGCGCCTTGCATTATTTTTATAGATGAAATCGATGCGGTGGGTCGTCAGCGCGGCGCCGGTTTGGGTGGTGGTAATGATGAGCGTGAGCAGACATTAAACCAATTGCTGGTTGAGATGGATGGCTTTGAGGGTAACGAAGGTATTATCGTTATCGCTGCAACAAACCGCCCTGATGTATTGGATAAGGCTTTATTGCGTCCAGGTCGGTTTGATCGCCAGGTAACGGTAGGCCTGCCGGATGTCAGGGGGCGCGAGCAGATTCTTGCTGTGCATATTAAAAAAGTGCCGATTGCCGATGATGTTGAGGTTAAGTATATAGCGCAAGGTACACCGGGTTTTTCTGGAGCCGATTTGGCTAATTTGATCAATGAAGCCGCTTTATTCGCCGCAAGAATGAATAAGCGTGTGGTTAATATGTCGGATCTTGAAAAAGCCAAGGATAAATTGATCATGGGAGTTGAAAGAACCTCGATGGTCATGAATGAGAAAGAAAAGAAAATGACTGCTTATCATGAAGCAGGGCATGCAATTGTCGGTAAGCTGGTCCCTGAACATGATCCTGTCTACAAAGTTAGCATTATGCCTAGAGGTCGTGCGCTGGGTATTACCATGTTTTTGCCTGAGCGAGATCAGTACAGCGCCAGCAAACAAAAACTGGATAGTATGATTTCCAGTTTGTACGGCGGACGTATTGCCGAGGAAGTGGTTTTTGGTCGGGAACAAGTGAGTACCGGCGCATCTAACGATATTGAGCGTGCTACCGAGTTGGCCAGAAACATGGTGACTAAATGGGGTTTTTCTCAGCGTCTTGGGCCATTGTCATACAGTGAAGAAGAAGGTGAAGTCTTCCTGGGACGGTCGGTAACGCAACATAAAACGGTTGCCGAGGAGACTTCTCATACCATTGATGAAGAGATTCGCTCTTTTATTGACCGGAATTATGAGCGTGCCGAAACAATTCTGAAAGAGAACATAGATATTCTTCATGCTATGGCGGAGGCCTTGATGAAGTATGAGACTATCGACAAATATCAAATTGAGGATTTGATGGCTCGTAAACCGGTCAGGACTCCGCAAGGCTGGGATGATAAGCCCCCATCTTCTCATGGTGATGTCATAACAGATGATGTTAAGAGCAAGGATGATATAAAAAATGAAAAATCAATTGGCGGGACTGCAGAGCAAAGCTGAGGACTCCCTGAATTGACACTAAAGGAGAGGCGTAATGTCTCTCCTTTTTTTATGTAATTTATAAAGGTCAGGTGGAAACAGTAAGCTGTTATCTTTAGCCTTTTACCTGTTTTTAGATTTTAGAACTATGATAAAAAAATACTTTGGAACTGATGGTATCAGAGGAAAGGTGGGTGAACATCCAATAACAGCGGATTTTTTCTTGAAGCTGGGTTGGGCCGCCGGGCGAGTGTTTGCGAATGAAGGACATGGTTTTGTCCTGGTTGGTAAAGACACGCGCATTTCGGGCTATATGTTTGAATCTGCATTAGAGGCAGGGTTGACCGCTGCGGGCGTCGATACGCGCTTGTTAGGGCCTATGCCGACGCCGGGAATAGCCTATTTAACGCGTACTTTAAGGGCGCAGGCCGGTATTGTCATTAGCGCCTCTCATAATCCCTATTATGATAACGGCGTTAAGTTTTTCTCGGTCCAGGGAACGAAATTACCGGATGAAATAGAACAAAAAATAGAAGAGTATATTGATTCGCCGATGACAACGGTAGAGTCGTCAAAGCTGGGTAAGGCGAAACGGTTGGTTGATGCTCCTGGTCGTTATATTGAGTTTTGCAAGGCCAGCGTGCCGACTCGGCTTGATTTTAGCGGTATGAGGATCATAATCGATTGCGCTCATGGGGCGACTTACCATATAGCGCCGCATGTATTTAGCGAAGTAGGTGCTGAGGTCGTTACGATTGGGGCGGAGCCGGACGGACTTAATATTAATGATGAGTGTGGTGCAACTAAGCCGGAAAAATTAGCAGCAACAGTTTTATCTTATCGTGCCGATTTAGGTATTGCCTTGGACGGTGATGGCGACCGATTGGTGATGGTCGATCACAAAGGCGAAATAGTTGATGGCGACGAGCTTATTTATATTATTGCCAAGGCAAGATTGGATGCCGGGTTAATGTCCGGGCCTGTCGTAGGTACTTTAATGACAAATCTGGGTATGGAGCATGGCTTGAAGAAGTTGGGACTCAATCTGCTTAGGGCTAATGTGGGTGATCGGTACGTCATGGAAATGCTGATAGAACACCAAGGGATTTTAGGTGGTGAAAATTCCGGTCATATCATTTGTCTTGATAGAACAACAACGGGTGATGGCATTATTGCTGCCTTGCAGATTATGGCGGAAATGCAAAGCAGTGGTAAGAATTTACATGAATTGAAATCCGGGATGCAAAAATACCCGCAAGTTTTGGTAAACGTCAAAACTGATAAGAAAATAAATCCGGATGAGAATGAGAGCATACAAAAAGCGGTGAAAGCTATCGAGAAGAAGCTGGGAGATAATGGCCGGGTATTGCTTAGAGCTTCGGGAACAGAGCCATTAATTCGGGTAATGGTGGAAGGTCAACAGGCAGAGTTAGTTAAAAATTACGCGCATCAAATAGCTGATGATGTTAAGAAGGCAATGGGAGCTTGAATTGAGCGCTATTAATATATATCATAGATGGTTTGATTCTATGTGAGGAGTAGTGATGCGTCGGTCTCTAGTTGTAGGAAATTGGAAGATGAATGGAACTCTCGCCAGTGCTGAGTTGCTTGCAAAAGGTATTATTGCCGGATTAGGGGATAATAGTGCGGATATCGCAATATGTGTACCTTATGTGCATTTACCCAGAGTTAGTGAATTAGTTAAAAATACCTCATTGGCGTTGGGCGCGCAAAACGTTGCGGATAAATCTTCAGGTGCTTATACTGGGGAAGTTTCGGCGGCGATGCTAAGTGAATTTGATTGCAAATATGCTCTTGTAGGACACTCTGAAAGACGCAGTTATTACGGCGATACCGATGAATCGGTAGCCGCCCGTTTTTGTCAGGCGCAAGAGCAAAACATTATTCCCGTTCTATGCGTAGGTGAAACGCTGGAGCAACGCGAACAAGATCAGACTTTTGCGGTTATTAATACACAGCTTGATGCGGTTATTAATTTGGCAGGTATAGCTGCTTTTAATGCGGCAGTGATTGCCTATGAACCGGTTTGGGCCATAGGGACAGGAAAAACAGCGACTGATGAGCAGGCTCAGGAAGTTCATCAGTACATAAGACAGTACATTGCTGCTAAAGATCAGGCTATTGCCGATAAAATACAAATTTTATACGGCGGTAGTGCTAAACCGGATAATGCAAAAGGCTTGTTTGCTATGCCGGATATTGACGGCGGTTTAATTGGTGGGGCTTCGTTGGATGCGGAATCCTTTTTAAAGATTTATCATTCAATTTAGAGTAGTTTAGACTTTATTATGTATCAGGTAATTATTGTTGTTCATGTGCTGTTGGGTTTAGGGGTTGTTGGATTAGTATTAATGCAGCAAGGCAAAGGAGCTGACGCAGGCGCAGCTTTTGGCACAGGATCTTCAGGGTCTGTTTTTGGTGCTCAGGGGGCGGCGTCTTTCTTGTCTCGAGCCACAGCAATTCTGGCAACTTTGTTTTTTATGACCAGCTTGGGGCTTGCAGTGTTAAACGGTAAGCAGGGTGCGGCTTACGACTTAATGAACGCCCCCAAGGTTGAACAGGATACGCTTGGCATTCCTGATGTGAGTGGCGCAAAAGGGTCGGGCAGCGCTGCCCCAGTGACTGACCTGAAGTCTGAAGAAGTGCCTGTTGCTGCTCCGGCGGTTTCCGGAGCTGAACAGGCAGTTGAAAAAAAGTAATAAATATTGTTTATGACGCAAGTAAATACACTGTAGAAAATAATTAAAATAGTGTGTATTAAATAGTATTTTTGCAATCATGTTTTAGCCGATGTGGTGAAATTGGTAGACACGCCATCTTGAGGGGGTGGTGACGAAAGTTGTGCCGGTTCAAATCCGGCCATCGGCACCAATATATACCCTGCTAGGGATTTTCTCTAGTGGGGTGTTTTTTTGTTTGCTGCAATGAAAATGCAGAAATAAGTTTCTAGATTAGAAGTGCGATACAGAAAAATAATTAGGCTATACTTAGTCAGTTAAATGTAGGGCGCTGTATGTTCGTACGGGGTTTTGCTTTGAAAATTAGAGATTAATGGAGAAAACAATGGCAAGTATTCTTGCAGTTGACGATTCAGCTTCAATGAGAAAAATGGTTTCATTTACTTTAAGGGCTGCTGGATACGATGTCGAAGAAGCAGTAGATGGAGTTGATGCTTTAGAAAAAGCGCAAGCCAGGAAATTTGATTGTGTAGTAACTGATGTCAACATGCCAAATAAAGACGGGATTACTTTAATTAGAGATTTACGGGCACTCCCAGATTATAAATTTATTCCCATGCTGATGCTGACGACAGAGTCAGGAATCGAAAAAAAGCAAGAAGGTAAAGCGGCTGGTGCAACAGGGTGGATGGTTAAACCTTTCAATCCTGATCAATTATTAAAAACATTACTAAAAGTTTTGGGTTAGTTGATGCTATCGTGCCTAAGTGTGTTAATCGCATGCAGGAAAGCCTATGCCTATTGATATATTTCAGTCCCATGCGGCTTTATTCTGAATGTTTAGATGAATGCTTTAGGTGTTTATCCAGACAAGGATCAATAAAGAAAGTTTTCGGGTTAATCTTGTTTAAATGAATTTAGGCGCACACAGGTAAGTCTATGTCTATTGATATGTCACAATTCCATCAGGTCTTTTTTGAAGAATGTTTCGAAGGACTGGAAGCAATGGAGTCAGGATTGTTAACGCTCGATATGGGGGATATTGATTCAGAAATAATCAATACCATTTTCAGGGGAGCCCATTCGATAAAAGGCGGCAGTGGAACTTTTGGTTTTACCGTTGTTGCTGAATACACTCATATTATGGAAACCCTGCTTGATGAAATGCGAGACGGGCGTAGAAAGGTAACTCAACCTGCAGTAGACGTTTTACTTGGATCCGTTGATTGTCTCAGAGAGATGTTGACTGCGATACAGAATGAACAGAATGTTAATAATGCCAGTGTAGAAAAACACAAAACAGCATTGGAAGTTGTGCTTAATGGTGGTTCGGTGGCAGAAGAGCCAGCGCTTCCAGTTGAACAGGAATTCACAAGTGAAGAGGTTTCCTTCAATGATGCTCCTGATGTTGATGAAGAAGAATCCGTTGGATTAGATGAGCAGGGCTGGAAAATAGCTTTTTGCCCTTATTTGGATTTGCTTAAAACCGGCAATGATCCGGTCAGACTATTTCGAGAATTGAATGAACTTGGCGAATTAACAACCACTGTTAATATTCAGGATATTCCCGGTTTTTATGAATTAGATCCGGAGGAATGCAATATTTCTTGGGATTTAAAAGTTGTCGGGGATATTTCCGGCGATGAAATCAGGGAAATATTTAATTGGGTTGAAGGCGACTGTGAAATGGAAATTCAGCCCCTTGCCAAAGCCGTAAAATTACTCCCCGTTGTAAAAAAAATCGATCCTGAACCTATCCCAGTAATCATACCTAATAATCCTGCTCCAAAATCCGTTGAGGTCAAACCTAAGCCGGTTACAGAAACCAAAAAGCCTGATTCTCAAGATTCTGACAATGAAGCGGCAAAAACCACGGCAAAAGCCAGTTCGATTCGGGTAGATACTGACAAGATTGATACTTTAATCAATATGGTTGGCGAGGTTGTGATTACACAATCTATGCTGGGTTTAGTTGGCGAGAACTTTAGCATGGACAAGGTGGGTCAACTTAAAAGAGGTCTTGCTCAATTAGAACGGCATACCCGGGATTTACAACAAAGCGTCATGAATATTCGGATGCTGCCTATTAGTTTTGTGTTTAGCCGTTTTCCACGTTTAGTGCATGATATTAGCAGTAAATTAGATAAAAAAATTGTGCTGAAACTGGTCGGGGAAAATACTGAAGTTGATAAAGCCGTCGTTGAGTTGATCAATGATCCGCTGGTTCATTTAATTAGGAATAGTCTGGATCATGGTATAGAAATGCCGGCGGACAGGGTTGCAGCAGGTAAGCCTGAAACAGGAACCATAGAGCTGAAGGCGTATCATCGCGGTGGTCACATCGTCATAGAAATTATTGACGATGGTCGCGGATTAGATAAAGACAAATTGCTAGCCAAGGCCATAGAAAAAGGATTGATTGAAGAAAATAATCTTCTTACCGAAAAACAGATATTTGAATTGATCTTTATGCCGGGTTTTTCTACGGCTGAACAGCTTACTGATATTTCCGGTCGCGGTGTGGGTATGGATGTCGTGAGAAGGAATATCCAGTCATTAGGCGGCAACATAGAAATTATTTCAGAGCTGGGTAAAGGAACAACCATAGCAATCCATTTGCCGTTAACGTTGGCAATTCTTGACGGTCAGTCTGTTGCCGTCGGTGATGAGACCTACATTGTGCCGTTAGTTTCTATTATCGAATCAATTAACATTACGGAAAGAATGCTGAACAAGGTTGCAGGTAAAGGGGAAACCTTTCGCCTACGCAATGAATATTTACCCGTTATTAGAATGCGCAGTATTTTTAATGTCCATTCCGGCAATCCGACCAAGTCGAAAGAGGGTGTCCTTGTGGTCGTCGAAGGGCAGGGTGAGCTGTGTTGTTTACTCGTAGATGAGTTATTGGGCCAACAACAGGTTGTTATTAAATCATTGGAAGCAAATTACCGGCGGGTGGAAGGCGTTTCAGGTGCAACTATTTTGGGTGATGGTTCTGTTGCGCTGATTCTAGATGTTCCAGGTTTAGTGCGTTTTTCAATTCGCTAATACATAGATAAAAGCAGATATGGCACAAGAAGCTGAAAATAAAGATATAGATCAATATCACTATAGTAGAAACCTGGATAACGCTGTGCAATATCTGAGTTTTGCCTTAGGTAAAGAAGAATATGGCGTTGATATTCTTAGAGTACAGGAAATACGAAGTTGGGAGCCTGTTTCCAGAATACCTAATGTTCCCTGCTATGAAAAAGGTGTTGTTAATTTACGCGGTTCCATTGTGCCGATTCTCGATTTGAGAGAAAGGTTTAATTTGAGCAAAGCCGAATACACACCATTGACGGTAGTTGTCGTACTGCAAACCGGCGATAGCAACAAAACACGCATAATGGGCGTTGTTGTCGACTCGGTCTCTGATGTCATTAGTGTGGATAAAACCGAAATTCAAAGTGCTCCCGATTTTGGAACTAAAGTAAGCAATGAATTTATTAACGGATTGGTATCGGTTAATGAACGCATGGTGATGCTGCTTGATGTGGACAAATTGCTGAAGTTGGAAGAGCTTGACCAGGATGAAAGTTAATGATTTTCAAATACCCCGTGTGGGTAAATGTATTTGGCATGGTTTGAGAGGTAAGGTAACGTGAAAATTAATATGCCGTTAACTAATAATGAGGTCATTCTGAAAAAAGGCACCATTTTGGTTTCAAGAACCGATTTGATGGGACGTATTACCTACGTCAATGACGCATTTGTTGAAATCAGCGGATTTACCCGTGATGAGTTGATGGGACAGGAACATAATATAGTTCGTCATCCCGATATGCCCGCTGAGGCTTATGAAGATTTATGGATAACCTTAAAACAGCTTAGACCCTGGCAGGGACTGGTAAAAAACAGATGTAAAAACGGCGATCATTATTGGGTTGAAGCCAATGCCATGCCGTTATTTAAAGATGGGAAAGTTTACGAGTACCTTTCTGTTCGACACCCTCCGAAGCGTGATTTGATCCCAGCGACGGATCAGTTGTACAAGAAAATCAGTGCCGGTGAAGTAAAGTTAAAGCCGACCGGTTTAACTTCACTGTTCAAATCAATTAGCGAAATTGCAATAGCGAAAAAGAATGCTTTTTCGGTATTTGCTTTCTTGGTGCCTATCTTTTTTCTGATGTATCGATTGTTCTTGACGCAGGAGTACGTCTTGTTAGCGGGTGTTGCCTTGTTAGCCATGATGGCATCGGCACTCAGTATCAATATGACCAAGGTAATAACCGATACGCTGGAAACTGCAATCACTATTTGTTACCGGTTGAGCAGCGGAAGCTTCGGAAATAAGGTGAACTTGAAACGGGACGATCAACTGGGCGATTTTTTGCGTGGATTGTATTGTATGGAAGTCAAGCTGGGTGTAGATTTGGCCGATTACAAGCAAGGCCTCTCAGAGTCCAAACGGATTACACAGGCTCTGGATAACGTTCAGTCTCCTGTCATGGTAGCGAATAAGAATTTTGAAATTATTTACATGAACGATAGCGTTCAGAGAATGTTCAAGACAGCGGAAAGCGATATTCGCAGCCAGTTACCTGATTTTTCCGCCGATAAGTTGATGGGGTCAAATGTTGTCTATATCACGCTACTATTAAAAGTGGGCAATTGGAAAAATCACAAGAATCACATAGATCGCAGCTGGTCATTGGCGGTCGGCATATGAGTCTTATCGCTAGCCCCGTTAATAGCGATGGTGAGCGTATTGGTTATGTGACTGAATGGCAGGATAGAACCCATGAAGTTTTAATTGAGCAAGAAATCGATCAGTTGGTGCAGGGCGTTAAAGCCGGCGACTTGAGTGCGCGCATAAAATTAAGTGATAAGCAGGGATTTACCAAAGCACTGTCTGCCGGCATCAATGAATTAACGGATGTTATAGAAAGTGTATTTGGCGACGTTAACAGGGTCATGGAAAACATGGCTGAAGGTGATTTAACCACCGCTATTACTAATGAATACCAAGGTGTTTATGCTGAATGCAAGAATAATATTAATGCTACCTTGGCAAAGCTCAGCGAATTTATCATTCAAATCAGGGATGCCGCTGACTTTATAGATAGTTCATCACAAGAAATGGCCAGTGGTAATAACAACCTGTCACATCGAGCCGAGCAACAAGCGGCCAGTCTTGAAGAGACGGCAGCCAGTATGGAAGAGCTGGCCAGTACCGTAAAAAATAATGCGCAGAATACGGTGCAAGCGACTGAGGTTGTTAATTCAGCAAGTCAACTCGCTCAAAAAGGCGGTGGCGTAGTTAAGTCTGCTATCGCTGCAATGCAGGAAATTAATGAAAGCAGTAACAAAATCGCTGAAATTATTGGTGTCATTGATGAAATTGCATTCCAAACTAACCTGCTGGCATTAAACGCATCTGTAGAAGCGGCCAGGGCAGGAGAGCAGGGGCGTGGATTCTCGGTTGTTGCAACAGAGGTTCGTAATCTGGCCCAACGCAGTGCAACCGCTGCACAGCAAAGTAATGAACTGATCCAGAACAGTGTACAGAAAGTGCGTGCCGGAACGGCATTCGTTAATGAAACAGGTGCAGCGTTAACTGAAATTGTCGATAGCGTCGCAAAAGTTGGCGACATCGTTGCGCACATTGCCAGTGCCAGTTCGGAGCAATCAGCAGGTATTGAGCAAGTCAATCAAGCGGTTTCTCAAATGGACGATATTACTCAGCAAAATGCGGCTTTGGCCGAACAGGCCGCCGCCGGTAGCATTGCCATGAGTGAGCAGTCTACCAACATGACCCAGTTGCTTAGTTTCTTTAGGGTCAATTCAAAGAATACTTCTGCAACAACCAGGCAAGTTGCGCACAGTAAGGCGCCTGTAACGCCAATAAGAGCAACAGTAAAAAAACCTGTAGTTTCTGTTTTATCACCAAGTAAGCCTAAAAGCGATAGCAACGACGAATGGGAAGAGTTTTAATGATGTTTAAAGCTGCAAACTATATAACCGACAGGAAACTATAACAATGACAACAGATGTGCAGTCAAATAATAGTCGGGTAGAGCAATTTCTCACCTTTCAACTCGCAGGCGAAGCGTATGGCGTTGAGATTTTGAAAGTACAAGAGATTCGTGGCTGGGAAGCTGTTCGCGTGATACCGAATACGCCAGCTTTTGTTAAAGGCGTGTTGAATTTACGCGGGTCCGTCGTGCCTATCATCGATTTACGGGAACGATTTTCTCTGGAGCATTTCGATTATTCTCCAAAAACGGTAGTTATTGTGCTCTGCGTTGAACATGGCGCAAACCAGTTTGTAATGGGCATAGTGGCTGATGCAGTTTCTGATGTGCTGGATATTAATTTGGAAGACATCAAAAAAGCCCCAAACTTCGGTTCAAAAATTGATACGCGCTACATGCGAGGTATGCATGTGTATAAGAAAAAGATGATTATGCTGCTGGACGTTGATAAATTGCTCAATCCCGATGAGGTTGAGGGTATTGAAAGTTTGGTGTGACAGGTGAGAATTGTCGCAATAATTAATCAGAAAGGCGGTGTTGGCAAGACGACTACTACTGCAAATTTATGCCATGCGATTGCAGAATTAGGCTCAAAAGTTACCGCTATCGATCTTGATCCACAAGGCCATTTAGCCGTTTCTTTAGGTATTACAGCGCAGGATATTGGCGGTATTGATGAAGCTATGCTGAAAAAGAAAGAAGTTCATCAGCAGCTTATTTCCGTCAGGGATAATCTGCAATTAATTACATCAGGATCAAAACTTAAGGATATTGAGCAGTTAACCGGCAATAATTCACCTCGCGGCGTTTTATTAAAAAATGCCTTGCATGGAAATCTTACTGATCAGGACTTTGTTTTTATTGATTGTCCACCCTCTTCAGGATTGCTGGTTGCGAATGCATTGATTGCAGCTGACGAGATTTTAATTCCTATGGCCAGTGATTTTCTTGCCTTGCAAGGGCTATCCCATCTAATGGGTACGATTAAGAGGTTTGAGAAGGCTTTGCAGCGGAAATATAAAACATTATTGGTGATGTCGCGATATTCACCCAATAGAAGAATATCGAGTCAGGTATTAAATGTTTTACTTACGCATTTCCCTGAGCAAATATTAGCAACAGTCGTTAGAGAAACGGCATTGCTTGCAGAATGTCCCAGCTTTGGTAAAACAATTTTAGAATATAGTCCGAAAAGTCGTTCGGCAAGGGATTTTCGTAGCCTTGCTCATGATTTTCTTGAAAGCAAGGTGATGTATGGCAACAAGTGAAGAAAATAATTTAATCGGATACGATCCTCTAGCGTGGATGGATGGGGATACCGATAAAAATGAAGAGCTTTTAGTTACGGATGATTTAATAGGGGATAGCGATGAAAGTGCAATTTTAAATATAACTAAAGAGAATGAATTAGTAATAGATGAAATTGAGGACGAAAGCGCTAGTGCTTTGATAGAAGAAATGGCTGACGACTATGCCATGGATGCAAGCGCGCAGGAAGCAGCTGCCGATGATTCGGTATCAGGGGAAACGGAGGATTCTCAAATTGATTTAGACGCTACGTTGACTATTCAGAATGTAGTCAAGTTACACGAAAAGCTGAAGAATTCATTGGCCATGCATGATGAAATCGAAATAAATGCATCCGACGTATCATCAATAGATACAGCTACTTTACAATTGCTTGTTTCATTGAAAAAAAGTGCAGTTAAGTTACAAAAGAAAGTAACCATTATTTATCCATCCCCACGATTTGTTGAGTCTGCCCAGTTGCTGGGTTTGTTGGATGTACTCGATGTTCATGACGCGTGATTTTTGACGGACGGGAAATAGTTTAAAGATGGCCATTGTCGAGAAGGTTCGCGAATTTAAATTCACTGCGGATGACTTTAATTTTTTAAGAAAATTGTCCAATGAACATTCAGGTATCCAGGTTCCTGATGAAAGATTTGATATGTTCTATTCCAGGCTGTCCAAGCGGGTAAGGAAACTCGGACTAGCGGATTTTAAGGAGTATTGCCAGTATCTTAAGAATTACCCGGATCACGAGTTTACTGAATTTATCAACGCCATAACAACCAATCTAACCGCATTTTTTAGGGAAATGCATCATTTTGACTATGTCCGTGATGTTGTTATTCCAGAAGTCTTGATTAGGAATAAAACTTCAAAGCAAATCAGGGTGTGGTCCGCCGGTTGCTCGACTGGTGAAGAGCCTTATTCCTTAGCGATTACCTTGTTGGAAAATGTACCCGTCGACTGGGATATTAAGATCTTGGCAACTGATTTGGACACTAATGTTTTACAAACAGCATCGGAGGGTATTTACACCGAAGATCGTGTCAGTGACTTATCAGAAGATATACTTAAACGGTGGTTTATGCGCGGTAAATCATCGCAGTCCGGTCAAGTAAAGGTAAGACCTCAATTACAGCAAATTATTCAGTTTAAAAAGTTAAATTTGATGCAAGATTGGCCGATGAAATGCCATTTTGACTTTATTTTTTGTCGCAATGTTCTTATTTACTTTGACCGTGAAACCAAGACATTGCTTGCGCAAAGATATGCTCAAATGTTGTCTAGCGGATCATGGTTATTTATCGGACATTCAGAATCATTAAACCAACTTTCAAATGAATTTGAGTTGGTTGCATGTACCAGTTACAGGAAAAATACGTAAATACTAATGAGTGCTAGCAATGAGATTGGTCTACCTTCCATCGACGGTTTTGATCACATTAACAGGTATCTGGATAAAGAGCGTGGTGTGATTGCCGCAAAGATTTTGCCCGGTGAATACTACGTAACTCAAGATGATGAATTGATTACAACCGTATTAGGGTCTTGTATATCGGCATGTATTAGGGACAAGGTATCAGGATTAGGCGGAATGAATCATTTTATGCTGCCGGAAACCACAGCCGACAAACTGAGACAAGGCAATGAAGCGGTTGTCGGCAACGCAACCCGCTACGGGAATTATGCGATGGAGCATTTAATTAATACCATTTTGATGAATGGCGGCAAAAGAAAAAACCTGGAAGTTAAAGTATTTGGCGGCGGTAAAATCATTCCAACCTTGACTGATGTCGGTCTTAAAAATATTGACTTTATCCTGGAATATATTGATACAGAAGGGTTGCCGCTATTATCTCAGGATTTAGGCGATATTTATCCTAGGAAAATAATTTATTTTCCTAGGACAGGCAAAGTCGGGATGAAAAAAATCGAGCATTTGCACAATGATACAATTGTAAAAAGAGAGCGACAGTATTTTAACAATATTAAAAATGCACCTGTTGAAGGTGATGTTGAGCTTTTTTAAGAGTATGCAATGAACAAAATACGTGTATTGATTATTGATGATTCATTGTTAATCAGAAAAGTACTGACTGAGATTTTAAATTCCTCTTCAGATATCGAAGTAGTTGGCACTGCGGAAGATCCTCTTATTGCCAGAGAGATGATCAAGGAATTAAATCCGGATGTATTGACCTTGGATATTGAAATGCCGCGCATGGATGGCATAACTTTTTTACGTAATTTGATGCGACTCCGGCCTATGCCTGTTGTGATGATTTCAGCGCTCACAGAAAGTAACGCTGAAGTGACTTTAACTGCCCTGGAGTTGGGAGCGGTAGATTTTATAGCTAAACCGACAATGGATGTAGAGAATACATTGAATGACTATGCCGAGGACATAATCGCTAAGGTAATAGTAGCATCGCAGGCTAATATTAGAAGACTTGAATAATGAAGTTTAAAATCGGAAATTCCGGAGTGGCCGCACTGGATGTTACACGGAAAAAACGTGTGAATGTCGAGGCAAAAAAACTTCATGAATTCCAGCAATGATGCAATCGCTTAAAGTAAAGTGGTAGCAATCAATATTAAAAATGCACCTATTGACGGTGACGATGGGCTTCTTTTAGAGTGAGTTTATGGGTAAGATACGCGTACTGATCATTGATGATTCTGCATTAATCAGGAAAATACTGACTGAAGTGCTAAGTTCGTCACCCGATATTGAGGTAGTCGGCGCGGCAGCAGATCCTCTTATTGCCAGGGAAATGATCAAACAATTAAATCCGGATGTGTTGACTCTGGATATTGAAATGCCGCACATGGATGGGATAACCTTCTTAAGTAACTTGATGCGCTTAAGACCAACTCCGGTTGTGATGATCTCCACACTGACTGAACATGGTGCAGAGGCTACTTTAAATGCTCTGGCACTAGGCGCTGTAGATTTTATTGCCAAGCCTAAAGTTGATGTTGTTAATACTCTGAATGACTATGCCGAGGAAATTATTTCCAAAGTTATCGTTGCGGCACAAGCTAAAGTAGGGAATATTCAGAATAGAGCGGTTAAGCCCAAAAGTCCTGCAGCCACAGTTCCTGAGATTTCAGAGAAACATTCAGTTGATGTTATTCTGAAACCGGCCCCCATAAAAACACATATTAGTCCCACTAATAAGATAATTGTCTTAGGGGCTTCAACGGGGGGGACGGAAGCGATTAAAACAGTAGTTAAAGGATTTTCGTCAGATACCCCGCCTATTTTAATAACGCAACATTTACCCGCTGCATTTAGTCAGTCATTTGTTCGGCATATCGACCTTGCAACGGAAATGTCAGCTTGTATTCCCCAGCATGGACAGACAGTTGAACCCGGCAATATTTACCTTTCACCCGGAGACAGACACATGTTGGTGATTAGAGAGGGAGGTAAATATATTATTCATTTGAGCGATGGACTGCCCGTGAATCGTCATAAACCAGCGGTTGATGTTTTATTTCGTTCAGCCGCGCAATGTGCGGGTGCTAATGCCATTGGTGTGTTATTAACCGGTATGGGCGCTGACGGTGCAATGGGCATGAAAGAAATGCATGATGCGGGCGCTAAAACAGTTATTCAGGATGAACAATCCAGCGTGGTTTGGGGTATGCCGGGTGCTGCATTCAAGTTGGGATGCACTGACTATGTCGTATCGTTAGAAGAGGTTTCGCATAAGGTTTTAAGCTTGGTTAAGTCAGGCAATGCCGGCAAGGTTCTTTAACAGTATCTTACCCGTTTTTTCGGATGTAATTGGCAACGTTTTCTTATATGGATATATTCGTAAGGACTTACCATAACAGGATGGGTAACGTATTGCGCCACATACAGAATTTTAAAAAATGTTACTTTCACGCTGTGTAATTAAATATGACTAATCAGACTAAATCACAATTTATTGCAGTCGCTTCAATTACCTCGGAGCTAAGTGCGGTCATGGTGGTGGCTAAGGAAATATCATTAGCCGCGGCCAATGCCAAGGCTATTGCATTTAGGGCAGGGGATAAAGCAAAAGGATTTCAGCCGATTACCGACTTTATTAATGAATTGGCTAAGGAAACAATTGAGCTGGTTACTAATATCAATATATATGCGTTAGTGCTATATCGATTAACGGTCGATGAATTCCAAAAAACGGCTGCTTATAATAAATTCGAGTTGGCAGCAAAAATGGCTGAAGGTGCCGTTTATGCCAAATCTATGCAGGAGCCGGTGGATCATGCAAGACTTTCAATGCAAGATTGCCAGAGGCAGTTTAAACGGGATGTTTCGCAACTGCTAGGCCAACTTGAAGCGGTGATGCATCATGCGCGTGCCGCACGGGTTATCGCTGCAAACTCAAGAATCGAGGCATCACAGGCCGGTGAATATTTGCAGAGCCTGCAGGCAGTTGCTGAAAGTGTGGATAAAGCCGCACATACCATTCATGATAATGTGCAGCGTTGCAGAATCGCATTATCCATTTATCGCAATAGCTGAATAGCTTAACTCAAAAGGCATTGTTTTTTATGAAAACGACCAAGATATATGAAGGATCGCACCAATGGATTATGTTTGGAAGGGATGAAGGCAAGCCCAACAATGTAATCGATACCAACCAATATGTAGTACGTACGGCTAACCGCTGCCTGCTTTTGGATCCAGGTGGCGCTGAGCTGTTTGCTCCGATGATGGCGGCCGTGTTGCATCACGCTCCTGTAGATCAAATAACGGATCTATTCGCTTCGCACCAGGATCCTGACGTGATCTCATCGCTGGGTTTATGGGATCAGGCTTTAACAAATGCCAAGCTCCATGCGCCGGCAATTTGGGAAGGTTTTTTGCGGCATTACAGCTGTGAATCAATAGAATATGTGCCTATTCCGGATAACGGCGGAACCATTAAATTAGACTCTGTGGAATTGCAGATTATACCCGCCCATTATTTGCATTCATCCGGGAATTTTCATGTTTATGATCCTCAAGCTAAAATTCTGATGACAGGGGATGTGGGGGGGGCTATTGAGGGTCCTGATGCTCCTGTGTTTGTTGATAATTTTGCTGCGCATGTTGAAAAAATGCGTTATTGGCATCAACGATGGATGCCGTCAAATCAGGCAAAAAGAGTCTGGATTGAACGGGTAAGAAATCTCGATATTGATATTTTGGCTCCACAGCATGGGCGGATGTTTAAAGGTGATGATGTCAAACGGTTTTTAGACTGGTTTGATGCTTTACAGGTAGGAATTGCTGTTTAATCAATTTTAAAAACGTGACCAGTTACATTTGAAGAGGGAACGATATTGAAGCCTATTGGTTCATTAACGTTTCATGTTTGTATTGATAGCTGGTTACGATATAAATTAGATCACTGAATGTTGTTAAACTTTTAAGGGGGACGGTATTAATTTAGCGCCTTTTTTGCTACGAGTCATCTGAATAAGTCTTTGCATCAAAAGCGCCATCGACCGGATAGAGTAGATAATGCGACTGGTTATGACACAAACCCTCACAACTCAGGGTTGAATGTTGGCCTCTTTTAGAGGCCAAGTTCTCACAGCCCCATCTTTCGCGGAGTTTTTTGGAAATGATTCCAAATTCCGATCATACTTAAAGCCTCCAGTTGTAAATAAGCGGGACGGTATCAATCGTTTTGAGCTGGATTTGCAATATATCTAAAGCGTATCGGATTAAAAGCGATAAAAAATTGTAACTGGTTAACGGTTGAATAGCTTATCGGCTTATTGGATGTTGTTTATGCACAGATTGGTTTTGTTGTAATAAATGCTGAGCCACAGCTTGAGGCAGGTGCCGTTTATTAAGATTTTATAATGCAACTTATTGATTATTAATTGTAATAATTTTTCGTATAAAAATACTACAATTTAACAAAGAAGCAGGTTTTATCGAGGCTGAACGGCGTTATTTATAGCTTATGCACAAAGTTATACACAGGAATTGTGGAAAAGCTTGTAGGTGCTTGATTGTTGAATTTGAATGATGAAGCGAGCAGGAAAATTCAAAAAAGGGGAGGCTAATAAACAATTAAGTTTTCCTCTCATAAATAGCCCCATACATCTAAGTGGTAGTGTGTAGAGGTCTAATAAAAACGGACACCCGATAGGACTGAGTTGAGTAAATCACCCTAAAAACGGGTGCTCTAAAGATGAATGAATTCCCCCTAAACTGCTCAAGCCATTTCGTGTTCGTTCTTTAACGAATCAATGCCAAGATTAGCCAGCTCATCCGCCCTGTCGTTATCTTTATGGCCTGAATGGCCTTTTACCCAAAACCATTCGATATTGTGCCGTTGAATGGCGGCATCCAGCCTGCGCCACAGGTCTTCATTTTTAACCGGCGTTCTGGAGGCGGTTTTCCAACCGCGTTTTTTCCAGTTGCTTATCCATTCTGTAATGCCCTGCATGACATATTTCGAATCGGTATTGATCTGCACCGAGCAGGGCTTGGTCAGGATTTCCAGCGCCTGGATCGCCGCCATCAACTCCATGCGGTTGTTGGTGGTGTCCGGGTCGCCGCCGTAGATTTCCTTAATAGTTCCCTTGTAGCAGAGTATTACGCCCCAGCCGCCCGGTCCAGGATTGCCGCGGCAGGCACCATCGGTGTAAATAATGACAGAATCAGTCATGTTTGTTTAGTTGTGTAGTCGGTGAGTTAAGTGGGTTTGTCAGAATTAAACGGGGGTTTAACGCACGTACCGGCGTTAATGGAATCAGGTTGTAACGGCGTTTGATAGCCTTAATCGCATAAGCGGTCGATGTGAGCGAGTGCCCTCGGGTTATAAATTTCCCATGAGTCGATTTCACCGTATCCAAATTAAACTCCGACGATACGGTTACTTCAAAATTTAATAACTTTAACCAGTCCAAAATTCTTGAGCGGGAAATAAAGTGGCCCCCCCAGGAATCGGCCATTTTTTTATCCCACAAATACTGGTATCGAATCCATAGGCTCCAAGGATTAAAATTCAGTATGACCAATATTCCTTCCGGCTTCAAAACACGTTCTATTTCCCGCATGGTTTGAAACCGAAAGGCATCAAACTCCAATAAATGAGGCACTATAATCATATCAATGCAGTTACTTTGCAAGGGCAGGCTGTATGCTTTGGCCTGGATTTTTCTGGCCTTATTGCAGCCCATGCTTTTAGCATCGAGTACCGTAAAATTTTTGTATAAAGTACAGTCGATAAACTCACTTTCCCAGTCTAATCCGCCAATCTGCAAGAGGGTTTGCTGACAACTGACGGTAATGGACCGTTGTAAATAGTCGGCTTCAAGCTGTTGTAGCAGCTTGCCTCTAGGAGTTTGATACCAGGCAAATAAGAAATTACGTTTCATGTGCGAATTCTACACTATCTGACTTTGATGATTTTCAATAAAAACAAGCTATAATAGTAACATTCTAATAATAAACTTCACTCTTAATAGGCTTAGACGATGCGCGTTAACTTTAACAGGTCAGTCAAATTTTTATTAGTGTTGATCTTTTTAATTGCAACAGGCTGTTCTACAACCTCAAAAGACTCTTTTAACGATAGGCCGCCTGCCAGCGCTGAAATGGATAACAGCTATGTGAGACATGCTCTCCATCCGTTCGGCAAACAAAAATACAATGTACCATCAAAATACAAAAATACGGTTTGGGAACGATTAATTTCGTTATATTCGCTACCCGAAATTGAAAACGAGCGGATTGATCGCGAGATAAACTGGTATTTACGACACCCAGCCTATCTTGCCAGAGTTCAGCAACGAGCGGAACCTTATTTGCATCTTATACTCGACGAAGTCGAAGCAAAAAATATCCCCGGTGAACTGGCTTTACTGCCTATCGTTGAGAGCGCCTTTCTGCCGGAAGCCTACTCAAAAAGCGATGCGTCAGGACTCTGGCAATTTATACCGGCTACCGGTCGTCTGTATGGTCTTCAACAAAACGCCTGGTACGACGGTCGCCGCGATGTTTATGCGTCAACCAAAGCGGCAACTTCCTTTCTAAAACACCTGGGCGAGACTTTTGACGGCGACTGGCATCTTGCGCTGGCCTCCTACAATTACGGCAAAGGCAATGTAAGAAAAGCGATCGAAAAAAATGAAAACCTCAATCTGGCAACCGATTACTGGTCATTAGATCTTCCCAAGGAAACGGCGGACTATGTGCCGCGGTTGCTGGCTATCGCCAGAATATTTGCCAATGCCGATAAATACAATATTGATTTACAACACATCCCCAATAAGCCTTATTGTGAGCTTGTCGATGTCAAATCCCAACTGGATTTAAACAAAGCTGCGGAACTGGCCAATACGCCGCTGAATGAATTTTTAAAATTAAATCCCGGTTTTAACCACTCAAGCACAGCGCCGCAGGGGCCGCATCACTTACTAATTCCCGTTGCCAAAGCGCAATCATTCAAACAAAACCTGGCTCAACTGCCCTATGATGAACGGGTCGATATGAAGCGTTACCATGACGAGACAATGGCGCAAATTCGACATGATCAAATCCAGACTATCCCAAGCCAACACAAAGTTAAAGCCGGGGAAAACCTCGTATCTATTGCCGACAAAAATAATACAACGCCCCAGTCAATTCGTCAGGTCAATCATTTAACCAGTAATTCCATCCACTCCGGCATGCTTTTAAAAATGCCGACGGCACAAAAATCAGCGGATACCCAACTCGCCGTCAAGACAGCTAGCAATAAACCCGGAAGCGCCCAGACCTATGTCGTCAAACCAGGCGATACATTCTGGAATATCGCGCAGAAGTTTTCGGTTAGCGTTAATGATATAGCGAGCTGGAACAAAATCACTGCAAAATCTGCATTGGTTTCAGGCCAGAAGTTGACCATCAAAGCCGCTAATCAACAGGCTGTAGCTGTATCTGCTGCCGGGATTCGTTCAATTAGTTATACCGTTAAGCAAGGCGATTCGCTGGCACAAATTTCCCGTAAATTTAATGTCTCAATCGCAGACCTGCGTAAATGGAATCCACCGGCCAGAAGCAATGCGCTTACTCCAGGTAAAAAACTGAAAGTGATTCTTAATACTTGATGGGCAGCTGTACAGTCTACGGCCTGGATCTCGCTTTTTAACCTATACGACGACATAGGTATCTACACAACTCGGCATCCCTGTTGGGATGGTGGTACATTTGTCTCGATACCCTTAAAGCCGGTATTCGATCTTCAATTTAACATGGAGTATTTAGGTTCAGCCGTTCGTGGTGAGCTTGTCGAACCATGACGGCTGAACGTCTCCCTTTCGATAAGGCACTCCCCGGCAGCGTCGAAGGACTTAGAGCGAATGGTTAAGCCATACGCGCATCCCGCGGAAGTCCGATATTCTTCTAAATCAACGCCCGATTAATGCAGCGCTTAAAGTATTTACCAAAGCGTCATTGCCGCGGGCTTTGACATAATCAATTACCACCGGGATAAACTGTTGAACCATCGCCGGCGACATGCCCTGCTGCTGAAAAGCGGAAACCACAGAAATCAAATTCCCTGCCGTTCCACCCGAAGCGCCTGCTATAGAAGACAATTGTCCCGCCAAACCACCCTGCTGCGATAGGGCAGGCGCAGCAGCCCCCAGCATTCCCTGCATACCCGGAACCGACTGCTCCAGCTGGGTAAATGAATCCGCCGGCATCTTGGTTTTAGCAATCTGAAACAAAGCGCCTGCGCCTCCTTGAGCCTGAGCTCCCGTCACGCCTGTTCGCTGCATTAATAATTCGGCCAGACTGCCGGGCTGCACCGTTTGGGCTGCATTAACAGCCTGTTGACCCTGTTGCAATGCTTGGCCTGTATTATTTGCCTGACCATTGACGTTGCTATTGACAGCATTAAGCACATCTTTCCAATTTGCGGCATCGGCATTGTTGACCAAAGCCGCAGAAATAGCCAACGACGCACAGAGCGTTAGAATCGTTTTTTGCTGCATAGTTTCCTCTCATTGAGTTAAGTCAGCGTTTTAAAAGCCGATAGAGTACCGGATAAAACTTATATTGAGATTAAGCCGGGAGTTTTCAAATGATGCGCCTCGTATTGCTGTAGGGGGGGCGTCAGCAAACCGTCAACAATGCACAATATCAGAAAAGATCGGGCATATTGGAAAAGTCCGGAGTTAAAGGCTCCGTTCATGGCGGATTGCTTAAAGGCGAATCTGCCCGGCTTTATCGCACAATCGCCAGAATAAGCGACAGCGCAAAGAAGCACCAGCCCAATACCCGAAATATATCAGCAAACCGCTTATAGTTTGTTTCATTGTTGCGTTTATCGTAATGGTCAACCACCACGGATAGCATTACAAGACATGCGCAAATAAAAGCGCCATGCATAACCCATGCGGGAACATCGCGAAGATGAAAGCCTTTGCTTCGCTTGCCTGGAATGTAGAGATCGTTAACCCAAATCCCATAGCTGCCGTAGAGCAACAGGATTATCGAAAATAACGTATTCGTGATCCGTTCATTCGGAGGTATGTGATTAGGGGTATATGAGTCGCTCATCATGCATCACGAAAAGCTAACCGGGTGCTGTCCGGTTAGCTGAAAAATAAAACGGCATAATAACCTCGCTTCGGTTGAGAGCAAGGTTAGGTATTAGTTTTTACTCTGACTCCAATCAACTTGCAAAACCAGACCCGGCTTTTCTCATTTACGCAACGACTGGCTTCAACATCGAAGTTTTCCCCACCATAACATCCACCGCTTTCAACAATCTTTTAAAAACGGACTGCTGGAGATAAGGAATGTTATGTTTTTTGCACAACGCCATCACTTGAGGTTGCACTTTTTGATATTGACTTAACGGCATATTGGGCCACAAATGATGCTCGACCTGATAATTCAACCAGCCATAAAAAAAGTCATTCAAATTAGAACCCGTCGGATAATTCACTGATCCTAAAATCTGCCGCAGATAAAACTCGCCTTTGCCTTTGGCTTTTTCGTCAAACATCATCACGTCATCCCCGGCATGATTCGGGATCATCACCAGAAAACTGTGCATATTGGTGAAAATTTCCGCCAGGATTGAATTGATTAATACGCTGAGAGCGGCAAAACTTCCCAACGGTAAAAACAGCAAAGGCAGCAACACAAAGCGATAGGCGATGTAAGGCAAAATACTTTGCAGCCAGAATGATCTGCCCTGTTCGGTAAACAGACTCCACGCCCCAATGCGGGTCATCACGGGTTTTGGCTCACCCTGCTGCCTGGCAGAATTTAAGTGCAATTCCTTGTGGGTTCTGGGCGTGTAATAAACCAACTTCCATATCCCGGAAAAAAACGCCACGATCACATAGCGTAGCCACATCGGCAGGCCTGATTGTCTTAGCCATTCCATATTGTGTTGCGCATTATTGGGGTCGGCTTTTTCACCCAAACTGTAATGATGCAATACGTCATGCTCATGATGCCAGCCCGCGACAGTAAACCAGTCCGGCCAATCCATAAACCGTCGCCAACCTTGCGCGAATTTTTTGCTGGTGTAATTTTTATCGACACCTTCAACTTTGTCGTAGGCTCTATGAACAATCGGATGCCCTACTTGTGTCCAGCGCGTGAAACTGCCTTGGCTGATTAACAGCGCGGAAATGGGATTAGGGAAAATCCAGGCCGTGCCGTAGCCGATGATGGAACAAATTTTCCCCCAGCGTTCCATTCTTGTTAAATGCTCAAAATCGTCAATGCCGATATTGGCTAAAGCTTGTTGATGAATTTCGTTGATGTCCTTGGCTAATTGCTCGCGATCTACCGATTGATAACTGTGTAAACTCAAAACTTGCTGCCCCTGTAAGTGCAATTGGTGGGAGGTTGAATAACTTCGCTGTTGCGGTGAAGCTGGTGATGGTTGAAAAACCGACCAGAATAGGGCTTTATCGGTTATTTTCCTAATTATATTGTCGTTCCGGCGCTCGACGGCGCTATTCACGGTTAGGAATTTATAATTTTATTTTCAACAAGATATTTTGCGGGGGGTAACTTTTCATTAGTTACCGGTAATTTAGACACGTAGCTTGTATGGAGCGTAGCGGAATACGGGATAGTCGGAGTCACAGCCCTTGATTTTGCAAGCTTCATCCAGGCTACTTGCTTTATAGGGTATCCGGCCAAAGCCGTGCGGCATAACGGCAAGCACTTGAATTTCATTCCCGCGCATTCGGTACGCGACAATATAAGGGGTATGCATAATAACCAGTTCGCGGGTGCCATCAACCCGGCCCGGACGGCCCAAGGAATGATTTGCAGTCAGACCGGCAAGGCTGTTACGAATTTTGGTAATGATTCGAGCGGCAGCGTGAGTATTGTCTTGAGCGACATAGTCGAAAATTTCGCTCAAATCGGTTTTGGCTCGCCGGGTATAGCTAAGCTTCATTTACCAAGCGGCAAGGAGTGCTGTTCGAAAAATGCGTCCATTTCCTCCTCGGCGACAAATTCGCCGCGATCCGCCTGAGCAAGACCTTCCCTGATTTTATTCAACGTCTGTTTTTCCCAGGCGATGTAGTTTTCGAGCACCTCATTGGCAAGCTCAGTTTCATCGCGATGGGTTTGTCTTGCAAGCGCGCGCAACTCGGCTTTTAATTCTGGATTGACTTGTAGGTTAGCTGGCATCATTCGATTTTCCGTGGAAAGAGCAAGTACACTGCTGGAAACCTTGTGGTGGCTACCCGGCAGAACTTTTAAGTTGCCGAACGAGTTTAGTTTATTAGTTATTCTCAGTGCAACAAAATCAAGCGAAAAGTAAAATTGGAAAGTGGGGGGCAACCATTTAATGCAAAGATCAGGAGCCAGCCGGAAAGGTTAGTTGGATCGTCGGGCAGTACAAACTACGTTCTGTTTGAGTCGTTCTCAAAAAGTGAGCATGCACAATGCGAGACCTGGAACCTTATTTTGTGTTAGGTTTTAATTTGCGATATCGAACCATCGTCGTGAAGATACATCGCTGAGTTTTCTAAAACATCCTCCATTATTGCTCGCGTTGCGTCGTTCACGACAATCTCTTGGCTGGATTGATAATGGTTCGTTGTTTGTTGATAGTGGATATCTGTAACCCGTAGCAATCCCAAATCTGTTTGATCGTATAGTTCATCCGGTCTAACCACTCCGAGTCCATCAGCCATGTTTTGATTGATGAACTCTCGGAGTGATATTTTTGGATTGCCATCTATATCGTAGAACGCCGTTTTTAGATTCCACCGGTTGGTTAAGCTGAAACTATCAAGATTGTTCTTTATCAGTAGTTGCTTGGCTTGTTCGGTATCGTACTTAATGTCAAGTATTGATGTGTCTGGAATTATAAAGTTCGACGTAATATTGACCGACTTCAACAGATGATTGACTGTTACTAGGCGAACTCCTTGCTCTTTGGCGAGTAGAACAGCTCCCGATTGATAGCCAACAGTGGTAGCAAAAATTCCCGTCGCATTGCCAATGTCGTCGAGAATTGCAATTAAGGATGCGACGTGGGACTTTTGGATGCGTCGGCTGTAGTGCTTACACTCAATGCAAGTTTTGTATTTCACTCCGGCAACTTTAAACTCCCAGTAAACATCTATCTGATGAGTTGCACCGCTACGCCCTTTTATTTTGACATTGTGCAAAATATTAACGTTTTCAACGCAGTCATTCGAAACCAGCGCTGCGTGAATGTCATGGACTAGCAATTCGTACTCGGTTGAAATGTCTCTCATAGCAGCCTTTTGAAACCTAACGTAGAGCCAACTGGGCGCGGCCCGGAAAGCTGGAAAAACAAAACCGCATTATAACCGCGCTCCGGTTGAGCGCCATGTTAGAGAGCGGCTTTTTCATGCGAAAGAGCCCGAGTAATGTAGTCACGTAGGGCACGCTATGCGTACCGTTTGGTATTCGATAGGTGGTTCATAGTCAGGTAGGTTGGACAACTTCTTTTTGTTGCCCGACATTTTGGCTAAACCTACAAACGAGCATTAACGAAGTTCGTCTGAACGCTCTGTTAGGTGGGTTGACGCTTTCGCCACTTCCAACAAATAGCGTAGCGCTTTATTCACAGCTTCGTCGTTTGGAAAGGCTTGCGCAACATCGGGTTCTAACAGCACGACATTAGTCTCATCCTTGATACGGTTTGCGTATTTACCACGCACAAGCTCGCCAAAATCCGACCTTTTATATTCCGGTCTCAGCTCGTCCGTTATTTCTGATTTAACCTTTTTCATAGATTTGCCTTTCAGTGTTGGTTGCTGTTCGTGCGGATATAATGCGAACCGCATTTCCTCGGTCAGTGTGTGAAACCGTAAGCAATCGGTTCTGCGAGGAAACGCCGAATGTTATAAACCGTTCCTCGTCTTCCGAGTGTTCAGGGTCGTGAGCTGTAGCGGAAAATGGATCGCGCAATGCACTGGATGCTTCCGCAAAGGTAACGCCATGCTTACGTCGGTTTGATACGGCTTTTTTTCGATCCCACTCAAAATGCATCCGATATACCTATGCGCCTTGCCACGGTGACACTAGTTAGTTAGCACTCTACTGTTATTCAATATTGATGGCAATCTATTTATGCCGGAATTCAATGTCTCAAAATAACAGCCGCTATCAGCGACTGGCATGCTCAATATGTAAATAACTCTCCGACTGCATATCAATCAATCTCGACACCGTTCGTTCAAATTCAAACGAGCCTTCACCGGAGGTGTAAAGTTCCTGGGCCGGTACTTCAGCCGTGCATATCAGTTTTACTTTATGCTCGTACAGCGCATCGATCAGCGTGACAAAGCGCTTGGCTTCGTTGCATTTTTCTTTGGTCAGTTTGGGAATGTCAGCCAGAATTACGATGTCGAAGCGGTTGCCTATTTCCAGATAATCGGCCGGGCCTAAGGCATGCATGCACAGTTCGTCAAAGGAGGTCAGGGCGACATTGCCGTGTACCGCTGACAGCGCTACTTTTCTGCCTAATACCTCCACAACGCCCGGTTTCAGCGGGGCAAAATTAGTCAATTCGTTATAACTTTGCCGTATGAAGTTGGCGGCCTGCTCATCCAGCGGATAGTAATAAGTGCTCTTCAGCGCATGTAAATGGCTGAGCCGGTAATCCCGGTTTGCAACCAGTTCTATGACTTCGGCTTTTTCTTGCAGGAGTCTGACAAAAGGCAGGAACAGCTCGCGTTGCAGGCCGTCATGATAGAGTTCGTTGGGATGGCAGTTGGAGGTGATCACGACGACGATGCCCAGTTCGAACAGCCTGCGGAACAGCCGCACCAGAATCATTGCGTCGGCGATGTCGGAGACATGAAACTCGTCGAAGCAAAGCAGCAGTTCCGATGCCCTGATATGTTTTGCCAAGGCGGAAATGGCGTCGGTATTGTTTTGCCTGCGCCATTGGTGGATGAAGGCGTGGACTTCGAGCATGAACGCGTGAAAATGCACCCGACGTTTTTGGCGGATCGGGCAGGCCTCGAAAAACAAATCCATCAGCATGGACTTGCCTCGGCCTACGTTGCCGTAGATGTACAGACTTTGGTAGTTGACAGGTCTGGGTAGGATGAGTTTATGTAGTGTTGATTTTTGCTTGTACTCGACAGTTGCCAGCAAGTTGTCTAGTAAGGTTTGCAGGTGGTGCAGGGCGGTGATTTGCATGGACTCGTGTTGGATGTGGCCTTGCGCTACCAGGCCGTTGTATTGCTTTTCCAGCAAGCCGGGGTTGTCTTGGGACAGTTTTGTGATTGTTTGTTGAAAGGTTATTTCTGGCATGGTTGCTTTTGCAAGTGGAGGAGCATGTTTCCCAGCGAGGGGTACAGATAACAATGTAGCTCGTCATCCCGGCAGGGAATGCCGGGATCCAGCTGCCAGGGATGGCAACCCTAAATCAGTCGACAAGTCTTGCCACATGGGATTGCTCAATTCGATCAACCGTTTTTTAGCCACGCGAGACCAGTTTTTGAGTTGTTTCTCTCGCAATATGGCGCTTTCCATTTGCTCGTGTGGTTCGTACCAGACTAGGTTATGTACGTTGTAACGCTGAGTAAAACCGGCAATTAAATTCTGACGGTGTTGATATACGCGCCCGATTAGATTGGATGTGACTCCAATATAAAGCGTCCCATTAGGGCGGCTGGCAAGAATATAAACACAGGGTTGTTTTTCCATAGGTTCACTGTAGCACATCCCTGTGTTCTGGTTCCCGGCATTCCCTGCCGGGATGACGTTGATACAATTTGTGTAATGATTATAAGCACACGATACACGCACGGTTATTTTTCCATACGTTCACTCTGGCTCATCCCTGTATTTTGGTTCCCGGCATTCTCTGCCGGGATGACGTTGATGCAATTTGTGTGATAATTATAAGTACACGATAAATAAACGGTTGTTTTTCCATACGTTCACTCTGGCACATCCCTGTGTTTTGGTTCCCGGCATTCCCTGCCGGGATGACGTTGATACGAATTGTGCGATACCTCGGAGTCCCGCTTTATAACCCAGAAGTTTAACTCTATGCGCGGTCGCCAGCTTTTTCCCTATAACTATCCATCCGGTCAAAGTTCAAATAACGGTAGGTATCCTCGGCTGTTTCGTTAATCTGACTTGCATAGTGCATGTATTCGTCAAAAGTCGGAATCTTGCCCAGAATCGAACATACCGCCGCCAGCTCTGCCGATGACAGGTACACATTAGCGCCATTACCCAAACGGTTAGGGAAGTTCCGTGTCGAGGTGGATACCACGGTAGCGTTTTCGGCGACCCGCGCCTGATTACCCATGCATAACGAACACCCCGGCATTTCGGTGCGCGCCCCGGCTTTACCGAAGGTGCTGTAATAGCCTTCCTCGGTTAATTGGGTTTGATCCATTTTGGTCGGTGGGGCTACCCACAATTGGGTCGGCAATTCGCCTTGGTGTTTTTCCAGCAATTTACCGGCGGCGCGGAAATGACCGATATTGGTCATGCAGGAACCCAAAAACACTTCGTCGATTTTAGTGCCGGCGACAGCAGACAGCGTTTTTACATCATCAGGGTCATTGGGACAGGCCAGCAACGGTTCCTTGATTTCACTCATGTCGATTTCGATGACTTCAAAGTATTCCGCGTCGGCATCCGGCTCCAGCAATACCGGATTAGCCAGCCATTCTTCCATGGCTTTGATCCGGCGTTCGATGGTGCGTACATCGCCGTAACCTTCGGCTATCATCCATTTCAGCAGGGTGATGTTTGAATTCAGATACTCTCGGATCGGCGCTTCGTTCAGGCGCACCGTGCAGCCACCGGCAGAACGCTCGGCCGATGCATCGGACAGTTCAAAAGCCTGCTCCACTTTCAAATCCGGCAAGCCTTCGATTTCCAGGATACGGCCTGAAAACACGTTCTTCTTACCCTGTTTTTCAACGGTCAGTAAGCCGCGTTGTATCGCCACGTAAGGAATCGCATTGACCAGATCGCGCAGGGTAATACCCGGCTGCATTTCGCCTTTAAAGCGAACCAGTACCGATTCCGGCATATCCAGCGGCATCACGCCGGTGGCTGCGGCAAACGCGACCAGCCCGGAACCGGCCGGGAATGAAATGCCGATAGGGAAGCGAGTATGCGAGTCGCCGCCGGTGCCGACGGTATCCGGCAACAACATCCGGTTTAACCAGGAATGGATAATGCCGTCGCCGGGACGAAGCGACACGCCGCCCCGGTTCATAATGAAATCCGGCAGCGTATGTTGCATTGTGACATCGATCGGCTTGGGATACGCCGCGGTATGGCAGAACGATTGCAATACCAGATCGGCCGAAAAACCCAAACAGGCTAAATCTTTCAACTCGTCGCGAGTCATGGGCCCGGTGGTGTCCTGGGAACCCACGGTGGTCATGTGCGGTTCGCAGTAAGTGTTGGGGCGGACACCCGCAACGCCGCAAGCCTTGCCGACCATTTTTTGCGCCAGCGTATAACCTTTGCCGCTGTCTTTGGCGTCAACCGGACGGCTAAAAACCGTGGACGCGGCCAAGCCCAGCACCTTACGCGCACGGTCAGTCAAACCCCGGCCGATGATTAACGGGATACGGCCGCCGGCGCGTACTTCGTCCAGGATCACATCGGTTTTCAGTTCGAATTTGCAGATCAGTTCGCCGTTGTCATGACGCTTAACTTCGCCTGCATAGGGGTAAATATCGATCACATCGCCCATCGCCATTTTGGCGACATCGCATTCAAAGGGCAGGGCGCCTGAGTCTTCCATGGTGTTGAAGAAAATCGGCGCGATTTTGCCGCCGATGCAAACGCCGCCTTCGCGCTTGTTCGGAATGTACGGAATATCATTGCCCATGAACCACAATACCGAATTGGTCGCCGATTTACGCGATGAGCCGGTGCCGACCACATCACCGACATAAGCGACAGGGAAGCCTTTTTGCTTCAGTTCGGCGATTTGCTGTTCGGCGTTGGTAATGCCTTCGCGCGGCATTTTTAGCATGGCTTTGGCATGCAACGGAATATCCGGTCTGGACCAAGCATCGGGAGCTGGTGACAGATCATCGGTATTGGTTTCACCTGTCACCTTAAACACGGTAACCGTCAGTTTTTCAGGCATTTTGGGCTTGCTGGTGAACCATTCGGCTTCCGCCCAGGAATTAAGCGCTTGCTTGGCGAATGGGTTTCCGGCATCGGCTTTTTCCTGCACATCGTGGAAAGCATCGAATATCAGCAGGGTATGGGAAAGCGCTTTGGCGGCAATCGGAGCCAACGCTTGGTTATCCAGCAATTCGATTAACGGCGCGATGTTATAACCGCCCAGCATGGTGCCCAGCAATTCGGTGGCGCGCGCCGCATCCAGAATCGGCGAGCTGATTTCGCCTTTTGCGATGGCTGCCAGGAATCCCGCTTTAACATAAGCCGCTTCGTCAACACCGGCAGGAACGCGGTTAGCCAGCAGATCGAGTACGAATTGCTCTTCGCCTGCAGGCGGTTGTTTAATCAGCTCGACCAAAGCGGCAACCTGCTCTGCATCAAGCGGCTTGGGTACGATGCCTTCGGCGGCGCGTTCTGCTACGTGTTTGCGGTATTGTTCTAGCATGGGGAGTTCCTGGAAGAGGGTTTAAAACATTTTATCGATCCCATGCTCCGGCGTGGGAATGTGGTAAGCGATGCTCCAGCGTCGCATTCAACATCAGTAGCGGACGCTGGAGCGTCCATGATTGCGTTCCCACGCCCGGAGCGTGGGAACGATGCCGTTTTACTTCATTGCCTCAACAATCGCATTGCCCATTTCAATGGTTCCGCATTTGGATTGCGGATTTAGATCCGGGGTAACAAACTTGCCTTCATTAACCACTTTTTCAACCGCTGCTTTTATTTTAGCGGCCGCTTCGTGTTCGCCGAGATGATCCAGCATCATCACGCCTGCCATGATCACCGCGGTAGGATTAGCCAGGTTTTTCCCGGTGATGTCGGGCGCGCTGCCGTGTACGGCTTCAAACAAGGCCGCATCGTTACCGATATTGGCACCGGGGATCAAGCCCAGTCCGCCTACCAGACCGGCGGTCAAATCGGACAGTATGTCGCCGAACATGTTGGTGCAGACGATGACGTCAAACTGCGACGGGTCCATCACCATGTGCATGCAGGCCGCATCAATGATTTTTTCGTCAAACTGAATGTCGGGATAACGCGCGGCTGTTTCTCTGGCGACATCCAGAAACAGTCCCTGGGTGAATTTTAAGATATTGGCTTTATGGCAAACGGTGACTTTTTTACGATTGTTATCCTGTGCGTATTTAAAAGCATAGTCGATCACGCGTTGCGAACCGGTTCGGGTGACGACGGCCAGACTTTCTGCGATGTCTTTTTTAGGGGTTAGATAATGCTCAAGCCCCGCATAGAGTCCTTCGGTATTTTCCCTGACGATAACAATATCGACATCGTCATAGCGGGTTTTTACGCCTGCCCAGCTTTTGGCGGGACGGACGTTGGCATACAGCTCATACTTCTGCCGCAATGCCACGTTAATGCTTCTAAACCCGGAACCGCCGACAACCGTGGTTAACGGGCCTTTAAATGCCAGACGGGTTCTGTCTATTGATGCCATGGTTTCATCCGGCAGCGGTGTGCCGAATTGTTCAAAAGCAGCCAAACCGGCAAACGCTTCTTCCCACTGAATTTTTACGCCGGACGCGTCAATAACTTTAACAGCTTCATCCATTATTGATGGGCCAATTCCATCACCTTTTATCAACGTAACTGCGTGCATTCATTTCTCCAAGTTTAAAAAAACAGATCATTATGTAAATTATAGTGCTTTAGGCCTGTGTTTATCCAGCTGCAGTGGTTAAATGGTGCAAATCGCCAGCCTTTTGCTATGATGCGTTAAGTCCATGGAGACGTCGCCTGATGCGCCTACTGTTGGTGCGGTCCGACGTCGCTACCTTGCGCAACATTGCTCAATATTATTTGAAGGAGTTGTTATGGCTAGTCTCACACTCAACCCACCCGCAAACGGCAGCGCTATCACTCTACAAAACGGCAAGCTGGTCGTGCCGGATAATCCGATTATTCCATTTATTGAAGGCGACGGTACCGGGCCGGATATTTGGCGCGCCGCCGTTCGTGTTTTGGATGCGGCTGTTGCAAGCGCCTATTCCGGGCAAAAGAAAATTCACTGGATGGAAGTGTATGCGGGGGAAAAATCCCACCGCTTGTTTGATACCTGGCTTCCCGATGAAACCGTCGAGGCTTGCAAGCAGTATCTGGTGTCCATTAAAGGCCCGTTGACTACTCCGGTAGGGGGCGGCATCAGTTCTCTGAACGTGGCTTTGCGTCAATTACTGGATATGTATGTGTGTTTGCGGCCGGTCAGATGGTTTCAGGGCGTACCTTCGCCGGTAAAAAATCCCGGAGCCGTCGATATGGTGATTTTTCGGGAAAACACCGAGGATATTTACGCCGGTATCGAGTTTGAACAAGGCAGCGACGATGTAAAGATTTTTCTAACACTGTTAAAAGAGAATTTCCCCAAGCAATACGCAAAAATCCGATTCCCGGAATCTTCCGGCATCGGCATAAAACCGGTCTCGCAGGAAGGCACAGAGCGCCTGATTCGTTCCGCTATCGAGTATGCCGTCACCAATAAACGCAAATCCCTGACTATTGTGCATAAAGGCAATATTATGAAATTTACCGAAGGGGCGTTTCGTAATTGGGCTTATAAGTTGGCGGAGCGCGAATATCCCGAGCATGTCTATACCTGGGGACACTGGGAAAAAACCCGTGCCGAGTTTGGCGTAGAGGCGGCCAACAAGGTTCAGGCCGAAGCGTTGGCAAAAGGGCGCATTTTAATTAAAGACTCTATCGCCGACATTACCTTGCAGCAGGTTCTGACCCGGCCTGAAGACTTCGATGTGATCGCTACATTGAATTTGAACGGCGACTATTTATCCGATGCCTTGGCCGCGCAAGTCGGCGGCATCGGCATTGCTCCCGGCGGCAATATCAATTATCAAACCGGCACCGCTGTTTTTGAGGCCACGCACGGCACGGCGCCGAAATACGCCGATCTGGATAAAGTGAATCCCGGTTCATTGATCCTGTCCGGCGAAATGATGTTGCGCTATATGGGCTGGACAGAAGCCGCCGATGCGGTCATTAATGCGATGGATGCCGCTATTGCCGGTAAACGGGTGACTTATGATTTTGCCAGGCAGATGGAAGGGGCGACAGAGGTCAAATGTAGCGAGTTTGCTGATGTATTGATTGAAAACCTGAAGTAGCCGCCAAGAGCAGACCATTGCGCCTGATTTTTAGGTAATGATACGAATAGATGACCGTTGGCTTTGACCTTATTATTGAGAACAAGTTGAGATGCTATCAACTTGTTCTCAATGGATAATCCCCTTTCAACATGGCCTTTAAAACCATCAGCGATTTCTATGAAGATGCTTTATTTGGAAAGGGAATTTGGGTAAATCAAACGCATCTGGAGTAGACGTCATGGTGGAAAAAGCGGCCCGAAAACAAGTACGTTACGAAAGAACCGACATCAATGCTGTTTTGAAAAAAACGCCGGTTTTCTTTCACCGCGAGCAGCCGGTAAAAATACTTAACATTAGTAAACAAGGTATCGCCATTTGTAGTAATCAGGCGTTAAAAAGAAACAACCACCTTAAAATAACGCTTTGTTTTATAAAGGGCGACAGTTTTTTTCTTGATGGGCAGGTGGTGCATTCGTTTAATAAATCAGGCAATTCCGAGGATGATGAGTTTGTAGAATTGTTTCTTGGGGATTCGGCGTTACCTATTGCGTTGCCTTTTAAATACGGCATCTATTTTGAACAGTATTACCCCCAGTTCAGGGATTATCTTATCGAATCCGGATGTAAAAACGGATTTGAAGTTCAGCGACGAGGCTTTTATCAAAGGCAAACGCGTTTCAAATAATGTCCAACGCTTATTATTTCTTGCTACCCAGTAGGGACTTTAGATCTGCAAATGGGTTGTGAGTGGCGACAGGCGCGGTGGATTTGCCCGATTTTGAGCTGTCAAAGCGGGTTTCTTCGTATCGTGAATGCTCATTATCATGGCAATAAAGACACAATAATTCCCAGTTACTGCCGTCGGATGGATTGTCGTCGTGGTTATGGTTTTTATGATGCACGGTCAATTCGGTCAGGGTTTTATGATCGAATTCGCGGGTGCATCGACCGCACACCCAAGGGTATAACTTAAGAGCCTGGCCGCGATAAGACTGCTCCCTGAGTTCCTGATTGCGCCTGGCATCGGTCACGATTTGATCCAGTTTATTTCTATCGGGCTGGGTTTTTTTGATGGTCATATAAATATCTTCTGTAATGTGCGGAAAGGTCACGCTAAACGGTATGATTAAATTCTAACAGAAAAACAGTAAAGGATAGGATTGACTTTTGTTGGGACGAAGGTGATCGATTGGCTTTGAAAAATTAATAAGTAATGTCGGCTTAAAAAATTTATACTAAAAAATGATTAATAAAAGTCTTAAGGTGACGTGTGGATAAACGAACATTTACAAATCGATTGGTAGTTCTCGATACCGAAACGACCGGCTTAAATCCGCAGGAAGGACACAGAATTATTGAAATTGGCTGCGTGGAGCTGGTTAATCGCCGCTTAACCGGCAAGCGGTTTCATACTTATATCAATCCAGAGCGGATAATTGATGACGGCGCGATTGAGGTTCACGGCATCACCAACCAGTTTTTGGAGGATAAGCCTTGTTTTGCGGATGTTGTTAAGGACTTTATTGCGTTTATTCAGGGGGCCGAGTTAGTCATTCATAATGCGCCGTTTGATGTCGGCTTTATCAATTATGAATTTTCACGGCTGAATAGCCAGACGGGAACGGTCACGGATTACAGTAAAGTATTCGACACGCTGACCTATGCCAGAAAAAAACACCCTGGACAGCGTAATAGTCTGGATGCGCTGTGTAAACGTTACGGGATCGATAACAGCCACCGGGATCTGCATGGCGCATTGCTGGATGCTGAGATTCTGGCCGATGTGTTTTTATTGATGACCGGTGGACAGTCTTCGTTGCTGGATGAAGGGCAGGGAAGGCAGGAAGGGGCGGCTGTTAACAGGGAGATTAAACGTTTGTCTGCGGATCGTCCCGCATTAAAAATCATACGGTGTACGGAAGAGGAATTAAACGCGCATCAACAACGTCTGGAGGCTATTGAAAAAGCCGGAGGGGGGTGTATTTGGAATCAGTAAGTTTATTAGCTAAAAGCATAAAACCACGAAGAGCGCTAAGTTTTTACCTTGGCTTTCTTCGTGGCTGGTTAGTCAATGTTATTGATTAAATATGCTTAACCGGATGCGTATGAGGCAGCCGGTCTTTCACAGCGTTGCAGGTTATTCAGCCGCTTTTGGCTTTGCCCGTCTGGATGGCGAACCTACCCTTTTTTTGCTTTTATCCACTTTTTTAGCGCTATCGTCGTCTTTCGCCGCTTTTTTAGCGCCTTCACTCATTTTGGAGATGTTAAGTTGCTGACCGGCTACCCTGACTTTTTTCAATTCCTCAAACAATTCTTTCGGTATGCCTGCTGGTAATTCAACGGTGCTGTAGTCGTCCTGGATTCTGATGCGCGCGATATGGTCGCCGTCAATACCGGTTTCATTGGCTATGGCGCCAACGATGTTACCGGGTTTTACGCCATGGGTGTGGCCGACTTCAATCCGGTACGTTTCCATTTCAATATCCGCTCCGCCGCCGAATGCGCGCTTTGGTTTGCGGTCTTTTTGCGGTCTGTCGGGTCTTGCCGATCTATCGTCCCTGGACGGTCTGTCGTCCCGGCTGTCTTTAGATTTTTTAGGCAGGTTTTGCAGCAACAAAGGCGTTTCACCCTGAACCAGTTTTGCCAGTGCGGAGGCTATTTCCAATGCGGTTACATTGTGCTCTTGTTGGTATTGTTCCAACAGTTGGCTGAAAAAGCTCAGCTCTTCTGCGGCCAGCGTATCGGTAATGTTTTGTTTGAAGCGTGAGATACGTTTATTGTTAATGACCTCGGTTGAAGGCAAGCCCATTTCTTCAACTTTTTGCTTGGTCGCTTTTTCAATATTAGCCAGCAGATTTCTTTCTCTGGGGGCAATAAACAAAATGGCGTCGCCGGTGCGTCCTGCGCGTCCTGTTCTGCCGATACGGTGAACATAAGATTCGGTATCGTAAGGAATGTCATAGTTAACGACGTGGGTGATACGGTCTACATCCAGTCCGCGTGCAGCAACGTCAGTCGCTATTAAGATGTCCAGTTTGCCGTTTTTCAGGTTGGCAATGGCGCGCTCACGTAACGCTTGAGACATGTCGCCGTTAATCGCGGCGGCGGAATAACCGCGCGCTTCCAATTTTTCTGCCAGCTCAACGGTTGAAGTTTTGGTTCTGACAAAGATAATCATGCCGTCAAACGTTTCCGCTTCCAGAATCCGGGTTAGCGCGTCCAGCTTATGTACGCCGCTGACCAGCCAATAGCGTTGGCGTATGTTTTCAGCGGATGCGGTGGTTACTTTGATGGTGATATGTTCAGGCTCATTAAGATATTGCTGAGCGATTTTGCGAATAACCGAAGGCATGGTCGCAGAAAATAAGGCTATTTGTCTTTTTTCCGGAATTTGGTCAAGAATCCATTCCACGTCATCAATAAAGCCCATACGCAGCATTTCGTCGGCTTCATCAAGAACCAGAAAGCCGAGACCTTTCAGGTTTAACGTGCCTTTACGCATGTGATCCATAACCCGGCCTGGTGTGCCGACAACCACATGAGCGCCGCGTTTTAGCTGGCGTAGCTGGGTAGTGTAGTCTTGTCCGCCGTAGATAGGCAGAACATGGAAACCTTTTAAGTGCGCGGCATAACGTTGAAACGCTTCTGCCACCTGAATGGCCAGTTCGCGAGTTGGCGCCAGAACCAGCACTTGCGGGTCTTTTTGCTTGAGATCGATGCGCGACAAAATGGGTAATGCGAAGGCGGCGGTCTTACCGGTACCTGTTTGTGCTTGCCCCAGAACGTCTTTGCCTTGCAGTAGGAGCGGGATGGTTTGTGCTTGTATGGGCGAAGGTGTTTCATAACCGACATCTTTCAGTGCTCTTAGCACCGGTTCAATCAGAGCTAAATCACTAAAAGAGGGTAATGTAGAAACATCATTGGACATGGATTTACCTGTTGGAAGCTAGAAGGCGCGTAAGCGCGGAGAAATGTGTTTGTTTATCAGAGCATTATAACGCACTATATTAACATTTGCAGCAAAATTAACTGGATAAAGAGCTTGATTATGAGGATTTGGGTTGATGCGGACGCGTGTCCTAATGTGATAAAGTTATTTAATTAGACGGGGAGTCGCCATTTTTGCGAAAGTTTGTTTTGGGCATCCCTACCCAAGTAAGTGGCACAAATAACGCGATTGCTAATACCTTGGGCGACCCCAGTCGCCTTGCTTTCCTCGTTTGATACCCAATAAATGGTGTCAGACATAAGTACGTAATGACTCGCAGCTTTCGCATCCTGCTCGCGCTAAGTACCTACATCCCTGTAGGCAACGCGATGCCGGATGGCCTGTATTTTAACTACGTTAAAGCTCCCTGAAAACACACACTATCGCTTCTGGGGTATAAGTATCTACACAACTGTTTTGCTTTATAAATATAGAGGATTGCAAATTAATCCTGTTATATGCATTGTAAAAATGAACAAAATCCTGGGCAATTCAGGTATATGCATCCTTGAACATCGCCTTAGTTATCCATAGCATGCAGTCGATTCAGGTTTTCGTTGGCCAATTTGTGATAAGTCGGCGATGATGAAATCGCCTTTTGAAAATACTCGTAAGCCGCGGGTGTCCGGTCATTCATCATGTAAATATAGCCAAGATTATTGTAAGCATCGGCTTCGTTCAGGACATGCATGAAAGCTTTAATGGCGGCGGCATCGTTGCCGAGACGGGCCTGTACTAAGCCTTGGTTTAGCCAGGCCGAGTCATATTTGCCATCGAGTTTCGATGCGGCGTCAAACAACTGCATGGCCCCCTGTAAATCACCGGAAAGATACTTGGAGTAGCCCAGGTTATTCATAAGTATCGGCAGATCCGGCTTGGTTCTCAATGCGCTTTTATAATGTTGCGCGGCTTGCACATAATCGCCATTCTTATCAGCAATCAATCCCAAGCCGTTACAGGCCCGCCACAGACTTGGATCGGTGGTTACGGCGGCCGTCAGCGATTGCTTTGCTTCGGCTTGTTTGCCGGTATTCAGTTGAATGAGGCCCAAACCTTCCAGCGCATGGGCATTTTTAGGGTCCAGCTTCAATGCCATTTGGTAGGCGGCTTCCGCCGGTTCGTAATTACCTTTTCCTGCATGAATTTGGCCTATCTTTTCGAACGTTTCCGGGTTCTGGTCATCAAACTCAAGCGCCCTAACGTAATAATAGAGAGCCTCGTCCTTGTTGCCCTGCTGCAAAAACCGGTTTGCGCGACTCATCGCCGACGAAGCGTCGATAGTCATGTCCTGTATATCATGAACCAGGGCGGATTTATCGTCGTACAGTCCGGTTATTTTCGGCTTTATTTCCATTGATTCAGCCCCGCAGCCTACTAATAGCACGGTTGTATTGACCAGCGCCAAACAGCAAACGGCACGGCGCATGGCACAAGCCATCTTTGCCAAGGTATTGACCGAAGTAATGGATTTAATTGGTTTAGACATGAAAATTCCCCTTCCGCATTGTAATTAACTAAAAATTTCCGGATGGCTTCCGGCTATGGCATTGGTGAAACGATGAACTTGCCTTGTGTTAAAGACTGTCATCACAATAAACCCGGAATAAATCGATAACGGGTAGACGACATATAAAGCTTGTAGCCCGGATCATTGCTTAAAAAATTCTCCTCGATTCTGCTTCTGGAATATTGCATTACGAACGACAGCGCCAGTAATACGAAGTTAAAGAGGCTTTGATTGGACAAGACATAGCCGCTGAAGAAAAGCAGCTCTGAGGCATATAGGGGATGGCGGACTATTCGATAAAACCCGCCTATTTTTATCCCTCTATTGGCCGGCACGATGCCGAGGCTTCCTCTGATGGATAGCAGCGAGCCAACGATGGTCACTACGCCAACAATCTGTAGATAGTAACCAAGGCTTAAGAATTCCGGTAAAAAAGCCTCCTGAATGGGGCGATATAGAAAAGGCAGCACGGTGGTGACCATGCTGATCAGCCATGCAAATGGAAACTCAATCAAGGTACGGGGTTCGCGGCGGACAAAATAAATCGCCAGGATCAGCCCGTTTATCAAGACGATAGTGAAGGCAAATAAGGAACCGGTTTTCTGATAGCTTTGCAAAGTGGCAGTACAAAGAAATGTAAACAGCGCGATTCCGGTTAAATTACCCAGCGAATAGACCATTTTTTTTAACATGAGCATCTCCTAATAGTGGGATGTGAATTGTTTTATGGAACCCATTTCAATCGTGGGTCGGCAGCTTGCCGTCCTTAGCCAAAGGCCGGGCAAGCGGTATTTTCATCGCGTTGACTCGCAGCGCGTGGGAGCGAGAGCAAAATTATTTCATGCTCATTCCTAACCCATGTTTGAGAACACCGCCATCGCTTTGATAACGGCCGGTCCCATCGCAATAATAAAAAAACCGGGCATCACGCAGAAGATCAGCGGAAAGATCATTTTGGTGCCGAGCTTGGCCGCTTCTTCATCCGCTTTTTGCATCCGTTTGTCCCGAAACTCCTCGGAATAAATGCGCAGCGTTTGCGCAATACTGGTGCCGAACCGCATACTCTGGGCTAGAACCGTGATCAGTCCCTTGATGTCCTCCAGGCCGGTGCGCCGGGCAAGATTGGACATGGCTTGGGTGCGATCGACGCCCGCACGTATTTCGGCGGTGACCATCAGTAATTCTTCGGCCAAAAGCGGGTGAATATCGGAGATCACTTGGGCGACCCGGAGTATGGCCGCATTTAAGCCCAAGCCTGCCTCGGTGCAAACCACCAGCAGGTCGATTGCGTCGGGTAGCCCATTCCGGAGCGAGCGCTGATGCTTAGTCGTTTTTTTATCCAGATAATAACTGGGTCCAAGCATGCCCAACATACCGGCTATTACGGCACTGAAAAAAAACTTATCCGGCTCGATCTTGGGGAAAAACGGGTACATTAACAAGACCAACAAAGGCAGTACGACCATTAATAGCAAGCGGATAAAATAATAAATAACTAAACTGTTGGGGGAACGGTAACCGGCGCGAGTGAGGCGATCAATGGTGCTTTTTTGAAGGTCCTGATTGTGAGGTAGGAAAATATGAGCGAAACGATCCAGTTGTTCCGCCCATTGTTCTAGGACCGATACCGTGGAGATGTCTTCGATTACCAGCGCGTCCAAGCGTTTCTTCACCGGGTCCAAGTGCCGCGCCAGTAACCATAAGCCGACCATGCCGACCAAAAAAATGGCGGCTGCGAATAGAACAACAGCGCCGCTCCGAGCGACATCCGGGTTGTCCATTAAATCAAACAAGGTTTCTATAAAGGATTTCATAGCGAATCAAATCTCCAGGGCAATCAGTTTACGTATCCAAAAATTACCGGCAATCTGCAAAACAATCCCCCAAAGAATTATTTTCCTGCCTATCGGGTCTTGAGTTAAGTTGCCCACATAATCAGGATTGATCAGCGATATGCCGAGAAACAAAACGAATGGAATCATCGCCAATATCCAGGCCGACATCCGCGCCTCGGCCGTCAGCGTTAGAACGCGGCGCTGGAAGCGGAACCGGCTACGGATCAGCTTGCTTATGTTCTCGAAGGTCTCTGCCAGATTGCCGCCGGTCTCCCGTTGCACCATAACCGTGGTCACAATGGCCATCAGCGACATGCTGGGGATGCGTTCGACCATGCTATGGAGCGCCCAGCGGGTGTCGACGCCGAAATTGATTTCGTCGAAGGCGATGCGAAACTCTTTGGCAATAGGCTCATCCATTTCGGTCGCGACCAAATGCAGGGTTTCATTGAATGGATAACCGGCGCGCAAGGCGCGGGTCATAACATCCAGCGCTTCCGGCAATTGCTCCTCGAATTTGGCGAAGCGCTTTACAAGATCGCGCCTCAACTTCATCACAGGAATTACGCCAAATATCGACATGCCGGCCAGGACAAACAGCCACTGGTGGCTCAGAATCCAGGCCAAGGCCGCTCCCGATAAGGCCAGAAAGAGGCTGAGCAGAACAAGCCGATAGGCGGGAAACTCATGTCCGGAGCGTTCGATGAAGACTTCCAGGCGAGTCATGGCCGGAAGCGACTCAAGCCAAGTCTCGAGCGGCGATAGCTTCTTGAAATATTTCTCCCTGACCAGCGAGATTTGGCGTTCGCTTTGGTAGTCATCGCTAAGGATGCCCAACCGCTGCTTGAGCCGTCGGCTTTCTTGCCGCCCCGTCCCGAAAGTCGGCACGACAATGGATTGGGTCAGAAAAAATACTGCGCCGAATACCAGCGCCAGGAAAACTAATAAGGTGTCTTTATCCATGAGTATTCTCCAATTATCCTAGAAAAATCATTTGATCCACGAAAAGCACGAAAAACACGAAAATATTCAAATAAATAGCCCCCGGCCGGTCATCGCCGAAAGGGCGAAGGCATGTGTCATATAGCATACCAACGGCGCTAGCCGTCGCGCTCCGGATCGAACAGCTCGAAAGGCAGATCGATACCCCGTTTCTGGAGGCTTTCATGAAACTTGGGCACGATGCCGGTGGCCTTGAATGAGCCCACGATATTGCCGTATTCGTCGAGACCTTTTCTCTGGAACCTGAAAATTTCCGACATCGTGATGATTTCACCTTCCATACCCTGGATTTCCTGGATGCTGATCAGCTTTCGCTTGCCGTCCTCCAGGCGCGACAATTGCACCACCACATTGATTGCCGAGGCGATTTGGGTTCGCACCATTTTGGTAGGCAAGTCCAAGCCGGTCATCGCCACCATGTTTTCCAACCGGCCTAGGGCATCACGCGGCGTATTGGCATGTACCGTGGCCAGTGAGCCGTCATGACCGGTATTCATGGCCTGAAGCATGTCGAAAGCTTCGTCGCTGCGTACTTCGCCGACGATGATACGATCCGGGCGCATCCGTAGACTGTTGCGAACCAGGTCGCGCATCGACACCTCGCCCTTGCCCTCGATATTGGGCGGACGGGTCTCCAGCCGCACCACATGCGGCTGCTGCAACTGGAGTTCCGCCGAATCCTCAATGGTAATGATGCGCTCGTTTACCGGAATATAACCGCTCAACACGTTCAGCATAGTGGTCTTGCCTGAGCCGGTGCCGCCGGAAATCAGCACATTCAACTGGGCCTTGACGATTCCGATCAGCATATCCGCCATCGACTGGGTACAGGTATTTAAATCGATGAGGTCCTCCATGCGTAAGCGGTCCAGGGTAAAGCGGCGAATCGACAGAGTCGGCCCGTCAATGGCCAAGGGCGGAATAATCGCATTGACGCGCGAGCCGTCCTTAAGGCGGGCATCGACCATCGGCGAGGACTCGTCGATGCGTCTTCCCACCGAAGACACGATGCGGTCGATGATATTCAGCAAATGGGCGTCGTTTTGAAAGCGCAGCGCCGTAAGTTCCAGCTTGCCGAAACGTTCTACGAAGATTTTACCGCTGCCGTTGACCAGAATGTCGGCGATGCTCGGTTCGGACAGTAGTGGCTCTATAGGGCCGAGTCCAAGGATCTCGTCTTCTATGCATTTGGCTAGGAATTGCCGGGCCGAGACATTGAGCGGCACCGCCAGTTCATCCATGATGCGTTCGGCCAGTTCGCGAATCTTGTTCCGGGCCTGGCTTTTATCCAGTCGCCCGATCTGGGAAAGGTCGATCATTTCCATCAGTCTTTGATGAATTTTCTGCAGCCACTCCCGTTCCGCTTCACTGAGCGCCCTCACCCTCAAGGGCGGAACAAGCTCCGCTATAGGCAGCGCCGAACTAAGCTCAGCGCCAATCGAGTTAGAAGGCAGCAGCTCCTCATTGCTAAAATGTCCGATAATACGATTTTTCAGGCCCATGATTTACGCTCCCGCTAATAGTTTTGACAGGCATTTTCTGAACATCCCTGGGTTGACTGAAGGACTCTTGCCGTTCAGGGTTTCGGCCAACTTTTGGATTCTCTTGGTGGCTGATGAGTTGGGCGCGTGTTCGGCAATCGGCACCCCCAGATTGGAGGCCATGTGCAGGTTTTTGAAATCATTAGGTATCACCACGATCGGCGAGCCCAACGCCAAAACCCGTTCCACCTCGTCAAGCCCGAAGTTATTATTACGTTCGTAGCGGTTGAGGACCGGTATGATCCGATCTAACGGCAGACCCAAGTCTTGGGTCATGATCTGGATCATACGCTGCGCATCTCGGACACTGAAAAGCTCCTGCTGCATCACGACCAGGATATGGTTGGCCTGTTCCAGAACCAGGTTGAAGACTGGGTCGATCAGGCGCGGCAGATCGACCACTAACTGTTCGTAACAATTATGCGCCAGCTCGATGAGGCGCTTAAGGCGCTTTTCATCGATTTCACCCGGCAGGATGATCTCCCGCTCCGGCCTATTCAAAACATGCAAACCGCTGGCATGTTTCGCCATATACCCCACCAAGGCAATTTCATCCAGGGATTCGATCGCGGCCAGCGCATCGACAAGATTTTGCGGTGACGTAAGATTCAAGCGCAGGCATTGCGTTCCGAACTGGAGATCCATGTCCAGTAATAGCGTCTGCATGCCCTCGTGGGTGGCGAAGGCGTGGGCCAGAGCGCAGGCGATGGTCGATGCCCCCGCTCCGCCTTTGGCGTTAACTATCGCCGTGAGTGCGGAATGCGCGTAGAGGTCTTCCTTGAGGATCTTGCGCACCGAGGCCAGCGTGTCGTCAACGAGCTGCGGTCCCATGATGAAGTCGCGCGCTCCGGCTTGCATCGCCATGCGCATAAGCCGCGGAGCGTCGGCCATGCCCCGGTCATAGACGATCAGCGTGGCAGGTCCGGCTTGCTTGTTTTGCTTGGACAAGGCTTCCAGTTCCAGTTCCGCCTTGAGACCCAGAAAATGGATCAATACATCGGCTTTGAGATCGGTGCTGCCCAAAAAATCGGGAGCATGACCGTTCAGGGCACGGGACTGCGCCTTGACACCGGGAAGCTGATTGACCAAGCCCTGAAGGATTTCCATGTTGCCTTCACCCTGGCCGGTTAGCAATATATGGTTGGTTCTGTTCATAGCATTCATCCCTTGGTTATAGATTGACTGTCGTCAAGGTAGCGAAACGGATTTGATCGCTGATTAACGAGCCTTCTTGGTTATCGTTCACGGACATTGCGTACTGCCGGCGCCATCCGGCACAGCTCCCAGGCTTTCCCGCGGCAACGTTGTTTCGAAGGCGGGGGCGGTCAGCGTCATAGCCGGAAGTCCTGGGAGCAATGCCGGAATCAGCAGGGTGTGCGTAAATCCGACAATACTCACGCGGACATAACGGATATCGTTAAAACTGGCAGTCACCGCGCCGGTCTGATCCAGATAGTCGGTAACGACATCGGAGCTGTCCAGGCCGGGCAGTATCGAGCTGGCTCCTGCGGCGGCGGGGGCATTGAAAACCGTAACGTTGGCGATTGAAGCGTGACCCACCGGACAAACAACGGCCAAGCGTGCGCCTCGCCGTGTCGCCTCGGTTAGGGTGTTCCAAACGAACAACGTCCGAGCGAATTCGATCACAGCGAACAGCAGCACGAAAAACAGCGCGGCCACTAAGGCGAATTCGACGATGTACAGGCCTTTCTGTTGATGTTTCATATCGCCCTCATGGTGCTGGTGGCCGTCAAGATAAAAGGATTAGGCAGTGCGGAACCGAATAACCCGACAATTCCAGCCAAAGGGTTTCCCGGTAAGAAAGTAAATGTGTAGCTTGCTGTAATCGTCACGTAAGTGCCCGTCGCGTCGATCACTGTCACCGGGTCCGGGACATCAGCAATTTCGGGCAGAAGCTGTGTTCCTCCGACAGTCTGGCCATAATTGACCAGATTTTTGGCTCCGGCGATGTCATTGCTGTTGAAAACTTGCGTGGAGTAATAACGGCTACTGTCACGCACCGCTTTGGACAAGGTGTTGTATTGATATAAGGCGCGGCCCATTTCACTGACTCCTAAAAAAATCAACAATAGGATCGGCGCGACGATCACTAACTCCATCATTGCGATGCCCTGCTGACGGCGAATAGCGTTAGGTTGCGTTTTGCTGTTCATGAGTCTGCCGCTCCGAAATCTTTGTAAAGGATAATGGTATGGGGCCCCAGACCAATGACCGGATTGGCGCTTGGAACCGATCCCTGGCCTATGCAAGAAGTACCCAGAAATTCCCCGTATATTTCCTGATCGCCATTGTGATTGGCCGGTCGTGTCAGAAACATGCAGGCAAGGCCCAGGACATTGACCGAACCGCTCCCGTTGACGGTTCCCGTACAATCGACCACCGGCACCGTCACCACTCGGCGGGGCGGGTCGAATTGGGCGGTGGGAGTCGAAATATCCCAGTTAGGTGTCGCTCTATCGGTCATATATTGACTGTAGGTATCCGGGTAGCCGGAGCCGCCCGCATCAATGACCACATCCGGTTTATAAGTGGAAGTATCGACAGGGCCGCAGCCCGGAGCGGGGCAGTTGAATCGCGTATTTAATCCCTGCGCGTTCGGGCCCACATTGCCTCCGGGTTTAGTCGGTACGGACTCGCCTGCTGCTGCACAGCCGGTATAGCCTCCGGCCATATTATTCCGTATGCAGCTACCGCCGCCACCCGTTCCGCAGCCCAGGTCGATATTCTGGTAATTGCCGGGGCCGACATCCCAGCCGTTGTTGCCCGAGCCGGTTTTCATGATCACTTCCTGGCCGACCGTATAACCGTAATTGGTCTCCGGTCCACCCGTGCCACAGGGCGCAACAGGCAAAATTTCCGGACAGATCAGTTCGGGACTCGGCCCCGCCACCGCTCTTGCGCCGACGGAGACATTAGCAACCCCGACGGTCTGTATTAGCCAGGAGGGGCTAGAGAAATCGGCGGCGCTCACGCCTACGCGAACGAAGCGGGGATTCGCTCCTCCCGGTACGAAGGGATTTAGTGATTCGGAAAACTCCACGATCACATTGCCGATCCCGATGCTCTGAAGTTCGGTATTGCCAGAGGCGCCCGCATTCAGCGTAAATGCGGTCTGTGCGGCCGTGGTCGCCAGCGCGGTGTTGGTTGTTTCATCCAGCGTTTTAGCGCCGCTAAGAGCGGAGGCATCCAGCGCACTTTGCAGCCGGGTTTTATTGAGATAGCCGTGGCCCATATCCAGGGCAAGTCCGGCCACTGCCAGTAGAGCACCTATTCCGACCGCGACCAGCGGCAGAATGGCACCCCGTTGAGCTATAGCAACGGGGCGGGGCTTGCTCTCCAATAGCCGGTAGCCGGTGCGCCGTAAACCGTAGTGAATCAATAAGCCGTTTTTCGTGTTCATAATGACTACCTCAATGCCGCGACACTTAACGTGTCGAGCCGCTACGACCGGAAAGGCCCGGATCGCCAAGCGGACTGTGGCGAACATCCTCCGGATTGCCGATGTCCCCGCGGTATGTCTGATTCAATAAGGTGTCGGCCTTATTGCCCTCCATTCCGTCCGGCGCCTCGTCCGCTGGGTGTTGCGCCTTGTCCTCGCTATAGATTTGCTGGCTGACCATATTGCGTACCGAAGCGCCGTAGTCGGCCTGGGTGCGCGCCGGGTTACTGCTCCACTCGGCGCATCCGCCCAAAAGCGTCAGGCTGATGGCCAAAAGTCCTTGTTCGATCCTGCTCAGTTGATGGGGTTTTAGATATTTCATGGTGTTCGCTCCTGGTTAGGGTTGTTGACCGAAATGGCCGCGCAAGCCGCCGGTGTAAGTCTGTCCGTCGCTAACACGGGCCGGCATCTTGCGTGCTTCTGTACGCCCCATCAGGTAATACTCCGCATCGCTGGGGTCGATGTAGTGGTCGGTGGGTAACTGGATGTTTTCGGGTGAGATCGGTTTGACCAAGTGCGGGGTGACGAAAATCACCAATTCCGTCTCGTTCTTCAGGTACTTCTGGCTGGTGAACAGCTGTCCGAGTACGGGGATGTCGCCCAAGCCGGGGAACTTGGAGATGCTTTCGCGCATACTGTCGTTGATCAGGCCGGCGATGCCCAAGGTCTGGCCGTCGGACAGTTCCAGAGAGGAATTGGCGCTACGCTTGGTCAGCGACGGGATGACGAAGGTGCCGTTGCCTGCCGGCAGCACGACGGCATTGTCGGCGGATATTTCGCTGACATCGATATTCAGCTTCATGCTGATCCGTCCCGAATCAAGCACCACCGGGAGGAATTTGAGCATGACGCCGAAGGGCTTGAACTGCACTGTGACGGTACTGGCACCGCCGACGCCCATGTTTTGCGGCACCGGGACCGGGAATTCGCCGCCGGACAGGAAATCGGCATCCTGTCCGGAAATGACGGTGAGATTCGGTTCGGCGAGAATCTTCGCCAAGCCGTTTTCCTTGGCGGCGTTGATGACGGTCTTGACCGCGACATCATGGCCGATGAAGCGGAAAAACATGCCGTAGGGGTTGATAACGCTGGCTCCGACCGCTGCCGCATTGGACAGCGCGCTGACCAGCGCATTGCCGCCGACCGCGCCGGAACTGAAGTCGCCGCTGCCGCCGACGGCCGAGAAATCGACTTTGAAATCGCGCGCCAAGCGCCGGTCGATTTCCGCTACGGTTACGGCGAGCATGACCTGTTGCGGGCCGCCTATCTGCATCAGGTTGATTACCTTGGTTGTCTGTTCCTGCTGCGCGGCTTGTCCTCCCACATTAATACTCATCGGAGCGGGCGTGCCGCCGCCAGGCTGATGATCATCCTGCGGCAGAAATGTTTCAGCGATTTTATAAATGGCGTCCATTTTCTGCGGGCCGGATACCTGACCGCTCAGGACGATGGAACCTTGGGAAGAAAGCACCTTGGGCGACTCGTCCGGGAACAGTTCGTGCAGTTTGCTCTTGAGGCCGTCCAAGTCATGGGTGACTTCCAAATCGAGGTTGCGGCCGCAGGGATCATTGCTCTTTCCGCACAGGAGAATCACATTGGTGCTGCCCATCTTTTTGCCGAGAACATAGAGGTGGGTCGGGTCCAGGATTTTGACATCGGCCACCTCCGGGTTGCCCACCGTCACGCCGTTGATTGCGGAAGGCAGCGAAATGAAGGAGGCTTTACCCAGCGTGACCCTGGAAACGGAGTCTCCTGCCGAAAGGCTGAAAGGCATGCCTACCAATAGCAAGGCGCTTAACAGTCCGGTGCGAGGTAGCATGGTTCGGCCTTTTGAGCCGACGATGGTTTTAATTGGATTGGTCATGGTGACTCCCTAAATCGTGTTTTTATTGTTGTTTAGTCCTGCGCAGCATTTAGGATTAAAGATGTTGTTCAGAGCATACGTAACCTTTGCATTCGATCTTGCTCTGGGTCATTCCCCTGATGACGGTGAAGGTCTTGCCCTGCGGTTTATGGGCTCTCGGCAGAGGAGGGGTTGCCACATAAGCAATCGTCTCGGCTTGATCTAATACGGCTCTGTCGGTCGGATTGCGCAAGGCGAGCTGAATGGAACCTTGCTCTTGCCCTTTGAACACCGCTTCCGCCTGTTGCGGGGTCATCTCTAAAGTGACCGAGCGAACCACAATGGGCTTGTTCTTATCGCCGGCCGCCGCCTCCTGATCCACGGCCAAGACTCTGACGTCCTGAACTATGGTTTCCGTGCGAACCTCCTGGCTCGCTCCAGGCAGCTTTTGGGCGGCCAGCACATCGACATGGTTGTCCGGCAGCAAAAATCCGCCCACGCCGCTGACGTCATTGACACGCACGGTGAAGGCGCGCTTATTTTCGGGAAAGCCCAGGGAAAATATATTTCCGCCTTTGGGGTCAACCACACGACGGGTATTCATCGGTTCGTCTGTGAACACGTTATTGATCGCGACTTTGCCGACAACCTGGGACTTTTCCGTAAACATGTCTTTGGTTACGGTGTCTTTCGGCCAATCTTTTTCAGTCACATCGGTTTCCCCAACTTGCTTCCATTGGGGTATATCCATAGAGGCAACGATTACCTTACTGTATTGCACTTGTTGTATGTCGTCGCTTCCCAGGGATTCGACCCAACGTTGTGCGATTAAAACCGCGACGACAGCTAAAGCCAGCGCCATAAAAAAGAGCGTGAGTGTTCTACCGTTCAACATATTCTGTTCTCCTTATCTATAACAAGTGGGTTTGAGGCGGGGTGTAAAGTATCGGGTTTACAGTGTGCAAGCGGTTCAGGGTCTGAAACCGGCCGCACAAAATAACTGTTCCATGCGCATGCCAAGCGTTCGTCGGTGACTTGGTTAGCGAGACCTTGATAACGGCATTGATCCATGACCAAGCCTAACAAGTCTCTGGGTTGGCAAGGCAGCAGCGGCCGGTCTTCCCGGCGGTAAAGCTCCAGTACGTAGCGGAAGGCTGTTGCGTCGAATGCGATGGCGTGTTTCTTACACACCTGCCGCCAAATGCTTTCGTATTCTTCCGGAGCGAGGACATCGAAGCGGACTTTGTAACCGAGCCTGCGCAAGAAGGCCTCGTCGGCGAGTGCCAGCGGATTCAGGTTGGTCGAGAAAATCAGCACCACATCGAAGGACACCGGAAATCGGGTGCCGCTTCCCACTGTCAGATAGTCCTGCTTCTGTTCCAGCGGCACAATCCAGCGATTGAGCAGATCCGTACATTCAACCCGTTGCCGGCCGAGATCATCGACCATGTAGATACCGTTGTTTGCCTTCAGTTGCAGCGGCGCGAAATATTGTTTGGTCGTGGCATCGTGCGCCAGTTCCAGCATCTCCAGCGTCAATTCGCCGCCGGTGATCACCGACGGACGTCGGCAGCGGACAAAGCGCGGATCGTGACCTTCATCCAGCATGAATTGAGCCGATTTGTCCGCGCTAGCCAAGGGGTGATGAACGGAGGGGTCGAAAAACTGCACGACATAATCGCCGACCGCCAGTGCATAGGGAATCAGTATCGAATCGTCGAGCAGGCCGAGCAGCTGCATTCCGGTGTAGGTTTTGCCGGTGCCCGGCGGACCATAAACGAAGATAGGGCGGCCCGAGTGCATCGCCGGGCCTAGTTGGTCTAGCACCGATTCCCGGATTACAACGTCTTTAAAAACCCTGGCCATGTCTTCGCGGGTGACCACGTTGTTGTGAATGGATTGCGCTTGCACGACGCGTTCGTAGAGTGCTAGCGGTACCGGCGCATAGCCTACGTAACCGCTTTTCATCTGGGCGTCCAAGGCCAGGTTGCGGCCCCGTTCGGTCAAGGCGTAACGCAGCAGCATCGAATTTTCGTTGGGGCTGAGTACCTCAATATAGCCTGAGGTGCGCATGAAATTGAGCAGGCTTTCCAGAACCGGCCAAGCCAGCGCGGTTCGTTCGACCAATTGCTGTTGGTTGAGGATGCCGCCCCAGTAGCAATGCTTGGCCAGCAGGTCGCAAAGAAAATCCTGAGCCAGTCCGGTTTCGGCAAGGTTGCGAGGTCGCGGCGCGATTTGCCGAATCGCTTCTTCCTCAAACGCCAAGGTATCGTTACGCATGGACAAAGCCTCCTAAAGTTTCAATGAAAGGATCCAATCGCCCGACCCAGACTAGCGTCGCCAAGGTGCCAAGGGCGATGGCCAGTGCATAGGGGAAAAGCAGTGATGATGATTCCTCCGGTGCGGGCGGCACATAAGCGACCTTGCCGGTGCAGAACAGACATTTGGCCATTAAGCCGTAGCGGCGTCCGTAGTCGGTCAAGCCGCCTTGTGCGGCCAGCAAGCCTAAAGCCGCAATGGAACCTGTGCCGGTCGTTAATGCCACAGCGAGCAAGCTATCCGGCCAGCCGAGAAAGGTTCCCACCGCCGCCATCAGCTTGACGTCGCCGGCGCCCATCCAGTGCATGGCGTAAAAGGGTAAAAACAACAGCAGTCCGGTAAAAAAACCGGCTAAGCCGTTTAAGAATCCGCTTCCCCCCAGCAGCCAACATTGGAGTGTTATCCCCAACAGGGCTGCACTTGCGGTTAAGCTGTTAGGGAGACGGTGACGCTTCATATCGATAACGGCGGCGGTTATCAAAACGGCTAGAAGAACGCCTGTTGGTACGCTATTCAAAGTCATGTGCATATCCTTAATTTAAGATTTAAGGGAAAATTGAGTGTTTTTTAAGCTTAAATTGATGATTGACACTCTAGCAAGGAAAGTGCGTTGGTAAAATACGTGCGAATACTTACAAAATCAGGTGTTTAACCGGATTGTCCTTTAGTCTCCCGGCACCGGTCCGTTGCTTGGTTTTACCTGTTATTAACCTTAAAATAACTTCCCGAAACCTGGGTTTATCGTTCCCGGCTCCGCGCTCATTGTTATACCCAACTCTGCCCAAAAGTCGTCTCCCTGAAATAGTAATCCAGCGCTATACCTGTCCTGAACGCAGCCGAAGGGAACGGGTAGCTTTCGCATTAAGCAGGACGGGGCATGTTGCTGTCCCACCTGTTCAGTACGTTGCCGGTTAGACCTTCCAGGTTTTAAAAACCTGGAAGGTCTGCATATCGGTGTGTTTGCTCTTGTTCCCACGCACTGCGTGGGAATGCAGTCAAGGCGCGCTGCGCCGCGAGTCGCGACCAACGTCAGAGTATACGGGACGCCGGAGCGTGGGAATCCTAAGTGAACGTTATTTTTGGCAAAATTCTTAGTCCAGGAAAAGCACGAATCATATCTATATGTTGCATTACACAGCCATTTACCCGATGGGCGACGAACTGCAATGTGAATCTTTTCGCGGAGCATATTAAGTTAAGAAGACGATTCATAATTAACCTCCTCTTGATGTGTATAAGGGTGGCGCGTTGCGTGCAGCTGTTAGGTTTTTGAATACCCATACGCGGCATTGTCAGGCAAGTCTTATGCGCCGGTAAATGCAGTTAATCATGTAACACTAAAACTCAGGGGCAATAGCTTCCGGGTGCAATCATGATTACGATAAAACTGAGAGAAAAATCAAAAAACAACTGTTTTCAGGAGAGAGTTGCCGAGGTCCGGGTTTGCGGATGAAACGTATGTTTCATGCAGCGCTCGATTGTGTTCAGCACCAACGACAGGCGTCATTCTCCCTGAAAAAAAATCACCAAAGGCCGCAACGTTCATCAGAGCGACCTGCTGGGTGGCGGATTAAATCAGTTCGAGCTTTGCAAAAATCCATTTTTTTCTGCTTGCGCAGAACAGTCGCAACTAATTTAACCCGCCACGTCGCATTTTTAGGCTGGGATGGGCAAAACGCAGCCCATCTATTTGCCCAGTTAACTAGAGGGCGGTGACGATCTTGCCGATTTGGGTCGTAACGGCTCCTCCAAGAGCTGTAAAAGCGGCTGTCGCCCCTAAGGTTACGAGCGTTCCTGCCACCGCGTACTCAACCATGGTCAGGCCTGTTTCTTCTTGCCAAAAGGCTTTCAACATTGTGTTTAAAGTTTTCATGATGATTCTCCAAAAGTGATAATCAGGTCGAAAATTGTTTACCCCGTTGGCACACGACCTGTCTGTGTACGGGGGTTAGCTCCTTGGTTATATAAAGCTCCTTTCACTTGACTCCAATCAGAGTAAAATCTGAGTGGAATTTCTTTTAGTCTCAGGTGCTTAAACGTATCTCGCGTTTTAGAGAACCGCTAACTACGGCAAAGCCTCTGTGGACAAATGCATGTTGTTACTCGAATACGGCTGCATAGGTAATGCTAATTTTGCGCACGGTTGTCGATGAACAGATAACGCGGCACAGACTTTGAAAAATATCTTAACTTCTCTTGTCTGCCGTAGACCCCTTCGTCGCCAAACCGAAAACCCCCTACATCAATACAATCTCAATTTGAAATCAATTTTACATAAAAAAATCGTTTATTCTATTCGTGAGAATACTCATCGTAAGTTTACTTAGAGTTACCCGATTATCCACACTCTATCCTTACATCGCCGGTCCTTCGTCGCCAAGCTGAAAAAACCCTACATCAATACAATCTCAATTTGAAATCAATTTTACATAAAAAAATCGTTTGTTCTATTGGTGAGAATGCTTATAGTGAGAATACTTAGAATTACCCGATTATTCGCACATTAAGCGCTGGGTATACAACAAGGGCTTTAAATCACACGACTCTTAAAAACATGAAGTCTGTAACCCTGCCGATTTTGAAAAAGCCATTTTACGCCTCCTTGGACTGTCGATTCCTCGTCAATCCCAGCTACATAAACCTTTTCTGCAAAGGTGAAAGGTCAATCCGAATCGTTTTTTGGCTAAATACCCGTAAAATTACGTATCAGGCTGAGTTTTAGTTATTTGCTTGTTATAATGGCGACAATTTTGTAACAGCATTAATTCTGATCGAGAGATTTCATGATTCAAGGTAGTATCGTCGCTTTAGTAACACCGATGGATGAACGCGGTGCGGTGGACAAGGAAAGCTTAAGAAGGTTGGTGGAATTTCATATCACAGAAGGGACCGATGCCCTGGTTGCCGTCGGCACCACAGGCGAGTCGGCGACGCTGGATGAGCACGAGCACTGCGATGTGATCAAGTCGATTGTTGATTATGTCGGCGGCAGGATACCGGTTATTGCCGGAACCGGCGCAAACTCGACGACCGAAGCGATCAACCTGACCCGTCTGGCCAAAGAAGCCGGCGCCGATGCCTGTCTGATCGTGACTCCCTATTACAACAAGCCGACTCAGGAAGGCTTGTATCTGCATCACAAAGCGATTAGTGATGCCGTCGATATTCCCCAGATTTTATACAATGTGCCGGGACGTACCGCTTGCGATATGCTGCCGGAAACCGTTGGGCGTCTGTCTCATGTCAAGAATATCGTCGGCGTTAAAGAGGCGACCGGGGATTTGTCCAGAGTTAAAAAAATCCGCGATCTGACCGGTGACGATTTTGCGATTTATACCGGCGACGATGCGACCAGTCGCGAGTTTTGTTTGTTGGGCGGCAACGGCAGCATTACCGTAACGGGCAATGTCGCGCCAAAGCTGGTGCATGAAATGATTATGCTGGCGATAGCGGGCGATGAAGAAAACGCTTTAGCCATCGACAAAAAACTAGCCGCATTGCACAAAAACCTATTTATTCAATCGAATCCGATTCCGGTTAAATGGGCGGTTGCCGAAATGGGCTTGATGGGGAAGGGCATACGTTTACCGTTGACGTGGTTGACCGAAGATTGCTTTGATGCGGTTCGTGACGCAATGCGTCAGGCCGAAGTTATTTAACACAGATTATGAAAACTAAAATCAGGTCGCTTATTATCGTTGCTGTTTTGGTCAATGTATCGGCCTGCAGCACTATAAAGAATTTATTTCCGGATAAAGAAAAAGATTATCAGTTTACGACTGAAATTCCACCACTGATCATGCCGCCCGATCTTGCAGGCGATTCAATCGCAAACGTTCCTGCCGCCGCTCCGGCTGCTGAAGCCGCTGATGTCGACGCCGTCCCGCCAACTGAAACAGCTCCGACTGTAGACCGGAAATTAACTCAGGTTGAACTGGTTGACGCGGGAGAGGGAACAAAGCGCTTGCGCATCGGTGCGCCCTCAACAATAGCATGGCGTATGGTGGGTAAAGCATTAAGTAGAAAGTCTATTGAAGTGACTAATCGCAATCAGGACGAAGGGCGGTTTGATGTCCAATATGACCCGAATAAAAAGGAAGTGGAAGACGGTTCTGTTTGGGACGAAGTCATCTTTTTTTTCAAAGGATTTGAAGTCACTGAACAAGAGTATGTTCTTAAATTAGTGGAAAACAACCGGCAGACCGATGTTGTTATCTTGGACAAAGAACAAAAACCGGTGGCTGACGAGACGAGTTTAAGTTTGCTGACGCTTTTGCACGACACTATCAAAGCTGATTTGGCTAAGTGATTTATGAGGCGAAAGGCGAAAGGTGAAAGGTTAAAAAGCCCTTTTGCCTTTCGCCTTTCGTCTTTCGCCTTTAATTTGAATCTTTTTTACCCATGTTAAAAATCTCTGGAACTTCCGCGCTTTCTGTCTTCCGTATTAATAAATTGTTGGCCGAACTTCAGGCTATAGAACCCGCAATCAAGGCCGTCTCAGCGCGGTTTATGCACTTTGTGGATATTGAAAATGACTTGGATGACCGTCAAGCCGGGATTTTAAAACAGCTGCTGGCTTACGGTTCCACGCAAGCAGGCGTTGATGTTCCGGGCGCACGTTTGCTGGTCGTGCCGCGCCCAGGCACGATTTCACCCTGGTCCAGCAAGGCGACCGAGATTGCCCAACGTTGCGGATTATCCGAGGTTAAACGGATCGAGCGGGGTATCGAATACACGCTGGATGTCGATGGGCCGTTAGCGGCATCTGTGAAAGGGTTATTGCATGATCGTATGACCCAAACTGTTTTGGATGGCAGCACCGATCCGGAGTTGTTTGTCCCGCATGAGCCCAAGCCGTTACAGCGTGTCGCTATAACTGAACAGGGCCGCGACGCGCTGGTTAGCGCCAATACGGAACTGGGTTTGGCCTTGTCCGATGACGAAATCGATTATCTGACTGACAGCTTTCAAACGTTGGGCAGAAATCCGACCGATGTCGAATTGATGATGTTTGCCCAAGCCAATTCCGAGCATTGCCGACACAAGATTTTTAATGCCGACTGGACGATTGACGGCGTAGAGCAAGCGCAATCCTTGTTCAAAATGATCCGCAATACCGCGGAAAAAAGCCCGGAAGGCATCTTGTCAGCTTACAGCGACAATGCTTCGGTAGCGCTGGGTTCAACTACGCAGGTTTTTTTACGCAATCCCCAGTCCGGCGAATACAGCTATGTCGAAGAAGACGCGCATTTGCTGATGAAAGTGGAAACCCATAATCATCCTACCGCCATTTCACCTTATCCGGGCGCGGCAACCGGTTCCGGCGGTGAGATTCGCGACGAAGGCGCGACCGGTCGCGGTTCTTCGCCCAAAGCCGGTTTAACCGGCTTTTCCGTATCGCATTTGAAAATCCCCGGTTTCCCGCAACCCTGGGAAGCGGATAACGGCAAACCGGAACGTATCGCCTCGGCGTTAACCATCATGCTGGAAGGTCCGCTCGGCGGCGCAGCCTTTAATAATGAATTCGGCAGGCCCAACTTGGCCGGATATTTCCGCAGCTTTGAGCAATCCGTACCGGGCAAGGACCATGAATTTCGGGGCTATCACAAACCGATCATGATCGCAGGCGGCATGGGTAACATACGGCCGATGCTGGTCGATAAACACCCGATCCCCGCCGGTTCGTTGATCATCATCCTGGGCGGCCCGGCTATGTTAATCGGGCTGGGCGGCAGTGCCGCTTCATCGCAGGCTTCCGGCGAAGGTTCGGAAGACCTCGATTTTGCCTCGGTGCAACGGGAAAATCCCGAAATGGAACGCCGTTGTCAGGAAGTCATTAATCACTGCAATGCCATGGGCCACGATACGCCGATAGTCTCCATTCATGATATTGGCGCGGGCGGTTTGTCCAACGCGGTGCCGGAAATCATCCATGATTGCGATCGCGGCGGCCGCTTTGAATTGCGCAATGTGCAGTGTGCCGATAAAGGCATGTCGCCGATGCAGATCTGGTGCAACGAAGCGCAGGAACGTTATGTGGTTGCGATTAAACCCGAATCGTTGGAACTATTTACCGCCTTTTGCGAACGCGAACATTGTTTGTTTGCGGTAATCGGCGAGGCGACCGAAGAAGAGCATTTAACGCTCGGCGACGAGTTGTTGGGCGACAAGCCGGTCGATATTCCAATGTCGGTATTATTCGGCAAGTCGCCCAAGCTGCACCGTAATGTCGAGCATGTTAAACCCAATACCAAGGCACTGGATTTCAGCGGCATCACGCTGGACGAGGCGGTCAAGCGCGTCTTGTCATTCCCGGCGGTCGCCGATAAGAGCTTTTTGATCCATATCGGCGACCGCTCGGTCACCGGGCTGGTTGCGCGGGATCAAATGGTCGGTCCCTGGCAGGTGCCGGTGGCCGATGTCGCCGTCACCGCAACGGGATTTTATGCCGTGACCGGTGAGGCGATGGCGATGGGCGAGCGTTCGCCGATCGCGGTGATCGACGCTCCGGCATCCGGGCGTATGGCGATAGGCGAGGCCATCACCAATATCGCCGCCGCCAGCATAGATTCCCTAAAGAAAATCAAATTGTCCGCCAACTGGATGGCCGCAGCCGGTTACCAGGGCGAAGATGCGGCATTGTTCGATACCGTCAAAGCGGTGGGCATGGAATTGTGTCCGGCGCTGGGTATCGCGATACCGGTGGGCAAGGATTCCTTGTCGATGAAAACCGTGTGGAAAGATGATTCCGCTGAAAAGATCATGACCTCGCCGTTGTCGCTGGTGATTACCGCGTTTGCGCCGGTTGCCGATATTAGCCTTACTCTGACCCCGCAACTGCGCCGCGTAGCGGATGAAGACAGCGCCTTGATCCTGATTGATCTGGGCGCGGGTAAAAACCGTTTGGGCGGTTCGGTATTGGCGCAGGTTTATAACCAGCTCGGCGATGACTGTCCCGACCTGGATGAAGCGGGCCTGCTGAAAGCTTTCTTCGATGCGATACAAACGCTTAATAGCCAAGACAAACTGCTGAGCTACCATGACCGTTCCGATGGCGGCTTGCTGGCTACGGTGGCGGAAATGATGTTCGCGAGCCGGTTGGGCGTGACCCTGACGCTAGATAGCCTGGGCGATGATGTGCTGGCGGCATTGTTTAATGAAGAGTTGGGCGCAGTATTGCAAGTGCGCCAGAGCGACTGTAAGGACGTCGTGGAGCTGTTAAAACAATCGGGCCTGATCGATTGCATTTATGTCATAGGCAAGGTCATGGAGGAACAGCAACTGACCGTTCGCCATTCGGGCGAGGTTGTTTATTCCGCCGGCCGGGCCGAATTGCAGGGCAGCTGGTCCGAGCTCAGCTACCAGATGCAGGCCTTGCGCGACAACCCGGAATGCGCGCAGCAGCAGTTTGAACGCATCGCCGATGATCAAGATCCCGGCTTGAATGTTGCGTTGACCTTTGATGTTAACGACGACGTGACAGCGCTGTTTAAAAACGCAATAAGACCCAAAGTTGCGATACTGCGGGAGCAGGGCGTTAACGGCCATGTGGAAATGGCGGCGGCATTCGACCGCGCCGGATTTACCAGCATCGACGTACACATGAGCGATATTGTTCACGGCCGGGTGAGCTTGGCTGATTTCACCGGCCTGGTTGCCTGCGGCGGTTTCTCCTACGGCGACGTACTGGGCGCGGGCGGCGGCTGGGCAAAATCGATTTTGTTCAACTCGCGTTGCCGCGATGAATTTGCCGCATTTTTCCAGCGACCCGACACTTTCGGCTTGGGTGTTTGTAACGGTTGCCAGATGATGTCGGGATTAAAAGACATCATTCCCGGCGCGGAACATTGGCCGCGTTTCATGCGAAACACCTCGGAACAGTTTGAAGCGCGGGTGGCCTTGGTTGAAGTGCAAAAATCGCCGTCCATCCTGTTTGCCGGTATGGAAGGTTCCAGAATGCCGGTCGCCATTGCGCATGGCGAAGGGCGCGCGGAATTCGCCGTGGATCCGGCGGTCGCGCTGGAGGCGGGCGCTGTTGCCTTGTGTTATGTCGATAATTATGGCGAATTAACCACGGAATTCCCCGCCAACCCCAATGGTTCGCCGTTCGGCATTACCGGGCTGACCACCACGGACGGGCGGTTTACGATTATGATGCCGCACCCGGAGCGCTGCTTCAGAACGGTGCAAAACTCATGGCACCCGGATGACTGGAATGAATATGGCGCGTGGATGCGTCTGTTCAAAAACGCCAGAGTTTGGGTAGGTTAAAAGCGTTTTATTAACCGATGTTACGCACCGTCCATGGAAACATGGAGGGTAAAAATGGAAACCTAAAGCGCTTTCCGCCACAACGGGAGCGCATCAGGTGCAGTAGACTGTAAAGGCATTATCGGAATCAGGCTAAAGAATTATTTAACACAGAGACAAGAATGACGGCATGGAGCAGTTGCCGAGAACACCCGGTGAATAATTATATTAATTCAATAGAGTGAAAGCTTCGTGAAAGTAGCGGACGAACGGATTGTGCTATAAAGCTCTTTCGTGCCGCCGTCTAAAGGTGCCTACTTGGGGTTTTCCTGGACAGCGTGTAACGATTGAAGCGTGATAAGGGTATTCAAATCCTGGCAATATAAAGTTTAGAGGTTGTAGATTATGGATAAGATCAACGTGACGAAAAATAAAAACCGAAGAGTTTTTTTTCGAATTTATGACGAAGTTAATCTGTTTTACCAAAAAATAGATGAAAAACTACTGACCGAACCGCAACCTGTTTTCGATAATATTTCAAGCACCCTTTCATCGCCTACAGGTCTTGAAAAGGTGTCTCAGGATTCGGCATTGCTATTGCCGAGGCTGGAAAAAAACTTGCCGGATATCATGGCGCCGGACTTTCAATCTAATGAAAGCGAAACCCGCAACGTTAACATCAGTGCAAGCGGCATGGCTTTTGATTGTGAAGATGCGCTTGAAGAAGGCGACTGTCTGGTCATCAAGATACTGCTGGCATCCGGCATGGCTGCCATCGTGACTTACGGCAAGGTTGTTTATTGCAAAAACAGTAATCCATACGAAAGTCAGTATCCTTATTTTGTTGGCGCGCATTTCATCAATATGAAAGATGAAGACCGCGAATTATTGGTCAAGCATGTGACCAAAAAACGATCGCAACAAATCAGGGTTAGAGGATTTATCCTGGCCGCTGCCATAACAGTTATCGCTGCGCCCGATGTCGTATTCGGCTTATTGTTCGAACTGATCCATTTCCTGTTCGAGCATCTCCTTGAGTTCATCCATATTGCGTTTGAGTTTATCGAGTCCAATCTTGATCACCTCATCGAACATCTTTTTCATACCGATCTTCATCAAACTCAGGTTATTGTTTTTTATATCATAGCGTCTTCTGTCGTCTATGGACTTTACCGGCTGTTGCGGGGGCTGCCGTCTTTTTACCGGCGTTGTAAAGACAATCTGTTGTCAGCCTGTGCGCATCAGAAAGCAAGTTGGCTTTATTATTGGCGGGAGCAGTCTTTGGTCAATAAACTCAAACTGGTTGTAATCGGCGTGGCACTCATTACCGGCTACATTTTTTTTGGCATGTAGGAGTGCGGCTAAATCCCCTTTATCCTTGCAGTCGTAAACGGATTTACGAAGTTGATCAAAAATGAGCGTTAAAGTTTGAAAAGTTGGCGCGTTGATCTACAATCACGGCAGACCGATCAGAGATAAATATAAGGTAAACATCATGTACAAGAAGGAGGTCGCACGTATTCTCATTGTAGATGATGAGTCGGTAAACCTGAAATTACTGGATAAAATGTTGTCGGCTCAAGGCTATAGTAATCTGGTGTTGGTACAGGATTCCAGGCAGGTATTGGAGATTTACCGACAGGCCCGTACCGACCTGATTTTGTTGGACATTAATATGCCTCATCTGGATGGTTTTGAGGTGATGGAACAACTCAAGGCGCTTGACGATCCGCTATTTCCGCCCGTAGTGATACTCACCGCACAGCATGGTCAGGATTTTTTGCTGCGAGCCCTTAACTCAGGTGCGCGCGATTTCATCACCAAACCTTTTTATTGCAATGAGCTGCTGGCGCGAGTGCGCAATATGCTTGATGCACAATTGATGCATCGTATGCTTTACGATCAAAAAGCCGTGTTGAATGAAATGGTGCTGACGCGTACCGACGAGCTGCGTCGCACCCGGTTACAGGTTGTACAGCAGCTGGGCCGCGCCGCCGAATATCGCGATAACGAAACCGGCAACCATATTCTGCGGATGAGCCATATCTCGGCCTTGTTGGCAAAATCCATCGGTTGGAATGAGGCCGATTGCGAATTAATGTTACATGCCAGTCCCATGCACGACATCGGGAAAATCGGCATTCCCGACCATATCCTGCTCAAGCCCGGCAAATTCGAACCCGAAGAATGGGAAATCATGAAGACCCATGCCGTCATCGGCGCCAATATTCTCGAAGGCGATGATTCCGAGTTGATGAAGTGCGCCGGCGAAATTGCGCTTACGCACCATGAAAAATGGGATGGCAGCGGCTATCCTTATGGCCTGTCCGGTGAGGCTATCCCGCTGGTCGGGCGAATTGCGGCGCTGGCTGATGTATTCGATGCGTTGACTTCGGTACGGCCCTACAAAGAGGCGTGGACGGTTGAAGCGGCCGTTGACCTGATCAAGGAAAATCGGGGGACGCATTTTGATCCTGATCTGGTGACTGTGTTTTTGGAGCAATTACCCGGAATCCTCAAGATTCGCGATCAGTTTTCCGAGCCGGAAAATAACGCATGACCGCGAACCAACCCGTTGACCTGTTGAGCAGTGTTCTCGATGCTGATTCATTTACGTAATGAGTTAGACTTTCTAATAAATGCGAGTTTAAAAATAAAAGAGATTTTTTGATGAATGCTGACTTTGCTCTATTACTTGCCGGGATGCGCGACGAATTCGTGGTGGAACTGCCTGAACGGTGCGACCTTCTTGAAGACGGCGTATTGGCCCTGGAACGGGGTGTGGCGAGCGCTTTTGATGAGCTTTATCGTAACGTTCATAATCTTAAGGGCTCAGGCGGCACTTTCGGCCTGCCGCTTATCGCCCGTATTTGTCATCAGTTTGAGAGTTTCGTCAGTGAGGCTCGCGGGCGATTTGATTCTTTGGCGGTCAGCTATGCTCTGAGTTATGTGGACTTGTTGCGTCGCGTTGCCGAGATGCCGCAACGGGACGGCATCTCAGCAACGGCTATCGAGCAGGATTTGGAACAATTGCGCATCTCCAGCATGCCGGGGTGTGCGGCAGTGTTATTGGTGGAGCCATCGGTTGCTACACGAAAATTCTGTCAGGGAGTGCTGGAGCCGCTGGCGGTGCGTTTGGTGAGTCAGGACCGAGGGTTGTCCGCACTGGAATTACTGCTTCATCAACCTTTCGATCTGCTGGTCGCCGCACGCGAACTACCCGATCTCAACGCTCTCGCACTGGTGGCGGCGCTTCGGGAATCGGATAGTCGTAACAAGAATATTCCGGTCATACTGATCAGCAGCAACTCAATTCCGGCGCCGGGTTACCTGAATATTCGCACCACCATTAAACGCGACGCGGAATTTGTGTCCACACTTGCTCGATGTGCCGGTGATGTGTTGGCTAGCTGCAGCAATTAGGATTTGGCGCGCGGTGATCGACCAGCCGTAACAAAAACTGATCATGGAAAATGCTATTCAGACTACTCTTTTCCAAATGCAGGAGGCGTTTATTGCGCGTCTGCCGGATCGTTTAGCTATTCTCAGGACTCTGCTGGAAGATATTGAGCGCGGCCGACATGAGTCGCTTGAGGGCTTGCACCGGGCGGTGCACAGCCTGGTGGGTTCGGCGGGCATTCATCAACTGATGCCGGTTTCCGAGGCGGCGCGCAATTTGGAACGGGTCGTGGCGGCTATGCCCGCTGACGAAGTGCTGGATGAACAGGGGCTACATGCCATGCGTAAAGCGCTGGCGAATCTGGAAGCCCAGGCGGTCAATCCGGGCCACGGTTTCGTTCCTCAAATACCGAGAAGACGGATGGAAATTCCACGCATCGCGGTCGTGGACGATGACGAGGAACAGACCGGTTGGCTGCGTTCCATGCTGGAGCGGGCGGGGTACCGGGTTGACGTGTTTCACGAACTTGCGGCTTTTGCCGCCGCCGACCTGACAACCGAACCGCCGTCTGCGGTGATCATGGATAGCGTGTTTCTCGAAGGCGATAATGCCGGTGCGCAAGTTATAGCGAAACTGAAAAAGCAGAGCCTTAACGGTTTTCCGGTTATCGGCATCTCAGTGCGGCGGGATATGGCGGCGAAGCTTGCGGCCTACCGGGCTGGAGCTAGCTGTTATCTGACCAAGCCGGTGGATAGCGACGCTTTGCTGCGTGTAGTTGCCGACTCTGCCGCGCTGATGCCGATAGAGCCTTTTCGCGTGTTGTTGGTTGCTGACGACGCCGACCAGCGGGCGGCTTACGGCTTAATTTTGCGGCAAGCCGGCATGACGGTGTTGGACGCGGGCGATCCCCTGAAAGTTCGCGAAATGCTGGAGGATTTCGCGGCCGAAGTGCTGGTGTTGGATAGGGTTATGGCGGAATGTTCCGGTCCGGAGCTGGCAGTCATTCTGCGTGATGATGAACGATATGCTCGGACGCCGATTGTTTATCTGGGGACGGAAACGGGTGCGCCCAGACAATTTTCAGCGCTGAATTGCAGCGGCGACCATTTTTTGGCCAAACCGGTTGAACCGCACCCTCTGGTTGCGGCGGTGGCTTTGCACGCCCGGCGTTTTCGGCAAACGCGGGAACAGACGGAGTCATTGCGCGCGACGCTTTATGAACGGGAACGACAGCAACAGGCGCTTGATGCCCATGCTATCGTCAGTGCAACGGATGCTGCCGGTACGCTTATTTATGTTAATGACCGGTTTTGCGAGATCAGCGGTTACAGCCTCAATGAGTTGGTGGGTCAAAATCATCGTATCGTCAAGTCGAGCGAACACTTGCCCGAATTTTATCGCGATATGTGGCGCACCATTGTATGCGGCAATATATGGCGAGGCGAAGTGTGCAACCGGCGTAAAGACGGCCGCTTATATTGGGTGGAAACCAGTATTGTGCCTTTTTTGGATAATACCGGGCGACCCTATCAATATGTTTCCATTCGTACCGACATCTCCCGCATCAAGAAAGCCGAGCTGCGCCTGCGCTTGCTGGAGCGGGCCGTGGAGGCCAGCGCCAGCAGTATCAGTATGGTGGATGTCAACAAGCCCGGCATGCCGTTGATTTACGTCAATCCCGCCTTTGAGCGCATCACCGGCTATAGCCGCGATGAAGCGATCGGTCGTAACCCTCGTTTTTTACAGGGCAAAGAAACCGATCAGCCCGGAGTAGATGAAATTCGTGCCGTGTTACAGAAAGGACGTGCCGGAGGCGCTCTGTTGCACAACTACCGCAAGAATGGCACGCCGTACTGGAATGACTTGCGCATCGCGCCGGTGCATGACGAGCAGGGCCGCCTGAGCCATTTCATCGGTATTGCCGATGATGTCACCGAGCGTCGCGATGCCGGTGATGCGCTGCTTAAAAGTGAAGAGCGCCTGCGACGCAGCCAGCATTACGCTAATATCGGCACCTGGGACTGGAATATCCAGACTGGAAAAGTCATCTGTTCTGAACGTATCGGGTCATTGTTCGGTTATCCCGAGGATAAGCGGGAAATTTCCTTCAAGTATTTCCTTGATGGAATACACCCGGATGATCGGCAGAAAGTGATTGATGCGGTTGATGCCTGTGTGCAACAGGGCGCTGAATTCAACATTGAGCATCGCTGCGTATGGCCGAACGGCACGGTGCGTTGGTTGCTGGAACGTGGCGATGTGGTACGCGATGGAGACGGAACGCCGCTGAATATGCTGGGCGTGGTGCAAGACATCACCCACCGTAAGTTTGCCGAGCTCAAGATTTTAGAGAAGCAGGCTCGATTGGTTATTTTTAATCATATCATCGAAAACGTGGCGGACGCTGTCATCACTATCGATCCGGCCGGCATCGTCCGCTCTTTTAATCCCGCCGCGGAAAAACTCTTTGGTTATAGCGCCGCTGAGATAATTAACCGCAATGTTAATTTGTTAATGCCGGAACCCTATCGCAGCAAACATGGTCGATACATTGACCTGCACAATGCCGGGCAACCGTCGGGTATCATTGGTAAACAGCTTGAACTGCCGGGGCAACACAAGGACGGTACGATTTTTTCGCTGGAGCTGGCCGTTACATTAATGGAAATCGACGACAGCAAACATTTCGTCGGTATCTTGCGCGACATTAGCGAGCGCAAACAGTATGAGCAGGAAATAATCGCCGCCAGGGATGAAGCGGAGAGCGCCAACAATGCCAAGTCCGAGTTTTTGTCCAATATGTCGCACGAATTGCGCACACCGATGAATGCTATTCTGGGCTTTGGGCAGCTGCTGGAAATAGAAGCCGGACTTAATGAGGATCAAGCGGACTATGTTGATGAGATACTTAAGGCCGGTCACCATTTGCTTGAGCTTATTAACGAAGTACTGGACCTGGCCAGGATTGAGTCAGGCAACATCAATCTGTCACTGGAACCGTTGTCTTGCGCTGAACTCATCGGGGAATGCCTGACGCTGATTAAACCGATTGCCCAGGTGCGGGGCATTACCATAAATGATGCGGCAATCGGCGATTATGTGATCCGCGCCGACCGCACCCGATTAAAGCAAGTGCTGATAAACCTGCTTTCCAATGCCATTAAATACAACCGTCCGCAGGGAGACGTGTTGGTTCGGGTGGCTGTACAGGACGGTTTCGTGCGCCTGGAAGTGTCCGATACCGGCTACGGTATCCCGGCAACGCGACGGCAGGAACTTTTTCAGCCGTTTTCACGTTTGGGCGTGGCAGACGCTGATATTGAGGGGACCGGCATCGGCCTGACCATCAGCCGTCGGCTCATGAAAATGATGGGCGGTACTATCGGCATGGACAGCGAAGAGGGACGGGGCTGTACTTTCTGGATTGAGCTGCCGCAAGTCGCTGCGGAGCCGGATATTTGCAGCAATAACGTAGAACAGGTAACGACATTCGAGGCGGCATCTGGCGGTGAATGTCGTTATACGGTGCTTTATATAGAGGACAATCCGGCTAACCTCAGGTTGATTGCCCAGATTCTGGGCAGAAATCCGCAAGTACAGTTGATTACGGCGCATACTGCTGAATTAGGGCTGGAGCTGGCTTCGGCGCATCATCCCGAGCTGATTCTGCTCGATATTAACCTGCCGGGCATGGACGGCTATCAGGTGTTAAGTGTATTGCGTTCCCTGGATTCGGTAAAAAAGATGCCGGTGATCGCTATCAGCGCCAACGCCACGCCACGCGATATTGAACAGGGCATGGCGGCGGGTTTTGATGAGTACATTACCAAACCTGTTGATGTGATGCGCTTTCTTGCGGTCGTGAATCGTTTGCTTTCCGATGGTACGGAACAATGAGTCATTTAGGCGCGAATAAATTGAATGATTGAGTTGTGAAAAAATACCTTAAAGTCAGCGCAGCACTGGCGCTAATAGCTATCCTGATTGTTGCCGGGTTCATGATGAGGCAACATTATCCGGTTGTTACAGTTCCCATTAAAATCGGCGTATTGCATTCGTTGACCGGCACTATGGCGGTCAACGAAAAACCGCTGGTGGATGCGGTACGCTTGGCGGTAAAGGAAATTAACGCTCAGGGCGGATTGCTGGGGCAACCGGTGGAAATGGTGGTGGCCGATGGCAAGTCCGACCCGAAAGTGTTTGCTGCGGAAGCCGAACGTTTGATTGAAAAAGACCGGGTCAGTGTCTTGTTCGGTTGCTGGACATCGGCCTGTCGCAAAGCGGTGAAACCGATAGTCGAAAAACACCGACATCTGTTGTTTTATCCTGTGCAGTACGAAGGTATGGAGCAATCGGCCAATATTTTATACACCGGCGCCGCGCCCAACCAGCAGATCGTACCGGGTACCCGCTGGGCTATGCAAACATTTGGGCTACGTGTTTATCTGGTGGGTTCGGATTATGTTTTTCCCCGTACCGCCAATATTATTATTGGCGATCTGGTTAACGCCTCGGGGGGGAAGATTCTCGATGAACGCTATCTGCCGTTGGGCGGAACCGACGTGGCAGAAATCATCAAGGATATTGCCCGGAAAAAGCCTGACGTAGTGCTCAACACGCTCAATGGCGACAGCAATGCCGCGTTCTTTTCCGCTCTGGTCAAAGCCGGGCTGGGCGATCTGCCGCTGGTATCTTTCAGCGTGGAAGAAAGCGGAATGCAGGCTTGGAACGGTGGGCAACTGACCCGGCATTACGGTGTCTGGAGTTACTTTCAGTCCTTGCCGGGGGAAGGGAATTATCGCTTTGTTACTGCGTATAAGGCTTGTTTTGGCGCCGACCGGGTCATCAGTGCTCCGATGGAAGCCGCCTATGCGGGCGTAAATTTGTGGGCGCAAACGGTGCAGGAGGTGAACTCCAGCGAACCGGGTCGGGTCAATCCGGCTTTGTTGCGGCAGAGCATCAAGAGTCCTGCCGGGATAACAGCGGTGGATGCGGATACCCGCCATTTATGGAAGATGATGCGGGTGGGGAAGGTAAGCCCCGATGGCCAGTTCGAACAGGTGTTTGCTTCGAGCGCGCCGCTCCGGCCAAGTCCGTGGCCCGGCTATCGTAGCCGCGATTCATGGCAAGCTTTGCTGGAAGGAAGTCAGCCATGATGGCCTGCGGCAAAATTATTCCGCGCCTGATGCTGGGTTTTCTATTGCTATCGCCATTGCCGCTGGCTGGACTGGCTTGGCTTTACGTCCAGGCGTTTGAGCGCACCTTGCAGCAGTCCGAACAAGAAAATCTTTCTTCCTTCGCTGACAAAAAGGCGGATCAGATTGACGCCTATATTAATGAGCGTATGGCTGATGTCCGGTTGCTGACGCAATTATTTGTCGCTTTCGACGCACTGCAAGCTCATTCCATTCTATTAGCCAACCAGGAAGACCCCGGTTCGTTACGCTACCGAGCAGAGAACGGTGTTTATAGTCATTTTTTTCGCACCCTGTTTGAGGGCAGTCATTACTACGATTTGTTGCTGACCGATACGGCCGGTAATGTGGTGCTTTCCATTCTGCATGAGCCTGATTTCGGCAGTAATCTCAACACCGGCCCTTATCGCGAGACTGCGCTGGCCAATGCTCATCGGGAAGCTATCGCGCTGCTCGACATCCAAATTACGCAGGCCCATTCCTATGCGCCATCCGCCGGCAAACCGGCCATTTTCATCGTGGCTCCGCTGTTTAAGGCAGGCAAGGTAATCGGTACCCTGGCACTGCAAATGGATTTGGATAAACTCACCGCCGTCACCAGCGATACCACCGGTTTGGGCAAGACAGGCGAAACGGTTTTGGCGCAACTCGACGGTGATGAAGCGCTTTATGTCGGCGCCCTGCGACACATTCCGGATGCGGCCTTCCATTATCGCGTGCCGCTGGATAAGGTAGCCAAACCGATGCAGTCGGCTCTTTCCGGCGGCCATGACCAGGGTATTACTCGTGACTATGCGGATGTGGAGGTTATCGGCGCGTGGCGGTACCTGCCTGCTTTGCGCTGGGGCATGGTGGTGAAGATGGATGCCGTCGAAGCTTTCGCTCCGCTTTACCGCTTACAAACAATCAGCCTGATTGCGCTGGGTTTTTTGTTGCTGGTTGCAGGCATAGTGGCGCTGCTGTTTGGCCGTACCCTGGTTGCCCCGATCCGGCAGCTGATAACCGCCACGGAGCGAATTGCAGGAGGGGATTTGAATCGCCGGGTTCCGCTAGTCGGGTGCGATGAATTTCAGCAACTGGCTGTTTCCTTCAACACCATGGCGGAACATTTACAATTTCATTACACGGATCTTGAACGGCAGGTTGAGCAGCGTACAACCGAGATCAGGCTGGCTATGGAACAGTTGAATAATGCACAGCATATTGCCCAAGTAGGAAGTTGGGAGCTGAACCTAAGCAACAGTCTATTGATCTGGTCCGATGAAATCTATCATGTGTTCGAAATCGACAAAGATCAATTTGGCGCGACTTATGAGGCGTTTCTCAATGCCATACACCCGGAGGACCGCGATGCCGTTAATGAGGCCTACAGCCGATCTTTGCTGACTCAAGATCCGTACGAAATCACCCATCGTTTGTTAATGCCCGATCGACGGGTTAAGTACGTGACCGAACGGTGCGCATCGTACTTCGATACCGACGGCAAACCGGTTCGGTCGGTGGGTACGGTGCAGGATGTGACCGAACTTAAGCGGACGGAGCTGGCGCTTAAACACCTTAATGAAGAACTCGAACAGCGTGTACAACAGCGCACCGAGCTGTTACTTAAGGCGAAGGAAGAAGCCGATCGAGCCAATAACGCCAAGTCCGAATTTTTATCGCGCATGAGTCACGAATTGCGGACACCGATGAATGCCATTATGGGGTTTGCGCAATTATTGGAGACCGATCGGGAAACCCCGATCACGCTCGATCAGGCTGACAATGTCCGCGAGATCCGTCATGCCGGGCAACACCTGCTGGAATTGATCAACGAGGTGCTGGATTTGGCGCGTATCGAGACCGGCCGGATCGAGTTATCGCTGGAGCCGGTAGAAGTGCCGTTGCTAATCGGGGAGTGCATGGCATTGCTACAGCCATTGACTTTGGGACGCCGGATCGAACTTAAGCTGGATATAGACGGCACCGGTACCGTGCAGGCCGACCGGTTAAGGTTGCGTCAGATTCTGCTTAATCTGTTATCCAATGCTATTAAATATAACCGCGACCGGGGGAACGTCCATATTACCTGTCAACCCGTAGCAGCGGGCCGGATCCGGATTGCGGTGTGCGACAGCGGGCGCGGCATTGCGGCCGATGCCATGACGCGCTTGTTTAAACCTTTCGAGCGTATCGAATCGGCTTATGACGGTATTGAGGGGACCGGCATCGGACTGGCGCTGTCCAAGCGCCTGGTCGAGGCGATGGGCGGAACTATCGGCGTGGAAAGCGTTGTCGGTGTCGGCAGCACTTTTTGGGTGGAGTTGCCCGCGGCTGAGGCAAAAGTTTATCTGCCATCGGATTTTTGTTCCACTGAGGACATGCAGAACACCTATGCTACGGCGCGTACTTTGCTTTATATCGAAGATAACCCGGCCAATCTGCGTTTGATACAAAAAATAATTTCTACGCATACCCATCTGTTGCTGCTTGATGCCCGTACCGCAGAGCAGGGGCTGGACATTGCAACAGCACATCCCCCCGATCTTATTTTGCTCGACATTAACCTGCCGGGCATGAATGGATTTGAGGCCTTGCGTCATTTACAGGACAATCCCGTTACTTGCGCTATTCCGGTCATCGCTATCTCCGCCAACGCCATGGAGCGTGATGTAAAAAAAGGCCTGGCCGCCGGTTTCACCGAGTATTTGACCAAGCCGCTGGATGTTCCGAGGCTGCTGGCTTTGCTGGACACCTTACTGAAATAAAAAGAGATTTACATGTTGCCTGTCGGAGACCCGCTGAATGAAAGATAAGCCAAGTTGTCCTTGTTTCTGTCGATAACGCAGTCGATGTTTTTTATTCAACTCAATCATCAAGCACATGCAAGATTTTATTAACATACCTGCCGCTGGGGAGGCGGCAGCGATTCGCACTGAGCAGGTGAGATCGCTTTACGCCAACACGCCAACGGCGGTGGTCGGGAATGTGCTGATAGCATTGATTCTTGCGACTATGCAGTGGAGTATTGTGGCCCCGCCTGCTGTCATCGGTTGGCTGATGCTGCTGATGGTTACATTGGGCGCACGTATGCTGCTGTTTTTTGCGCATCGTCGCGGCGCGCCGGGCGATGATAGCGTCTGGTTGCAGCGTTTCCGTATCAGTATCGCTGCAATCGGCGTGGTGTGGGGGTTGGCAAGTCTATTGATGTTTCCCCCGCATGATCTTCCGCATCAGGTATTTTTGACTTTTGCGCTTGGGGGGATGGCGTCTGCCGCCATTACTACGCTGTCAATTGACAGGGTATCCTTACTGGTATTCACATTGCCTGCGCTGGCAGCGGTGATTGTGAGATTGTTACTTGAGGGTACGGAAATCCAGACCGCGATGAGCGTGATGATTACGCTATTTCTGCTGCTCACTGACATGATTTCGCAACTCACCTATCGAACTTTGCGCGAGAATGTGATGCTACGCATTTCCGTCGCCAGCCGCGAGCAGGAACTTCATTCCCTGGTGGACAGTTCGCCGGACAATATCATTCGCTACGATCTGGATTGCCGCGCGGTTTACGTTAACCGTATGATGGAAATGACGGTGGACGTCAAGCCTGAATCGCTGATCGGCAAGACCCCTATGGAAAGCAGATTCGATGGCTGCATAGGCGTAGAAAACTATCAAGCGAAGTTGCAACAGGTGATCTCTACCGGTGAATTGCAAGATATCGAGGTTCTGGTAGTAGCGCCTAACGGCGATCTGCGTATCCATCATGTCCGTTTTGTTGCCGAACGGGGTAGTGACGGGGAAATTATGGGGGCATTCGCCTTTGGCCGCGACATCACCGAGCAAAAGCAGGCGGATGAGGCGGTGCGCCATTCGGAGACAAAGTTTCGCACCCTCTACGATATGACCGGCGATGCAATAATGCTACTGGATGATAAAGGTTTTTTCGACTGTAATAAGGCGACTCTGACAATCTTTGGTTATACGACACCGGAAGAGTTCTATTCAAAACATCCCTCCGATTTGTCACCGCCGCTGCAAGCCTGCGGTATCGACTCGATGACGCTGTCCGCTCGCTGGATCGATGCAGCAATCGAGAAGGGTACGCATCGCTTTGAGTGGATGCACAAGCGAGCCGATACCGGCGAGAGTTTCCCTGCCGATGTGTTACTGAGTGCCATGGAACTGGATGGCAAGACGGTTCTCCAGGCGGTTGTCCGCGACATCTCCGAGCGTAAGCAAGCGGAAGCGGATTTGCGTATCGCCGCAATTGCATTAGAGTCTCTGGAAGCCATAGCCATTACCGATGCAAACCAGATTATTCTGAAGGTCAATCAGGCCTTCACCCGGATTACCGGATATACTGCCGATGAAGTTATCGGTCAGACTCCGGGGAGCCTGCTTAAATCCGATTGCCAGAGCGCCCAGTTCTATCAGGCGATGTGGAAGAGCCTGAATCGCGACAAGTGCTGGCAGGGAGAGATTTTGAACCGTCGCAAGAATGGCGAGGTTTATCCCCAATGGCTCAGCATTATCGCTGCGACTGTCGAGGGTAAGCAGGTGACTCATTATGTCGCCACGTTTTCAGATATTTCCCAGAAAAAACAGGCCGAAGAAACGATTCACAATCTGGCGTTCTATGATCCGCTTACCGATTTGCCCAATCGCCGCTTGATGCAGGACAGGTTGCAGCAGGCCTTGGCGTTCAGCGCACGACACCATAACCACGGCGCAATCCTGTTCATCGATCTGGACAATTTCAAGGAGTTGAACGATACCAAGGGGCATCATATCGGTGATTTGCTGCTGATTGAGATTGCTACCCGGATGCAAGCCTGCGTCCGCGCCGATGATACTGTTTCCCGTCTGGGCGGCGATGAATTTCTGATCATTCTGGGTGAGCTCAGTGTGGCCGCCGAAGAGGCAGCGGTACAGGCCGAGACTGTCGCCGAGAAAATTCGCGCGGCCGTCGATCAACCTTTCGACTTGCAGGGACACGAATACCATAGTTCATCCAGTATCGGCATTAGCTTATTCCTCAACCATGAACTGACGGCGGACGAACTGCTTAAGCGCTCCGACATCGCCATGTATCAAGCCAAGCGATCCGGGCGCAATGCTATCCGCTTTTTCGATCCGGCCACCCATGCCGCCATGGAGATTCGGATAGCGCTTGAAGCGGATCTGCGTCGTGCCTTGCCGGACAACCAGCTCAAGCTTTATTACCAGATGCAGGTCGATAACCTCGGCACGATTTTTGGCGCCGAAGCGTTGTTGCGTTGGCAGCATCCGGAACAGGGAATGGTTTCCCCCGCCCAGTTTATTCCTCTGGCTGAGGATACCGGATTGATTGTTCCGATCGGCCTGTGGGTGCTGGAAACCGCTTGCAGGCAACTCAAGGCTTGGGAACTCGATCCCGACTTGAGTCATTTGCATTTGGCCGTCAACGTCAGCGCCTGCCAGTTTCACCAGTCCGGCTTCGTCGATCAGGTATCGGCCTTGCTGACAAAGAGCGCCATCGATCCCGATAAGCTCAAGTTGGAACTCACGGAAAGTTTGGTATTGGGCGATATTAACGAGACTATTTTTAAAATGCAGGCGCTCAAGAAGATCGGCGTGCGTTTTTCTATAGACGATTTCGGCACCGGCTATTCATCACTGGCTTATTTAACGCAACTTCCGCTTGATCAGTTGAAAATAGACCAGAGTTTTGTGCGTAATGTGGCCATTAAACCCACCGATGCGGTGATTGTGCAGACTATCATCGGTATGGCCACCAATCTGGGCATTGAAGTTATTGCCGAAGGTGTGGAAACGGAAGAACAGCGGGATTTCCTGGAAAGTAACGGCTGCTTTACTTATCAGGGATTCTTATTCGGTAAGCCGGTGCCGGTAGAGGAATTCGAAAGCGCGTTCATTCAAAAACACGCTTATGTTTCAGGTACGCGGCAAGTTTCAAGCGTTTAACGGGGGTGAGTCTGCCGAGTTTTCTGCCTGAGACCGGTTGAACCGCTTACACACAGAACAACACAAATCGGCATGGAGCAGATTTGCATTTACCCGGAGGGTGCATGGCAGGGATAGCCATGCATGACAAATCTGCCTGGAGCAGATTTGCATTTACCCGGAGGGTGCATGGCAGGGATAGCCATGCATGAATCACTTCACACTCAGGAAAATCTTAATGATGGGATATTTACCGTTGGTTTTTGTTAACCGGGTGACGTTGTCAATTATCGTTTGATCCACAATACAATTTCTAATATAAGGCTCACTCCCGAAATAGATGCTATCCACTTTCATCCCGAGTCTCAGTTGCGGCAATGAAATTTCAACAATTGTCGAGGAATGGAGATCCTTATTCCGCGAATTAAGCAGGACTCCTTTCCTCCATCGCTCTGTAGCCA